>ENA-UONX01000704-UONX01000704.1-human-gut-metagenome-genome-assembly--contig:-P74old-NODE-704-length-42884-cov-6.637232_pt1 | contig 42884 bp, 38 predicted proteins | sample MGYA00242466_ERZ724013 | MGnify/ENA metagenome assembly ERZ724013 | reverse complement strand
GAAAAAACTGCCCTGTTTGTATCAGTTATGCTGACAAGGCAGTTTTGCTTTTTCAATTGCTGCCTTTCCAGTCAAAGAATAAACGATAACAGAACCCAAAAAGCTGCTTTCTTGTACAAAGCATCCAAGAAAACAGCTTTTATTTTGTTATTTCTTATAAAATTGATAAAAACAGTTGACGAGAAAAAACAGAAACTTATATAATAAGAAAAAAGGAGGTCTGCTATGAGAACATTGCGACAAAAAGTGGTTTTTATTTTGATGTCTGCTATGCTCTGCTGTCCCTTATTTTTTTCTCTGCAAATCCCCTTGCCCGTCTCGGCAACGGTTACTGGCATTCCCTATACACCCTCCGCAGACAGCTTGACTACAGATGGCAAGTATCTGCGTTTGAATTTGCGGAATACCTGGAATGGCAGCTGTGAGGATGTACCGCAAGAGGTAACATGTTCTGGATTTCTTTCTGTTACCTTTACGATTTCCGGTCTTGGAAAACTGACTGCACCCTATACGGTCTCTCTGCTCGGAGCAGCTGGAGACCTTACGTTTTGGAATGATTCTTCTGATACGGCTACCGCTGGAACGGTGCACGTCACAAGAGATGGCACGTACAACGTGCAAACGATGCTGCCGCATGCGGTCAGTACCATTGACTGCTTGTTGCTGGCAACCAATATCAATCTCTATCAGTATGCCGACAGCGGAACGGTTGCGGATGCAGGCATTTCTCTTACGGTGCAGCAGATTACTACCGAAACAACCGACAGTTCGGAAACGAAAATACTTGGTGATGTCAACGGCGATTCCATCATTTCCGTGGAAGATGCTGTGCTGGTGCTAACTTATTATGCTAGGCAATCTGCCGGTTTGCAGCCGGGCAATGATCCGGCGTTTTCCAATATTCAAAACGGGGATGTGGATGGAAATGGCGTGATTTCCGTAGAAGATGCTGTTTCTATTTTAACGTACTATGCAAGGCAGTCTGCTGGATTATCACCGGATTGGAAAAATGAGTGAATCCAGAAAGATGAGACGATCTGTACATCGCAGATAAACTGTGCCCAAGCTGTGTGGTTTGAAAAGGCAGAAAAATGGAAAAATCCGGAATACAATTATATGAATAATTTGCAGATAACAGAACCAAAATAAAACTTATTTTGTGGAAAACGGAAGTTCAAACTTAAAATGATTGACAAATTTCTTGAGAATGAGTATAATAAATAACATAAAAGCAGATTTTTTTTACGAAACTTAAAATAGAAAAAGAGTGAATAGTATGGGAAAAAGAAGAACGATTTTATGCAAGAGAGCGGTTTCCTTTTTTGTCACGGGCTTGGTGACAATCGCTTGCTTGCCAGCTGGATTCTCTGTTTCTTCTGCTGCCTGGAATGGAGATGTGGATACCGGTTGGTATCATACGGGGGAAACGGAACTCTCTATCTCTAATGCAGCGGAACTTGCCGGATTGGCAAAGCTGGTGAACAGCGGAACCAATTTTGAAGGCGTAACCATTACGCTGGAGGCGGATTTGCAGATGAATCAGCTGATGGACTGGGAAAAATGGGAGACAAATGAAGTCACACCAGCGAACAGCTGGACGCCGATTGGTATCTTTGATGAATGTATTTTTCATGGAACATTTGATGGAAATTATCATACGATTTCTGGTCTGTATGTAGAATCTGCCGGGAAAAAAGGTCTATTTACTGCAATTGCGTCTGATGCAATTGTGAAAAATCTAAAACTGGAAAAAAGTTATCTGAGCAGTACGGATGACTATGCCGGCGGTATTTGTGCTTATAATTACAGAGGCACCATTCAAAACTGCCACAATGATGCCATTGTTTCTTCTTGGTATTATACCGCAGGCGGTATCTGCGGTGCAAACTATTTTGGTGTGGTTTCGCAGTGCAGCAATGAAGCATTTATTTCTGCTTCGATGGATGCCGGTAGGATTGCAGGCATTAACTTCTGTGCGACCATCGCAGAAAGCTGCAATACCGGAAAAGTTTCTTCCAAAAAATGCGGTGGCGGTATCGCTGGGGAAGAGAGCAATGGAGAAATTCAGAACTGTTATAATACTGGCAGCATTAAAGGCGGACAGGCAGCTGCCGGCATTGTCGGAAAATATAATGAAGGTGCACTTGACAACTGCTACAATATCGGCAGCATTACTGGTGCAAATACGGTTGGTGGCATTGTTGGTGCAGCAGCGGCACATTGTGATAACTGTTATTATCTCTCTGGTGTTGTCGAGAATACATTGGACAGCGACAGTTGTACCATCATGAAAAAAGCAGATATGCAAAAAATAGTGTTTGCGGAACAGCTTGGAAATGCCTACAGCGGTGTAAATGGCAGCTACCCACTGTTGGAATGGGAACAGAATATGCCTGGTAAACAAACCACCGTATCAGCAACCAGTACGACTACAACTGCAACTAAGACGGAGACGACTGTTTCCAGCCAGACTGTAACCACAGTCAAAACAACGGTCACCGATACCATACATGTGGCAACGGTCAACAATGTACGGGAAATCCATCAAATTGGCGGCACATTACAGCTGTTTTTGTTGGGGACAACAGAAAAACCCCTTTGGTTGTCGACAGATGAGTCCATTGCCACAATAGATGAGAACGGATTGGTAACAGCCGTTTCTGAGGGGAGTGTCATGGTCGGTGCAACCGTAAACAATAAATTTTACAAGTTGACTATTACTATAGATGTTTTGGAAACCACGACAGATGTGACCACTACAGGAACTACAACACAGAAAATCACTACGACAGCAGAAACAACAACTTTTCCCACTACGCCGACTGCAACGATTTCCTCTACGACCACATTAACGGCAACGACACCGCCAAAAGAAACCACTGTGACGCATGTTGCCTATGAGAAGGGGGATGTGGATGGAAACTGTATAGTAAATGTAGAGGATGCTATCGCAGTGCTGGCGTATTATGCAAAGCGTTCTGCTGGTATGAATCCTATTTTTTCGGAATCGCCAATGCAGCATGCAAAGGCAATGATTGCATCTGATGTGGATGGAGACAGTGTAATTTCTGTAGAAGATGCAGTTGCCATTTTGACGTATTATGCAAGGCAATCTGCGGGGTTAAATCCGGATTGGTCGGAAATCGTGAACACAGTTCCGCAGATGGACGTAGCAGAGGAAACACTACCGGAGGAGAACATGGTAGAAGAAACAGAAATGTTACCGGAAGAGCAGACAGATTTGCCACCCACAGAAGCCACAACAGATCCGATTGCATAATACTGGTATATATCATGAAATCATATCCATGGAAAAACAGTCTCTTTGAACAGGGGCTGTTTTTATTTTCTTTTTCATACGGAAAAAGGAGACATAAACAGCAGCCTTGTCTGCATATGCTTGTATCAAATGCAACAAGATGTGCAGGAGGGAAATGCGATGCAAGGTTTGACCGAACAAGAGGCAAAAAGCCGCTTGCGGCAGGATGGTGAAAATGTACTGGCAGAGGCACAAAAGCCAAAGCCTGTTCGTATCTTTTTGGGACAGTTTCGGGATGTTATGGTAATGATTTTACTGGCAGCCACAGCGGTTTCCATTCTGTTGGGGGAACTGACCGATGCCATTACCATTATCTTAATTGTCCTGCTCAATGCGATTCTTGGATTTTTACAGGAATATCGGACAGAAAAGACGCTGGAAACGCTGCGGCAGATGACTGCACCAACAGCCGCTGTTTGTCGGAACGGAAAATGGCAGACGATTTCCGCAGCAGAACTGGTGCGGGGGGATCTCATTCGTCTGGAAGCTGGTGACCGTGTACCAGCGGATGCTGCTCTGCTGACGGCAAGTGGTGTTGCTGCCAATGAATCTGTTTTAACCGGAGAATCTGCTGCGGTTTCTAAAACGGCTGGGGCACCGGAGGATACGGACAACGCCCTGCATAAGAAAAATATTGTTTATGCTGGGACAGCAATCTTGCGTGGCACTGCCACCGCTTGTGTGATTGCCACGGGGATTCGCACACAGATGGGACAGATTTCTGACCTGCTGCATGGCATTGAAACGCCGCAGACACCGCTGCAAAAGCGGCTTGCCGGACTGGGAAAAGTGGTCGCACTGCTTTGTATTGCAGTCTGTATTTTGGTTTTTGCGGCAGGTGTGCTGCGTGGCGAGCCAATTTTTGATATGCTCATGACAGGGATTACGATTGCCATTGCTGCGATTCCAGAGGGGCTTCCAGCAACCGTGACCATTGCACTGGCACTGGCGGTCAGCCGGATGATGAAACATCAGGCACTTGTGAACCGCCTGCACAGTGTGGAGACACTTGGCTGTGCAGGGGTGTTGTGTGCGGATAAAACGGGAACGATTACGGAAAATCATATGACCGTAACAGATATTATCACGAGCGATGCCCATTTTTCTGTTGACAATAGCATTCGGCTGCATGGAACCGCAGTTCGGGCAGAGAGCAGTCCAGCGTTGAAGAACCTGCTGGAATGCTGCGTGCTTTGTACCACCGCAGAACACACCGCCGGACACGACCCAGTTGGAGACCCAACGGAAACGGCTCTGCTGTTGGCAGCGGAGAAAGGCGGTTTGACACGGGAACGCTGCAAGCAACGTTATCCGTTGCATAAAATTGTACCATTTGACAGCGAAACGAAAAAAATGTGTGTCACAGTTGCCTATGACGACGGAGAACGGCAGTATCTCAAGGGGGCAGCTGACCGCATTTTACCGGATTGTACACAGCTGCTGCATGGCACAACGGTGATTTCTCTGACAGAATCCTTCCGCAGAGAGGTGACGGAAGCCGTCAATACGCTGTCGGAACGGGCTTTGCGGGTGTTGGCGTTTGCCTATCGGGACGGAGAAGATGGGGAATTGGTGTTCCTTGGACTGAGCGGGATGTTAGATCCGCCGAGAGAATCGGCGAAACAGGCGATTCATACTTGTGAGCTGGCGAAAATTCAAACCGTCATGATCACCGGCGATCATAAAAAGACTGCCCTTGCCATTGCAGAGCAGGCAGGCTTGCTGCATGGCAAAAAAGCAATGACAGGAAAGGAACTGGATGCCTTGAGTGATGAACAGCTTGCTGCCTGTATCCAGGAGTATGCTGTATTTGCAAGAGTGAATCCGGCACATAAGCTGCGGTTGGTGCGTGCGTATCAGAAGCGTGGTGCCATTGTCGCTATGACAGGGGATGGGGTCAACGATGCACCGGCACTGAAAGAGGCAGATGTTGGTGTTGCAATGGGGAAGTCTGGCACAGAGGTTGCGAAACAGGCAGCGGATGTGGTCTTGTTGGATGACAATCTCTCAACTCTGGTCTATGCGGTGCAGCAGGGACGTTGTATCTATGCAAATATCCGGAAATTTGTGCGGTATCTGCTCTCCTGCAACATTGGCGAAGTCATTACAATGTTATTGGGGATTCTCATGGGCATGCCGGTGATTCTGCTGCCGACTCAGCTGCTGCTGGTGAATCTGGTGACAGACGGTTTACCAGCGATTGCACTGGGGATGGAACAGCCAGAACCGGATGCGATGCGGCAGCCGCCACGGAAACCGGAAGAACCATTCTTTTCAGGTGGTTTGTTACAGCGGATTGTGTTTCGAGGGTTATTGATTGGTGTGTGCACTTTAGGTGCCTTTTCCACAGCGTTGCGGCTGGGCGGTACGCTGGAGATGGCACGAACCACCGCACTTTGTACCTTGATTCTGTCGCAGTTGATCCATGTATTTGAGTGTAAGTCGGAGACAAAGTCGTTGTTTTCCATTCCGCTTTGGAATAACTGGAAGCTGCTGGCTGCGGTGCTGATTTCAGCAGGTGTCCTGTTGGCAGCGGTACAGAGTCCGGCGTTGCAGCTGATTTTTACGACTGTGCCACTGTCATTGCCATTCTGGCTGACGGTGATTGGATTTTCGTTTGCCATCCCGATTTTTTCGGCAGTGTTGTTTCAGATGACCGCTCGCAGAAAGGGATAGTGGTTTTTAGATAGAGCATTTCACTTTTATTTTTATAAGAAATATGTTTCAAAACCGGTCGAAATAATAGAACCAATCATTTTTTCTCCCATTCTATATTGGTGTTATTGGAAACAAATCGTTGCGTAAAAAGAATATACTGCAACGAAACGGATACAATTATTATAATGCAACGATTCGTGTTTGTCAACATATTTTTTGCAACATTTTGAATCAATCTGTTTTCATTCTTATCATTGCCCTTTATAATAAAGACGGTGATGCAGATGAGTACTTTTTCGGAGCGGTTGCGTGCACTGCGGAAGATGCGACAGGATACACAGGAGAATGCAGCGAATGGCATGGGCATTTCACGGGGAATGCTGAGCAATTATGAATTGGGCACACGAGAACCGGATTTTGCAATGCTCTGTCATATTGCAGATTATTATGCAGTGACAACGGATTATTTACTGGGCAGGTCGGATGAGATGCGGGGAAGTGTTTCTTCTCCTGAAAGTGAAATTTGGAATCAGGTGACCTTGCTGTCAAACCAAAGTCAGCAGGATCTTCTTGCCTATATGCAGCTGTTAAAGCTGCGAGATGAGAAGGAACGGCAGGAACGAAAGATGATACGAAAATAAAAAAGAAAAATGCATGATAAAAAGCGGACAGTCCGAATTTTCATTCGGCTTGTCCGCTTTTCTGTTCCTATTTAAATCTCATGATTATGCCGTCTGGAGACTTTCAAACGGTTCATTGCACGGTTCAAGGCTGCCTGTGACTGGTAGTACTGCAAGATACTCTGCCGCTGCCGCAGCCGTTCCTTTGCACGAGCGGCTGCCTCTGCTGCACGCTTTGCATCAATTTCTTCCGGCAGCTCGATGGCATCACCTAAAATCAGTGCGTAGTCACTGCGGATTTCTGCAAATCCTTCACTGATAGAGGCATACCGCCATTCTCCGTCTACCTTGTATTGAATTTCTCCTGGGCTGACAATCGTAACCAGGGATTCATGCCCCGGTAGAATGCCAACCAAACCATCCTGAGCCGGATAGATCAAGTGTTCGCATTCGCCGACAAAGAACGGCCGGTCTGCTGCCAGCAGTTCCAGTTTAAATGTTTTTGCCATGCCGCATCCCTCGCTTATGCTGTTGTCTGCATGGTCTTTGCATTTTCGATGACCTCATCAATTGTGCCGACCATAAAGAATGCATTTTCTGGATATTCGTCCATCTCACCGTCAATAATCATCTTAAAACCACGGATGGTTTCTGCCAGTGGTACATATTTCCCCGGCGTACCGGTGAACACTTCTGCCACATGGAATGGCTGCGACAGGAACTTTTGAATCTTTCTGGCACGGAAGACAGCTGTTTTGTCCTCCTCGTCCAGCTCTTCCATACCCAGAATGGCAATGATGTCCTGTAACTCCTTATACCGCTGCAACAGCTCCTGTACCTGCCGTGCAACCTGATAATGCTCTTCGCCGACGACATCTGGCTCCAAAATACGAGAAGAGGATTCCAGCGGATCTACCGCCGGATAAATGCCCTGTTCTACAATCTTTCTGGAAAGTACAGTGGTTGCATCCAGATGGGAAAATGTCGTTGCTGGTGCCGGGTCTGTCAGGTCATCTGCCGGTACGTAAACTGCCTGTACAGAGGTGATAGAACCATCTTTTGTGGAAGTGATTCGCTCCTGCAATTCTCCCACTTCGTTTGCCAGTGTCGGCTGGTAACCAACGGCAGACGGCATTCTGCCCAGCAGGGCGGAAACCTCCGAACCTGCCTGTACATAACGGAAAATGTTATCAATAAATTGCAGTACATCTTGATGCCGTTCATCCCGGAAGTATTCTGCCATGGTCAAACCGGTCTGTGCCACACGCATACGGGACCCTGGCGGTTCGTTCATCTGTCCGAATACCAACGCTGTTTTGCTGATAACGCCGGATTCTTTCATTTCATTCCAAAGATCGTTTCCCTCTCTGGAACGTTCTCCGACACCAGTGAAAATGGAATAACCGCCGTGCTCTGTGGCAACATTTCGGATCAATTCCTGAATCAATACCGTTTTTCCGACACCGGCACCGCCGAACAAACCAATTTTACCACCCTTTGCATACGGTGCCAGCAGGTCAATGACCTTAATACCAGTTTCCAGAATCTCTACCACTGGACTCTGATTCCGGAAGGATGGGGCTTCTCTGTGAATCGGCCACTTCTCTCCTGTCTGAACTGCACCTGCATTGTCAATGGGTTCGCCCAGAACATTGAACATTCTGCCCAGTGTCTGTTCCCCGACTGGTACTTGAATACAGCTGCCAGTTGCCGTAACAGACATATCCTTTGCCAGACCGTCTGTTGCAGACAAGCTAATGCAGCGGACAACGCCGTTGCCCATGTGCTGTGCCACTTCCATGACACATTTTTTATGATCGAACTCGACTGTCAGAGCGTCCTTGATCATCGGCAGCTTGCCGGGGAACGCTACATCAATGACAGGACCGAGAATTTGTACAATTTTTCCGGTTTCCATGCTTTGGACTCCTCTCTATGCCATGATTGTTATAGTGCAGAGTTTGCACCGCTGACGACTTCGGTAATTTCCTGCGTGATGGCAGCCTGTCTGGCACGGTTATACTGGAGAGAAAGCGATTGCAGCATATCCTTTGCACTGGTGGTAGCAGAGTCCATTGCCGTCATACGAGCCTGCTGTTCGCTGCAAAATGATTCGACCATTGCACCGTAAATCAAACCCTTCATAAAATTCGGGGTCAGATGTTCCATAACGGCTTCCACGGTTGGATAGAAGGTTGCTTCGTGGTGGCGTATGATATCTGTGTCGCTTGTGACAAAATTATTGACATTCAGCGGCAGCAGTCGTTGAATTTTTGGCTCAAAGGTCATAGAGTTCAGCATTTGGGTATAGACAATATAGACATCATCCACTTTCCGCTGTTCGAAGAGTTCCAGCATCTGGTGGGCAATTTTCAGTGCACGGTACAATGTTGGATTCTGCGTGGTTTGGATAAATTCCGCATCCACATCCAGTTCGCCGGCTCTTGCTTTCCGTTGAAAATACATTCTGCCAACCTGCCCCATGACAAACAGGCGGGCATACTCGCACTGTTCCATCTCGGCTTCCGCTTTTTTAATGACATTGTGGTTATAGGAACCACACATACCTTTGTCAGCGGTGATGATGATGAATGCTTTTTTTCGCTTATCCGCAGGAATTTCCGTACGGCTGTCGAAAAAACGCATATCAATGTCCTCTGGTGCACGGGATAGAATGCTTCGCATCGCATACAGCAGCTTGTTGAAATATGGCTCAGTGGCCGCCAGATCCTTCTTTGCCTTCTTCAGTTTGGAAGAGGAAATCAGGTACATGGCATTCGTAATCTTCATAATATCATTGATACTCTTAATCCGATCCCGAATTTCCCGCATATTTGACATCTTACTTCACCTGCTTTTTATAGGCTTCTGTTGTTGCCAGCAAGTCTGCCTTTGCCTCGTCAGACAGCTTACCAGTGGACTGAATTTCCTGTATCAGCTGAGACTGGTTCTGTTCCAGATGTGCCAGCAGATTATTTGTAAAGTCTCGAATGTCTGCCAGCGGGATATCATCCAGCAATCGTTCCGAAGCCACGCACAACAGGCAGACCTGCTTCCAAAGCGGCAGCGGATGATACAGCGGCTGCTTAAGCAGTTCCATCAGCACATGACCGTGGTCGAGCATCGCCTGTGTGGCTGGATCCAGATCGGAGCTGAACTGTGTGAAGACTTCCATTTCTCGGAACTGTGCCAGTTCAATTCGCATCTTGCCGGCAACCTTTTTGATTGCCTTTGTCTGGGCAGCACCGCCGACACGGGAGACGGACAAGCCGACATTGACAGCCGGACGCATACCGGCGAAGAACAATTCACTTTCCAGGAAGATCTGACCGTCTGTGATGGAGATAACATTGGTCGGGATGTAGGCAGACAGGTCACCTGCCTGTGTTTCGATAATCGGCAGAGCAGTAATCGAGCCGCCGCCATGTGCATCATCCAGCCGGCAGGAACGTTCCAGCAGACGGGAGTGCAGATAGAATACGTCACCTGGATAGGCTTCCCGCCCTGGCGGACGGTGGAGCAGCAGGGACATGGCACGGTAAGCGACAGCATGTTTAGAAAGGTCGTCATAGACAATCAGAACGTCCTTTCCCTGCATCATAAAATATTCTGCCATGGCCGTACCGGAATACGGAGCAATATACTGTACCGGAGCCGGTGCACTGGCAGAAGCGGAAACGACAATGGTATATTCCATTGCGTCATGTTTTTTCAAAGTGTTGACGATTTTTGCAACCGTGGAGGACTTCTGCCCGATGGCAACATAGATACAGATGACATCCTGTCCCTTTTGGTTGATAATCGTGTCCACAGCGATGGATGTTTTACCAGTCTGCCGGTCACCGATAATCAATTCTCTCTGTCCCCGTCCGATCGGAAACATAGAGTCAATGGAAAGAATACCGGTTTGCAGCGGTACGCTGACGGATTTTCTGTCAGCCACGCCGGCTGCCTCCCGTTCAATTGGATAATAGTCCTCCGGTTGAATGGGGGCACCGCCGTCAATCGGAGCACCCAGTGCGTCTACCACTCTGCCGATTAGGGCAGAACCGACACCGACACCGGCCCGTTTCTTGGTACGCATGACCTGTGTCCCCTCGGTAATTCCATAGTCTGAACCAAGCAAAACGACACCGACGGTTTTTTCCTCCAAATTTTGTATAATACCACGGACACCGGTTTCAAACTCGACCAGTTCTCCGTACATGGCATGCTGCATCCCGTAAACGGTTGCGATGCCGTCTCCGACACGTACAACTGTGCCGCCCTCCTGTACACCGGTCTTCCGGTCAAAGTCCGCAATTTCGCTTTTTAAAACGGAAATGATTTCACTTGCATTCATAGATACACATTCCCTCCTGTCACTGTCCCGCTAATTTTTTTTGCAGGTTTTTTAAGGTATGCCGCAAGCTGCGGTCATACACGAGATCACCAATTCGCAGTACAAAGCCGCCACGCAGAGCAGGATTCTCCTGCATTGTCAGCACTGCCTGCTGCTTTCCGCTGACTTTCATGGCAAACTGCCGGATACCGGCTTGCTGTTCTTCTGTCAGCGGTGTGACATATTCCACAACGGCATGTACGCAGTCTTCTGCCTGCCGTTTTTTCTCGTAGAATGCCTGAAAGATTTCCGGTACATAGTCTGCTTCCGTATTTTTGCAGAGAACACAGAACAGCTCCTGCAATGCCTTCGGGAATACGTTTCGCACAACTGCCTCTTTTTCCGGAACAGAAATGGTGGGATTCGTCAGAGCTTCGCTGAGTGCCGGACAACATTCCCAGATCTCCTGTGCTGCCTTTACCGTTTCCATCGGATATTGCAGTTCTAACATTGCCTGTGCATAACATTCAGCCGGAGAGCTCATGACTTCACACCCTCTTCCGTTAAGAATGCATCTACAATGCTGCGATTTTCGGCATCGTCCATTTTCCCTTCTACCAGTTTTGCAGCGGCTGCCAGAGCCAGATCTGCAATTTCCTTCTGTGCACCGGCAAGGGTATTCTGCCGTTCTATGGCAATTTCCTTCTGTGCTGCCTTCAGGATCTGATCCGCCTCCTGCTGTGCCTGCTGGGTAATCAGGTTGCCCTGTTCCTTTGCAGTGGCTCTTGCATTGGCGATAATCCCACTTGCCTCCTGTTTTGCACCGGAGAGTGTGTCCTCATACTGTTGCCGCAGCTGCTGTGCCTCCGCAGCGGATGCTTTCGCCTGATCCAAGTCTGCTTGTACGGCAGCAGCACGCTGATCCATAATGTTCTGAATGCGTCCGAACAGGAACTTTTTCAGAAACAAAAACAGCACCAGAATATTGATGATAGAAAATGCAATCGTCCAAATATCAAAGTCTAACATAATTTCTGTTTCGTCCTGCTCTCTGGCAGAACGCAGCTCCTTTCCTGAAAGGATATCTGCCGGTCATTACATAATGACCAGCAGCAGTGCAACAACGAATCCATAGATTGCGGTTGCTTCTGCCAGTGCACTGCCGAGCAGCAATGCTTTGTTGATGTCACCGGAAGCCTCCGGCTGTCTTGCGATGGCCTCTACTGCCTTGGATGTGGCAATGCCGATGCCCAGACCGGCACCAATCCCCGTTAAAACGGCAATTCCTGCTGCAATCATGATGATTTCCTCCTTATTTCTCGTGTTGTTCCATGCCCTCCGCCATAAACAGCGAAGTCAAAAATACGAATACATATGCTTGAATCAGCCCATCAAACACATCAAAGTACATACTGAATACCATTGGTACAATCAGTCCGCAGACATGTTCGATCAGCTTCATGACAACAAATGCCCCCAATACATTACCGAACAGTCGCATACAGAGCGAAAGCGGACGAATACCGAGCTCCATAATGTTAATGGGTGTCATAATTGCCATTGGTTTGGTGAAGGATGACAAAAAACCTTTTAAGCCGCCCTGTGCCCGGAATGTGGACACTTCAATCAGGATAATGCTGAGCAGTGCAAATGCAACTGTGACATTGATGTCTTTTGTCGGCGGTTTGATGCCGAAACCGAACATACCAACCAAGTTAGAGGTGCCGAGCAGCAGCAGTACTGTGCCCAGATAAGCGAAGTACGGTCTTCCGGCCTTTCCCATGTTGCCTTCCAGGAAGTTGTTGACCCATGTGACCGCAGATTCCAAGATTGCCTGCCCTCTACCGGGGACAATTTTTAGATTACGTGTCAAGAGCAGAACCGCAATCATGATAACCGCCATAATGCCCCACATAATCACAATGGATTCATGTACTGGAATCCCGCCAAACAGCGGAATCGTGAAGGCGACTTCGGTTTGCAGTTCTTCTGTCAATGCTTCTCCCATTATCTCACCATCCTCTCCTACAGGCTCTTTTGCAGCAAGTGCAAAAGGCATCTGCCGTATGGTAATCAACGGCAGAATTAAAAGTGTTGATTATTAGAACACTGTTGTGTTTCGTTCTGTTTATCATTATACACAGCTCCCTGTGAAAATGCAAGCATTAAAACACGTCAAAATGACGAATATGGGACAAATTACAGAAAGTTGTTTCGTATGCAACAGTTCTGTTTATTCGGAATTTTGGCAGGTCTGCAACCAGCACTTTTAATCATTATAGAACTTTCAGAGAAAAAAGTCAATGTTTTCAGACTTTCCTTTTTGCACGATTTTTCTTGAAAAACAAAGTCTTTTTCTGCTTAAAAGAACATTTTTGAAAGTCCGGGAAGATTATGTCAAAGGTTCTAATCGTTTTAGAATGCTTTTTGGTGCATCTTCACAAAAGGACAACTGTATGCAGACAGCAAACAAAACTGCCCAAAACAGAAGCACCGTTACCCGATGGATAACGGTGCTTCTGGATTGATATAGAATAGAAGAGAGGATAGCAAATTAAGAGGCTACAGAGCGATTCCGATTATAAGAAGAAAGGGACAGGCAATCAAAGCCTGTGTAGTTCTCTGTAGCTTGCATTTTTATTTTAGCACATTTTTTTAGAAATGTCAACTATTTTTTCAAATTTTTTCTATGTTTATTTGTGAAAGTTGCAGTATAAGAAAAAGAAGACAAAGACAACATCTATTTTTATTTTACGGGGAAAAAACAGTGATTTTCAAACAAAATCGGTCGTTAAAGAATGCCCCCGGCTGGAGAAGCAGGGGGCATGGATGGGAGTGGGAGGGATAATCACGCTTGCAATCAGTTCTTCATTTCATAGCGTTCGCCAATCAGAGAAGCATTGGCAGCCAGAATCGGACGAATGCAGGTGTCTACAAATTCTTCGGTCTGCTGTTCACTTCTGCCAGTGAAGTTTTCTGGCTGCAAAATCGCATCCAATTCTTCCTTTGTAATCATGAACATCGGATCCGCCAGAATCATATCACACAGGTCATTTTCCAGCCCGTCTTCTTTGACATGTTTGCCGGCAATCATGGAATATTCCCGAATTTTTTCGTGCAGAGCCTGTCGGTCGCCGCCCTTTTTGACTGCATCCATCATGATATTTTCAGTTGCCATGAACGGCAGTTCCCGCATGATCCGCTGCCGAATCATCTTCGGATACACCACCAGACCATCTGTGACATTCAGCATGATATTCAGAATGGCATCAATGGCAAGGCATGCCTCTGGTACAGAAACACGCTTGTTTGCAGAGTCATCCAGTGTCCGTTCAAACCATTGTGTACCAGCGGTGAATGCTGGATTGAGGCTGTCAATCATGACATATCTTGCCAGGGAAGTGATTCGTTCGCATCGCATCGGATTCCGCTTATATGCCATAGCAGAAGAGCCGATTTGCGTCTTTTCAAAAGGTTCTTCCATTTCCTTAAAGCTTTGCAGCAGACGCATATCATTGGAAAATTTCGAGCAGGATTGTGCAATGCCGCTCAGGGTTGCCAGTATCTGTGCATCGATTTTTCTGGAGTAAGTCTGACCAGAAACCGGCACCACGCCGGAAAAGCCCATTTCCTCTGCAATCATTTGCTCCAGCTTTTTTACCTTTTCGGCATTGCCTTCAAACAATTCCATAAAGGAAGCTTGTGTACCGGTTGTTCCCTTGGAGCCAAGCAGCTTCAGATTGGAAATCCGGAAATCCAGTTCGTTTAGGTCCATGAGCAGTTCATTCATCCAGAGGGTGGCACGCTTGCCGACCGTAGTCAGCTGTGCCGGCTGTAGATGGGTGTAGGCAAGGGCTGGCATTCCCTTGTACTGCATAGCGAATTTTGAGAGATTTGCCAGCACATTGATCAGCTTGCGGCGAATAATCTGCAATGCTTCCCGCATTACAATAATATCGGTGTTATCTCCTACATAACAGGAAGTTGCACCCAGGTGAATAATGCCCTTTGCATGCGGGCAGACTTGACCATAAGCATAGACATGAGACATGACATCGTGCCGCACGACACGTTCCCGTGCTTCTGCAACATCGTAATCAATGTTGTAGACATTGTCCTCCAGTTCTTTTACCTGAGATGGGGTAATCGGCAGACCAAGTTCCATTTCTGCCCGTGCCAGAGCCACCCAAAGTTTTCTCCAGGTGGTAAATTTCTTGTCAGCAGAAAAAACGTGCTGCATTTCTTCGCTGGCATACCGTGTGCAAAACGGACTTTCATAGCTTGTTGTATTTCGCATAATTTTGTTCCTCTCTTTTTACACAGAACAAGTGAGCGTAATTCTGTGTAGGATTACGATTTCTATTATAGCGGAATTTTTTGTTTCCGTCAACCTTTTCAGAAAGTTCGATAGGATAGCGTTTCTTGTTCGGAGAGTGCCGCTTGAATTTGGTCTTCGGATAGACCGAACTTTCTAAGGTTTTCCATAATTCGCTGCCGTTCTTCTGCTTTACCTTTTTCCAATCCTTGTGCCATTCCCTGTTCCAATCCTTGTGCCAGTCCTTGTGCCATTCCTTTTTCCAAGGCAGCATGAATGGCGGTTGCTTCATCATGCAGTGCTTTTTCTCGCATTTCTGCCATATAACGCATTTTTTCATCTGCACTCAATTCTCGTAGCACTAGAATTGCCTGACTGATTTCTTGTACACTTGTTTGTTCTAACATCTGCAATTCCTCCTCGGTTTCGGCGTTGATTAGTTGAAGCCAAAGTTCCAGCGGTTTATCTTTGTTCGGATGCTTTCCGATTTTTTTCAGTTCAAAAAAGTGGATTGCAAAGTGGTCGCTCAATACTTTATGTCGATTCTTTTCCATAATCTTGAAGTGAGAATGATAATCTGGGCAGTCAAACAAGTTGAAATTGACGATATTGATGCAGATTGTTTCCCGCAGTTGACTGTAGTCCTCACCACTTTTTAATTCGTCACTATAAATCTTTGACCAGTAGAACAGCGTCCGTTCTCGAAAACTCGGCTCATCACTGATCTGCATTTCTATGTTGACGATTCGTTCCTCCACCTGCATTTTTAAGTCCACCCGACTGAACTTATTTGCAATGTGATCGGGGATTCATTCCACATTGTCCATGATAATTCGTTTAATGGAATCCCTTGGGATTTCTAGCAGTCGGGACAGAAAGTCAGCCAGAAGGTGTTCATTTTCTTTTCTGCCGAACATTGCTTTGAAAATGACATCTAATTTCAGTTTTACGATTCGGTTGTTCTGTGTCATGGCGATCCCGTCCTTTCGTTCTCTTTTTATTATAGCATGAATCGGTTGCAATAGCAAGAAAATTGAAACCGAATTTTCATAGAAAAATGCAAAAACCAGTTGACTATTTTGTCATTTTCGGCTATCATATAAGAGGAGAGCGGAATTCTGCCTGTAGTCAGAGGGTGCAGTGGTGTTCCGTTTCAGACAGGAGGATGCAGAAATGCAGAAAAAAAGAAATCAAACGGCGGCAGTTGTCGTGGAGCAGGAGTGAGGGCGTGCAGCAGAGAACAAAAAAAAGACGATATGGAAAATATATCTTCCGCTGGTGCATGGTTTTGCTGATGATTGGCTTGCTGATATTCGGCAGTGTTTGTGGTTTGCGTCTGCGGCATTTTTACAAGGCAATCAATGGGGAAATTCCAGCAGAAAAACCGGATTTGTCCAAGTTCCCGGTGCAGGGGATTGACATCTCTCGCTATCAGGGTGACATCAATTGGGAAGTTCTTTCCAAAGAAGATCACGTACAGTTTGCTTTTATCAAAGCCACAGAGGGCAGCACCTATCAGGACGATTTATTTACACAGAACTGGGAGGAAGCTGAAAAAGCTGGCGTATTTGTGGGAGCCTATCATTTTTTTCGGTTTGAGTCAGATGGCAAGGAACAGGCAGAAAACTTTATCGCCACCGTACCGAAATTGGAAAATACGTTACCGCCAGTGGTCGATGTAGAGATCTATGACACAGAGACAGTCCCTAATCCAGATGGAGCACGATTGGAAATAAAAGAAATGTTGACACGATTGGAAGAATATTATGGCGTCAAACCCATTTTATACACGAATCCAAGCACGTATATCGATTATCTGATGGGACATCGCTGGGGTTATAAAATTTGGATGAGCAATCCCTATTGTGAGCCGATTGTTGACTGGACATTTTGGCAGTATAGCTTTGAAGGCGAATTGCAGGGTTTTGCACAGGATAATATTCCTGTAGACTTGAATGTATATCATGGCAGCCGAAAGCAGTTTCTGAAGGAATTTTCCCTACAGGAATCGGTATGAAAGCCGCACATTCGCAGCATATTCACAGCACAGCAAATAACCGTTTCCGGTGGAAACGGAAAAATATCCATTAGGAGGAACTTTTAACATGAAGTATTATATCGGAATTGACTTGGGCGGTACCAATATTGTAGCTGGTGTTGTCAATGAATCGTATGAAATTCTGGCAAAGGCAAGTGTAAAAACCAACCTGCCTCGTCCGGAACAGGAGATCGCAGCTGATATGGCAAAGGTTGCAAAAGAGGCAGCGGAAAAAGCTGGTCTGACCATGGAGCAAATCGAATGGGTCGGCATTGGAACACCGGGCGTTGCGAACAGCGAAACCGGTATCATTGAATATTCCAATAACCTTGGTTTCTTCAACACACCAATGGTAAAATATATGGAAGAGGCACTCGGCAGACCAGCATTTATTGAGAACGATGCCAATGCAGCGGCTTACGGCGAATATGTAGCTGGTGCAGCAAAGGGGGCAAAGAATGCTGTCTGCATTACTCTGGGCACTGGCGTCGGTGGCGGTATTGTCATTGATGGAAAGATTTACAGTGGCTCCAACTTTGGCGGTGCAGAAATCGGACACACTGTAATCTCTGTAGATGGTCCGCAGTGTACTTGTGGCAGAAAGGGCTGCTTTGAGGTGTATTCCTCTGCAACGGGTCTGATCCGGATGACAAAGGAAGCGATTGCAGCACATCCGGATAGCATGATGGCAGAAGAGGAGCATATTAGTGGTAGAACCGCATTTGATTACATGCGGAAGGGCGATGCAACGGCAAAGGAAGTGGTAGACAAGTACATAAAGTACCTGGCTGCTGGCATCACCAATACTTTGAACATTTTCCAGCCGGATGTGCTGTGTATTGGCGGTGGTGTCTGCAATGAGGGCGATCCGCTGCTGCTGCCGATGAAGGAAATCGTAGCACGGGAAAACTATACCAGAAACTCGAAAAAGAATGCAGAAATTGTGATTGCAAAGCTGGGCAATGATGCGGGCATCATTGGTGCAGCCTTCCTAGGAAATGCACAGTAAGAATTTGTCTGCAAAATAAATGGATAGAAAAACCGGAAAACATCGTATTTACGTTGCTTTCCGGTTTTTCTGTTTTGGTTTGATATTTGTCAAAGGGGCATTTTGAAATTGTGTATTGTATCCATTATTCCCAATCTACGGATAAGCCCGCAGATTTTTTTGCATAATAGCTCAGGACTTGTACGGCATCTTCCACAGAAATGATACCATCATAATTTACATCACCAGCGGCGATTCCGCAAAATGTTTTGGAATTGACGGACAGGTTGGCAGAGCGTTTGGCATAATAAGTCAGGATAGAAACGGCATCTTCCACTGCTACTTGTTGATTTTGATCCACATCTCCGAGTCTGGCAAGAATCGGCTGATAAAAGTGATACCAAAGATTACAGTTTGTTTGTATAATGCTTTGATTTGACTCAAGTATAATATATTCTATCAGATTCACATCTCCGGAATCCACATAGCCATTTGCGTTCAAATCCGCATAAACACATTGCCGTGGAGAAAGAGACGTTGTTCCGTTCATATACTTTTGCATCATGTTAATATCAAATACATTGACGCTGCCATCAAAATTCACATCACCATATCGACTGGTGACGGGAACCCCTCCATATCGGCTGTACCAAGATAATTTAGAACGGGCGATAGATTCTGTATCTTTTTCCACATATATATTTGCTATGATATCAGAATCGGCACTATTTATGACACCATCCGCATTTAAATCAGCGTAGATTTTTTGTGTTGTGGTAAATGTTGCAGAGCCGTTTATATAGTTGTTTATGAGACTGATGTCAAATACATTGATACTGCCGTCGTTATTGACATCGCCATAATCACTGAGATTGACATTGATTGCAGATGTCGTGAGAGACAGACTGTTTATCAGCAAACAAGGCAACACAGCACACAGGGCAGCATATTTTTTGAATTGTTTTTTCATGAGAATGCACCTCCTTCCCAATTATAGTATATTTTATAAAAAATGTCAATCTGTTTTTGAAAAAGAACAGAAAAAGCAGCCACGGTGTAAACGGGGCTGCTTTTTTCAAAGAATGATAAAATCAATCATGCAAATAGGATTATCTATTTTGACGTGGATAAGGACGGCGTTCTGTAGTCAAACCAAGTAGATAGTCCACACTGGTATGATGTAAATGGGCTAATGCGATCAGAATTTGGGGCGGTATGGTACGCTGACCGGATTCATAGTAAGAATATGCACTTTGGGAAACATATAAAACAGCGGCAACTTGTGCTTGTGTCCAGTCAGCATCTTCTCTTAAATCTCGGATACGGGAAAACTTGTTCATCTTCATCACCTGATTCTCATTATAGCATGTTTTTTATTTTCTGTTGATAAATTGAACAAATTGTTCTAAAATAATATGAGTTTGATACACAAGTCTTATCCGCCGAACGGCGACTGCGGTCAAGCTGGCTCAGCTTGGCGGGGGTGCAGGGGGCGGCAGCCACCGCATTGTTCTAACGACATATGGTTGTGCTATTTAGAAAAATAACAAAACGGGAGTCGCCGCCCTGCTTTTAAAAAAGAAAGATAGCTTGCAATTATGTAAAACGTTTCCTAAAATAGGGCGGCGGCTTACCCAGGCGAACAGCGAAGTGTATTCGCCGGCACCGTTTAGAAAAGCTTTCCCTGGGAAACGCTTTCTGCACAGGATCAAATAAAATATTTATATGATTTTTTCTAAATTAAACGGTCTGAACGCCGCCGGCAAGGCTGGGGGACACCCCCAGCTTGCCTGTGTAGCGTCCATCGCCCCCGTTGCAGCCTTTTTACAAATTCGATTGGAATATTTTTTAGAAGGGCGATGGACGTTGACGGTTTTCCGTTTTCCTTGTACAAACTCGTTTTGTCCGCAGGGGGCAGCTTGCCCCCTTGCATCCCCTCGCCAAGCGGAATCCGCTTGACCATCGTTCGCCGTTCGGCGGGGAAACCAACTGCATGATTGAAAATGGATTTTGGAATATTTTAGAAGGGCGATGGACGTTGACGGTTTTTCGTTTTCCCTGTACAAACTCGTTTTGTCCGCAAGGAGGCAGCTTGCCCCCTTGCATCCCCTCGCCAAGCGGAATCCGCTTGACCATCGTTCGCCGTTCGGCGGGGAAACCAACTGCATGATTGAAAATGGATTTTCGTTTTAATTTGTCGTATGGTATTGCAATTTCCGGAAATAGCTGTTATAATAAGAAAATGTGATACGGCTTTTCGGCTGTATGAAAATTTAAAGAAACGGAAAGAGGAAACAATATGCCTGCAAATATCATTGTCGGTTCTCAGTGGGGAGACGAAGGAAAAGGGAAAATTATTGACATTATGGCATCTCGTGCGGAGGTTGTCGTGCGTGCAACCGGCGGAAATAATGCCGGCCATACCGTTGTCAACAACGGCGAGGTTTATAAGCTGCACCTGATTCCGTCCGGTATTCTGTATCCGGATACACTTTGCCTGATTGGTGCCGGTGTGGTATTGGACCCAAAGGACTTTATTTCCGAACTGGATGGACTGGAAAGCCGTGGAATCTCCACTGCCAACCTAAAAATTGACCCTCGTGCACATGTTGTCATGCCGTGGCACATTGCATTGGATGGACTCTCTGAACAGTTCCGTGGCAATTCGGATATCGGTACTACGAAGCGTGGAATTGGTCCGACCTATATGGACAAGTACGAACGCTGCGGTTTGCGGATGTATGACCTGGTACACCCAGAGGTGTTTGCCCAGAAGGCAAGAACCACAGGAGAACTGAAAAATAAGATTATCACTGCCGTTTACGGCGGAGAAGCTTTTGATCTGGATGCTGTCATTGCAGAATATACGGAATACGGTAAGCGGCTTGCTCCGTATATTGCCGATGTTTCCGTTCTGACCTACGAGGCAGACAAGGCAGGCAAAACCATTATGTTTGAAGGGGCACAGGCAACGCTGCTGGATATTGACTTTGGTACGTATCCGTATGTTACATCGTCTCATCCGATTTCCGCCGGTGCTTGTATTGGCAGCGGTGTTGGTCCGAAGATGATTACCAATATTATTGGCGTGGCAAAGGCATACACCACCAGAGTCGGAAAAGGTCCGTTTCCGACAGAATTGGATGATGAAATCGGTGATCTGATTCGGAATAAGGGCGGCGAATTTGGTACCACCACTGGTAGACCGAGAAGAACCGGTTGGTTTGATGCCGTAATTGTACGGCATTCTGTTCGCACAAATGGTCTGGATGGTTTGGCAATCAATAAGCTGGATACCCTGAGTGGTCTGAAGACTCTGAAAATGTGCGTCGGCTATGAGAAACCGGACGGCACGATTTTGAGAGATTTCCCGGCAGCACTGGAAGAACTGGCAGACTGCAAGCCGGTTTATGAGGAATTTGAGGGCTTTTCTGAGGACATCACCAGCTGTAAGACCTTTGACGAACTGCCAGAGGCGTGCAAGAAGTATATTGCAAGACTGGAAGAAGTCTGCGGTTGTAAGGTTGTGATGGTCGGCAACGGGCCGGATCGTTCGCAGATTCTGGAACGGTAAGATTGTACAATTGCAGGAAATGACAACGAAAAAGCACCTCTTTGCAGGTGCTTTTTTGCTGGAAACGGATGTAAGGAGGGATATAATTGGAAATTGTAATAATCCTATTGCTGCTGGTTGTGCTTGGTTTGCTGGTCGTATTGTTTTTTCGAAAACCACAGCAGCAGGCGGAGAACGGCAGCATGGATACTGCCCAACTGCAAAAGCTGCGGAAGGAATTGATTGCAGAAGTGCAGCAGAATATCCAGCTGCTGGGGCAAATGCTGGCGGAGAATCAGCAGCTGGCAGGGGAACAGCAGGCACAAAGAGTGCAATCCATGGCACAAAACGTGGCAGCCCAGTTGCAGCAGCTGGAACAGCGGCTTTGTACGATTGAGTTGACCAGTGGACAGGGAATGGAGCAGATCCGCCATACTGTGCAGAGCAGTTTGAACCGGATGCAGCAGGTACAATCGGATAACCTGGCAGAGATACAAGGTATGGTGGAGCAAAAGTTATCACAGACACTCGAACAAAAGGTACAGAATGCCTTTCAGTTGGTCAGCGAGCGGCTGGAAGCTGTGTATCGGGGGCTTGGTGAAATGCAGACATTGGCTGCCGGTGTCGGGGATCTGAAAAAGGTACTTTCCAATGTGAAAACAAGGGGCATTTTAGGAGAAGTCCAGCTTGGTGCAATTTTGAAAGAAATCATGGCACCGGAACAATATGCCTATGATGTCACGGTGAATCCCTATCAAAAAGTGCATGTCGAATATGCTGTTCGTCTGCCAGGTAACGACAAGGAGGCACCTGTTTGGTTGCCGATTGATGCAAAATTTCCAGGGGATACTTATGCGGCTTTGCGGGAAAGCATTGACAGCGGGGATCGCCAACGGATCGATGGGGCATACCGCAATTTGAAACAGGTCATCCGGAAATGTGCAAAGGATATTCATGATAAATATATTTGTCCGCCGTATACAACTAATTTTGCCATTTTGTTTTTACCGTTTGAGGGACTGTATGCAGAAGTGGTAAATCTCGGCATGGTAGAATCGTTGCAGCAGGAATTTCAGGTCAATATTGCCGGTCCCTCTACAATGGCAGCGATGCTGAATGCCTTGCAAATGGGCTTTCAAACACTTGCCATTCAGAAACGCAGCACGGAGGTCTGGCAGGTATTGCAGCAGGTACAGACAGAGTTTGACCGTTTTGCAGAGGTATTGCAAAAGACACAGCAGTCTTTGCGTCGTGCAGATACGCAGCTGGAACAGTTGGTGGGAACCAGAACCAGAGCGATTCAGCGACAGTTGGATGCCGTACAGCGGCAGAATTTGCAGGATTGAGAAGAAACGGACACTTGCCGCTGACAGCCTCCCACCGTTGTGTTATGAGAAAGATGGCACTTTTGAATGCTTTCAAGGTCGGAGAATCGTTGCACGCCACAGGCAAAAGCATAGCGTTTTCACCTGTGGCGTGCAAATCGTTTGATTTAGGAAAGAGACAGCAACAATTACGTACAATGCCGAAAATCTTTGTCTGTGAAAAACCTTGCAGTCACCAGTCCCAGCGGTAGGGAAACGACGATCAGGCAGGCTTTTGTCAGCCAGACCGCACCATTGCTGATGTCGTTTAATCCCATGTAGTAAATGCCACGGTACATGTATAACCCTGGAACCATGATGACAATTGCTGGAACCGTTAGAGAAATTCTCGGAAAACCAATTTTTTTCTTGACCGCAGAGGCAATGCATCCTGTGCAGAATGCACCGATGAATGCTGCAATTCCCATCGGCACGCCAGCCAGCTCTACCAGTTCCAGCCGAAGCGTGTTGGTCAGCATTCCAATCAGTCCGGCGGTAAAGGCGATTTTTCTGGGACTGTTGAACATAAGTGAAAAACCGTATACGCCGCAGAAACTGGCAAGAATGCGGAAGACAATCAATAATTCTGTTTGAATTTCCAATGGTTTAAAGTCGGCTGGCTGAAAGCGGAAGGCCATCGCCGTGACCCATCCGGTCATAGTGGCGGTCAGGATAATGAGAATGGCATAGGAAATGCGTTCCAACCCAGACCGCATATCCAGCTTGGCAAGGTCAATGCCGCCAGTGATCAGCGGAAATCCGGGAATCACAAAGAGCATGGCACAGATGTAACCTGCCTGATGCACTTCTGAAATGGAGAACAGCTGCTGTGCCAGTAGGATGGACAGCACATAAATGATACAAGCAGCCGCAACGCTGACAGCAACATTGGCAAGTAGGGAAAGCTTTCTCTCCAGCATTTGCTTTCGGATGAAGTTGCCAATCCCTGCCCCGAGAAAGGCACAGCACATTTCCACCAGACCGCCGCCCAGTAAAAAGGTAAAGGCACTACAGGCAAAGGCAGCAGCCAGTCCCAGTTTCCATGCGGAATAGTTGGCAGGCAGATCTCGGATTTGATCCAGCACCTCATGAATTTGTTTGACAGAACAGGCACATACCTTTTCCGGAAACTCTCGCATGAATAATTCCAGTTGCATGAGCTTGTGGGTATTGACTCCTGTATTGGGAATGGAGATGGACTGTGTGTAAGTATTGGTTTCCTCAATGCAGGTGTATGAAATGGATAGCAGTCCAATATCTGCGGAGCAGGTCAATCCAAGACATCTGGACACCTTGTTCATGGAGTTCCTGACACGCCATGCACTCGTTCCAACTGACAGCATCATCAGCCCGACTCGTCCAACCAGTGTGGCTTTTTCTTTGAGTGTGGCTTCTGTTGCAGGGATGCTGGCATCATCCTGCACAATGGCTTTCCAATGAATTGTCATATGCTGTTTTTTGAGTTTTGCCATGAAAGTATCCATTCCTTTCCAGTTTAAAAATACGGTAAAAACCGGCTTGCAACACATGGCACAGCAAGCCGGATTTTTTGTTTAATCCTCTTTATTTGGTGGCGTTGTAGGGGGTGTGGGGACATCTTTTTCTGTTTGTGTGATGGGATGAATATCGCCTTCCTCTTTGGATTCCTGTTGTAAAACAACGGAAATATTTTCCATGGAGGAGACCGCCTGTCCCTTTTGCGGATTCTTTTCGGATTGCTTTTCTTCCTCATCATGGTGCCAGTTTCGTTTCACAGTATCTGTGACAGTGGTGAAAACAGTATCTCGCATTTTGCCAAACCATTCATTGGCACGCTGTTCCATTACGGTTTTCTCCGGCATTTGCAGTGGACTCGGCGGGGTTTCTCCCGCTGGCAGTGTTTTTTCCCGCAGAATGACGTAGATCAGTGACATCACTGGCACGCCAAGCAGCATGCCGAGGACACCAAATAAACCGCCGCCGACAATGACGGCAAACAGAACCCACATCGCTGGCAGTCCGACGGAACCGCCGACAACACGGGGATAAATCAAATTGCTGTCAATCTGCTGAATGATGATGACAAAAACTACAAACCAGATGGCTTGTTTTGGCTCTACCAGTAGCAGAATCAGTGCACAGGGGATGGTACCTACAATCGGACCAACAATAGGGATCATGTTGGTGAGACCGATGATAACACTGATGAGAACAGGATACTGGAATTTGAAAATAGACATACCGATAAAGCAGAGCAGCCCCAGAATGCAGGCATCCATCAGCTGACCGCCGACAAAGTTGGAGAAGATTTCAAAGGTAATATTGCCGTAGTGAGAAATCCGACGGTAGTTTTCTTTGGAGAACGCCTTTTGTAAAATTCGCTTTGCCTGTGACTTCAGCCGCTTTCTGCCGCTGAGCATGTACAGGGAGAAAATTAAACCGATAAAGCAGTCTACCACCACGCTGATCAGACTGGTTGCCCATGTTCCGATTTTCTCCATCAGGTTTGGAACATAGCTGGAAACCGTCATGGAGAGGTCGGTCAGCCAGGATTTAATTTGTGCAAAATCCAGACCGATTTGCTGCATCAGGTCATATAATTCCTGTCCCTTGCTGCTGTTGTTTTGGAGGAATTTTTGAAAGTTGATAAAGTAGATGGTAAACTGATCGGCGAAGTCCACGAGACTCTGCGAGAACTGCGGAACAATGATACAGATAATACCAGTTAAGACAGAAAATAAGATGAGATATGAGAGAATGACTGCAACTGCAGAACAGGGAAAGCGTCGCCCTTTCGTAACCTTTTGAAAAAATCCTTCCAGTCTTCGCACAGGTGTATGCAGTACCAGTGTGATGGCTGCACCGATGATGACTGGTCGCAGCGTACTGAGAATGGTGCGAATCCATGTCGAAACGGTTTCCAGACGCATGAGCAGGAATGCAACGAGCAGCAGAACCACGCCGCTGAAAATCACGGTGCGGGCAAAAGGGGTGTTAATATTGCTGCGTTTTCGTTTTGGCAAAGTGGCAGGACCTCCTTTCTTGAGAATATGGAGACAGTTTACAGGAGAAAACAGATGGGATATTTTATTTTGCGGTCTTGCTTAGCCGACAATCTGTTTTGCAACATCTACCGTATCCTTTGCATCTTTTGCATAGAAGTCTGCATGAATCTGCTTTGCATAGTCTGGTGTCAAAACGGCACCGCCCACGACCGTCTTACAGGACGGATATTGTTCCTGTAAGAGCCGTATAGTTTCCTCCATAGAACATAGTGTTGTGGTCATCAGTGCTGACAGACCTACTAACTTGACTTGATGTTCTATGGCAGCATCTACAACGGTTTGACAGGGGACATCTTTTCCTAAGTCAATGACGGTATAGCCGTAGTTTTCAAGCAGCACTTTGACAATATTTTTCCCGATATCGTGAATATCTCCTTTGACAGTCGCCAGCACGATTTTTCCCTTGCTGACAGGAGCTTGATTCCGTTGCTGTAAGGTATCTTTAATGACGGAAAAGGCAGACTGTGCAGCATCTGCTGTCAGAATCAGCTGTGGCAGGAAGACCTTTCCCTGTTCAAACCGGCTTCCGGTTTCATCCAACACCGGAATCAACATGTGATTGATGATTTCCATCGGATCCATGGTTTCTAGCAACTTTGCAGTAATCGCACCGCATTCCTTTTTCAAACCATGTTCCATGGCATAGGCAAGCGTCATATTTTGGTCTGCGGCAACTGCTGCTGGTTTTGCAGCGGTTTGTCCGTTGTAGCTGGCAATATACTGCATACAGCTGCGGTCAATGCCCTTTAAAACCTTGTATGCACGAACGGCTTCTGTCATAGAGGCAACATTTGGATTCATGATCGGCAGAAATAGTCCATTTTCCATTGCGAGAGTGAGAAATGTGCGGTTGACAGCTTCCCGGTTTGGCAATCCAAACGAAATATTGGAAACGCCCAGTACAGTTCGCAGCCCCAATTCCTCATGGACTCGCTTCATTGCCCTGAGCGTTTCGGCAGCCCCGTCCTGTTCTGCGGAAACAGTCAGTACCAGACAGTCAATATAGACATCCTGTTTCGGAATGCCCATTGCGGTTGCCCACTCCAGAATCCGTTTTGCAATGGAAAAGCGTTCGTCTGCTTTTTTGGGAATGCCGTTTTCATCCAATGTCAAACCGACCACTGCCGCACCATATTTTTTGACCAGCGGCAGAATTGCCTGTAAAGAAGCTTCTTCTCCGTTTACAGAGTTGACAATGGGTTTGCCATTATAGACCCGAAGGGCAGCTTCCAGTACTTCTGGAATCGTGGAGTCCAGCTGTAATGGGGTATCACCGATGCCCTGCAGTGCCTTGACGGTACGAATCATCATATCCTTTTCATCAATTTCCGGCAAACCGACATTCACATCCAAAATGTCCGCTCCGGCGTCAATTTGCTGTACCGCCTGCTCCAGAATATAGTCAATATCGTTTGCTTTCAGGGCAGCCTGAAAGCGTTTTTTTCCGGTTGGGTTAATCCGTTCGCCGATGATACGGGGTTCTGTAATGGGAATCGTCACGGAGGGCGAACAAATTGCCGGCGGAATCTCTGGTATCTGCCGCTGGACAACCGGCAGGCTGTCCAGCTTTCGGTATGCAGCAGAGAGATGTTCTGGTGTAGTACCACAGCAGCCGCCGAAGACGGTAACGCCCAGGGCAGCAAAGGCAGCCATTGCCGCTGCAAATTCCTCTGGTAATACAGAAAAGGCTCCCGTGACCGGATCCGGCAGACCGGCATTTGGCTTTACAATCACTGGCAGTGTGGTCCAGCGGCAGATTTCCTCCACCACAGGTAGGAGTTCCTTCGGACCAAGGGAGCAGTTCACACCAATGGCATCTGCTCCGAGCCCTTCCAGTGTCAGTGCCATCGCAGAGACGGTGCAGCCGGTGAAGGTTCTGCCGTTCTGTTCAAAGGTCATGGTTACAAAAACCGGCTTGTCACTGTGTTCTTTTGCGGCGAGCAAGGCGGCTTTTGTCTCATAGAGATCTGTCATGGTTTCAATGACGATCAGATCGGCATCCTTTCCGGCTTCGATTTCCTCCCGGAAGATGTCATATGCCTCTTCAAATTTTAGTGTGCCGAGTGGTTCTAACAGTTGTCCGATCGGACCAATATCCAGAGCAACCAGAGCATCTGTCCCTTTTGTGGCAGCCTTGCCACAGGCAATGCCGGCAGCAATGAGTTCCTGTACGGAATAGCCGCTTTTTTTCATTTTCAGCCGGTTTGCACCGAAGGTGTTCGCATAGATGATATCCGCACCGGCTTCTAAAAATGCTTTGTGAATATTTGTAATCTGTTCCGGATGTTCGATGTTGTACTTCTCCGGAATTTCTCCGGCAGGCATGCCGCTTTTCTGAAGCATTGTGCCCATGCCGCCGTCCAGATAAAGACGGGGTTTTTTCTTAAAGATTGGATTCTGTTCCACCGCAGTGGGCTCCTTTCTTTCGGTAACCACAGGTTTCCCGCATCTGACAGATACTGCATCCCTGCCGCCGTTTTGGTAACGGACTGAGAGAACTGCCGAAAATGGCGGTAACGGATTTCCGAGGGGTCATCAGGTGGGTTTCTGTTGTCGTAATGCCGATTTGCCTTGCCGCATTCAGTTGTGCCAGCAATTTTGGCTGTGAGGAGATGGGAAAGTCTCCGTAGCCTGGACTAAACCGCCAGGTAAAGAAGCGGTTTGGCATGGTTTCCTGAATCTGCTGTTCTGCCTTGTCACAGATCTGTTCAATTGCTGTATTTGCGAGAGCATCCAGCAGGAAAGCGTTTGTCATGTCTCGTTTTTGTGTGCGGTCAATCAACATATCTACTGGCGTTCCGAGTGTTGCTGCCAGCAATATTGCACGGTCACAGCCTTCTAAGTGCTGCCGAATGTCGTTTCCCTCCAGCAGCAGGGTATCTGCATATAGTATGGCTTCCGTCCGTGTCAGGGGCAGGACACAGTACGTATAGCGTGGCGTAGCATGGCGTAGCAGCTGTTGCTCACAGGCAACAAGCCGTTTCAGGATGGCTTCGTCTGCCGCTGTTTCTGTCATACCAAGGTAACGAAGTGTCTCGGTACGATCAAGCGGCGACAGACTGACACTGGGACTCATCGTTGGGTTGCACGCAGGACACCGGAAATGGCATGGCTGATTTTTCGTGCAACATAAGGATTGTTCATGGTGTAAAGGTGAATGCCGTCAACGCCAGCAGCAAGCAGTTCGATAATCTGGGCAATGGCATAGGCAATACCGGCGTCCTGCAATGCAGCAGGGTTATCCTCATATTTCTGAATGATACGGGTGAATTTTCTTGGTAGGCTGGCACCGCACATGGAAACCATACGGGTGATTTGCCGACTGTTTGTCACCGGCATAATGCCGGCTTCGATCGGAACGGTAATGCCTGCCTTTCTGGCTTCTGCCTGAAAATGAAAGAAAGCATCGTTGTCGAAGAACAGCTGGGAAATCAGGTGCGTTGCACCAGCATCCACCTTTTTCTTCAGGTTGGCAATGTCGTCTTCCAGCGAAGGAGATTCTGTGTGACATTCTGGATAGCAGGCACCAGCAATGTCCAAGTTGGGATTCTTTTGCCGGATATAGGCAACCAGTTCATTTGCGTGATGGAAATCTTCTGCCGGTTGTAGATCTGGTATGCGATCTCCTCGCAGTGCCAGTACATTTTCAATGCCGTTTTCTGTAAACTGTTGCAGCAGATGGTCAATTTTTTCACGGGTGCAGTGAATGCAAGGCAGATGGGACATGGAAGTGATGCCATACTGTTCCTGCAGCCGTTTGGCAATGGCAATCGTATGTTCACCGTTGCCGCTGCCGCCGGCACCAAGGGTGACACTGATGAAATCAGGGTGTAAGTCTTGCAGTTCCTCCAATGTCTGATAGACGGTTTCCACAGGACTGTTTTTTTTCGGTGGAAATACTTCAAAGGAAAAGACGGTCTTTTCCTGAAAAAGAGAGGCGATTTTCATAAAATGGTTCGTTCCTTTCTGTTGATCAGTTGATCAAATGAAGATGATAATGGTATGCGTTGACAGATATACACTTTTTGATTAAGCCGGATCAATTCGCCAATCTACTGGTGGAATACCATGTTCTGTGAGAAATGCATTGGTTTTGGAGAAGTGCCGGCAGCCAAAGAATCCATTGCGTGCGGACAGCGGGCTGGGATGTGCAGCAGTTAGAACAAGATGCTGCGGTGCTGTAATCCGCTCCCGTTTTGCTTTGGCATTGGCTCCCCAGAGCAGAAAGACCACTGGTTTTTCCCGTTCGTTCAAGCGGTCAATGACCGTATCGGTCAGCTGTTCCCATCCCATACCACGGTGGGAGTTGGCAAGACCTGCCCGTACGGTCAGAACCGTATTCAGCAGGAGCACACCGTTTTTTGCCCATTGTGTCAGATCGCCGTGCTTGCCGAGGTTGTCGATGCCGGTATCTGTTTGAATTTCCTTGAAGATGTTGACAAGTGAGGGGGGTGGTGCAATGCCTTGGCGGACAGAAAAACTCAGACCATGTGCCTGATTGGGACCATGATAGGGGTCTTGTCCAAGAATGACCACTTTTACATCTGCATAGGCGGTATATTTGAAGGCGTTGAAGATGTCATACATGTTGGGATAAATGGTATGTGTACGATATTCCTGAATGAGAAACTGCCGCAGCTGCTGATAGGAGTCAGATTGCAGGGCATCCTTTAATAACATATCCCAATCGTTTCCGAAATGTACCATGTTAGAGGTGTCGTCCTTTCTCTATGTTATTTTTGCAGGGAACCTACAATTGATACTTATTATATCACACTCGTCTGAGAAATTCAATAGATGGTTTTTTCCCGCAGGAAAAAATTTGAAGTTGGTGCATGGAACTATGATTTTTCGGAAATAACGCCGAAAATAGCGGGCTGGAATCGGCAAAATTGTACAACTTTTGTAAATCCTATTGACTATTCGAAAAAGTTGTAGTACAATGATAAGTAATTGTCGATACCACCTTGTCAGCGTGGACGACACAAAAACGGATGCGGTCGCCTGCAAGCAGCTGCATCCAGATTTACCGTAGGAGGGTGAAACGTGAAAAGAGTAAAAAAACAGGTTTTCTTCCTTGTGTTTGCTGTGATCGCTATCTTTGCCGTCACAACGTTGACAGGGGTGTATACCCAGTACGGCGATATCGTTACGACCTATGTACACGGCGTAAAAGATATCCGGCTTGGTATTGACATTCAGGGTGGCGTAGATGTGACGTTTGAACCGGCTGGCGATGTCGATGCAACCAATGCACAGATGGATGCAGCACTGGAGAAAATCAAAACCAGACTGGTGACACAGGGAATCAACGACAGTGATACCTACGTTGATTACAAGAGTGATCGCATTATTGTCCGCTTCCCGTGGCAGGCGGGGGAAACTGACTTCGATCCGGAGCAGGCCGTAAAAGAACTTGGTGAAACCGCAGAGCTGACATTCCGCTATGGAACGGAAACCACCACAAATGAAGACGGCGAAACCATACCGGCAGGGGAAATTGTCCTGACGGGTGACGATGTGGAAAATGCTGGAACCGGTGCAACACAGGATGAGAAAACAGGAGAGGCAACTTGGATGGTAACGCTGAGCCTGAACGACAGTGGCACAGAGAAGTTCTATAATGCAACTTCTGCCCTGTATGAGGACAACGGGCAGATTTCCATCTGGATGGACAACACCATGATTTCTGCACCATCTGTCAATGCGGTTATTTCCGATGGGGAAGCAACGATTAGCGGTAATTTTACCTATGAGACCGCAAAGGAACTGGCAGATAAGATCAATGCGGGTGCGTTGCCGTTCGCTCTGGAAACCACCAGCTTTAAAACGATTTCTCCGACCATGGGCGAAGGGGCTTTGGATGCGATGGTGATTGCCGCTTTGATTACAGTAGCTTTTATCATCATTTATATGATCGTATTATATCGTTTGCAGGGCGTTGTCGCTTCGATCTGTTTAATTGGACAGATTGCCGGCATGCTGGCAGCAGTTTCCGGCTGGTTCGGCTTTATGGATAGCAATACATTGACCATACCGGGTATTGCGGGTATTATTCTTTCTATCGGCATGGGCGTAGATGCCAACATTATTACCGGAGAGCGAATCCGAGAGGAACTGCGAAAGGGCAAGCCGCTGGATGGTGCGTTGCAGTCCGGTTACAGCCGTGCATTTAGTGCGATCTTTGATGGCAACCTGACAGGTATTATTGTGGCAATCATCCTGATGGGAGCATTCGGTACACCGGACAGCTGGTGTGCAAAGCTGCTCAGTCCGCTGTTCCAGTTCTTTGGTGCAACGACAGAAGGTGTGATTTACTCCTTCGGCTATACATTGATGGTTGGTTTGATTATGAACTTCATCATGGGCGTATTTGCAGCCAGACTGATGACGATGTCTTTGTCAAAGTTCAAATGCTTCCAGAACAAGAAACTCTATGGAGGTGGGTTAAATGGCTGAGAAAGAAAAACAGTATAAGCACTATCCGGTGGATGTCAAGGTGCGGAATTTCTGCGGCAAATCCAAGCTGTTTTTCCTGCTGACCTTGATCTTGGTTATCATTTCAATTGCTTCCTCTTTTACTGGTGTAGACATTGCACTGGAATTTAAGGGCGGCACTATCATTACATACAGCTATGAAGGCGATGTGGATAAGAGTGCCATTTCCAAAGACTTATCCGATCTGATTGGCACAAGTGTCAATGTACAGGACGGCGAAAGCCTGGACAGCGGCAGCAAAACCCTGTCTCTGTCCTTTACCTCAACAGAAGGCTTGACCGTGGAGCGGCAGGCAGAAGTTACAGATGCCATTCAGGCTCGTTATCCGGATGCAAACATCCAGTTGCTGGATTCCAACGATGTCAGTGCTCGTTCCGGCAGTGACTTCTTCACCAAATGTATTGTTGCGGCGGTATTTGCAGCGATTATTTTAATTCTGTATATCGCATTCCGATTCAAGCAAATCAGTGGTTGGTCTGCTGGTGTGTGTGCAATTATTGGTCTGCTGGCAACACTGGTGGTGACCTATGGTTCTGTTGTATTGTTGGGCTTTGAGATTGACTCCAACTTTATGGCAGTCATCCTGACACTGCTGGGCTATGCAGTCAACGATACCATCGTTATCTATGACAGAATCCGTGAGAACCAGCAGAAAATGCCGGGGATGTACATTGCAGATCTGGTGGATACCAGTTGTTCCCAGTCCCTGCGTCGTTCCCTGCGGACTTCCATTACCACGGTATTTGCTATGGTTGCCATCATTGTAGTGGCAGCAATTATGGGTCTGGAATCCATTCAGCACTTTGCCATTCCGATGGCAGTCGGCATTGTAGTCGGCACCTACCATTCTATCTGCTTTGTACCGAGCCTGTGGGTTTGGTGGCAGAAGAAGCGTGGCATAGACACGTTGAAGGTGATTGAAAAGAAAAAGAAGCGGGTAACTGAATAATCAAAATCAGATATTGTAAAACGAGAGACGGCAGAACGGCTGTCTCTTGTTTTTTCATACTATATAGAAGGAACGATACTTTTTATAATTATACTGATTCTACTACATAATACTATGAAAACAAGTATAACCGGACTTTTGTTCCTTTGGATGCGGAAATACTACGAAAAGGAGATGTGAACGGAGACGGTGTGGTTTCCGTGGAAGACGCTGTCCTAACCCTGACGATATACGCACAGAAATCTGCTGGACTGACCGTTGATTGTTCAGACGCCCAGCTGGCAGCAGCAGATATCGACGGAGACGGCAATATCAGCGTAGAGGATGCGGTAGCGATTTTGACTTACTATGCAAAACAGTCTGCCGGTTTAAATCCCACTTAGGACTAATCTCTTTTATTTTATATAGAAACGAGTCTTATTTCTAAAGAAAACGTCCCCTGTTTGGATACATGGCAAACAGGGGGCGTTTTTTGGAATGTTTCTTTGGTATATGCTGGATTGCTTGTGAACTTTTCAGCAGAACTGGTAAAAATACTTGCAAATACAACAAAAGTGTGCTACAATACCAGTAGGAAAGGGGGCAGCCTTTATGCTGAAAGCAGGCGTTTCGACTGCTTGTCTGTATCCGCAGCCCACAGAGGAAGCCCTCTACGATCTTGCACTTGGCGGCGTGACCACTGTGGAGTTGTTTATCAATACCCATGCGGAGTTAAAACGCAGTTTCGTGGCAGCCATGGCAGATATCTTGCACCGCTTTGAGGTGCAGTGCAGTTCTCTGCATCCGTTCACCAGCGAAATCGAGCCAATGATGCTCTTTTCCAACTATGAACGGCGGGTCGGCGACTTTCTGGAGTACTGCCGGAATTATTTTACAGCCATGCAGCAGCTGGGTGCTACCATCTTTGTTTTACACGGCAACAAGCAAGTGGTTGGAATGGATATTGATTTTTATTGTGAGCGGTTCGGAAAATTGGCTGCACTGGGCAAGTCCTATGGCGTGACGGTTGCACAGGAAAATGTAGCACGCTATACCAGTCGTTCGCTTGCCTTTTTGCAGCAAATGCAGCAGAAGATGGGGAATGAGGTGAAGTTTGTGCTGGATGTCAAGCAGGCAGTTCGTTCCAAGGAAGATCCCATGCAGATGCTGCAAACCCTCGGCAGGAATATTGTGCATGTACACATAAGCGACCACGGCGAATACGGGGACTGTTTACCGATCGGAGCCGGTCGGTTTGCAGTAAAAACGTTTTTGCAGACCCTTTCGACGATCAGCCCAAACTGTACTGTCATGTTAGAACTTTACCGCAGTGGATTTCGTACATTACAGGACTTGCTGCATAACTATCACATATTGCAGCGTATGATACAAAACTGTAATAAGGAGGAATGAATGGATGCAATGCCCGTTTTGTGGTGCAAAGGATACCCGAGTGCTGGACTCCCGTCCGGCAGAAAATAGAATCCGGAGAAGAAGAGAGTGTGCTGTTTGTGGTAAGCGTTTCACGACCTATGAAATTGTAGAAAGACCACTGTTGATGGTACAGAAACGGGATGGCAGCTTTGAACCGTTTGATCGACAAAAGCTGATCACTGGCATTTTTAATGCCATTAAAAAACGACCGATCAATGTAGAGCAGGTTTCTGCCATTGCGGAAGGAATCGAACAGCAATGTGCCAATGCGATGCGTAGTACCGTCACTTCCATTGCGATTGGGAATTGGATCATGGAGCACCTGAAGCATATTGATGCCGTTGCTTATATTCGGTTTGCTTCCGTTTATCAGGATTTTACAGACGTTGCAAGCTTTATTGCTGCCATCAGTGCACTGGACAAAGAGACAGCAGATACACAAATGAGACAGGAGGCGTTACAGTATGGATACGAGTGATTTGTTTGATGTAGAGGACAGAACCGCAGAGTTTGATACACAGGACATACAGGATGCAAAAGTTTGGTCGATATTGGCATATTTCGGCATTCTATTCTTCCTGCCATTGGTCTGTGCACCGAAGTCCAGATTTGGAAGATTCCATGCCAATCAGGGTTTGGTGTTACTGATTTGCAGTTTGGCACTGGCTGTTGTAAGCTGGATTTTATCGTTTATCGTTGGTTGGATCCCCTTCATCGGTAAGGTTATTTGCAATCTTGTGAGCTTAGTGATTTTTGTTTTGACGTTGGCAGGGATGATTTATGGCATTGTACAGGCAGCACAAGGAAAGGCAAAGACACTGCCGCTGATTGGAAAAATTATAGTGATTCGATAACCGGAAAGAGTGTCTGCGGTTCGGCAGCATCGTAGCGGACAGCGGCAAGCAGCAGACCGTCTTCTGCCAGCAGGAGGGAAACACAGGCGGTATCCTGAAGCGTATAGGTATATTCCATGCCTTTACAACCGCAGAAATGGTTTAGAGGGAGCAGCTGCTCCGTTTGCAGGGTGGCATACATCCGGTAAACGGGGCTGTTTTCTTCTTCGGCTGGAATCGTGACGGGGCAGGAGCGAACTGGTGCGGATTTTGCTGGGGTCAGATTGTGTTCTGTGAGAAACTGACGGCGGGCAGTTTCGTCTGGCAGCTTGTAAAAGGCTGGAAGTGTTGTGTCAGATGTCACATCGGAGCGGTTGTGCAGACAGTGCCGTAGGAGAACGCCGCTGCCAAGCAGAAATACTGCTGCAAGCAGAAATGGGATTTTTATTTTTCGCAAAGCAGACACCTCTTTTCATAAGTATCGGTATATTACCATAAGAACATAGATATTGATTTTCCTTTCCATCTTATGATAGCAACAAAGAAAAAAGAACCGGAGGAGGCATTCCGTGCGATTGGATAAATGGCTTTCTGATGCCACAAATTACACACGCAGTCAGCTAAAGCAGCTGATTCGCAGCGGGCAGGTTACGGTAAATGACTGCATTGTGAAACGACCGGAAACGGCTGTCAGCCAAACGGATATCATTTGCCTGCAAGGCAAGCCAGTGACGACAGTTGCCCGCTATTGTCTGCTGCTGCATAAACCGCTTGGATATGTCTGTGCCGTTACAGATGAAACCGAAAAAACGGTGATGGAACTGATACCGCCAGATTTACAGAGAAAAGGGCTATTTCCGGTAGGTAGACTGGACAAGGATACCACGGGTTTGCTTTTGCTTACAAATGATGGTGCATTTTCTCATGCCCTGCTTGCCCCAAAGCGGCATATTCCAAAATATTATTGGATGCAGTTGGCACGTCCTTATGAATGCCAGTATGCCGAACAGTTGGCAGCCGGCTTGACGCTGGCAGATGGAACACAATGTGAGCCGGCGGAAATTTTACCAGTGCCCAAGACAGAACGAGAGGCGGTCATTTGTCTGCATGAAGGGAAGTATCATCAGGTGCGGCGAATGATGGCGGCAGTTGGAAATCATGTGGAGCGTTTGCAGCGGATTGCCATGGGCGGACTTTGTCTGCCTCCGGATTTGCAGCCTGGGGATTGCATTCTGCTCAACACGGAGCAAATCAAGCTGCTGCAACAATCAAATTTTCCGGACTTTCTTTGTGAACTTGCCGAAAATGTACAAACATGGTAAAATATTAACAAAAAATTTTATAAAGGCTTGAACCATAGAAATCATGCATTTTATACAAAAAAAATAAATTTCAACCGTCTGAAAGCCCCCTTTTTTTGACGAAATGACATGTTTGAAAAAAAAGTTCGTCATATTTGATAAATGTACACGCTGAAATTTGGGCATATCACGACTTGAAAAAAAATCAAAACTCTGTTATGATTATATCAGAGCTAAGATCGAAACAATGTTCTGGCTGTTTTACAGGAGATTCGGTTGCCCCCGTTTTGCCTGTTTGTTTTTCAAAATCAAAAATATATTACAGGAGGATTGCATCAATGGCAAGTTTATCATTGAGACACATCTACAAGATTTACCCGGGTAATGTTACTGCGGTAAAGGATGTTAATATCGAGATTAAGGATAAGGAATTTATCGTTCTGGTTGGTCCGTCTGGATGTGGTAAATCTACCACACTGCGTATGATTGCAGGTCTGGAGGAAATCTCTAAGGGAGAACTGTATATCGGTGACCGTCTGGTAAATGATATCGCACCGAAGGACAGAGACATTGCAATGGTATTCCAGAACTACGCTCTGTATCCGCATATGACGGTTTATGAGAACATGGCATTCGGTCTGAAGCTGAGAAAAGTGCCGAAGGATGAAATCGACCGGAAGGTAAAGGAAGCTGCAAAGATTCTCGACCTGAGCCACCTGCTCGACCGGAAGCCGAAGGCAATGTCCGGTGGTCAGAGACAGCGTGTTGCCATGGGCCGTGCGATTGTCCGGAATCCGCAGGTCTTCCTGCTGGACGAACCGCTTTCTAACTTGGACGCAAAACTGCGTGCACAGATGAGAACCGAAATTTCCAAGATTCATAAGAAGTTGGGTACCACGTTCATTTATGTTACCCATGACCAGACAGAGGCAATGACACTCGGCGATAGAATCGTTGTTATGAAGGATGGTATCATCCAGCAGATCGATACCCCGCAGGCTCTATATGAGAGACCGGGCAACAAGTTCGTTGCAGGCTTCTTGGGTTCTCCGCAGATGAATTTCATTGATGCGGTTCTGAAGAAGAACAACAATGGCTACTTTGTAGAATTCGGCAAGCAGTATACACTGGCTGTTCCGGCATCTAAGGTAAATCAGAAGTTGGCAAACTATGTGGATAAGGAAGTGCTTCTCGGTATCCGTCCAGAGGCCATTCACGATGACGAAATGTTCCTGTCCAATGCAACCACTGGTGTTGTAAGCTGTGAGGTGGAAATTACAGAAATGATGGGTGCAGAGAATTTCCTGTATCTGAATTGTGCTGGTGTGCCGCTGACCGCTCGTGTAGATCCTCGTTCAACTGCAAAGCCGCAGGATACGATTAAGGTTGCTCTGGATGCAAACAGAATGCACCTGTTTGACAAGGAAACAGAAGAAACCATTATCAACTGATTTTTGTTGGAAATTTGTTCTAATACGCAATAAAAAGCGGTTTTCGCCTCCTTGGCGAAGCCGCTTTTTATGTGAAAAACAGGGTTGCTGCGTGAATTTGTTGGAAATCAAGTGGAATTGTGAGAGAAATATCTTATTTTTGTATAAATTAGGACGGATTTTACAGCATATGGACGGGAATACTGCCATTCTGCACAAATTTTTATTGGCAATTTTGATGAAATAAGAAAAAATTGAACATGCTGATAAAAAAATCAGCGAATAGTTGAATTTCAGTTGGGATTATGCTATAATAATACTGTGTATTTGTCCTTAGATAGCAACAATTGGGAAAATTGGGATGAAGCACGGAAATGAAAAATAACTGTGTCGCAGAAATACAGAAAGGAGTGAAAACCGCTTTGACACAGGGCGGGAAAATCAATGGAAGAAATCCGAAAAGTATCACGCGTGAAACGTGTGATCAGCATGCTGCTTGCGATCTTGATGATCATTGTAAGTGTGCCACTGAGTTCCTTGACGGCTAGTGCAAGGGGCGGCGGCTTCTGGCCGGGATTCGGTGGCGGATGGGGCGGACCGCTTGTTGTAACCAACTATAAGGTTGAGTTCAAGGACAGCCGCTTCAACAATATTACTACCGCAGAATCTGGTGAATTGTTTTATCTGATGCTTTCTGTTTCAGGTAATAACGTACATCAGATTCCAGGGCAGACCAATACATATCGTGTTTATATCACAGATGAGAATCTGTTACTTCCGAACTTTGCGGAGGATGGATTCAAGGATGGAGCTGTTTACAATGGCTACACCCTGCATGTTGTAAAAAATGCAGATAATAGTGTGAAGGAACGTTATGTAGAATTTAACATCAATAATGGTGATACGAAAGTCATTCGGTTAAGTGCCAAGTTTAGAAACGGCACAACGCCTGACGGAGAATCGGTTACGGTGAAAGTGGTAAACACGGAGACAGGAAAATCTGCCAGTGGCACGATTACACCGGAGTCGGAGCTTTTGTGGGCACAAAACAAGACAGAGGATAAGACAGAAATTCAGGCGAGTGACATTGAGAATGGTGTCACTGTTAACTACACATTGAGTGCAGCACCGAATAATCCGACCACCAGTAAGGGTGCATGGTGGGCAACGGGTCTGGAATTTACAGACACCATTTCGCTGCCGACCGGGTTGACCTTTACAGATGGTGCACAGAGTGCATTGCAAACAGCCATTCAAACGGCAGTGAAAAATGCAGGCTATGAGATTGTAGACGGCAGCCTGTTAGTTTCTACAGGCAGTGATACTGCTACGATCACATTTAAAATTGACAGCAAAAATATTGAAACTGGAACCAATCCATCTGTTGCAACAGCGGAAATGAGTGCAGTGAATATCAAATTCCCGTTCCAGCTGAGCAGCACGACGGTGGATGCTTCAAACTTTACGACGGCTGGAACAGTTGTGAACAACTTGAAGGTAAACGCAAGACCGTCCGGTAAGGCAGACTATAGCTACAGCTTGGGAGATAATACCGTTTCCTTGAAAGTTCCGACACCGGAGCCGGCAAACTTTACACTGCGTAAAAGTGTGGACAATTCCAAGAAGTATCAACCTGGGGAGGAAGTAACCTTTACCATTTCTGCTACGAATACAGGCGGAAAAGCTGCTAACTTGACGGTAAAAGATACTGCTCTGGATGGTTTGAAATCGAACGAGAAAGTGATTACTATTACTTCTGGAAGCGGTTCCGTAAACGGAGATGAAATTACATTTACTAATGTAGCACCTGGTGCAACGGTGACCGCAGAGGTTGTTTGTAAGATAGATGGCAGCGACACGATTCAATTCGGTTCAGATACCAGTGTATGGCTGACCAATACGGCACAGGGTACTTATGATGGAAAAGAAACACCACAAGTAGAAGCTTCGATTGAAGTGGAAAAGGTCGCACCATATCTGGTTTATGCAAAGACTGGTAGAGTGAACACTGCAAATGGAAAGTATATTATCGGAATGGATACACCGGTTACTTATACCATTACGGTTGAAAACCAGGGTAATGCAGATGATAAGTATTCCTTTGAAGATTCTCTATCGGCAATTGGAGTGAACGATGTAAATTGCAGTATTTCTTCCAATAAGGGAACGGATCATAAGGGCGATTTGACTGTTGCAGATGGTACTTTGAAAGCCAAAGGTGATATTGTAGCAGGGGAAAAGCTGACCATTACGATAGATGGCACGTTAAAAACAGGTGAGTCTTCTGTTACAAATGAATTGTCTGAACAGACAAACGATCAAACATCGAATGATGACAGCATAACATTCTATGGTGAAGAAGGTAAAGCAGATATCTCCTATGCCAAGACAGGTTATGTAGAAGGTGGCGGAGACACCTATACCAAGGGAATTTCTACCGATGTGCATTACACCATTACTGTAAAGAATACGGGGAATATTGAAGGCAAATTCTCTTTTGAGGATGTTGTAGATTCTCGTATTGAGGGCGTGAATTATACTGCAAAGCTGAATGGAGCAGATGCAACAGATTTAGTTTCAAAAACGGGAAATACCATTACGAATGCCACTGGTGCAACCATTCCAGCAAACAGTACATTGATAATTGAGATTGATGGTAATTTGGTAACAGAAGGAGATGACGATGGAACAGTTTCCAATCTGTTGACAGGCAAGCCTGATACGACTGTTACATTTACCGGTAAAGACGCAGCACCGAATTTCGTGTTTGAAAAAACGGGTCAGGTTGGCGACAGTGGAAATACCTATGTAGAAGGAACAGGCGGAGACGCAACCTATACCATTAAAGTAACCAATAATGGTACAAAAAAGGGTACAGTCTCCTTTAGTGATACCATGCCGGAAGGCGTAACACTGAAAGCAGATCAGACTTTCCCGGCTGGTGTAACAGCAAGTGGAAATACAATTACTGTTGGAAAAGAGCTGGACATAAATGAAAGCTTCACCATTACACTGGGTGTTACCATTAGCACAGAGGCAGAAGGCAATTTGATTAATGTGCTGGATATGGGAGATGGCATCACAGGCAGCGGTGACATGGGTGAAACCTTTTATTCAAAGGCAGCAACTGTAAGTGTCAAGGGAAAAAAGAGTGGTTATGTTGGAACAAATACTAGCAATAAAAATTATGAAGTTGGCGATAAAGTAACCTATAAAATTGAAGTATGGAATGAGGGCAATACACCAGCAGCCAATGTAGTAGTAAAGGATTTACAACCGGAAGGGGTGCGATTTGAAAGTTATCAAGTTGATGACAGCGACTTAAATCCTCTGAACGGCGATTTGACAATTTCTCTTTCAAAAGTTGGTGAAGAAAGTTCTGATCAACACACTATCACCATTCAAGGTAGAGTTGTATCCATTCCGACTACAAATGAGGGTAAAATTTCTAATACAGCATTCGTAGACGGAGAAAAGACGGGGACGATTACATTTAACCCGAAAAAGCCAGATTTGACGATTGGAAAACAGATCAATGGTAAGGATAGTGAAGAAATCATTTCTGGGCAAGCAGATCAGACATTGACCTTTACCATTACGGGCAGAAACAAGGGAGATGCTGCGGCAAAGAATGTTGTCATCAAGGATACTGACCTGAAGAAATACGTGGGTAACGATAACGGCGAGTTGACAGTATCCAGTATTAGTGCAGTTGTCAGAAATATAAATAATCAAGCAGATAAAGAAGAAATTACGGTTTCTTATGAAGAGCTTGTCAGCGAAAGCGGCTTTGTGATGGAGACGCTGGAACCAAACAAAGAAGTTGTCATTACGATTGAATGTAAAACAACAGATCAAGTAAGTTCGATTTCCAATACTGCAACCATCAAGGCAGATGACGTGGAAGAGTCGAAAGATACTGCAACGGCAACACCGCCGAAATATGCGGCTGAAAAGTGGATTGTCGATGAAGATGGGAATACGTTAGTAGATAAAAATGATAATCAGAAAGATGGTTTTGATGGCTTTTCTGCTGGTCAGAAGGCGACATTCCGTTTGAAATTCATGAATGTCGATGGTGAAACGCTCAAAGGTCTTTTGTTATCAGATTTTTGGTATCGAGAGACTTCTTCTGAAATTGCGGATACGATTAAAATTGTCAATTGTACAGGAACCTATACCGGTTCGGAAAATGTAGGCGACTACTATTGGGCTAATGATGGTACTAACAATAGTACAT
>ENA-UONX01000694-UONX01000694.1-human-gut-metagenome-genome-assembly--contig:-P74old-NODE-694-length-43603-cov-6.802402_pt1 | contig 43603 bp, 40 predicted proteins | sample MGYA00242466_ERZ724013 | MGnify/ENA metagenome assembly ERZ724013 | reverse complement strand
TTCTATTATACCATATTCGTGGCTCAATGGGAAGATTTAATCAGTGTTTCCTTAAAAATGTCCCAAACAGGTTATTCCAAATATGAGACAGGAGAAAATGATGTTCCAACGGCTGTCTGGCAAGCTTTAGCAGACTTCTATCACGTCAGTGTCGATTACCTGATGGGACGCACAGACGTTAAAACACCCTGTCCCCAAACCCAACCCTAATAACCATACAAAAAGACCGCAGAACGTTCCTCGGAGCGTTTCTGCGGTCTTTTTGTTCGCTTATATGACAAAGTGGTAGAAACCTTAGTCTTCTTCCTTGTCAGCGTCAATGAACTTTACGATGTCGCCGACGGTCTTCATGCCCTCTACTACATCATCTTCAATCTTTACTTCAAACTCGTCTTCTACTGCCATTACCAGGTCAACGATGTCCAAAGAATCTGCACCCAGATCATCCTGAATGTTTGCGTCCATTGTTACCTCGTCTGCTTCTACATCCAGCTGGTCAACAATCATTTCCTTAATCTTGTCAAATGTCGTCATAGTTTTTTCCTCCAAAAATTATCATTCATTTTCATTTACGGCAGCCACTTTCTGCACATCCTGCGATGGCTCTGAGAAGACGCCGATTTTTCTAAACTTAGTATACCGTTCTTTTTGTAAAATGTCAATATCTTTTTTTGATTTTGCGGCTATCGTTTTCACCAAATATTCCTTAATATTTTGCGACATTTTGTCCAAATCGCTTTGTGCCCCGTCTGCTGGCTCTGGAATGATGGCATCTGCTACCCCAAATTCCAGCAGATCCTGTGCCGTAATCCGCATAATTTCACAGGCTTCTTGTTCTCTGGAGGCATCCTTCCACAGGATCGAAGCGGCACCCCTTGGAGAAATCACCGAGTATAATGCGTTTTCCAGCATTGCCAGGTCATCGCAGATCCCCAGTGCCAGTGCACCGCCGCTGCCGCCCTCTCCGAGGACAACAGAGACAACGGGTGTTTTCAAAGACATAAACTCCGCTAGATTTTTGGCAATTGCCTCCCCCTGTCCCCGTTCTTCCGCTTCAATGCCGCAGAATGCACCGGGGGTATCAATAAAGCAAATCACCGGGCGGTGAAACTTTTCCGCCTGTTTTGCCAGCCGCAGTGCCTTCCGGTAGCCCTCCGGATGCGGCATGGCAAAGTTGGATTTCTTGTTCTCCTCCAGATTGCGTCCCTTGACTTCCGCAAGGATGGTGACAGGGACACCGTTCAGTCTGCCGATGCCGCCCAGAATCGCACCATCATCGCCATAGCTGCGGTCACCGTGCAGCTCAAAGAATTCTTCAAAAATTCGAGGCAGATAGTCATGTATGGTCGGACGATTCTTTTCCCGTACCAACAGCTGCTTTTCCCACGCCGTTCTTGTCATGCCTGCACCTCCTCTATCTGTTTTGCTTCTTCCGGCAGATAGCCATGCAGCCGCAGCAGAGAGGAGAGGGTACGCCGCAGCTTGCTTCTCTCCACAATCTGGTCTACAAAGCCATGTGCCAGCATAAATTCTGCCAGTTGAAAATCATCCGGCAGATGCTGCTTAATCGTGCCTTCAATGACACGCCGTCCGGCAAAGCCAATCAAAACCTTTGGTTCTGCCAGAATAATATCTCCTAAGGAGGCGAAGGAAGCGGTCACACCGCCAGTGGTTGGGTCGGTCAGCACAGTAATATAGAGCTGTCCGGCTTCATTGTGCCGCTGTACCGCAGCCGAGGTTTTTGCCATCTGCATGAGGGAGAGAATGCCCTCCTGCATTCTTGCACCGCCGGAAGCGGTAAAAGCAATCACCGGCAGCTGTTTTTCTGCTGCACGCTCAAAGGCACGGGTGATTTTTTCGCCTACAACACTGCCCATGGATGCCATAAAAAAGTGAGAGTCCATGACAATGACAACGGTACGGGAGCCGTTTATTGTGCATTCGCCGGTCAGAACAGCATCCCGCAGACCGGTTTTTTCTTGCAGCTGTGCCACCTTTTCAGCATAACCGGGGAACGAAATCGGGTCGAGGCTTTCCATCTCTGCATCATATTCTATAAAGCTGTCTGCATCTGCTGTGATTTGCAGCCGTTCCTTTGCCGTCAGCCGTGCGTGATACCGGCAATTCGGGCAGACCTTTCCTGCTTCCTGAAAGACCGTCAGCAGGACGGTATGCTGGCAGCGTGGGCATTTGAACGTTGGCTGCTCATGTGCATGTACGCCCTCGTCGCCGTAAAACCGTTTGGTCACGGTTTTGAATAAATCATCTAACATGTTTTTCTACCACCATCTGATCAGCCGCCTGACGGCAAGGCTGTTGTTATTTTTTCGTTTTTTGTGTTTGTTCTAACCACTGCATTAAAAAGGCATTGTCATACGTACCGTTTTCAAATGCCTCTGTCTTGAGCAGTCGAAGCTGAAAATCAATATTTGTTTCCACACCATCTACCAGAAATTCTGACAACGCCCATCGCATCTTCTGAATGGCTTCCTTTCGGGTCGGTGCGTGTACAATCAGCTTTGCAATCATGGAATCATAATAGGGCGGAATCGTATAGCCCTGATAAATGGCACTGTCAATCCGAACGCCCATACCGCCCGGCAGGTGCAGTGCTTGAATCGTCCCCGGGGACGGACGAAAGTTGTAATCTGGATTTTCTGCATTGATTCGGCACTCAATGGCATGACCACGCAGCACAATATCCTCTTGTGTGAAGGGAAGTGGTTCGCCTTGTGCAATCCGCAGCTGGGTTTGTACCAGGTCAATTCCTGTCACCCATTCTGTAACAGGGTGCTCCACCTGAATCCGGGTGTTCATCTCCATGAAATAAAAGTGTCGTTCATGGTCAACCAAAAATTCAATGGTTCCCGCATTGCAGTAACCGCAGGCTTTGGCAGCTGCGACGGCTGCCTTTTGCATAGCGTCACGCAACGCTGGAGTCATGAGCGGGCTGGGGCTTTCCTCCAGTACCTTTTGATTTCGCCGCTGCATGCTGCAATCCCGTTCCCCAAGGGCAACCGTGTTGCCATATTCGTCCGCAATCATCTGTACTTCCACATGGTGCGGACCGACAATCAGTTTCTCCAGATAGACGGTATCGTCACCGAAAAATTTCCTTGCCTCTTCCTGTGCGACGTGCAGCTGTTCTTCGAGCTGTTCTTCGCTGTCCACTCTGCGGATACCCCGTCCGCCGCCGCCGGCAGATGCCTTTACCAGTACCGGATAGCCAATTTCCTTTGCAACGGCTTTCGCTTCTTCCAAAGAACGGATGGCTCCCTGGGAACCAGGGATGACCGGTACACCAGCTGCTTTCATGGTTTCCTTTGCCCTTGCCTTGTCCCCCAGCATTGCAATGCATTCCGGTGATGGTCCAATAAAGGTAATACCGTTCTCCCGACAGAGCCGGGCAAATTCTGCATTTTCCGACAGAAAACCGAAACCGGGATGTACAGCAGTTGCACCAGTTTGCAGGCAGGCTTCTATGATGGCATTCATCCGCAGATAGCTGTCTGCGGTTGCAGGTGGTCCGATGCAGACCGCATGGTCTGCAAATTTGACGTGGAGTGCCTCCCGATCGGCGGTGGAATACACACTCACACAGCCCAGATTCTGTTCCCGGCACGCACGGATAATCCGCACGGCAATTTCTCCACGGTTGGCAATCAATACATTTTCAAATCGCATGGAGGAGCTGCCTTACTGTTCCACTGCGAATTTGATTTCGCAGCTGACTGCCTTTTTGCCGTCTACACTGGCAACCGCCTTGCCAATGCCGACCGGACCTCTCTGGCTGATAATTTCGACTTCCAGATCCAGCACATCGCCGGGTACAACCTGCCGACGGAATTTTGCCTTGTCAATACCGGCAAAGAGGGCGATCTTGCCCTTAAATTCCGGCTGGGACAGAATGCAGACCGCACCAGCCTGTGCCAGCATTTCAATCATCAGTACACCGGGTGTCACTGGTTTTTCTGGAAAATGTCCCTGAAACCAGAAGTCATCTTCCTTGATATATTTTTTTGCAGTAATTTTCTGTCCGATTTCCATCGACAGTACTTCATCAATCAACAGGAACGGATCCCGATGCGGAATGATTTCCTTGATCTGTTCCTGATTCAGCAATACTTCTGCCATAGCGGCTCCTTTCTTATTCTACCCGTAAAATCGGCTGGTCATATTCGACGGCTTCGCCGTTGCCAACCAGAATTTCCTTGACAACGCCTTCTACCTCGCTCTGTACCTCGTTCATCAGTTTCATGGATTCAATAATAAACAGCACATCCCCCTTTTTCACCGTATCGCCTACCTTGACAAACGGTGGCTGATCTGGTGCAGATGCGGCATAAAATGTGCCGACAATGGGTGCTTTTACCAGTGTGCCAGCCGCAGCTGGCGTTTCTGTTTTCTGCGGTGTTGCTGGTGCAGCAGCCGGAGCAAGTTGTGGTTGTGGGACAGGTGCTGTCGGTACGACTGCCGCAGAAACGCACTTTTTCCCTTTGACGGTGAGTTCTGCGTTCTCTGTTTTCAGGGTGATTTCCCCCAAATCCTTTTCGGATACCATGTCCGCAATCTGTCGAATGGTATCCAAATCAAACTTTATTGTTTCGCTCATGTTCCGTTCTCCTTATTTGGTACACTTCTTGAAGCACAGCGTTGCATTATGTCCGCCGAAGCCCAGAGAGTTGGACAGGGCAGCCTTGACCTCGCATTCTACTGGACCATCGGTGCAGTAATCCAAATCGCATTCTGGATCCGGCGTGGTATAGCCGAGTGTCTGGTGCAGGAAATTTTCATGAATAGACAAGGCAGAAACAATGGCTTCCACTGCACCGGTACCGCCGAGCATATGTCCTGTCATGGACTTGGTGGAGTTAATCTTAACGGTTCTGGCAGCTTCCTCGCCCAGAGCAATCTTAATGGCATTGGTTTCATACTTATCATTCAAACCGGTAGAAGTGCCGTGTGCATTGATATAGGTGATATCAGACGGCTGTAAACCCGCTTCTGTGTAGGCGTTGACCATTGCCCTTGCAGCGGCTTCACCGTCCGGAGCGGGAGAAGTCATGTGATAAGCGTCGCAGGTTGCCCCGTAGCCAGCCAGTTCACAGTAGATCTTTGCTCCTCTTGCTTTTGCATGTTCGTATTCCTCCAGCAGCAGCACACCACAGCCCTCGCCGAGTACAAAGCCGCTTCGATTCTTGTCAAACGGTGTGGATGCCTTTGCCGGGTCGGATTCCTTGGTCAGTGCTTTCATCGTCTTAAAACCGCCAATGGTAAATTCACTGATGGTGGATTCTGTACCGCCGCACAGGCAAACATCCAGATAACCATCTTTGATTTTGCGGAATGCTTCGCCGATGGCATGCGTTGAAGAGGCACAGGCAGTGACCGTACAGTAATTATCACCTCGGAAGTTGGTCTTCATTGCCACTTCACCGCCTGCCATATTGGAAATCATCATGGGTACGAAAAATGGAGAAATCCGGTTCGGGCCCTTTTCCAGATAGATGCTGTGCTGCTTTTGGGTCATTTCCAGACCGCCAATGCCGCAGCCGATGATCACACCGCAGCGGTACGGGTCGAGATCCTTCAAATCCGAACCACAGTCTGCCAGTGCCTGTTTTGCAGAAGCAACGGCAAATTGCGTAAAGCGTTCCATGTGGCGGATATCCTTCTTATCCAAATAATCTGTCGGGTCAAAATCTCTTACCATACCGGCAACGCTGACTTCCACTTCCGTGGTGTCAAATGTATCAATTTTAGAGATACCGAGTGCACCCTTCTTGACATTGTTCCAGAAGGTTTCCAGATTGGAGCCAAGCGGGTTGACGGTTCCCATTCCTGTAATGACAACTCGTTTCATATCGAATCCTTTCTCAAGCGGCTCATGGAAAAGCCGCTTTTATTTTAATTGAAAACCGGAATCCACAGGGTTTGTGCTGAAATCGGCGTAAAATAGGTATATTTTTACGGATAACCTGATTTGCGTTCTGTGGATTTCGGTGAGAACCTGTCCCCCGTGAGGGGGACAGAAAATCATTTCACAGAAATGATTTTCAGGGGGTGGACTGCGGTCGAGCTGGCTCAGCTCGTTACATCATCAGACCGCCGGAGATTTCAATGGTCTGACCGGTGACATAGCTGGTATCGTCTGAACACAGGAACGAAACCACGCTTGCAATCTCTTCTGGATTGCCGTATCGTCCCATTGCCACCAGCCCCAGCATTTTTTCTCTCTGCTCCTCTGTCAGAGCATCGGTCATTGGGGTCTTGATAAAGCCCGGAGCAACGGCATTGACGGTAATGCCTCTGGAACCCAGTTCCTTTGCTGCGGTCTTTGTCATGCCGACAATGGCAGCCTTAGAGGCAGAATAGTTCATCTGTCCCGGGTTGCCGTACAGACCGGCAACGGATGCCAAGCTGACCACTCTGCCATGCTTCTGCCGCAGCATCACAGCCCCTACCAGCTTCATCATATTGAAGACACTCTTCTGGTTGACCGCAATCACGGCGTCATATTGTTCCTCCGACATCCGCAGCAGCAGACCATCCTTGGTAATGCCGGCGTTGTTGACCAGTGCATCAATGCTGCCAAACCGTGCCTTAACTGCCTTTACCATTGCTTCACATTGTGCATAATCTGCCACATTGGCTGCAAACAACTCTGCCTCTACGCCGTAGGAACGACAGGTTTCTGCCACTTTTTCAGCATTTGCCTTGTCACTGTCACTGGGATAGTGATTGATTGCGATATGATAACCGTCCTTTGCCAGACGTTCTGCGATACATGCCCCGATGCCTTGGGACGCACCTGTAATCAATGCAGTTGCCATATTATTACATTCCTTTCCTCTGTAACGTACAAATTAGAATCCTATTTTATCATGATGTAGGATCTCTGAACGAGATTGGTTTTATCGGTTCAGCAGGGTTTCTGCCTGTCCCATCATTTCCTGAATGACTTCAGCACAGGGCTTGATGTCATGAATCATACCAGCAATCAGACCGCACAGGAAGGAACCCTCTTCCACATTGCCGTCTACGACTGCCTTACGCAGCGAACCAACCGTCAGGGCTTCAAAATCCTCCGGTGGGGCAGCATTTTTCTCCAGTTCCAGCAGTTTCTTGGTAAACTTGGTCTTGACACCACGGCATGGGCTGCCGGAGAAGACGCCGGTTACGGCATTATCCGTATCTTTTGCTTTGAGGACCAGATCCTTGTAATTCTGATGAATCTGGCACTCTTCGGTTGCCAAAAACCGTGTGCCGACTTGTACGCCCTCTGCACCGAGCATAAACGAAGCTGCAATGCCTCTGCCGTCAGCGATACCGCCGGCAGCAATGACTGGAATCGAAACGGCATCGACTACCTGTGGTACCAGGCACATGGTGGTGTTCTGACCAATATGGCCGCCGGATTCCGTTCCTTCTGCAATGACCGCATCTGCACCGGAACGCTCCATTCTTCTTGCCAGAGCAACGGACGGCACAACGGGAACAACCTTAATGCCAGCTTCCTTCCACGCAGCCATGTATTTGCCTGGATTGCCGGCACCGGTGGTGATCATCGGCACGTGTTCGTCAATCACGAGCTGTGCCAGTTCGTCTGCATTCGGGCTCATGAGCATAATGTTCACGCCAAACGGTTTATCACCGACTTTTTCCTTGCAGATGCGGATCTGTTCTCTCAGGTAGTCAATCGGGGCACTGCCGCCAGCAATGATACCAACGCCGCCGGCGTTCGTGACAGCAGCAGCAAGGGTACTTTCCGCTACCCATGCCATACCACCCTGTAATATCGGATATTCACATCCGAACAATTCTGTAATTCTGGTTTTCATCTGTTTGATTCCTTTCTGTTTTTGCCTGTAGGTAGCAAGCTTTTTTCTGCATTTTATATTACATGCTGTTTTGTTTTTTCGTTCTTAGGGAAAGCCTTTTCGAACGGGTCGGCGAAAACGCTTCCCTGTTCGCCTGTGTCCGCTGTCCGCCATGCTGTATGTTGTACGAATTTACAGCCTTTTTCTCGAATTTTTTGTTGTCTGTGTCATTTTGTTTTTAAAATGGCGAACAGCGGTTAGTTTGCTTCTCGTCCAGTTGTCTTGTACAAACTGGTTTTGTTCGCAGAGGGCAGCGTGCCCTCTGCACACCTCGCCAAGCTGAGCCAGCTTGACCGCAGTCGCCTGCGGCGTGCAGTCGTTTTCCGTGACTGTGGCTTGTTAATATTCCATAATAATCGCAGCATAGGTCAGACCGGCACCAAAGCCCACCAGACAGATCTTGTCCCCACGCTGCACCTTTCCTTCCCGGATGCCCTCGTCCAATGCAATTGCAATAGAGGCACTGGATGTGTTGCCGTGATGGTCAATGTTCACAATCACCTTTTCCATCGGCTGCTTTAAATACTTCATTGCCGTTTCAATAATCCGCATATTTGCCTGATGCGGGATGACCTTGTCCAAATCATTCAAATCGAAGCCGATTTTCTCTGCTGCTGTTCGGGCTGCTTTTTCCAAAGCATGAGTTGCAAAGCGGTAGACTTCCTTGCCATCCTGCAACATGGTATATTCCCACGCCTGCGGAGCGAGCCGCATATCGGGATCGCCCAGTTCCATTTCTCTTTTTGCCTTGACAAATGGTGACCGTGGCAGGGCACTGTGTGCATACAGGTACTTCGCCCCCGTGCCATCTGCACCAAGATGACTGGTATACAGTGCGTCCGGTGCATATTCCACGACAGCAGCGGCTGCACCATCTCCAAATAAAATGCAGGAAGAACGGTCACTGTAGTTTGTAATTTTTGACAGGCTTTCATTTGCAACGACCAGTGCATATTTCATCGTACGGTCTGTCATCAGAAACCGGTGTGCCGTATCCATCGCATAGACAAAGCCGGAGCAGGCAGCGTTCAGGTCAAAACAAGCTGCATTGACAGCCCCAATTTCCCGCTGTACAATGCAGGACATCGACGGCGTACTGTATTCACTGGTAATGGTGGTGTCAATCAGCAGTCCGATGTCTGCCGGATCAATGCCGGCAGCGGCAATTGCCTGCTTGGCTGCCTCTGCCCCCATATACCATGTGGGTTCGCCGTCTGAAACATGCCGGACGCTGATACCGGTTCTTGTCCGAATCCACTCATCATTGGTTTCCACCATCTCTGCCAGATCCGCATTGGTCAGCGTGCAGGGCGGTGTATAACTGCCAGTGCCTAAAATGTGAATGCCCATGCAAAAAAATCCTCCGTTCCTATTGTTTCAAATCAAAATTTGTGGTATGATAGGAGCATGGATGACTGTGAAACAGTCCGCCGCACATATTCATACATTTTATATTATAAAGGATTTCGGCACAATTTGCAATGCGGAAACCTGTTATTTTCCGTCGCTTTGGAACAAATCCTATTTTTTGCACAAAATATACGCCTTGTTTTTGTGCATTTTGTTCCTTTTTCCGAAATTCAAACCGAAAGGATGGTTGCAATTATGACAGTTTCTCTTTTTTCTGGACAGGGTTCTCAGTATATCGGTATGGGTCTGGATCTGTTGGATGCCGATCCGGCACTGGCAGCAATCTATCACACTGCCTCGGCTGTGCTGGGTTTTGATCTGAAGGATATCATTCAGAACAGCAATGCGGAAACGCTTGCCCGTACCATTTATGCACAGCCTGCGATTATGGCAACATCACTCTGCTGTCTGGAGGCAGCGAAAAAACGGGGGTATACATTTGATGCGGTTGCAGGGCATTCACTAGGGGAATATGCTGCTATGGTGGCATCTGGCATGCTTTCTCTGGAGGACGGATTTCGGGTGATCAAGGCACGTTCTGAGGCAATGGATGCGGCTGCACAGCAGGCAGACGGTGCCATGTGTGCCATTCTGAAGCTGAAGCCGGAAGAAGTGGAGCGGATCTGTGCAGAAACAGAGGGCTATGTGGTGCCGGCAAACTATAACTCCAGCGTACAGACGGTTATTGCTGGAGACAAGCCGGCAGTAGAAGCTGCCGCTGCTGCGTGTGCAGCATTAAAGGGACGTGCCGTGCCACTTGCCGTTGCCAGTGCATTCCATACGAAACGCATGCAGTCGGCGGCAGACGCATTTTACACTGCGATGCAAGACGTCACCTTCCAAAAACCAGAAGTCCGTTTCTATTCCAATGTACTTGGCACAGAACTCACCGATTTTTCGGATATGCCGTCTCTGCTGGCAAAGCATATTGTTTCGCCGGTTCGCTTTACACAGGAGTTGGCACAGATGCAGGCGGATGGTGCGGATACCTTTATAGAATTTGGTCCGAAGGCGGTTTTGACCGGACTGGTGAAAAAGACGCTCAAGAATGTGACTGCAAAGAATTGTGAATCTGTGGCTACCTTAGAAGAGGTGATGGCATAATATGGAGCATTATACCTTAATTGGACATCCGCTGGGACATTCCATGTCCCCGTGGATTCATGAACGGCTGTTTCAGCTTTCCGGACGGGAGGCAAATTATACGCTGACAGATCTTGTGGCGGAGGATTTGACCCTGCAAATTGACGACCTACGTGCCCTGAACGGATTTAATATTACGATTCCGCACAAGGTGGAAATCATTCCCTTTCTGGATGATATGGCAGAGTCTGCCCAGCGGTATCAGTCTGTTAATTGCGTAGTGAATCGGAGAGGAAATCTAATTGGCTATAATACAGATTGTGATGGCTTTCTGCGTTCCGTGGAATCGTTTCCGCTGAATGGAAAAGTGCTGTTGCTGGGCTGCGGCGGTGTCGGACGAATGATGGCAACGGAAGCGGTGCTGCACGGAGCAGATTTGACCATTGGCATTCTGGAGCGGCATTTGCCCCTGGCACATACCTTTGTAGAAGAACTGCGGGAAATGGTTCCCAATGCAAAAGTACGCTATGCTCTTACCGCAGAGCTGGAGGAATCGTTTGACTTGTTGATGAACAGTACGCCGGTGGGGATGTATCCAAAAATAGAGGCAATGCCGTTGTCGGAGGAGCTGCTTGCAAAGTGCGAAACCGTCTTTGATGTTATTTATAATCCAACGGAAACCAAGTTGGTGCAGACAGCAAAGGCAATGGGAAAACCGGTCTGCGGCGGTGCAGCGATGTTGGTCTGGCAGGCAGTCAAGGCACATGAAATCTGGAACGGGGACACCTATTCCAGTGAACAGATACAAACATTGATTGCGGAAATGGAGGCAGAAATACAGCGTTTATTTCCAATAAAGGAGGAGACAATATGACACTGTTTCTATGCGGATTTATGGGATGCGGCAAGACAGCACTGGGTCAGGTACTGGCAAAGCAGCTGCAAATGCCGCTGATCGATATGGATGAGGAGATTGTCCGTCAGAGCGGCATGACGATTCCGGAACTATTTGAACAGAAGGGGGAATCGTATTTTCGAAAGCTGGAATCGGACATGATCAGGACATTGGCACAGCAGACTGGCATTGTTTCCTGCGGCGGCGGTGCAATGGTGAATCCGGTCAATGCGGTGATTGTCCAGCAGTACGACGGGATTATTGTTTATTTGCAGCAGACATTTGCCGTCTGCTATGAGCGGATTCGGCATGACAAGAATCGTCCGCTTGTACAGAGCCATACGAAGGAGGAATTACAGCAGCTGTTTGAAGAGCGGGAGCGTTGGTATCAGGTCAATGCGACTTACTCGGTTCTTGCCGGAAACACGCCGGAGGAATCTGCGGAACGGGTGATAAAGATTCTGAAAAAATGGAGTCCACAGTTTCTGCCGAAGGAGAAAGTATGAAATCTTACGGAAAGTGGATGTTAGTATTTGTACTGCTTTTGGCTGTGGGAGCAGGTGGCTTTCTGCTGGGGCGAGAAACTGCACCAGATCATACAGCGAGTACGTTGTCTTGGGAGCAATGTGAAACCATTTATGTCACGATTCTCGAAAAACAGGACGACTATTTTCATGTGGAAGGGTTATCTGTGAATGATATCAATGGGCAGGGAGAATATCGCTTTTCGTTGGAGGATGATGTGAAACTGGTCTGGCGTGGCACAGAGATTACCGCAGCGGATTTGCAGGTGGGGGACAATATCGCAATTACGTATAGCGGCGGTGTGCTGGAATCCTATCCTGCCCAATTCGCACAAGTGCTGCAAATCAAGAAATTGTCGTAAAATGACAGGTTTCATTTTGATTCGATGATATAATGCAAACAACAATCCGTCAAATCAAAAAAGGAGTTATCAATATGACCATCTATCATGCCGTAATCCACACCATGACGGAAGCTGGCACCATACCACATGGTTTTCTGACGGTGGAGAACGGAAAAATTACCTGTGTGCAGGCCGGAGACCCAGATTTCATTGCAGAGGGTGACGTGGATGCAGGGGGAAGTGTTCTGCTGCCAGGCTTTATCGATGCCCACACCCATCTTGGCATTCTGGAGGACGGGCTGGATTTTGAAGGGGATGACTGCAACGAATGCACCGACCCGTTTACCCCGCACCTGCGTGCCATTGATGGTGTCAATCCGCTTGACCGTTGCTTTTCGGAGGCACTGGCTGCCGGTGTGACTACAGTTATGACCTCACCGGGAAGTGCGAATCCCTGCGGTGGAACGATGCTGATTCTTAAGACTGCCGGACACTGCGTGGATGAGATGATGCTGGAATTCGGCGGGATTAAATTTGCACTCGGCGAAAACCCCAAGAATGTCTATCACGGTCGGGATGAAATGCCGTTTACCAGAATGGCAACCGCTGCGATTATTCGGGAGGGCTTGTACAAGGCAAAGCGTTATCTGGAGCAGTGGGATGCGGTGGAGGAGGCAGAAGACCAGCCGGATTATGATGCCAAGTGTGAGGCTTTGCTGCCACTGCTGCGGAGAACCTATAAGGCACATTTTCACTGCCATCGGGCAGATGATATGATGACTGCCATTCGACTTGCGAAGGAATTTCATTTAGATGCTGTGCTGGTGCACGGCACAGAGGGACACCGGATACCGGATGTGATACAAAAGGCAGGCGTACCGGTGATTTGCGGTCCGATTCTCTGCGACCGCTGCAAGCCAGAGCTGCAATATCTGGAAATCACCACGCCGAACACGCTCTATCAGCATGGCATTCCGATTGCCCTTTGTACCGACCATACGGTCATTCCCATCCAGTATCTGCCTACAACAGCTGCTCTGGCAGTAAAGGGCGGCTTGCCCTATGAAGCGGCATTGCAGGCAATTACCGTGATGCCAGCAAAGATTCTGGGCATTGCAGACCGTGTGGGCAGTCTTGCCCCTGGTATGGATGCGGATTTGCAGCTGTATCATGGCGATCCGCTGGACTTGCAGTGTGATCCGTGGCTTGTCATGGTGAACGGAGCGATTGTAAAACATACTATATCATAAAACAACAGCACGCACTGTCCAAAAATGGATGGTGCGTGCCGCTTTATATGCATGGAAGAATTATTTTTTGAAGAAGGTAATTGGGCTTTTTTTCTTTGGGTGGGGTCCTCCTGCTGTTGGGAATGGGATGGATAACGGCAGCAGAAAAGGGAAACTTGAGTGGGTATACTGTTTCTACGGCAATTTCTTATGGAAATTTTGTATCACAGTATTTAGATACAGGTATGCCGGCAGATTGAAAATGACAGGCGATGGCATGGACATTCTTGTGATTCGCAGTAGCAGCCTGTATTCTCTTCGCACACACGTTATGACAAAGAAAAATGCCAAGTAGACAACAAAATCACGCTTTTCCTGCCGTTCTATTGCCAAAATGACAGGACAGCAGTGAAAAAAATAAAAAATCCTGTCATCGAAACCGAAAAAATGCCGATTCCTGCAAAATCGTCTTGACAAATGCAGAAAAGTGGAGTAAAATAGAAATAATCAAATCAAATACATTACTACAACCGGCAGGATGCTTGTTCGGGATGAAAAAAGCTGTTTGAGCGTGTTCAGTTAGATTGAATACCCTTGACAGTTTTTGTGTATCCAGACAAAAAATACCGGTTCAGAAAAAATGGAGGGAACGAAAATGGGAATGTGCGAAAAGTTCGGAAAACAGGGTCTGACATTCGATGATGTGCTGCTGATTCCAACAGAGTCCGATGTTACCCCGAATATGATTGACCTGCGGACAACACTGGCTGGAAATGTTCAGCTGAACACGCCGATTATGACGGCAGCCATGGATACCGTGACAGAGGCAGCCATGGCAATTGCCATCGCAAGAGAGGGCGGTATCGGTATTATTCATAAAAATATGTCCATCGAGCAGCAGGCGGACGAAGTGGACAAGGTGAAGCGGTCGGAAAATGGTGTCATTGTCAACCCGTTCTCTCTGACAGAAGACCGTCTGGTTGCCGATGCAGACGAATTGATGGGCAAGTATAAGATTTCCGGTGTACCGATTGTTGACCGTAGCGGCAAACTGGTCGGCATTATTACCAATCGGGATATGCGGTTTTTGACGGACTACAGTGCCCCGATTTCTGAAGTGATGACCAAGGACAACCTGATTACCGCACCAGTTGGCACCACAATGGAAGAAGCACAGAATATCCTGCGGAAGCATAAGATTGAAAAGCTTCCACTCGTAGACGAAAACGGCTATCTCAAGGGCTTGATTACCATCAAGGACATTGAAAAGGCAGTACAGTTCCCGAACTCTGCAAGAGATGAAAAGGGCCGCTTGCTCTGCGGTGCTGCCATTGGTGTGACCGCAAATGTTGTAGAGCGTGCCCATGCACTGATTGACGCACAGGTAGATGTGTTGGTATTGGATTCCGCACACGGTCACAGCAAAAATATTATAGACTGTCTGCGGAAGGTAAAGGCAGCCTTCCCGAATACGCCAGTGATTGCCGGTAATATTGCCACAGCAGAAGCCGCAGAAGCCCTCATTCAGGCAGGTGCAGATGCCGTAAAGGTTGGAATTGGACCAGGTTCGATCTGTACCACTCGTGTGGTTGCCGGTATTGGTGTCCCGCAGATCACAGCTGTCTATGATGTTGCTTGTGTGGCAAAGAAGTACGGCATTCCGGTTATTGCTGACGGTGGTATCAAGTATTCCGGTGATATTGTCAAGGCATTGGCGGCTGGTGCAAATGTTGTTATGCTGGGTTCCCTGCTGGCTGGCTGTGAAGAATCTCCGGGAGAAACCGAAATCTATCAGGGCAGAAGCTTTAAGGTATACCGTGGTATGGGCAGTCTGGCAGCTATGGCAAACGGCTCAAAAGATCGGTATTTCCAGGAGGGAGCAAAGAAGCTCGTTCCGGAGGGGGTAGAAGGTCGTGTACCATATAAGGGGAGCGTGGCAGACAGTATATTCCAGCTGGTCGGCGGCATTCGTTCCGGTATGGGTTACTGCGGCTGTCAGACCATTCCGCTGCTGCATGAAAAGGCAAAGTTTGTACAGATTACGGGTGCTGGTCTGATTGAAAGCCATCCGCATGACATTCAGATTACCAAGGAAGCCCCGAACTATTCTGCACATGTATAAAATATAAGTTGTTTGTATTCGGACAGTATCATTTGATTGATACTGTCCGTTTTTGTTTTATGAGAAAAAGGATTTTGTCTTGTTGTGATATGTTACAAAGGGAAACCAAGAATTTTGTTTATTTTTAACTTAGGAAAGGCTTGACAAAACTGGAAAAAGTGGCTATAATAAAGTCATAGAGTCAAATGCATTGAAAAAATTGCATTTGATATTTGCATTTTCTTTTTTATGAGAAATGAAATTAAAAAGGAACTAAGGAGGAACCATATCATGAAAAAAACAATCATGAAACTGACAGCAAGTATCTCTGCTGTTGCAATGTTGTCTTCTCTTTCTGTGGTGTCTGCTCCGGCATTTGCTGCGGAGTATGAGGCAATACAGGCGGAAGAATACATTTCAGCGTTTGAAAACGCAGAGGAAAAGGTGCAAAAGGTTGCACGGTATTTTGTAGAAAATGCTGATAGTTTAGATGAGGCAAAAGCAATGATGGATATCTATCTGGATGGTCTTGCTTTGATCGAAAGCAGAAAAAATGACAATGGCGGCATTAATTTAGCAAGTACAGCATTAGATATGAAAAGTAGTTACTATAATGCTACTAAGTGCACATCTTCTCCGCACTATGCAGTTATTGTTGGACAAAATGCGGCATCAAATGCTACAACAGTACTAAGATTGAGTACAAATTCCTCTATTGTGCAATATGATTTGGAACAGCATCCATATGATTATGAGAATCCGAATTTGATTTTCACAGCATTTTCGCTTGGTAGTACAAAGGATTATCTTCAGATTACGTTGATTGGAACATTAGGAGGAGTTGCAGGAGCGGAAGAAGAACCAGCTGCCGCTTTGAAGTTTCCTTTTACAGTAATATCTCCGAGCACTTCGACGGAAGCTACTATTTGCAATGCAATGCAATTTACTGTGGTAAATTCGACTTCCAGCAATAATCTTGACTGCGTTTTCAACTTGTATACAGCGTCTTTAGGGGACATTGACCACAATGGCATCATTGATAGTGCAGATTTTTCCTATATTGGGGATTGTTGTGTGGGCATGTTCGATACAACTTTTTCTTATGCCGATGTAGGTCCACAAGTTGCATCAGTGGTAAATGATTTTGCATTTGATACGAATCAAGATGGAGTTGTAAATCTGCTTGATGGTTCTTATTTAAGACAGTGGCTTGGTTAATCACACTTTTATAATTGTTATTGCAGAAGGAGGGAATATTATGAGAACATACAAACTTTTTTCTTTTGTGATGGCAGTAATTTCTTTGGCTTCTCTTCAGCTGTCTTCTATTTCTACTTTTGCAGGAGAAGCCCCAGCAGAGGAAAAATCAGTAATTTGCACTGGCACATGTGGTGCTGAGGGCGATAATATCATATGGACATATGACGTAGCAACACAGACTATGACCTTTTCTGGTACAGGCAAGATGGAGTCTTTTGTTGAAAATCACGACTATGCCAATCGAAAAATGCCGGATTGGCTTTATACTGTTCCAGAGCAGACAGGGCAATACTACGAAGCAAAGAACATTGTGTTTGAAGAGGGAATTACAGAGGTTGGATGTGTAATACGGGAAATGTTCAGCTTACATGAGGAAAGCGGATTTACTATGACCATTCCGGAAAGTATGATAGACATAGATTTCAAGTTCTTTTTCGGTTCGGGAGTAAACAAGAATGAGATTACTTTTTATGGGAAATATGGGTCTTGGTTTTACTATTGTTCGGGTTTGGAAATGATTCCGACTGGAATAGCGGAGTCCCCGTATTATCCGCCGAGCGGAGAAACGGAGAACGGCACTTCATGGGAGTTTGATTATGAAACAGCAATATTGCAGTTGGATGGAAATGGTACGTTGAATGATACAGATGCATTTTCCGGACCTTTAGGGAAAGCAAGTAAAATTTATATTGGAAAGGATTTGCAGGTGGAACCATCCACAGTGATTACAGCACCGGAAGTAGACCATACATTGTATTATAATTTTACAGTATATCTATGGACATCTGTTTTTCCAGATGGGATGGAAAAAAGATATACCATATACACCAATAAAGAAAGTAATTTTGCAAAAGCATATGAGGAATGTATAGAAGGTTTGACTTACAATTTTGTCACAAAAGGTGCACTGGAACCATTGGTATCCGTGAAATATGTAGAATCGCCGATGGATATTTCCTGCGGTGATGTGAATCAAGATGGTAAAGTGGATTTACTAGATGCAATTTTTTTAAACAAATATACGTCAAAGCAAGTAACGTTCACAGAAGCACAGACTGTGGCAGCTGATTGTAATAGAGATGGAGATATAACAGATTTAGATGTGACTGCATTGTTGGATTTTATTCTTTTGTTGATACCAGCACTTCCTGCTAGTACGTCATAAATTATGATATTTGGATAATATTACTTGATTGGCTTCATTTATCATGTATACAAAAACAATGCGTGCAACAGAAAGGAGGAACCATATCATGAAAAAAACAATCATGAAACTGACAGCAAGTATTTCTGCTGTTGTAATGTTGGCTTCTCTTTCCGTGGTGTCTGCTCCGGTATTTGCAGCCACACAGCCTGTCTCCGCTGCGGCAGAAATTATAAAAGAAGTATCCTGTATCGGAACAGATGCCTATTATACCATTGATGCGGACGGACATATGGTGGTCTATGGCAGCGGTGAAGTGGCACTGCGGCAGCCAGTGGGAGAGAACATGACGGATGCAGACTGGCAGCTATACTGGCAGCAGCAAAATGAAAATTACGACTTTATCAACAAGAATGTCACCGATCTTGTCATTGCAGAAGGCATTACAAATGTAACAGTGTCCTCAGGTTATATATTTCAATCCCTGCAAACCGTTTCTTTGCCCGATACGTTACAAGTGATTTCCGATTATTTATTTGCGAGTTCCCAATTGCAGGAAGTCTTTATCCCATCCAGCGTAACAGAGATCTCATATGGAGCATTTAGTGGTTGTGTGTCCTTGCAATCTGTTATTTTTGCAGAAGACTCTCAACTGAATGCCATTTTAGAATTTGCATTCTGGAATACGCCACTTCCCAATGGGATGCAATTGCCTGCTGGTTTGGAATATATTGAATCAAATGCATTTGGCAGTGCATTAGAAGAAGAACGAATATTTACCCTGAGTAGTCAAACAAGGTTGGATTCCTATTGTTTTTTTACAGGAAAAGACATTCTCACGTTTTATGAAACGGGAGACCGGCAATATGTTTACGATTCACAAGTACTGAAGCCTTACGGTGATCCGGATCCGCTGATTTGCGGGGATGTGAATCTGGATGGCATTGTAGACTTGCGGGATGCGATTCTGCTGAATAAATTTATGGCTGGAAAAATCATTCTGACAGCCGATCAGCTGATCGTTTCCGACTGTGACAGTGACGGCATCTACAGTGATGATGATATTGCAGCACTGATGCAGTTTTTGATGCTGCTAGAACCATCCCTGCCGATTCCCAAAAAATAAAGAAAAGAAAGACGGACAGAACGTTTTAACGTTACTGTCCGTTTTGGATGTAGATTGGAAGAAAATGCAGTGCCAGCAGTTGTGTGCAGCCAGATTCAGTTTGTTTCGCTTTCGACTGCGGCTGCCAATAAATTCCATGTCGGACGGTCTACCATACCAGTGGGTTTGTGTCCTGTGAGATTCTGGAAGGCCTGCACGGCATTTTGTGTCGCTGCATCATACATGCCGGTTATCTGCAATTCTCCCGTATTATGATACCGCAGCCGCAGTGTCTTCAGCATGCTTTGCAGCACCAATACTGCAAAACCCGTTTCTCCCGCTCCGAGAATCTCTCTGTCGTTTCCAAATACAGACAGCTTTACTGCCGGTTGCCCGACTATCTTTCGATATTGTGTGATAATAGCATCCCAAGTAGCACGGTTTGTTTCACCATTCGGACGCAAACCGTTTTTTTGCTGGAATGCCCGTACCGCCAGAGCAGTTTCCCGCCCATAAATGCCATCCGGTACGACTTGCGGCATGGTTTCATCATAAAAGGAAAGACTATAAAGATACCGCTGTAATTCTCGTATGTGATTGCGGCGGTCTTCGTTTGTATATGCCATGGATTTTCTCCTCCTTCTGTTTACGCTGTTTAAGAAATCGTATAGCCTGGATTCTGGTAGGGCTGTTTTTCATAGCCATATTTTAGGTCTGTGTAAACGCTTGTAATATCATTCCACGTTGTAACGTTTGCAGTCCCTGTCTCGGGCAAGCCAAACATCCGTTGAAATGCTGCCACAGCAGCTCGTGTCATGGGACCGAAATAGCCGGTTGCCCGCACAGAACCCACTTCTGGGTATGTTTGCCCAATATAGTTTAAGTAGGTCTGCAAGATTCGTACATACGGGCTGGTGACCCCTTCTTGTAATAATACCCCTGGAAATGGAACAATTTCCTCTTCGGAACCAGTTGGTTCCGGCAGGGATTCAATAATGCCCATGTAGGCACGGTATAGGTCATACCAGGTTGTACGGTCTACAATACCGGTTTGTGGGAGACCGTAGGTTCTCTGAAAGGATTTTACAGAGTCTTCTGTCTGACTCCCAAAATAGCCGGTTATGGGAACTGGCAGCACTGTTGCATAATAGGCACCCACCATGGCAAGATAGTATTGCAGACTACGAACCATTTGCCCTTGCATGCCAATATGTAAATCTTCTACATATTGAGCAGGGAACTCTTCCTGTGCAATCCCCTCAGAATCTAATTCTGCGAGCCGTTTGACGCTGGTATAGATGTAAGCAATCCGATACCATGTCGCTTCATCTACAATTCCCGTTGGTGCAAGGTTGAAAACTTCCTGAAACTTTAACACAGCTGCTTGCGTGGCATAATCATAGACGCTGTTGACATCAGAAATTTTGGGGATGGCTGGATAGTTGCGGGAGATGCGATTTAACTGAATTTGCAGGGTGCGTACATCTTCGCCAGAATAGCCAAGCGTGATCGGAAAGCCGGGATAGGAGGGTGTGGCTGTCCGGACAGGTGCATTTCGGATCAATTCAATATCATCACCATAATAATATCTTAAAATATCATATGCGTCGTATCCCTGATTGGCTAGATCAACAGTGCCCCATTGGGAAAGTCCGTCACAGGTGACGGTAGTGCCGTTACAGAAGGCAGCGAAGAGCGGTTCGGTTGTACCTTGCCGGCGAATGTAGCTGTTAATTTGTTCATCTACGAGATTGCTGATGTTTTCAAAAACTTCACGACCATTGATAAATTTCTGGTCATACTGGGTGGAATCTGTAATATCAAAGTCATATCCCCTGGCACGATACCACTCTGTATAGATGCGGTTCAGGGCAAATGTCATGATGACATAGATGTTGGCACGCAAAGAAGATTCCGGCCAGGTCGGGTAGATTTCACTGGAAGCAACATTTTTGACGTAATCTGGAAACGGTACTGTGACCACATTGCCGTCGTTGCTGGGTTTTCCCAGGTGTACGGTAATGGTTTCCGGAATAAAAGGTTCTCCTCTTGGCATAAGCATGTTCTCCTATTCACAAGCCGTGGAAGACGGTGTCCTCTACTGATTTTTCCGGGTGAGACTGCAAAACTGCTTTCAATTGCCGTCCTTAATCCGGATACTTTGGCTCTGTATTTTCATAGACTACCGTGGGTGGATTGTTTCCCGGTCGCTGCGGCAGTGGAATCATGGCAAATTTCTGTAGAGAGGTAATGCCCGGGAAAATAGGAAGCCCACGGCTTTCCATGCGAAAATAGTCCGGATGATAGACAACCACATCATAATTTTGATAAAGCTGTCTATTGGTTGAAGAGGCATCCGGCATCAGTTCTGGAGCTGGCAGTGGAATATGGTCTGTTTCGCCGCTTTCATTTGTAACGCCGCTGAAGTATAGTCTGCTGTTTGCACCATCCATTGCGGTGACTGTCACGGTTACATTGGGCAAGGGCATGGCTTCGCTTCCGGTACGGGTAATGACTTTTAAAAAACCGTATGCTGTATTGGGACGAATGGTTGGAACCGGTTCTAATTCCATCACTGGGGTTTGTTCTTCCGGCAGCAGGGATGGGAAGGTTTCCGTTGGTACTGGACTGGCAGGCGGTATTTCCGGTGCGGGCGTGGCAGGATTCATAGAGGGAATGGGCGGCTCTAGCATGGGTTCTTCCGGCGTTTCCGTTTCTGTCTGCTCTGGTGGTATGGCTTCTGGAACCGTGGTAGACGCCTCTGATGTAGTTTCATCCGGCGTTTCTGTCCGTTCTGGCGGCATGGTATCTGGAACCATTATTGGCGATTCTGGTGCTGGTACAGTTGTAGTGTCACATGCAGGCGGCAAATCCGGTACTGTCTGTAAGGTGGCAGTTGGCGTTGTCGGTGCTGCGGCAACATTTGTCCCTGTTGGAGTTGGACTGGATTCGGCTATGGTTTCCTGTACCGGATGGGCACGGCGGTAAAGCTGCATCATTTCTGCCTGATACTCTGCGGCGGTTTTTGGTTTTTGCTGCATAAAAACGCCCTCCTTTAAAATTCGATTTTGGTGCAGTATATGCAGCAGCTGCGAAAAACAGAACAGGGGAAACATTGTGGTGTGTTTCCCCTGCGTTGGATTTTTGGTTTTTAAGAGGCATCCGCTGCCAGTGCTTCTCGCCGAAACAGGAATGAGATACACCAAACGGCAGAAATAGCAACTAAAATATAGATGGTTCTGCTGATGATGGATGCCGCCCCGCCGAACAGCCACGCCACTAAGTCAAACTCGAAAATACCGACCAACCCCCAGTTTACACCGCCGATGATCAGCAAGATCAATGCGAGCTTGTCCCACATATCCAAAACACCTCATTTCTTGTTCACAGCATTGCTGTGCAGAGATAGCATATGCAAACAAGCGAAAACTATGCAAAAATAGAAAAGGGAATTGAAAAAATAGTATAAAATCACTTTTAAATTTCATATAATTTGGTCATATTGCCTAAAAATTCGAAAAAAAAGCATTTTTTCCGAAAAATGCTTGACGATTTCCGAAAAGTAAGGTATAATAGAAGCAGTGAGAATAATGTTGAATTATTATCACTCGTTTTGTTGTCTCCTTTCTTTTGTTCTACATATGTTTTTCGCCGCTGGAGCATTTCCGGCGGCAATTTTTTTGTTTGCTTTGCATAAAAGAAAAAAAGCAGGAATGCCGTTTTTTGTGCGTTCCTGCTTTTGTGCTATATATTTTGGTGTTTCAAAATGGGTTTTACTCCATGTCCGGATTACAAGGATCATTTGGCCAGTCATTTTTATACTCTGAGTCCACACCGAGGTATTCCTCTAAGCAGATGCCAAGTTTTTGCATCTCCTGTGCAGTCTTTACGCCCACATAGCGGACGTGCCATGACTCATACTGATAGCCGGTGATACTCTCTTTTTCTTTTGGAAACCGAATGATAAAGCCATATTCAGCACAGTGTGCTTCCAGCCATTTGGCTTCTTCTGTGTCATCAAATTCATTGCTGATATCATTGAAATCAATGACCATACCAGTTTGGTGTTCCGAGTGTCCTGGTCTGGCAGAATAGGTGTCAGCTTGTTCCCAGCCATCCCGCATACAGTATTCCTGATAAACGGTAAGCTGATCCTGATAGGAACGATAGTCAGAGGCATCATAGAGATTTAATCCCTCTTGGTATGCGGCTGCAATCATCTGATCCAACGCTTCCTGTGTCTCTGGAGTCAATCCCTTTGGATCATAGGATTCTGGCAAAGAATACGTTTTATTGACAATCAGAATATCGTCTACATAGGTGCAGCCGTCTCGCTCTTCCAGATGCCGCACCGTCACATCCACATCAGCGGAGACTTCCGGGTTATTTTTTGCAGCAACAGAGATGGTGCAGGTTCCTGCGGCAATGCCTTTGACGGTTCCGGTTTCATCTACGGTTGCAACATTTTCATCGCTGGAGGACCAGGTTAAGTGACTGCTGTTAGCCGCTCCATGGGCGGAGAGGGAAACCTTGACCGCTGCCGTACCTTCTTCCAATACCGCAAGATATTCTGTATTGGGGGTAATGGCAACAATGTCTACATTGGCAGCATGGTCGTCTTCACCGGCATTCTGATCCGGATTGTTGCTTTCGCTCAGACTGCTGTTATTTGCAGCAAGAGAGGAGCTGTCCGGCTTGTCCTTGTTCTGGACTGCATTGATTATGAATCTTGCTGCGAAGCCGCCTACCAGAATCAATGCATAGACAGCAATCACAATTGCCCACATTTTTTTCCCCTTGGGCAGCTGTACTCGTTTTTTGGATTCGGACTCTGGTTCTGGAATTTCTTCCAATGTGTCGATATCCGGCCATGCCTCAGAGGAAACGGGATCTTCCTGATCTGGTATCGCATGTGAGACAACTGGACGCTTTTGCAACCGTGGCAGCGGTTCGCTCTTTTGGCTCACATGGGGCTGAATCACTGGCCGCCAGGCTTCATTTTGTTCTGCCGTTTGTTCGGCTTGCACCGGACGGGGAGCAGTTTGCTGCACCGGTTGTTCCGTCTGTATCGGACGTGGTGTGGTTCGCTGCACCGGTTGTTCCGTCTGTACCGGACGTGGTGTGGTTCGCTGCACTGGTTGTTCCGGCTGTACCGGACGTGGTATGGTTTGCTGCACTGGTTGTTCCGGCTGTGCTGGACGAGGAGCAGAACGTTGTGTCGGCTGTGTGCCGGAAACGTGACTGCGGTTCAGTTTGGTAGCTGGCTGCTGCATATTCGGACCGCCGCCCGGATAGGTTGGACGGCTGCTATTTAAAATTGCAAATATGTCATCATCTAAATCGGAAGCCGGTGCATGATTTCGTTTTGTTTCTTCTGCTTTTGCCATCCGTTTTCCCTCCTGTTATGTGAAAACAGTGTGTTTCTTTCTTGTGTTCCAGTATGTGGAATTTCCTGAAATGATTATGGTATCCTATTTATTATAACATATTGGGCGGCACTTGTCATTTGTTATTTTGCACAAATTTCAACGGTGGAAAACGTCGGATTTTCCGGTTTTTGTGCACTTTCTGTAAAATCAAAGGGATGGAATACAGCAAGTTGCATAAAAATATGAAAAAGTAGTCGGATAGCAGTTGCATTTTTTTATAAATCATGTTATACTAAATTCGAGCAACTATGGCAGGGGAACGAAAAAATACTGGAATAATTGGGCATTTTTAAAGGTGCCTATGGAGAGCAAAAAACTGACACGAATGCGTAGTATGAAAAAGTTGCAGAACATATCATAACAGCCAGTTTGATGTAGAAATACAGTGTTATCGATTGCTGCAACAGGAAACCAAAGTGCATACGAAACTCCACAGCCGATTAAAATGGATATTGCTGTTTGTATGAGGCGTTCTCATTGGATGGACTTGCCTTTCAGAAGGGTATTTTGAAATCGGATTTTGTATCTTACTTGGAGCAGTACTTGGCGTACTGCAACATGGAGTCGGAAGGATTCATAATGGGATTTACCAATGTGCAGTGAAAAAATATAGGCAGTTACCGCCTTCTTGTTTGCAGGAAGACGAGACGTTTGTAGAGAACAAGCGTAAACAATCATGTGATGATAAAAAGATATCATGGATGGAGGAGAGGAATATGAAGTAAAGACATGTTAACAATCATACGTAAATAGAACAGTAAATCATTGTCTAAAAAAGAAAGAGAGGATTTAAAATAATGAAGAAAACAGTGAAAAAAATGATAGCTGCGGCTTCTGCCGGTGCAGTATTGTGCGGCAGCCTTGCTTTGTCCAGTCTGCTGAGCGGTTCTACTTTGACTGCTGTGGCTTCGGAAAGCATTGCAGACCAGACAGAAGTGGGCACACTCGGCATTGCCGGTGGTGGCTTTGTGTCTGGTATTGTTACTGGTGAAACCACAATGTACGCTCGTACAGACGTTGGCGGTGCCTATAAGTACAACTATGACACTGGCAACTGGGATCAGTTGTTGGATTTTATTGATGAAGAAGATCGTGGTCTTCTGAGCATTGATGCGATGTGTCTTGACCCGAACGATGAGAATACTATTTACATGCTGGCCGGCTGTGCGTATTTTAGTGGTGCCAGGACAGTGATTTTCCGATCTCGTGATGGTGGTGAAACATTTGATGAAATTGATGTGACCGATTTGATTCAGGTGCATGGCAACGGTTATGGGCGGCAATGCGGAGAAGCAATTGCCGTGGATCCTGACAATCCTGATATTATTTACTGCGGCGGTGATGTCACAGCAGGTGACTCAGCTCTTATTTGGTCACAGGATGGCGGTGACACATGGGAACCGGTTAAAGGTTATGATGAATTAGGTTACTTTCAGTATACGGTGCACTGGCCTTTCTGGGAAGAGCATTTTGTAAGAGCAGCAACTACCAGTGTCGATTCTGTTGATGCCTATGCTCAGCAGAACGGTGTAGCAACTATCGTTATTAAAAACGGAAAGGTTTATGTAGGTACTTCCGTTAAGGGTACAACAAATGTTGTTGTTGCAGATGTTGGAAAAAATCAGTTTACTGCACTTAGCGATAGTCTGCCTACAGAATATTACCCTTCCAGATTTACACTTGATAACAACGGAAATTTATATATTACGTATTTGAGTAGTATTCTTTTAGGTAAAGAAACTGGTGGCATTTATAAATACAATATCAGTACTGGTGAAGTGAAGGATGTTTCTCCTTCCAGTGAAGGTTATGGTGGCATTTCCGCAGATCCGGAAAATCCTGATAAATTGATCGCTTCCACCTGTGCAAACTCCCCTATGTCACAGCTTTGGTATGAAAATGCATGGGAAGATGGAAATGTTGCTTGGGGTGAGCGTTTTTTCAGATCCGTTGATGGTGGTGAAAGCTGGGAGGAAATTACACCTGGAAATGCAAAAGCTTGGGGACAGCCATTGATGGCAGACTACCTTCAGGATGGCGGAAGAAAATGGATTCGGAACAAGTCTATTCACTGGGCAGGTTCCGCAGTTCTTGATCCAAGAAATTCTGATCGATTTTTTGTAACTTCTGGAAACGGTATATTTGTATGTGATAAAACATGGAGTGAACTTCCACAATATACGTTCCACTCTGACGGCATTGAAGAAGTTGTTGCACTGGATATGGTCAGCTCAAAGGGGAAGAATCCATTCTCTGCAATCGGAGATTATGACGGTTTTGAACACACCAGCAAGACGGAATCGGTACAGCATCAGCCGAATATGGGCAGTACTGCTGCAATTGCTGCTTGTCCTTCCAATCCGGATGTGATGGTTCGTGCTTCACAGGACAATAATAAAACATATTACACGTTGGACGGTGGCGATAGTTGGGTAGAAATGAACGGAACCAGCGGCGGCGGCAAGGCTGCCATTACGGAACTGGAAGACGGCACTTACCGAATTTTCCGGACAGGCAATGGCAGTGCGTCTTATACAGATGATTTTGGTGCCACTTGGAATAATTGTTCTGGCGTAAAGGGTACAAAGGAACTGAAACTCACAGTAGATGAGGAAAATCCGCAGTATGTTTATGGATATACAGCACAGTATAATGATTATTGGTTCTATGATACCAGCAAGTCAGAACCGACCTTTGAAGATGCACACTATGTGTTTATGGTAAGTGATGATTACGGTGCAACCTTTACGACACAGGATACCTGCAAATATGACCAGTGTGATGTTGCAAACCGAATCGGTTATCTTGGCGAAGGCGAAATGGTATTGGGTGCTGGCTGGTATGGTGCATACTATGTAACGGATTATGGAAAAAATATCGAAAAACTAGACAGCGTCTTCTACTGCAAGACCATTGGCTATGGTGCACCGGAAAAGGAAGGCGGCGTGAATACGCTGTATATGTATGGACAGCCGGAGGAAACGGATCCGCAGGGCGTTTACCGTTCCACCGATGCCGGCAAGACTTGGGTTCTGATCAATTCTGACCACCTCTACGGCGGCACTGGCAACGGCAATTTCTTGGTTGGCGATATGAATGAATTTGGTACGGTTTATATGTCTACGGTTGGCTGCGGCATCGTTTACATGCAGTCTGCTGGTGGAACAGATCCGAAGCCGACTACCACCACAGCGACAACCACTACTACAACAGACGAAACCACAACCACTACAAGTGGTACGGGTACCACCACAAGTGACACTGCTACCACTACAGGTGGCATTGTTACTACCACTTCAGGGAATACAGATGATTTGATTGGGGACACCAATTTGGATGGTAAGGTTGACTTGTTGGATGCCATTTGTCTGAATAAGCATTTGGCACAGCAGATCACATTGGACGGTCAGGCATATCGGAATGCAAACTGCAATCAGGCGGATGGTACGCCAACTGTAGATGAAGCAGACGGTACAGCATTGGTTAGCTATGTGGTTATGTTGATTACAAAGCTGCCGGTCATGGAGTAAGCGTGTCCATAATAAATACACGATTATCTTGAAATCAAAGTAATTAGAGTGGACATGCTGAAATGGCATGTCCACTTTCGTTGTATCTACTTTTTTGTATAGAAAGGATGCTTTTTGTGAAAAGAATATGTAAATTGATATTGGCATTGTTTTTGACCATATCTTGTGTGATACCAAGGTGTTCGGTGCCGGCACAGGCGAAGACAATGGAGTTATTGGAAGATTGTTTGGATGTAGATGAAAACTGTGCCTATCTGATTCGCGATGCAATTTCCGGTAGATACCTCACAGTTGCTAACGCAGAGGCAAAAGAAGGCACACCTATCTGCCTGTATACGGCAGATGGCGTAGCAGATTACAACACCTGGTATATTCGAGATGGTGCCATTGTCTCTGCAATGGATGACAGTTATAATATTGCGATGGGCGAACAGACAAGTGCAATAAGAGCTATGCTTTGTTTGACGCAAACGCCGAATGCGTACCAGCTGGAGTGGAATGAACGGGATGAGTCTTTATTTATAAAAGGCAACTATCAATATTTTCACTACTTTGTAGTAGATAGTACAGCAGATGGTGCATTGGTTAAACTTTCAACAGGACATGCGACACGTGACAAATGGTATTTGGAACCGGTTACAAACCAGCTGCTCGGCGATGTCAATCGAGATGGTGTTGTCAATGTCACAGATTTGTATCAGCTGAAGCAGTTGCTGCAGGAGGAAATTTCACCGACTGTTTGGCAGAAAGCGGTCTGTGATATCAATCAGGATGGTGCGGTCACAGTTGCGGATGCGGCAGCCATGCAGGACTATTTATTGCGGCGAGATACAGAAACTCTGCCGAATCGAACACAATTTCCAGCGTGCACCATTGCACCAACGGTTTCAGAAGTGCCTGCGGTAGAAGCGGTTAATACACCAGTTCGCGAATTTGCACCCACAATCGATTCTACCGGCGTTGTAAATATTCCGGTTTTTCTCATTTCTTTTCCAGACTGTCCTTCTGATGTGGCAATTTCGAAACAGAAGGCAGAGCAACTCATATTTGGAGAAGCCAATCCAGACGATCCCGCTTATCCAAGAGAGAGCGTTACGGCATACTATGAACGGTCATCCGGTGGAATGTTGCATCTTTCTGGTCAGGTTTATCACTATGCGGCGAAAAATTCCATTGATTATTATGCAGAAGACAAATCTAGACTACTAAATGAGGTATTAAGTGCGGCAAGCGAGATCGAAGATCTTATAATCTATGATAGGGTGGCTGTCTTTTCTGTCCCTTCTTCTGCGAGCAATGCAGACTGGTGGCCAGTTACCTATTTCGATTCTTCTTTTCAGGCAGATTATTTTCAGTCCGGTACGGTTATTTTCGGGAATATGTCACTTGCGAATCCGATGGACTTTAATACAACTTTGATTCATGAGTTGGGACATGCGATGGGACTGCCGGACTATTATAAGTATAATACGCCGGAAGACAGTGAGGGATTTCATGGTGTGGCAGGTTGTGAGCCGATGGATGATATGAACGGCGAATACAGTGCGTTTTCTAAGATGATGTTTGGCTGGTATCCGAAAGAAAAGGTGCAGGTGTATCGTCCGGCAGATGGCACACAGACCTTTTCGATTGGTTCGACCACACAGAATGGGGAATGCCTCCTGATTTCCCCCACCAGTACTGTGAGCAACAATTATTTTGGAGAGTATTTTTTATTAGAGTATGTTGCACCAGACGGAAATGCGGTTAACAGCGGCATTGGAAGCGGTGGTATCCGGATATTCCATGTGAATTCATTGATTTATCGACATTATGAAACAATTGAAGGGTATTATCGAGATGTGAATACAGCATTCTGTTATGAGAATTACAGTCCAATTTATAAAGGGGATGACAAACAGCGGGTGCTGCGGTTGGTCAATGATGGCGGCGGATTCTTTACAACCGGCGATGTGATTGACGATACGACCGCAGGGTTTGGCTGGTATGATGATAATGGGGCAGAAAGCGTGGAGACAGGATTGAAAATTACGATTGGAGAACTGCAAGATGGAGCCTATACTGTGACAGTAGAAACCAAGTAAGGCAAGGTGGATATTGTTTTTGTGCTGTAGGAAATCGCCATGTACGGCGGTGGGAATTATACGATAGTGTGCCCATTTTCTTTATACCTGTTATTTTTCAGAAAGGATGATTTTCATGAGAAAAATATATGCGGTTATGCTGGCATTTTTATTGACAATACTATGTGTGATACCGAGATTTTCGATGCCGGCACAGGCGAAAACAATGGATTTATCGGAAAACGCTTTGGATATAGATGAAAACTGTGCCTATTTGATTCGCCATGCGGCTTCTGGCAAGTATCTTACAGTTGCCAATGCAGAAGCAGCAGAAGAGTCGCTGATTTGTCTGTATACAGCAGATGGTGCGGCGGACTATAACACTTGGTATATTCGAGATGGTGTGATTGTCTCTGCAATGGATGACAGCTATTGCATTGGAGGGAAGAACACAATTCTTTATCTTACACAGACACAGACTGTCAACCGGCTGGAGCGGAACGAACGGGATGGGTCGTTTTATATCAGCAATCCAGCCGAAGAATATTTTATCGTATATGATACTGTGGATGGGAAACTTGTCTATAGTGAGGAGAAGGAAGCACGACAAAAATGGTATTTGGAACCGGTTACGAATCAGCAGTCTGGGGATGTCAATCGAGATAATGTGATCAATGTTTTGGATTTGTACTTGTTGAAGCAGTTGCTGCAAGAAGAAATTCGGTTAACTGTGTGGCAGAAAACAATCTGTGATCTCAATCAAGATGGAACTGTTACTGCTGCGGATGTGGCAATCATGCAGGATTATCTGTTGCAGCGAAATGGGGGGAATCTGTCAAATGAAACGACATTTCCAGCATGCACGATTTCACCAGATGTTCCGGAAATATCAATATATTCGTTATATGGAGGACGGGAGGTGCCCATTTCTTGGTTGACCCCCACCATGCCAGCTACAGGAATCGTAAATGTACCAGTTTTTCTGATTGCCTTTCCGGATTGTCCGTTTGATACCGTAATCTCGAAACAAAAGGCAGAGCAGATGGTATTTGGTGACTCTAATCCGGATGATCCTGCCTATCCAAGAGAAAGTGTAACCGCTTATTATGATCGGGCATCGTGCGGAGCACTGCGGATTTCCGGTCAGGTTTATCACTATACGGCGAAGCATTCCATTGATTATTATGCAAAAAATAAATCCAGACTGCTGAATGAGGTATTAAATGCAGCAAGCAAGATCGAAGACCTTTCTATCTATGATAATAATGCAAACGGTCAGTTGGATGTGGCGGTCTTCTCTGTCCCCTCTTCTGCCAGCAATGCGGATTGGTGGCCAGTTACCTATTTTGATTCCTCTTCTCAGACAGATGTCACATCCAGTACTGTCATTTTTGGGAATATGTCACTTGCAAATCCGATGGACTTTAATACGACTTTGATTCATGAGTTGGGACATGCGATGGGGCTGCCGGACTATTATAAATACAATACGCCGGAAGACAGTGAGGGATTTCATGGCGTAGCAGGCTGTGAGCCGATGGATGATATGAATGGCGAATACAGTGCGTTTTCCAAATTGATGCTGGGATGGTATGATACTTTTCCGCATGAGTCAAATCCGGTACAGGTGTATCGTCCGGCAGATGGCACACAGACCTTTTCGATTGATTCGACTACAAGGAATGGAAGATGTCTTCTGATTTCTGAAACTGGGAATGTGGGTTCACGTTATTTTGGAGAGTATTTTTTATTAGAGCATGTTGCACCAGATGGAAATGCGGTTAACAGCGGCATTGGAAGCGGTGGTATCCGGATATTCCATGTGAATTCATTGATTTATCGACATTATGAAACAATTGAAGGGTATTATCGAGATGTGAATACAGCATTCTGTTATGAGAATTACAGTCCAATTTATAAAGGGGATGACAAACAGCGGGTGCTGCGGTTGGTCAATGATGGCGGCGGATTCTTTACAACCGGCGATGTGATTGACGATACGACCGCAGGGTTTGGCTGGTATGATGATAATGGGGCAGAAAGCGTGGAGACAGGGCTGCAAATTACGATTGGGGAACTGCAAGATGGAGCCTATACTGTGACAGTGGAAAGAAAATAGAAATTGTGGGTGCATGTGCATGCACAGGTAGGGTTTATGATGATTCCCATCGAATGCAGGTTGAGAAAACAAAATCCAGTTTTCTTTCAGAAAAGTGCCGTTCCTTTCCCTTTTGCTGTGGATAGATGACCAAATTCTGCATTTTCACACAGTTTTCATTGACAGAACCGCAGAGGAATGCTATAATGTTGTTGTCTTATCCAAACCATAAGGATGGATTCGTGACTGAAAACATACAAAACAGAAATAGACCATGACCAGGAGGGAACTTTTATGAAAAAAACATGGAGAACCATTTGTGCGGTTCTTTGCAGTCTGACACTGCTGGGAGCCGGAACGGCTGTTCCGGCTTCTGCCGCTACCGTAAATGATGTGATTTCCGCTGCTTATGCAGTTGGCATTCCGTCACAGTACATTCAAGAAGGGATTGCGATGTATGGCGGCGGGAACTACACTTCCGAACAGTGTGATCAGGCGATTGCTTCCATCTATTCCTATCAGGGAAGGGTGGACGATTTGCTGTATGATTATTTTGGCGTAGAAAAACCGTCTTCTGGTGGCGGCAATTCTGCCACAACACCATCCGGCTCTAATAATGGATCTGGTTCCAATCCAGCACCCGTTGTGACAGATGCACCACAGAATAATAATGAATCCACTGTTACCACGGTGAAGCCATTCGTGGATATGACCATGCAGGAAAAGATTGACTATGTAAACCAGATGCCGGCAGAAGAACGCAGCAATTATCTTTCCAATTTAACACCGGAAGAGCGAAATAGCTTCATTAAGCAGCTGCCGCTGAACGATAGGGCAGATGTGCTGAATGAATTTTTGGGCGTAGGCGATTCGTTGGGACTGCATTTTACGGTAGATGAGATGACCAATGATACCGTTGTGGTCAGTGCAAGAGACAAAAACGGTAAGCTAATTGATGTTTCTGCTATGGGTGTGACGGTGGAGGAAACCGGGAAATCCTATACACTACCCATTACCATTGCAGCCCTGCTGGCTGGCGGTGGTGTGAGTGGGATAGCGGCACTGGTCTTCTTTGCGGGCAGAAAAAAACAGAATGAGGATGTAGAATGAAGAAGAAATCTGTGGAAAAAGAGACGACCGCAGCTTTACCGCTGGCGATGCCTCTGATATTGCCAGTAGTAACGTTACTGCTTTGTGCGGCAATTATTTTAATTTGCGGCATCCGTCCGTATGAAAAGTTGCATACTTATCTGCAAATTGCCTTTATGGATGATCTGAAACAGACACCGTCCAGCGGGGCGGATGGTCTGGAAATTGTCCAGAATGATATTACAACCACTTACAGCGGCAAAGTTTCTCAAACCGGGGAACCGGTCTACTCGGCATTCGGAGAGCAGTATGGTGTGCTGTCTTGTGATGCCATTGACCTTTATGTGCCAGTGTACTGGGGAACGACAGAGGAACTGTTAGAGCTGGGGGCATGTCAGACCACTGCCTCTTCCATCGCCGGTGCTGGCGGAAATGTTGTGATCAGTGCCCATGTAAATACCTTCTTCAACAAGTTGGATGAACTGCAAACGGGCGATACCCTGACATTGTACACCAGCTATGGACGGTTTACTTATGCAGTACAAAAGAACATTCAATTTGAAAACACTGACAAGCAGTATATTTTGCCAACGAACGAAGAGCAGCTGACGCTTTACACCTGTGAAATGCAGGTATTTGGTTCTTCCAGTACCAGGGTCGGCGTGGTCTGTGACTGTATCAATACAGAGTTTTATGTCAATGAGGAGGCAGCACAATGACAGACGGATTTGGAAGACGCTTATTGCTGCGGGTACTGTTGACCATTTTACTGACGTTTACCGTGCTGGGTACATTGATAAGCGGTTATGCAGGCTATTTACTTTCCTCTCCACAGGTTTGTATCACGCAGATAGAGAAGCAGAATGTGGCGGAAAAGGTACATGACAGCATAGAAAGTTATTTTACATCCCAGTACCAGACCACAGCCATTCCGCCGGAAACGTATTTGGATGTGATTACAGAGGACTGGATTGCAGATCAGCTTGCAAATCGGGTGCGATCAGAATATGAACGCTTAAACAATGCAGATCTGCTGTATCATTTGGATATGACAGATTTAGAAGCTGCCTTGACGCAGTTCTTTTCCGACTATGCAGAAGAAATCAACTATCCAAAGGATACGGTTTATGAAGAAAAATTGCAGGAAACCATTGAGAAGGCAAGAACGGAACTAACCTCGCAGCTGGATGTTTATCATTTTACGACGATGCAGAATGCGAATATTTTCAATAAGCTCATCGGCAAGCAGATTTATTTATGGCTGTTGTGTGGTGGCTGCGGTATTTTGAGTGTCGTGCTGATAGCGGTTCTGGTGCTGTTGGAGCGGAAAGGAGAATGGGGAAAACTCTATTTTCCGGGCTGTGCTTTTCTGATGAATGGGATCTTTTTGACAGTGCCGACTGCCTGGGCATTGGCGACATCTTATTTCAGTGGTCTGGCGATCAAGGTACCTGCGGTCTATGCAGCGTTGACAGGGGTGCTGTATCATTGTACCCGTGTGGGACTGATAGCAGGCATTGTGCTGTTGGTGCTAGGGCTGGCAGCTGTGCTGGGCAGTACAATTGCGAAGAGAATGGCACGTTGAACCAATTCTCAGAGAAGCTGGAAAAGCATGACACGCCGCAGGCGACTGCGGTCAAGCTGGCTCAGCTTGGCGAGGGGGATTCCCCACGGTGTGGGTGATTTCCCACTGCGTGGGAAAATGTCAGCAACGCTGACAAAAGGGTTGGGCAAGAATGTCGGCGTAGCCGACAAAGGGGAAGGGCATCCTCTAAATAGGGGGCAAGCTGCCACCCTTGCAAAGCGAACGAATTGTAACAAGTTGCTGGATGAGAAACAAACTATCCGCTGTCCGCCTCATAAAAACAAAACGGTATGGAATACAAAAATTTAGTGTGGTCAGACTATAAATTGAGACACAGGACAGGGCGGACAGCGGACACAGGCGAACAGCGAAGCGAATTCGCCGGCGGAATGCAGACTGTTTTATCTAAGAAGAAATAGTTCTTCTTTCTGTCGTTTCAGCTTTTCTTTTCTAAAAGAAAATGAAGGGAATTTTCTCTTAAAAAAATCCCCAAAACAGCATTGACAAATGCAGAGAATTTGCGTATAATAAAAAAGAATGCAGATGTTTCCATCTGTAATATAAGAGCGAAAAACGCAGCAGTAAGAGTAACAGCCATTTGTGATTGCAGAGAGTGTCGGGGCGGTGTGACGGCATATCCAATCGCTGCGAAGTGCCACTGTTAGTTGATGCGGGGAACTGTAAGGCTTTTTTGGGAGGCTTACATAGTATCCAATTCCGTCTGCCCTCGTTACGGGTTTATGAGTGAAAAATCAGAGTGGAACCGTGGTGCTTCCTGACCACCTCTGCATGGGTACAAATGGTATCCGGCAGAGGTTTTTTGTGTATATTGATCTTGAAACTGAAAGGAAGGGGTTGCCTTGTTCCAAACATTAAAAGAAGATATTGCCATTGTGAAACAGAAAGATCCAGCTGCTCGCAGTACGCTGGAAATTCTCCTGACGTATTCCGGTCTGAAGGCGGTACGAAGCTACCGGAAAGCCCATTGGTTTTATGAACGTGGATTCTTTACGATTGCTCGTATCATCTCCCAGAGAGCCAGACACCGCACCGGAATTGAAATTCATCCGGGTGCGAAGATTGGCAAGGGGTTGTTCATTGACCACGGGATGGGTGTTGTCATCGGGGAAACAACGGAGATCGGTGAAAATTGTCTGCTGTATCAGGGGGTTACCCTCGGCGGGACAGGGAAAGATAAAGGAAAACGACATCCAACGCTGGGCGATAATGTCATGGTGGGAGCGGGTGCAAAGGTGCTTGGTCCCATTACGATTGGCAATAATGTGAAAATTGCTGCCAATGCAGTCGTATTGAAACCGATACCAGATGACTGTACAGCAGTCGGCGTTCCGGCAAGAGTGGCACGCTGTGCTGGAAAGAAGGTCATCGAAGAACTGGATCAGGTGCATTGTCCAGATTTGAATTTGCAAGATATCAATGCTCTGAAAAGCTGCGTGACGGCTTTGCAGCAGGAGATTTCTGCTTTAGAAGACCATGAAGCAAAATAAAAAATGATCCTGGAATCCTGTGTGCCTGTTTTCCAGCTGGCAGGGCAGGCACACCCAAATAGAGAGACTGATAGAAAGGAACTTGAATCCATATGCAGATTTATAACACATTGACCAGAAAAAAAGAGGAGCTCATCCCCATCGAACCGAATCATGTCCGCATTTATGCGTGTGGGCCAACGGTTTACAACTATATTCATATTGGCAATGCCCGTCCGATTTGTGCGTTTGACGTATTGCGGCGGTATTTGCAATATCGTGGTTATGATGTCACCTATGTGCAGAATTTTACGGATGTCGATGATAAAATCATCCGCCGTGCGAATGAGGAGGGCATTCCGTCTGTGGAACTTTCGGAACGCTATATTCAGGAGTACAAGACGGATGCCCATGGTTTAAATGTGATGGATGCCGATGTCCATCCGAAAGTAACCGAAAACATGGATTTGATTATCAATTTGGTGAAAAAGCTGGTGGACAGCGGTCATGCCTACGAATCCAACGGGGATGTTTATTTCCGCACAGCATCTTTTTCCGATTACGGCAAGCTTTCCGGACAGCCTATGGAAGAGTTACAGGCAGGAGCACGGATTGATGTGAATGATCAAAAGGAAAGCCCACTGGATTTTGCTGTCTGGAAAGCGGCAAAGCCAGGAGAACCATACTGGGACTCTCCATGGGGAAAAGGTCGTCCAGGCTGGCATATTGAATGTTCCGCTATGTCGAGTCATTATCTCGGTGAAACATTGGATTTGCACTGCGGCGGACAGGATTTGATTTTTCCGCACCATGAAAACGAAATCGCACAGAGCGAGGCAGCAACGGGAAAGCCATTTTCGCACTACTGGATGCACAACGGTTACATCAATATCGACAACAAGAAGATGTCGAAATCCCTTGGCAATTTCTTTACTGTCAGAGAAGTGGCAGAGCAGTACGGCTATGAGGTCATTCGATATATGATGATACAGGCACATTATCGCAGTCCGATTAATTACTGCAAAGAACTGCTGGATGCTTGCAAGGCTTCTCTGGAACGGTTGTATACCTGTCGGGATACACTGGATCGGGCAATGGCAGCTGCACCGGCAGGAGACTGCACAGAAGCCGCAAAGGCAATATTTGCACAGAGAGAACAGCAGTTTATTACGGCGATGGATGATGATTTGAACACAGCGGACGGGATTACTGCCTTGTTTGAGTTGGCAAGAGATTTGAACCGGATGAGTGCCGATACAGCTACCACGAAGGGACAGCTGGAAGTGGGTGCAAAGCTGTTTGATACGCTGACGGGGGTACTGGGCATTTTGTATCAGCGGAAACAGGAGGATGCCATTCCGGCAGAAGTACAGGAGCTGGTAGAAGCACGGGCAGCCGCAAGAAAGGCAAAGGATTTTGCAGAAGCAGACAGACTGCGGGATGCGATTGCAGCGTTGGGCTATCGGGTCAAGGAAACCCGTCAGGGCACACAGATTGAGAAGATATAACTGCAAAGGATGTTTGTTAGGAAATCAGAGCGGCTTGGGCGAGTGCAATTCACTGCAGGGAGTTTCTTCCCTTTTTTCGGCATTGCCGATATTTTCTCAAACAATGGGAAATCACCATTCGACGGATCAGACCGATCTTATCAAATGCACATCAGATAACAATTTGAAAGGAGTAATATGGCAAAATTAAAGAAAAAAAGTGTTTCTATCCTGCTGACAATTCTCATTATTCTTTCTCTCATCAGCTTGACGATGTTTTCCTGTACCATCCGGATGGCACAGAATGATGCCTCCTATATTGATATGAGCGAAGCACATTTGCTGCAGTTGGAATCCCCCACGGATGACGATCCAGCGATGATTGTGCACACCTCTGTGGGGGAGATTACAGCCGTTCTCTATCCGGAGGCGGCTCCAAACTATGTTGCACAATTTACAGAATTGGCGGAAAACGGATACTATAACGATACCTATGTCTACCAGACCGAACCGGGTGTTTACTTCCGTGCCGGCAGTCCAAATGAGGATGGTTCACTGGATGACCAGCTGGACGAAAGTCGTCAGAAAGTAGAAACGGAACTAACGGCGGATCTTTGGCCGTTTCGGGGTGCATTTTGTGCTCCCGTCACGGAAAGGGAAAATAATTTCTTGAAAATGCTCTTTGGCAATGATGCCGCATACTGCGGGACTCGTTTTTTAGTATGCAATTCGATTGTCATGGATGAGGAAACAAAAGAACAGTTGGCAGCAACAAATGAAAATGCGGCAGAAATTGTCGATACATTCCTGCGTTGGGGCGGTGTGCCGGACTGTGCCCAACAGATGACCATTTTTGCACAGGCATATGGAAAGGAAAGCTTTGCTGTCATTGATACCATTGCCAACAGCACACTTTCCGAGGAACCCATTCGCATTGAACGGATTGAAATCACCAACTGGGGAAAAACGAATGGAGATTCGTTTGTGCCAGAAAATGGAATAGAATAGTCTTGTGGAAAACATGAATAAACCGGAAAAGTTTTCTTGTTTTGTGCGTCGTTGTGACGAAAGTAAAATTGTTTTTCAAAGGCTTTCCGTCAGATATGACAAACCCACAGAAAAAAACTGGATGGATACTTTACAAGCTGTAAAAAATCGTGTATAATAAAAGGTGTTCTTATGTAAACTATGCGTAACTGACGAGCAGGATGGACAAACTGAGGTGAAGGATATGAAGCGAATCCCTGCATTGCTGATGAGCGGTGTGCTGCTGCTGGAGGGTTTGACGGGTTGTGCCAACAAACAGGAAACAGTAGCAGTAAAAAATTTTACTGCACCGGAAAAAGGGGAAGAACTGGTTGTCATTCAGGTAAAAGATTATGGTACAATTAAAATAAAAGTATTTTCTGATTTACTGCCGGAAGCATGTGAAAACTTTGTTACACATGCCAAAGATGGCTATTATGATGAACTGCTGTTCCACCGTGTGATTGAAAACTTTATGATTCAGGGCGGTGACCCAAAGGGAAATGGAACCGGTGGGGAAAGTATCTGGGGCGGCAAATTTGACGGTGGTACCGATTCTTCGCTGATTCATGTGCGTGGTGCCGTTGCTTATGCAAACAATGGCGGAACCGATACGGATGGCAGTCAGTTTTATATTGTCACTGGCGGCCCGGTATCTTTAGAGACGCTGGAGCAATATGAGGCACATGGCGACGGTGCTTACAGCGAAGAGCAGAAAGAACTGTACACTACAATTGGTGGTGCACCATGGCTGGACGGAAAATACACTGTTTTCGGACAGGTTGTAGACGGACTGGATGTTGCGATTGCCATTTCAGAAATCACAGATAAAAATAGCGATGATAAGCCGTATACTTCTGTTGTCATGGAATCCGTGACAGTAGAATCCTATGACGGCAGCGAACTGCACTGGTATGCTTCAGAGGATGAAACGTCAAATGATGCAGCGTAGAGAAAACCAGCAGTACGCTTGCGGCTGCAAGAAAAATAGAGAATGATAAGCCGTATCAGATGCAAAAGGAGAGAATAAAGTGGATAAATTTGTAATTCATGGCGGACGCCGGCTTTCCGGTGAAATCGAAGTCAGCGGGGCAAAGAATGCAGCAGTTGCTTTGATTCCGGCAGTTTTGCTGTGCGATGAGCCTTGTGTATTGGAAAATGTACCGGAAATCAGTGATGTTTCCATCAGTCTGCGGATTCTGTACGAGATGGGGGCACAGGTAGATTATATCAATCGAACAACGGTTCGGATTTCCACGGTCGGGTTAAAAAATTTTTGTGTACCATATGAGAGTGCCAGAAGAATGCGGGCATCCTATTATTTTCTGGGTGCACTGTTGGGAAAATTTGGCAGAGCAAGGGTTTCCATGCCGGGCGGATGTCCGTTGGGCGACCGTCCGATTGATCAGCATCTGAAAGCATTTGCTGCACTGGGAGCAAAATGTGATATTCAGCATGGTATGGTTGACCTGGTTGCAGAAAAGTTGACGGGCAATCAGATTTACTTAGATGTTGTTTCTGTGGGTGCAACCATGAATGCCATGCTGGCAGCGGTTCGGGCAGAGGGCTTGACTGTCATTGAAAATGCAGCAAAAGAACCGCATATTGTTGACCTTGCGAATTTCCTGAATTCGATGGGGGCAGACATCATGGGTGCTGGAACCGATGTCATCAAGATTCGTGGCGTGCGGCGTTTGCACAGTACCACCTATTCTGTGATTCCAGATCAGATTGAAGCTGGAACTTTTATGATTGCGGCAGCTGCCACACATGGGGATGTGTTGGTGAAGAACGTCATTCCGAAGCACTTGGAACCGATTACCATGAAGATGCGAAAGATTGGTGTCAATGTGGAAGAGTTTGATGACAGTGTGCGGGTTTGGGTAGACGGTCCGCTCGTGCGGACAAATGTCAAGACCATGCCGCATCCGGGTTTTCCAACAGATATGCAGCCGCAGATTACCACGTTGCTGACATTGGCAGAGGGAACGAGTATTATCACGGAAGGCGTTTGGGAACAACGATTCCGGTATGTCGATGAGTTACGGCGTATGGGTGCCGATATTTCCGTAGATGGGAAAGTGGCAGTAGTAGAGGGCACAGGAAAGCTGACTGGGGCACCGGTAAAGGCATGTGATTTGCGTGCAGGTGCTGCATTGATTATTGCAGGTTTGGCAGCACAAGGCATCACAGAAATTGAAGATATCTATCATATTGAACGTGGTTATTCCTGCCTGGATGAAAAACTGCGGCAGGTTGGTGCAGATATTCAAAAAATCTCCACACCGGTTTCCACGCTGCGGGAAGCCCTGTAAGGAAAATAAATGGGTGCGGTTTGACAGAGCAAATGTGCATGATTTGTTCTGTGTGATCGCAGCCAATACAGCTGCCCTCTTGTTGATTAAGAGGGCATTTTTTAACGAGTAGGCGAGACAGCAGCATGTCTATTTTGAACGCCAGACCATCCAGCTGTGCTTTTATTAAACAAAACGAAGGATGAAACGTTTATGGCAAAATTTTACTCCCTTTTTAGTTCCAGTTCCGGCAATGCAGCTTATCTTGGCAGTGAAAAAGCTGGCATTCTGTTTGATATTGGGGTTTCTAACAGAAGACTTTGTCATGCTCTACAGGAGCGTGATATTTCTCCTCAGGCGGTACAGGCGGTCTGCATCACGCACACGCACCGTGACCATATTGCCGGGCTGCGGGTCTTTTTGAAACAGCATCCCGTTCCGCTCTGTGGGACTGCGGAAACCCTGCATGAACTGGTAGACCAACTGTCCATGGATGTCCCCTTAATTTATATGGAGCAAACGCAAACCATTGCAGACAACTGGGAGATTACCCCCTTTCCTACACCACATGATGCGGCTGGTAGTTGTGGATATCGTATCCGCACATCAGATGATCGTACTTGTGCCATCTGCACCGATTTAGGGGAAGTCACAGAAGCGGTTCGGAAAGGGGTACAGGGCTGTGATCTGGTGTTGTTAGAGTCCAATTATGAGGAATCCATGCTGCGAAACGGTTCCTATCCCGCATTTTTGCAGGCACGGATACGAGGCAAAAAAGGACATCTTTCCAATGCGGACAGTGCTGCCTTTGCCAAAGAGCTGGTGGAAGCCGGTACGACAAGACTGATTTTGGGACATCTGAGTCAGCATAACAATACGCCGAATTGTGCAGAACAGGCAGCCTTGTCTGGTCTTTCGGAAATGCAGCGAAATCGGGATTACATATTGCATGTCGCTGCACCAACAGGTTTGGAAAAGGCGGTGATTTTTTAAGATGCAGCTGATACAGCTTTTGACGTATGGCAAGTTGAAAGAACCCTATTTACGGGCAGCGTGTGCAGAGTATGAAAAACGGCTTTCCCGTTTTTGCAAGCTGCAATGTGTGGAATTAGAGCCGGTTTTTTTGCCGGAGCGGCCGTCTGAAAAAGAGATTGCAGCAGCACTGGAAAAGGAAGCACAGCCGCTGCTCAAACGGAAAAAAGGTTTTACGATTGCGATGTGCATAGAGGGGAAACAGCTGGATAGTCCGCAGTTTGCACAGTTGTTGCAGCGTGCTGCGGTGCAGGGTGATACAGCGGTGACATTGTTGATCGGCAGTTCTTATGGTTTGGCAGAATGTGTGAAACGGGCAGCGGATTTGCGGCTTTCCATGTCGGCAATGACGTTTCCGCATCAATTGGCAAGGGTGATGCTGTTGGAGCAGATTTATCGGGGCTATCAGATTTTAGGCGGCAGTCCCTATCATAAATAATGTGAGTTCGATGGATAGCGTGTTATCCGTCGGACGGCGAACTATGGTCAAGCTGATTCAGCTTGGCAGGGGTGCAGGGGGCGGCAGCCACCGCATTGTTCTAACGATATATGGTGATTTTATTTAGAAAAATAACAAAATGATAGCCGCCGTTCTGTTTCCAAAAAAGAAAGATAGGTTGCAATCATGTAAAACATTTCCTAAAACAGGACGGCGGCTTACCCAGGCGAACAGCGTAGCGTTTTCGCCGGCACAGCTTTTGGTTGGTAGCGATAGTATGCATTTTCATCGAAATCACGTTATATTATTTATCATGCGAGGTGTTTTTTTATGAAAAAAACAGCAATGACGATTGTCTATGCAGTGGGCAGCAATTTATATTTGAATCTAACAAACCGATGTCCCTGTGCCTGTACATTCTGTATTCGCACAATGGGCGATACTGCGTATGGTTCTGACCCGTTGTGGTTGGAGCACGAACCGAGTTGGGAGGAAGTCAAGGCAGCACTGGATGCCGTGGATGTTTCTGCTTATCAAGAAGTCGTTTTCTGCGGGTTTGGGGAACCAACGGAGCGGTTGGAGCTGCTCTGCCAGACGGCAGATTATTTGAAGCAGGAACGGGAGGTACGTTGCATTCGTCTGAATACCAATGGACTTTCGGATTTGCTGCACAACCGGAAGACGGCACAGGATTTACAGGGACGGGTGGATATTGTGTCCATTAGCCTGAACGCTGGCACAGAGGAAGCCTATTTGAAGGTAACCCGTCCCATTTATAAGGAAGCGGCATTTACCGCTTTACAACAGTTTGCAGCCGACTGCAAGCAGTATGTTCCCAAGGTGATGTATAGTGTCGTAGATGTACTGCCGAAAGAAGAGCTGGAAGCGGCACAGGCATTGGCAGACCGGCAGGGAATCCATTTGCGGATACGGAAATTGGATACATGATGGGTAACGCTGCGATAATGATACCACAAAAAAAGTCGCATCTGGTTTTGGAATCAGATGCGACCTTTTTATGTTTGGAGACGGCAACAATTCTTTTGGTGTTTGGAGAGAAATGAAAATG
>ENA-UONX01000680-UONX01000680.1-human-gut-metagenome-genome-assembly--contig:-P74old-NODE-680-length-44359-cov-27.339518_pt1 | contig 44359 bp, 57 predicted proteins | sample MGYA00242466_ERZ724013 | MGnify/ENA metagenome assembly ERZ724013 | reverse complement strand
TTTACAAGCACCTCGAAGCCAGCCGCTTTGAGTCTCGCCGCCTGAGCGTCAGCATTTGCTTTCTGTGAGTATGCGCCGCTCTGGACATAGTAAAGAACAGATCCGGAGCTGGAGCTGCTACCAGTGGATCCGCCGGTGGATCCGGAGCTGCCTCCCGTACCCAGCAGAGCGTTGATCCTGTCGGCAAGCTCGCCATAACGGGAGTAGAGCCAGTCACCGGGGCAGCTCTTATTTGCAAACCACCGGTGCGCGGTCAGCACCATTTCGTTGCTTTTTGGCGTGTATGCGAGAGTTTTCTCTTTGCTACCCAGCCACAAAACCTTGTTTTTCCCGTTTCTCTTGCAGATGTCCGCGCAGAGCTCGATCAGCTTTTCGTAAACGGCCGAGTTCATAGCATAAGGATCTGTTTTGTCGCTGGCGCACTCGATCGTTACGGCTCGCTGGTCGTTGGAGTTGCTGGAGCTGCACCAGCTCCGGTTGCACTCGTCTACTACGAGGACGACGCGGCCGTCCTTGCCGATCCCGTAGTTACAGCTCGCTTCGCGCCCCGCCGGGAAACAAGAGCCGATCCCTTCCGCTGTGAGCTGCCCCACAACGCAGTGGGGCGTCAGTGTGTCAATGCTGTGTGTACGTTTCCCGCTGTGGTTCGGGCTTTTTACGGTACAGTTTACTAATGGACTATTACTCATATTATTGCCTCCTTCTGAGGGCGTGGAAGTTGCGGCTTTCGCGTATTTGTCATAATACGTTTGCCCGTATCCCGCCCGTTTGATTTTTACCGCTTCGGACTGATCGGCCGGTCTTTCAAAGTCGGTCAGCACCTTATCGCTTGCAGCCCTCACGCTGGTAGCTGTTTTCAAAGCTGCCAAAACAGAGGGATAGCTTTCGCTCAGCTCTTTGTATAAAAAGCCGAGCTGTGCCTCCAGATCCCCGATTGAAGCGCCGAGCGCCCTCACATAGTTGAGCAGTGCCTCCTTCCGGCTCCAGAACGTCCACTGTGCAACGCCGTAGCCTGCTGAGTCATGCACAAAATTGGCATAACTCCCGGAGTCTACGGCCGCGGTGTAGGTATCGTCTGTAAAGCCGAGTTTTTTCTCGTAGGAGTTCTGGAGATTCTTCGGGTTGAGCCCGCTCTCGGCGAACAGTTCACCCATAAGGCCCGCCACGCCGAAGTCGTTCTGGATCTTGTCTTTGAGGAAGTTCCACGTCTTTTCCTCGTTGTTTTTTCCTGTCAGTCCCATGAGTCCCTCCTTTTTGTTAATAAGTTTCAAAGCTCGACGGCTCCGGCTTGACGCCGTTCAGTGCCATGAGCTTGATCTTGTTTTCTGATTTTGCTTTGGTGTAATAGAAACCGGTCGCCGAGGCCATTTCTGCAAATACCGCCGGGATTAGATAGGCCAGCACGGAGGTGTCCATGGTGATCCAGATCATACGGCAGGAAAAGACGGTGATCGCTATGGTGGCGATACTAACGCCCAGAAAAATGACTTTTGAAAACTCAATCTTCTTTTTCGCTGCAGCAGCGGCTCGCATTTGCCGGATCTGTTCCCGGAGTTTTTTGTTTTCTTCGGCCAGCTGTTTGAGCTGCGGATCCGGAGTCTCCGGATCCACAACGGCGTCCGGCCCTGTGTGTTCCTCGCACATGGTCGTCGCCTCCTATTCGTAAATGGAATTGATCCCCTGTTTAGCCAGAAAGTCCTTCTGTGCGTGCTTGACTTTCGAGGCATATTCCAGCGCCGCGTGCATGTCTCCGTTGCAGTGCGCGTCAGGGATCCGCTGCACCGCTTTGGCCGTAGCTTCGCCGAGAGCGATCGCAGCATTTGCGCCTTGAACGAGGTAAAACTCCTGTTGCTGCCGTAAGTTTTCGCGTCGCTCCATATCCTCGTGACGAGCTTCTTCCTCAGCCTCCCTCTTTTTGTCCTGCTTCTTGATGTTCCTCTCAATAAGCCAGAAACAAAAGCCGGTAATGGCCGAGGGTATGCTTGCGGCTATGATTATTGCGGTCATGTCCATATGTTCACCTCCTTTGCCTCTACGGCCGGTTCTTTTCGTTTGAAAGCTATATTTTTCTCGATCCACCTCTGGAGCCCGTGGGTGGAGCAGTGGCTCAGCATACCAAAGTAGATCTGCATGGTGGCGTCCACGGCGTCGAAGTCAATCAGGCCTGCCTCGTATTCCTTGGCGATATACCGCATACGTGCCTTCATTTTCTTGACGCTCTGCTTTGTCGGCTTACGGTAGCCGGGGAAGATCCGGCAGCCCACGAAGGTGATCCCGTGTTTTACGAGTCCGATCGTGGTCTTTCCGTTGAGTTCAAGGTGCAGAACATTGTTGAGGTAGTCCTCAATTTGCACCCGCCACCGGTTCAGAGTTTTGGCGTCCGGGTGGAGCAGCACCATGTCGTCCATGTAACGCACATAAAAGTGAGATTTCAGCTCATGCTTGATGTACTGATCCAGTTCGTTAAGGCAGACGTTCGCAAGCAGCTGACTGGTAAGGTTCCCGATCGGCATACCTACCTCAAAGAGTCGCTCGGATGGTGGCACCTCGTCGGCCGTTTTCCCCGGCGGCAGCCCGAATGGTGTGTGGTCGCAGTTAATGATCGTCTCCATGAGCCAGAGAAAACCGTCCTCGTCCGGGTATTTGCGCCGTAAAATACCGAGTAAAACCTCATGATCTACCCGGTAAAAATACTTTGAAATATCCAGCTTTAAGTAATGCCAGCTCGGCCCCGGTTTGCGGTCAACGAGTGTCGCCCAGTATTGAAGCCGATCGGCTGCCCTTGTGGTGCCTTTCCCTACCCGGCAGCCGTAACTATGGTAAATCATTCCATTGTCGAGCTCTTTGTTGACTTGAAGATATACAGCCCACTGCACGACGCGATCCGGGAAGCTCAGCGCCATAATAAGGCGGCGCTTTGGCTCAGAAACATAAAACTCCCGGTATCGGCCCACTTTGTAAGTACGCCAGATCAGGGAGTTTTGTATTTCAATCAGGTTTTCCTCCAGCCTTGCAGAGAAGGCCAACACGTCGCCGCGGTACCATTTCTCGCTCGCCGCTTCGTGGTATGCGTTCAGCAGATTTTCCCACGAGTATATTCGTTCCAGAAGGGAAGGTTTTTCGGTTTCTTTGATAGCCGTCACTCCTTCCTTGTTTTCATAAAAAGGCCCGCGTGTGGCACTCCTTGAAACGGCCGTTTTCCTACGGCCGCCACGCCACAGGATCGCGGCCGCCCTTCACCCACATAATGCAGGAACGGCCAGCCTGCGCGGTTTGCCCGTCGCCCCCGGTATCTTTTACCGGCAAGCTGCGCGAGCGTTCATTTTTGGCCTTGTCGGCCGGGAAATGCGTCCCTTTTGCCTTTGTGCTCCTGCAAAGCCCTAGCTCGCAGGACATAAGCTAACAAGGCAAGAGCGGAGCGGAAGCCGATGTTCGTGTTGGAGTTGGAGCGGGAGTTGTTGCCGTTGAGGTAGAACACGCCTGCGTTCGCACCGTTGTTCCAGTTGCCCCCGCGATACACGCAGCGCCCCCTTTTATCGCGACACATTCCCCACGGGCGTGTTATTCGTTTGACTTTTTCCAGCCTCCCAGCATACGCCCGATTTCGTTCAGTTCCTTACTCCATACTTCATGGAGTCCCGGAGAGATTAGGCGATCCTCCGGTGAAACCGCTGTGTCTACGAGGGAACGCAGCACGTCCAGCTTTGTGTCCATTTTGTTCTGGAGCTCTACCCGGCGTTGGCCTCTGGCCCGGTTTGCCTCAATGCAAAGCTCCAGCATGTCCATAAAAGCGGCGGTCATGTGCTTGCGGTACTCGAATTTTTCCGGCTTTCGCATGTTGTTGGTGCGTTCGCCCACTCGGATCATGGAGCGGACGATCCGCTGCCGGAGTTGTAGGTTGTCCATGTTGTTTCTCCTTACTGTGGTAAAGGGGCGGCTTTGGTGGGCCGCCCCTTAGCCAGATTTTCAGATTGCCAGATTACCCGATTTCCGGGATATAAGCGGAGCGGAAGCCGACGGACGTGTAGGAGCCGGAGCGGGAGTTGCCGCCGAGGTAGAACACGCCCGCGCCCGCACCGCTGTCCCAGTCGCCCCCGCGAGACACGCAGCGCTCGGCTACGCCGTTGTTCCACCAGAAATAATCGCCTTCGTAGTCTGCTTCTTCGGCTCCTTCGTCCGGGAGAAGGGCAAGGGAGCGGAGCAGGATCTTGGCTGCGTCTCCGACTGCTGCCGCTGCGGTAACTTTTCCAAAGGTGCAGCTACGGCTTGCGTCCTGAGAACTTGCGACGGTCGTTGTCCACTGCCATGCGCTACTTACATAGTCCAGCTTCACGGTGTTGCCGGAGAGTTTCGCGGAGCTGTCGCCAACTTCGCACTCAGGCTCGACGAGAGAGCCGTCAGCTGCGTTGATAGCCTTCCAGCACACGCTCGTTGTGTTCTGCGGGTTGTCCGGATCCGCTGCGTCATTGTTGGCAAGGATCTGGAGCTCGCCCCACACAAGACGGATGCCTCCCTGCCATTCCCACACGTTACCGTTCAGATCCCAGATACCTGAAAGAGTTTTGTCGTGGCTCCATGTGAGAGGGCCGGTGCCAGTTGCTACACTTGCAGTCGTGCCTTCCGGCTGGTGGCTGTCTTTTCCGTAGAAGGTCGTCGGAATCGCCTTGTAGTTGCTCTCGCGGGTGTCCTTTCCGTAGTTGTTATTGCCGTAAGGCATGAATCCGTTCTTTTTACACCAGAGGGCGATCGCGGCCCACTCGGCGTTAGTTGAGAGGTGCCAGCCTGCGCCCTTGGCCTCGCAGCGGGAGCGGGCGGTGTCGAAGGTGATACTTGCTGCCGGATCCTCTCCCGGCAGGCTGTACGCTGCCGCGATACTGCCGTCGGTCAGCTGCGTGGTGTGTACGACGTTCTGGTATTTGGAATACCAAAAGCCGGGGATCTCCTGCCCGTTGACGATAAAGGCCGGGTGGGTGCTGTCGTTGCCGCCGGTAAGCACGTCGCTGTTCTTAAATTTCGGGATATACACCATAACGGACGGCAGATCTGCGTCGTCCACAAAGATTTCATTGTTCGGGCACGCGCTTTTGAGTGCCAGACTGGAAAGATCAAAGTTTGCCATTGTCGTGTCCTCCTTTTTGATTATTCAATGCTCCAGAGTACGAGCGTAACGTCGCTCATGTCGATCGGGTTCTGCTCTCTCAGGATATTGTTGTGGTTCATGCCGTCGTCGCTGCCCTCTGCCAGAGGTTCAGCTCCTTCCTCCGTCTGGATCGGCGTCTCGGTGTAAGTAGCCGCCGGGATCATTACCTGTGCCACATAGCGCAGCCCGGACTCGGTGCCGATCGTAAGGTTTCCGGCCTTGTCCTTGCAAATATCCACGGTCACGTCCCAGTCTTTCTGGTACTTTGCCGCGTTAATCATCAGCTCATAGTCGCCGAAGATCAGGCAGGTGCCCGTCTGTTCATAGGGAATTTTCGGGCCCGCGTTCTTTTCAATAACCTTTACATTGTTCTGATCTGACATGGTTACATTCCTCCTTTAATTCTCAGTTTGATAGTGGCATTTTTGGCGCTTCCGTCATAGGCCACCTTGAAGCCGTTCAGCAGGCGGCTGAAAACCTTCACGTCTCCGACGTTCCCGTCATGCTCCAGCACTTCGGCCTCCACGGTGTAGTCCATGAAGTTTCGGGCTGTTTTCAGCGCTACGGTTTCCACCGAATTGTTGAACGGGAAACTCTCGGAGTTTTCGAGCGTGATCGTCTGTTCTTCGGTAGCTACCTGATCGGCTGATAAGGAAGCGGAGATCAGGAGAAGGGCAGTCGCCAGATGTGCGTCGGAAATGCCTTTCTCCATGTTGTTGAAATGCCCGGCGCTCTGGTCTGTGCCTTCCTGAATGACTTCCTCTGTTTCCACGTCCACCACTCTGTCGAGCCAGTAAGTTGCGTTATACATGCCTGTTTACCTCCTTCCTTTTAGGCTGTTACTTCGTAGATCGGGATCGTGAGCTTAATCATAGTGCCCTGTCCCTCTACCTTGTTGATCGTGCGCTGCTGATATGCAGCGACTTCCCCGCGTGTGTCAATCAGGCGCGAGGCGTCGATCGTGCAGGCCACGGAGTCCAGTGTTGGGAAGGTGGCGTAGATCACAAGCGTGTCACCTTCGACGAGCTTTTTGTTGATAGCTCCACGGTGCCAGTTACCGCCGCTCTGTACTTCTATCGCATGGATCGAGCGGAGCCACTGATCCCTCCGGTGCCCCATGAAGGTGTCGTAAAAGTAGCTCATGCGGGTGTCCTCCTTTCGATTTATTCACCGCAGCACTGCGTCCCACATTTCACGAAGCCATACGCCACGCTGGAGACTTGCAGCGCTGTAGCTGCTTTGTTTGTGACGGCTACGCCTTTTACGCCGCCGCCCGGCATGGTTCCGCATTTTTGCGTCCCCGCCTTGATAAGTTGATACAATGAAAAAGCCGCCGTTAGATTGACGCCGACTGTGTGCTGCAGCACCCTCCCCAGAGTTCCGGGCCTTGGATATGTGCCGCAAGTTTGCCCGGTGGTTTTAGGCAGCTCATAAGCCAGAGCCTCGTCTGCCTGCTCCACCTTAATTTTCTGCCTGAGTACGCGCCCCAGTGTGGCGGTGTTTGGGTATGTTCCTGCTTCGCGGGCGAAGTTGTAGCGGATCGCCTGAGTCTCCGCTCCAGCAGTGATCCTGCTTTTTACTATCGCGCCCAGCGTTCCCGGCCGTGGGTATGTGCCGCATGTCAGTTCCCCGGCCTTTGTGAAGCCGTAAAGGTGCAGCGTTTCCTCCGGATCCGTTTCAATGCTCGGCTTCACGACAAAGCCGACGGTTGCGATCCGTGGACGGGTGCCGCATTTCACGAAGTTGTACCGGTGCAGCGAAGTGTCCAGCCGGTACTCAATGCCCGGATCAGGCCCTTGCTGCCAGAAATAGAAAACGCCCGCAAGGTGCGAGCGTGCATTTTTCGCAGCCTTCACAGCCTCCACAAACTTCTCAAAGTTTTGGGCGTCCGTGTTGGTGTTCGTTGTCAGCGCCACGAAGGTGTAAGGGGAGCCGTACATTTCGTACCACTCCATAACATATCCCTCGCCGAAGTAGGCAGAGATCAGGCGCTCGACGGCCCACTTTGTCCCGCGCTTGCGCTTGATCTGCTGAGCGAGCTTGATCGTCTCTCTTTTTTCCTCCAGACTCATGCCGGTGGAATCGTACCAGTCAATGTCCAGCTCCCACGCCAGCTCGTCACATTCCGGCTCGTTGAGGTTGTCGATCTCGTCCCATGTCCGGATCGTCGGGATCCTGCTGCCGGGTGGCTGTATGAGCTTATTCATGGCCTTACTGAGTGCGATCGCTGCCTCGTCGTCACGCATGAAGGCGGGCAGGAGCCGCACAAAGTCAAGATCTGATATTTTCATTCCTGCCATAGCCTCGCCTCCTTAGTCCTTTACTTTGTGGGAAACGGTCAGCTTCCCGGAAAACTCGGCCACGGTGGTGCTTGGAAGCTCGGTGTATACCGGTTTAATGATATTCACGCGGGTGGCACCGGTCAGCCCTTCCTCCCAGTGAGGGCAGAGGATCAGCTTCCGCAAATAGTCCGGGTTTATGTCTTGGTCGAGGCTGGAGCCTTGCCAGTAAATATACTGGTCGATTGCCCCGCCGGATCCTTCCACATTCTCCACAACTTCGGACTCGCTCGCTTTCGTTGTCCAGTATTCCAGCTCAATGTCATACTTGAATGTTGTCGGAGCCTCCACCTGCACCAGATCTGTGAGCGGTCGCACGTCGTCGGCAGAGCAGGCCGCCAGCACGTCGGCCAGTATGTCCTCGTCTGGGATTTCACCACCGGCGCATATAGGCACGATCTTGACGCGCCCGTACATGTTCCGGGTGATCTCGATCTTTACGGTTTCTGCCTCCGCCAGAGCCCCGGAGAGGGAGAGCGTCAGCAGTTCGTCGTTATATGTGGCGGTGTAGTCTGTTTCCGGCGTGGCTTCCGCTCCGCTTGGCAGATATACGGTCAAGGTGTCGAGCAGGAGGTTTGCACCGCCTTGGAAGGCGTGTCCGTCATATACCGGCAGTGTGCGCGTGACGGTTTCCGTCTCGGACTCCACCACCGCGTCAGTAACGAGCGGGTTTGCGGTCATAGCCCAGTATTTGTAGGCTTTGGCCGGGCCCGCTGTGCTGAGCCGGTTTTCTGCTTCCCGGATCCTTTCTCGGTATGCTTCGTCCTCCTCACGGTCGCCGCCTCCTGCCGTGGCTTCCGTATTGGTTACATAGTCGATCAGAGGAACGTCCGAGACGTCTACGATCTGAGAGATCTCTCCGATCGCTATGTCGTTGTAGTCGGTGCCGCCGTTTTCTGCCGTGGCCGATACCTCGACATAGAGGCTCCCGGCATAGAGCGCGACGGTGGCGTCGGTCAAGAAGTAGTGAACGAAGTCATTCGTCACCCGGATCCCGGCCGGTATAACAATATTTGACGCTATGGCTTCGTTGATACCGAAGCGCAGCATTGTGGTGGCGAAGGTAGGATCGAGGCGCGGAGTGTCTCGGTTTTCGCCCAGAGCGTCCAAAACGGATCCGCGGGCGTAGCGGAGCATTTTCTGCTTGCAGGCGTCGTTGACGCTGTTATATACGGCCACAATTACCTCAGCCATGGCGTCGCCGAAGATCCGGCGCTCGTCACCCGGATAGAGCGGATCGTTGACGCCGTTCTCCAGCTCGCTGATAATGGTTTCATGCACCTTTTGGGCGCTTGCCTCTATGAATTGGAGCTCGCTCATTCGATTTCCTCGTCCTCCTTTCTTTCCGTGATATTCACGGTCATATTAAATTCACCGGATAAAACGCCGGAGGGATCCGTGACGATTTCCTCAGCGTTTACCCGTGGTTCGTAGGTTTCGAGCACCCACTCGGCGTCGGCCGCTGCCGCGTCGGTGGCGTTTGGCTGGTCGATCAGAGCGCCATCCCGGCCCCTGAGCCTGTCGTATGCTACCTCGCCCCGCACGGTTCGCAGCAGGTTGGCCGCGCACACCTGCGGGAGCCCGTTCCCTTGTGCTCTCATGGCCTCCCTCCTTTACACGAGCGTGACTTCGCTCAGATATACCCAGCTATTGATCCCGTCCGGGTGTCCGAGTAGCACCTTGTTTTGGCTTTCCTTGATCTGGCTCACCTTATGGCTGCGCTCTTTTACCCAGTTCGGGATCGTCTGTCCGGTTGCATACCTGCTCCCGGTTGGTTTTACATAGCAGCCGACGGAGATCGTCTTTTTCGGTGCTGCCTGTGCCTGCGTATTTGCTGGCTTGTTCTGGGATTTCGAGGCCGTGCTGGCCTTTACATTCAGGGCGGTTGTGCTCACCGGCACGCTTGTGGTGTCGGGATCGTACTCCTTAAATTCAAAGGATAACGTCGCCAGCCTCATGCGTCCGAGGTCGTCGATCTCGACGTTGCTCACGGACACTTTGCGGAGCTGGAGCTTCGGCCCCAGTTTTTTGCCTCCCAGATAGAAATAATTCACTTTTGTGACAAGCTCTTTCCAGCTTTCGATCTCTGCCCGGACGTCCACGCCCGCGCCACTGTGCAGCACGGTGGTGAAGCTGAGTGGGAATAGATCCGTGCCTCGCTCGTTGGTGGTTTTCTTTTCCTCGGTGCTGGTGTTGTTGTCAGCTACCTGAGAATAGGAAAAGGCCAGCCCCTCCAGAGCGACGACTTTTTTCTGAGATACGGCCCATGTTTTCGAGCCCCATTTTGCCATTGTCGCCATATTGGCCCCTCCTTATGTCGGCCTGCCGGTGGTGCCGCTGCCGGGTTCTACGCCTCCATGCCTATGCCCTGATAAACTCACGCCGCTGGCGTTCACGTCTCCCTCTGGCACCGATATGGATCCGGCAGTCAGTCCGGGAAGATATGCGCCCCATTCGCCGTCGGCCCGGCCGAGCAGCAGCCCGCTGGCGTCGTCAAATTCGACATATACCACCGGCGTGCCTTTTGTGAGGTTTCCCGTGCTTCCTCTGAGGTGCCACGGGATCACGATCTTGGCGGTCGGTTTGGCCCCGGCGTCGGAGGGAAGCACGCGGGCAGTGTTACCTTCGATCCCGGCGATTGTTCCCTTGTAGATGTTCCCCATTTAGTAGCCCTCCAGCAGATCCCTGAAATAAACGGTTGACTTGTTCCCTACGAAGTCATGCCGGACTTTATGCACAAAGACGGTGCCGTCCCACATGCTTGCCTTCGTTGTTTTCAGAGTCAGCAGGCTGGCGGCTGCGTACCCGGTCATTAAAGCCTTGGAAAACTGCCCTCTGCGTCCGTATTTGTTGGCGTTTCGGAGCAGGCCCTTGGCAAAGCGGGCCGCTTCTGCATTACTGGTGACTTGGATCTGGATCTCCGGCCGCAGCACGGCGCTGTTTGAAGCGTCTGCCACATATTTGCCGGAGTAGCTCCCGCTTGCCACCTCGCAGGAGCCAAACATAGTGTCGCGGTTGTCCTCGTAGGTAAAGACGCCGTTTTCGTCCACTGTGAGGCCGCCCGCGGGTTCCTGCTGCTCAATGTAATGCTCGTTATACGCGAGCAGAGAGCCGTCAAAAATAAGCATTTGACAGCCCTCCAGCATACAAAGACGAGAAAAGAGGGAAAAATCCCCCTCATTGTCTTGCTTGATATACGGGTAAACTTGATCTTCACACCCGTAGTTTTTGAAGGTAAGGCCGTGGTTCCCGGCAAATTCGTTCGCCAGTTGAAGGAAGCGCACGCCTTCCCAGCTCTTTGATTTCCGGATCTTTGCCGTTTTCGGCATAGACATAGCCCGGATCGTAAAAAGCCCGTTTTCCGGTTTCATGGAGTGTATGAACATTTTCCCGGTGTCGCTCGCGCCTTCCTTGAAGCGCACCGTGTCACCGGCTGCCGGTTGCCACTTGCTCCATATTCCCTTAGTGTCATTGAAACGGATCACGAGCGTGTCGGCCTGCTTTTCTGCGAACATTTCATGCACGCAGTAGTTCACCGACACGTCGTTGTATATGTCCGTCCCGTTGTAGTAAAAATTCACGAAGCGTCCAGCTCCGGGATTTCTTCGCCCCGACGCCACGGCGGCAGAGTTTCCGGCGTCTCTGCGTCCTCGACGATCGGCAGCCTGAGGGCCACGTTCGCCTCGAATATCAGAACGTCCGCATAGTCGGGGTTAAATTCAATAATGTAGTGGGCGAGGGTTTCCTCGTTATACATTTGCAGCGCGAGAGAGTCGAAGGTGTCGCCCTCCCGCGTGACGTATTCCAGATAGCCCGTTACCCTACGCATAAAGCGCCACCTCCCTTGCCTGAATAAATTCTTCCAGCCAGTCGAAAAACTCTGCCTCGTGCGCTTTGAGGCGGGCCATGAAGTCGTCGGCGTCCTCGCCGGATCCTTCCGTCTGGATCTGCGGGCTCCATGTGAAGCCGGAAAAATCGTAGTAAATGACGGTGCTCGTGTTGTTGGCGAGGCTTCCCAGAGAGAAGTCGTCCAGAGCAAGCAGTTTCCCGGCAGTGTTCGTGAGTCCCGCGTTTTCCCCGGAGGAAGATCCGAGGGCTCCGAGCAGCTGCCCGGCTTTCTGCCAGATAGCAATATTTTGATCTCGGTAGGCGGGATCGAACGAGATTACTGCCTCCATGCCTTCCTCGCCTGCGATTGATACGCCGTCGGTAAAGCCGCCGGTTGCAAGCATTGGAATGTTTGGGAGATTGATTCCGAAGGTTTTACCGCCTACGTTCGGTACCCAGTCTGGGATCGTTACGCTGATACCGTTCAGCGCGTTGATTGCACTGTTCACGAGGCCGATCACGGCGTTGATCGGTGCCTTTACCAGCCCCACCAGTCCATTAAAGATACCACCAAAAACTTGAACGACTCCGCTCCACGCTGAGCTCCAACTTCCAGAGAAAACGCCGGTTATAAAGTTAATCAGCCCTTGGAAGATAGAGATCAGGCTTTGTACGATCGGCTGGATCGCCTGAATGGCAGCCCCTAGCACGGCGGTGAAAATGTTCGCCAGCGCTTGCAATATCGGCATGATTGGCTGCAGCACCGTGTTAATGAGTGACATAAAAATGTTAATCAGCGGCGTGATTGCCGACATGATGAGGTTCAGGATCGGCTCCACCAGTGAAATAATGAGATTCAGAATCGGCGTCAGTAGCGATACGATCATATTCAGGATCGGTGTCAGCATGTTGAGGATCTGGATCAGGATCGGAAGCACTGCCTGAATAATCTGCATAATAATCGGCAGAATGGTGTTAAGCAGTTGAATAATCACCGGCATGATCGCGGTCACAATCTGCGAGAGGATCGGGAGTAGTGCACTGATAAGCTGCACAAATACCGGGAGGATCGCCTGAACGATCTGCATTAAAACGGGAAGCAGCGCGTTGATAAACTCCACCAGCACTGGCAAGACTGCCTGAATGATCTGCATTATTACCGGGAGCAGCTGGTTGATTAAGTCTATCAGTGTAGTAAGCACCGTCTGGACGATCTGTGTCAGGATCGGGAGCATTTGGTTTACAAGATCAATAATAACCGGCAAAATAGCACCGATCAGCTCCACCAGCACCGGGATCACCGCTGAGGCGATTTGCGCGAAGGCAGAGAGAACGGTCGCCGCAGTCTGTTGGATCAGCGGCATAAGCTGGTTAATCATTTGCATAATTCCGGCTCCGAGCTCCGAAAAACTGGCTTGTAGCTCGGCCCAGATTGCTGTCACATTAGCCCGGAAGTCCTTGTTCGTCTGCCATAGATACATAAAACCAGCAGCCAGCGCGGCCACGATTGCGATCACGGCCATTACAGGCCCGGAGACTGCGCCGAGGGCGGTCGTAAATCCGGTGATCGCCCCCTTTATCTTTCCAAACTGCGCCACAAGAGAGCCCCAGTTCATAGCCACCAAAACGGCGCTGAGCGTTCCCAGCGCAAGGCCGATCACGGCGTTGATCGGTGCCTTTACCAGCCCCACCAGTCCATTAAAGATACCACCAAAAACTTGAACGACTCCGCTCCACGCTGAGCTCCAACTTCCAGAGAAAACGCCGGTTATAAAGTTAATCAGCCCTTGGAAGATAGAGATCAGGCTTTGTACGATCGGCTGGATCGCCTGAATGGCAGCCCCTAGCACGGCGGTGAAAATGTTCGCCAGCGCTTGCAATATCGGCATGATTGGCTGCAGCACCGTGTTAATGAGTGACATAAAAATGTTAATCAGCGGCGTGATTGCCGACATGATGAGGTTCAGGATCGGCTCCACCAGTGAAATAATGAGATTCAGAATCGGCGTCAGTAGCGATACGATCATATTCAGGATCGGTGTCAGCATGTTGAGGATCTGGATCAGGATCGGAAGCACTGCCTGAATAATCTGCATAATAATCGGCAGAATGGTGTTAAGCAGTTGAATAATCACCGGCATGATCGCGGTCACAATCTGCGAGAGGATCGGGAGTAGTGCACTGATAAGCTGCACAAATACCGGGAGGATCGCCTGAACGATCTGCATTAAAACGGGAAGCAGCGCGTTGATAAACTCCACCAGCACTGGCAAGACTGCCTGAATGATCTGCATTATTACCGGGAGCAGCTGGTTGATTAAGTCTATCAGTGTAGTAAGCACCGTCTGGACGATCTGTGTCAGGATCGGGAGCATTTGGTTTACAAGATCAATAATAACCGGCAAAATAGCACCGATCAGCTCCACCAGCACCGGGATCACCGCTGAGGCGATTTGCGCGAAGGCAGAGAGAACGGTCGCCGCAGTCTGTTGGATCAGCGGCATAAGCTGGTTAATCATTTGCATAATTCCGGCTCCGAGCTCCGAAAAACTGGCTTGTAGCTCGGCCCAGATTGCTGTCACATTAGCCCGGAAGTCCTTGTTCGTCTGCCATAGATACATAAAACCAGCAGCCAGCGCGGCCACGATTGCGATCACGGCCATTACAGGCCCGGAGACTGCGCCGAGGGCGGTCGTAAATCCGGTGATCGCCCCCTTTATCTTTCCAAACTGCGCCACAAGAGAGCCCCAGTTCATAGCCACCAAAACGGCGCTGAGCGTTCCCAGCGCAAGGCCGATCTCAGGAAGGTGAGACGATATCCAGTCCACCGCCGGTGCTACGTTTGCGTTCACATAGTCCACGGCCTCTTTCATGGCTGGAGTGAGTTCCTCGGCTACTGGCTGCACCACTTCGGACTTGATTGCGCGCCCCAGCTGGGAGAGTGAGCTCTCCAGTGTATCATAGGCAGCGCTGTCCAGTTGTGCCATGGCGTCGGAAGTGCTCTGGATCGCGCCCTGCGTGTCCATAAGGGACGCCACGGTGTCAACGCCCAGATCCTCCCACATAGTACCGAACAGGCCGACGCCTGCCTGATATTGCAGCGTCGCGTCGTCACACTCTTGCAGGGCCTCCATAATGTCGCCGATTGCGGCCTGAGCCTCCGGCCCGCCCTTGTTGAATTGAGCGATTACTTCCTCGGTATTAAGGCCGAGTTGTTCGAGGTACTCGTTTGCTGTGCCGTCGCTCATTCGTATGTTAAACTCTTTTACCGCGTCGCCCAGCTTGTCAATGCTCCATGTTCCAGTCTCGGCTCCGTTTGCTAGCATGTTGAACATGTCGTCAGCAGAATATCCGGCGTTCCGAAACTGAACGCTGTACTCGTTGATCGTGTCCAGAAGGTCGTCGTTTTGGTTCAGCCCTTTTTGTGCCCCTTGCACGATAAGGTTAAACGCTTGCTCTGCGCTTATGCCAAACTGATCTGTGAGGCTGTTCGCAGCCCTCAGACTTTCTACTACGTCGAAGCCGAACACGTCCTCCAGCGCGATCGCGTTTTTGGTTATCTGAGCCAGCGAAGCCTTGTCCAGATTGTCGGTCATTTGAATGACGGTGGAGAGCTTTTCCGAAACGTCTCCGAGGCTGTCGCCGTAGTTGGAGTTGTAAACCTCGTACATGACATCCTCGAAGCCTTCGAGTTCTTGTGCGGTGGCTCCGGTTCTGGCGCTTAGCATAGCGAGAGAGGTGTCTCCCTCTGTCGCCAGCTCCTTGAAAGCGTCCACCGCTTTATTGATCCCCTCGGTCACAAGGTTAGCGAGGACATTTTTCAGCACTGTGTAGCCTTCGCTGGAGTTTTCCGCGTCCTGCCCGGCGGCCTCCAGAGAGTTTCCCAGTTGATCTGCTGCCTGTTCGGCAGCGCTTAGTCTCTGTCGGTTTTCGTTCAGATCGCCGGAAAGTTGGTTGATCTGGCTTGCCAGCTGCCGCGCTTCTGCCGAGGTTTCGCCCTGTTCGAGCACTACGTTGGCATAGGAGCGGCGCAGTGTTTCCAGTTCGTTCTCCTGCTCACTGATTTGCTTTTGCAGTTTGCTGTATGCGTCGGCTGTTTCTTCTTGCCCTCCTGCGAGCTTCTGCGCGGCTTGGTGGGCCGCTTCGAGCGCTCCGCGGTTTTCGTTCAGTTCGCTGGACAGATCTTGAATTGTGTCGGCGAGCTTTAGGGCCTCGTCTGTGCTTTCAGATCCGCTCACGATATAATCTTCGTACCCGCGTTGGAGGTTTTTCAGAACAGACTCCTGCGTGCTGATTTCAGCCGCCAGTTTCGCGGCAGCTCCGGCAGACTCCAACGTCTCCTGACTCATTTCTTCGAGTCGGTCAACGGCCTGCTTTATGGCTTGCTGTAAAGATGGGCTGAGGCTACCGGCGATCTCAATCGTAGATTGTAAGGTCTTGCCCGCCATGTCCTCACCTCCGTTTCCTTACATGTTTGGGCTTGAAGTGCGGCCGGTTCTTCTCCATGCGTTTTCTTTCCTCTGCGAGATCCTCGGCCGCTTCTGCATATTCAAGAACAAAGTCTGTTACTCGCTTTTTTTCGAGGTCTGACGTGCTGGTGTGGTAGACTCTGGCGTAGTCTCGGTAGGCTCGCCGGAGTCGTCGCCCGTTTGTGTTTTCTCCCCCGACGCGAGCATAAAATTTCGGCCGATCGTCATAACCTCCACAACGTCGTGGCCTTTGATTCTTTCGAGGTCTGAAAAATCATAGGAGGGGTTCACGGCCACAATGGCAGCGAAGCCGAGGTAAAGATGGAGACTAAAATCAAATTCAGCTGCCGGAGCGATAGAAATATCTTTCCGGCCTGCTGCCGCCTTTCTCCGTGACTCAGCCGTCGCAAAAAGGATCCCGTCGATCTCGTTCGAGTCGTAGGTCACTTCGGTGATTTCGTTCCCGTTAATCAGGATCGGATTTTTCAGGCGCAGCGTGCCCTTGATCGGGTTCTTGGTTACTTCTTTCATGTTTTGGCTCCTTTCACAAAATAGGCCCGCCAGAGGGAAGTCCGGCGGGCCGTCAATTCAGATATTCATATTTAGAGCAGGTTGTTGATCTGGCTCATGTAGTCCTTGCCGTTGACACGGAGGATCTGACTCAGTCTGTCCACGCACATGTATTCCGCGCCGTTTGCGTAGATCTGCATACGGGTAACGGTGTAAGTGCCTTCCGCTTCGGTTGCGGATCCGATTTCGACGCCCAGCTCAGGAAGTGCCGCGGGCATAACACGGACAAAAGCCTTGCAGCCCTCAGTCCCCTGAGAGCCGTCAGACTTGACGACGTTCTGCACCCAGCGAAACTCAAGATTCTGCTTTTCCAGACGTCCCAGACGGCTGAGTCCCATGTCCACGCCGATTTTGGTGATCGTGAGCTCCATGTTTTCCAGAAGGCCCACGAGCGGCACGGTCATGTTACCCATAGCCATGACGTCAGCGGTCATAAATTCAAGGCCCGGAAGGGTGAACGATACGTCCTTAGCTACCAGTGTATTGTCAGAATAGACGGTATCAGCCACTACCGGCCCTTTAATATCCAGCCATTTTCCCATTTTTCTGCACCTCCTTATTCAGACTCAAAGAAGGACTGGAAGCCTTCATCTGTGTAGCACACGCGAGCAGTGCCAGACTTAAACGGCGGCGTAGGCGTTGCGGAAATATCCCACACAAAGTCGCCGTTCATCATGTCACTGGTCGGGTTTGCACTCTCTAAAAACTCCACCGTAGGCGTGCCGATCAGAGCGCCGATCCCCAGAAGGGTGTCGAGCTTCTGCTTCTCGAAGTTCAGGATCGTGTCCTTATCCTGTGGAGTCATGGGAGAGTCGATCTCTGTTCCATGATCCAGCTGGAAGCTGTTCGTGATGTGCATAAGCATACGGATATTGTTGTCGAAGATAGCGCGGGCGTCCATGCTGCCGTTGTAGGTATAGGCCGCCGTGTGCGGGCCCCAGAGCACCCACTGTCCAGCCCAGAAACACGCCGTTGTAATGCCTTTCTCGTTCAGGCCGTTGGCAGTCTGCTGATCGAAGCCGCGGCTCTTGGAGTCCGCTCCAAAATACTGAGCGGTTGCCATGATCGCCTTATTGGATGGCGACTCGAATGGTACGCCGTCGTTCTCCAGATCCACACGCAGCATGGTGGCACTTCCGACGGTGGAGAGGTGGAACACGCGGCCGCTGCCGTCCTTCACCTGTGGCCAGTACACTTTGCTGCGCTCACTGTTGTAGCCGTTTTCTTCGGCCCACTCCTGAGCCTTCGCGATCGTATCGATCTTCTGGCTCTGGCTGTCCACCAGTGGAATGTCTGCATTGACGAAGCCGTCCCAGTGGCCGTTGAGTTTCTGGACAGTGCTCACCATAGCCTTGTAAACTTCCGGGATATGACTCCATCCGGGTGCTGCCAGAATATTGAGGACGGCGTTGTGGTACTGATAGAGCAGAGACATGGCGTGCAGGCCGGTGTACTGTCCGTCTGCCGTTTCCTGCCCGATAATGTCGTCAGACTCTACCGCTGAGGCGTCCACGGTGTTGTAGGTACACTCCAGACTGTCAGACTCCAGATCTTTGAGCAGCTGTACCACGACGGTGCCCTTTGTAAAGTTGTAGCTGAGGGAATAGTCCACGCCTTCGGCCTTATCGGCGATCGCGAAGGTGTCCAGAATAATGTCGGAGCTTTCAAACTCTGTCCGGTTATTCTTGAAGGTCAGCGTTTTAGTGGTGTTCTCCGCGTCTTTGTGTACGTCCGGATCGAGGACGTTCACGACGTAGATCGGGCCCACATTCCCGACGGTATTGTCAAAGTGCTGAGCGAAGGCTTCGCAGAGTGTGAAGTCGGCCCAGTTCTGTGCATAGCCGAGCTTGCTCTGGGCGTCGCCCATGTCGGTGAGCTTGATCGGCATATTGACAAGATCCATGTCGGCATAGCCCCGGATCAGGTTTACCGGTGCGGTGCCGATATAGGCGGCTACGACGTCGGCCTGCGTAGTGCTTGCCACTTTGCTGTCGCCGATTTCGCCGTAGGCTCCATGCTTATAAGCCATAGTTTTGCCTCCTTATCATAAAAAATCTTCGTATTGTTTCGGGGTTGTGGCGGTTACGCCTGCCTCCAGTGTGAAGGTGATCCAGTTATGCCAGTACGGGTAGTAGTCCCAGATGTTCCCTTCCTCGGTAAAAAGTCCATACTTGATCCCTTGCTCTTTCACGAGTCGGTGGCCTGCGATATATTCCGCGTTTTCGATTTCCCGCAGCACCAGATCGGCGAAGTTGAACGAGTCTCGCCAGCCATTCATGTTGCGGGTGTATGTCTTTGCAGCCTCCCCCGTGACGCGGTAATAGGAATACCCGCCGAGTGCTGCACTGTTCGGGCGAGGGCGGTATATTTCCCCGCCATGCTCTCCGGGGTTCCAGCAGGCAAGGCAGAGCCGAAACTGGAGAAGGCGCTTCCGCTTTATGAGGTCGTCGCTCCCTTCCATGAGCTGAGCGCATATCGAAGGGATTGGAGCCGGTACATTTGGCGGCAGTCGGTCTTTTCCCGGAGTGTATAGAGGGAAGGCGGCCGGGTTTACAAACTCCACGTCGTAGTCGGTGTCGTTCCGGTAGTCGTCTGGGAGTTTGAGCTGGATCTGGCTGCATACATTTTCCGCGAGCCAGTTCACCAGATTGTCGATACTATCAACAAGTAACATGGCGCACCTCCTTAGCCGGTTCTGTTCTGGCGTAGAGCTACCTCAATGAGTCCCATGTCGGTACCTGAGTTTGTCACGATCATTTCTCGGCCGTCCACATTCAGGAGCCTGCCTGGCTCCATGTCTGCCGGAAAATCCTCCTGCTTTCCCATGAGCAGCATGTCGGCCTCAACGAGTCCGAGGATCTGCCCCTGTTTGAGCTTTACGAGCTGATCGTTATCCACCACAACGGGGATCTGCTTCCCCTCGACGCGGCGAAGCTCCGCAAACTCGTCCAGATTGAGGAATACCATGTTGAGATCCTGCTGGATCTGCTCTTTGAAGGTCACGGGTTAGTCCTCCAGCCCTTCGGTAGCTTTCGCCTTTGCTTCCTCGATCATGGCGATTACTTCCTTTTTGCTCCGGATCTTGCTCGCGTCTACGCCATACGCTGCAGCGGCCTCCCGTAGCTCTGCCATTTTCATTTTGCTGTATGCCGGATCTTCGCCCGGCTCCTGCACATATACCGCGACGCCAGCGGCTACCAGCTCAGCCTCGCGGGCGTCGGTAAGAGAGAACGGAGCCGATCGGCTTGTCATAGCCTCAACGACTCCGTTTACTTTCAGGCCATAAGCGCCTTTAATCATTTTTATCATGGACGCCTCCTTACTCCGGATCCACGACGTCCAGATCCGGCGGCAGCTCGTCGTCCTCAGCACTCGCCTCTACTTCCTCGGCTGCGATCGCAGCGATATAGTCGGCTTTTTTCTTGCCTTTGACTTCCAAGCCCATTTCGGCGGCGAGCTTTTTCAGCTCGTTATAGTCCCAGCCTTCCAGATCCTCGGCACTGAGGTGTCCATTCAATGTCTGCTCCGGTTCCTCGGTCTGATCCAGATCGACGTCTGCCTGCTGTGCGGGTTTTTCAGCGGATCCGACATAAGCAGCCACACCCAGACGGACGAGGCGGTCGGCCTGTTCGTCGCCGCACTCAAAAGCCCCATTTTCCGGGGTTTTAAGTGCATGACGTTTTACACCGTTAGCGTCGGTGTAGCAGATCCCGCAGCCTCCGCGGGTTACTTTGATTTTCTTCATGCTGCGCTCCTTTCTGCCGTGCTTAGTCTGTCACGACTTTGGCTGTAATGAACGGGTTCTCGTTGTTCGGCATACAAAGAGGTGCGGATTTCAGAGTTACCTCGCGGACGTCGTGTGTGGCGTCGCTGAGATACTTCGGCACATTCATGCCGGTGTAAGTGTGGAACTCGCCGTCGGCCTGCTCTACCTGAGTGATCGCTCCGTACACCGTGCGGCCAGCAGCCGGAGCGCCTACTGCGATAGTACCCGCTGGGATATAAGGCGTCACGGTTCCGTCTACTTCGGTGTAGTTGTCCTCGTAGCTGAGCACGTCTACCATGTGGCCCTTGATATTCAGGCGGCAGATCTTTGTCGCGCCAGCCGGAAGGGTTTCAGGATCCACACCGCCGATCTGGTAGTTGCGGTTATCGAGCAGCTTCAGGATCCACTCGTTGCTCAGGATAATGTCGGCCACGTCAGGAGCCACCAGCACGTCCGTGGCTGGGAGTCCGCGAGTAGTCAGCATGGAGATCATGGACGCCATGTCGCTGATCATCTGCTTTCCGGACGCCTCGGTCGTTGTCCAGTCAGCGGAAGGGGTATAGATCGCCGGGTTGCTGTCACCGTCGAAGTAGCGCACCTCCCGTTCCTCGAAGTGCTCGAAGTCGTCCACATACTCGTCCATAGTGCAGGCGTTTGTAAAGATTACCTGCGCCGCCATGGCTTCCTTGCGTCGTGCGTTCATGCCGCGCAGTTCGTCCAGATCAGCCAGCATAATGACGCCCTGTCTCTGCTGAGGGGTAAGGGTAGGGTAGAGGGCCTCCCCAAAACCGCGCTTTCTCAGGTCGTCAATGGTGAGGGGACGCTTCGGTGCGATATAGGACGGAGTAAAGCGTCTCATGGTGTAGCCGTCGCGCAGGATCGTGATCCCGCCTTTTCTGGGTGCCACGAACGGGGCTGCCTTTTTGTGCCCCTTCTTGTATTCCACCAGCACGTCATTGGTGGCGAAAATGTCGGTCGCCGCATTGGTCGGAAAATACCGATCCAGAAGGAACGTGTGCAGAGGCGGGAGCTGCTGGACGGAAGCCAGCAGGGTGTGGGTATCGTAAAAATTAAAAGCCATTTGTCTGTCCTCCTTCTCAAATTTCTACCGCGTCAGAGATCAGGATCCCGACGCTGCGCAGCGCTTCCTTATCTGCCGCGCTGAAAGTGTGTTCTTCGTCCATAATCAGGGCGTTGCTGTTAAAGTGGCCGGTGCGGTATGCTACCGCCGTTTCGTCGTTGGCAGTTCCCACGGTGACGTCCTCAGCCAACACGCAGTTGGCCTCCAGTGTTTCGCTTTCAACGGCTGCTGTGCCGAGGATTACATACTTGCCGTCTCCGGCAGTTCCTCCAGATAGAGCCAGCACGGTGCCGCGCTTGTAGGTCGTCTCAGCGGATCCCTTACGGATCACAACGGAAAACGGCTCGGCCGGAGGATATAAACCGTTAATCAGGTTATCATAGCCGACGGTGCCGAGAGTTTCGTCGAGTCTTTTACTCATTTCTGTGTACCTCCTTTGCTCATGTTATAGGCGTTTACTACCGCCTGAATGTCTGCCGCGTCCTGTTCTTCCTTGGTGGCAGGAGTGCCGCCGTTCGGAGCCGCGCCTACTTTGGCTGCGCCGGACGCTGTGCCGTCTGCCGTGTAGTTTGCGAGAAACTGCTGCCCGGACGCCGCGCTCTGCTGCATTACCCGAAAGCAAAGTTCCTGAGCGGTGCAAGGTTTGTCCCCGTACTTGGCGTCATGGACAAGCTGCTGATCCGGGATAGAGGCAGCGATCGAGTCAATATCCGCAAGGCGCTGGCGCTCTGCGGCTACGGCGTCGGTGGTCTGAGTCTGGGCCGTGTTCCGGGCTTCCTGCTCGATCTGGCTCACCAGCTCCGGCTCCTGTGCCCTTAATTCTTCGAGTGTCATGTGGTTTTTACCTCCTTCTGTTTTTGTTGCCGCCTTGTTGGTCGGCCTCTTATTTGCCGCCGGACGTTTCGCCGGTTTGGCACTTCTCTGGATCGGGATAGTTCCCGGCACATTATGCAAGCCCTCAATATTGTGGCTTACACCGTTGACATAGAGGACTTTCCGGTCTGAGCTCATGCTCATGTCCGGTTCTTCCTCGTCCTCTTTTAAGGCGTCCGCGAAGCCCTTGTCGAGAGCTTCCCGCCCGGTCATCCACGTTTCTTTTGTCATCATGCTGCGCAAGGTATCAACGCCGAGGCCGGTCTTTCCGTCATAGATTTCGGCGACGGCCCGCTCGCTGGCGTCCATACCCTTAATGAGCTGCTTCATGTCCTGAATGTTCAGGCTGTCCCAAAGCATGACGCTGACGCCGTGGATCATAATCAGAGATCCGGGGTACACGGTCACGGTGTCACCGGCGCACATAATCACACTGGCAGCACTGGCGGCGATCCCTTCTACGACGATGTTCACGTCACCGCTGAGCGCTTTCAGCGCGTTGTGGATCGCGATCCCGGTGTAAAGGTCGCCACCGCAGCTGTTGAGCTTTACGGTGATGTGGGCTTTATCCTTTACGGCCGCCAGATCCTCCATGAAGCCCTCCGGCGTAATGTAAAGGCCGGGCTCCGGTTCGCCTGTCCACCAGTCGATCGGCTGCTGGCTCATAACGTCGCCATAGAGGGTGATTTCGCCCTCGTCCTCGCTGACGCTTGCCACATTCCAGAACTTTGTCGCTGTGGCTGTGGGAGCCGCTGCCGGTGCCGGGCCCATGCGCAGACTATGTGGTGTTTTCATTGGCTGTCCCTCCTTGTATGGATTGTTTGATCTGCTCGCTTATAATAAGGCCTCGCAGAGCCTCAGCGCCCCGTCTGCGAGCGTTTTCGGGGTTGTGTGGGTTATTGTCTCCCTCTGCCGGTTCCTCGCCTTCTTGCGGCTGCTGTGGGCCTCCTGAGCCGCTTCCGCTTTGGTGGGGATCCGGTGCGTTGCCTCCGAGCTTTTCGTTTTCCCTCTGGAGCTGTTCGACGTTGGTGTCCCACTGCCCGCCATTGAGACGGATCGTGCTCTGCTCGTGAGTGGAAAAGCCTTCGCTGCACGCGAGGATCTCCGCGGTGATTTCCTTCACCGGATCGAGCTGTCCCTGAGACGGGCCCAGCCACTCGCTGCCGAGATAAGCGGCGCGGATCGTTGGGTTGTCGAAAAATCCGGGTGCATAGATACGCCCACGGGCCACGGCTTCGCTCATCCACACTTCATAGCACGGTCGGCAAAAGTCGTCTGCCAGCCATTCCCGGCGCATTTTGAACGCCTTCCACGCTTCCAGAAGGGCGGCGCGGCTGGCAGAGTAGGAGCTATTAAACTGTTTCAGCAGAAGATCCGCTGGGACTTCCAGAGCTGCGCCTACCTGTGCGCTGATTGCCGCCACGAATTTGTCGAAGCTGCCGTTCGGGTGCGTCGGGTTTGCAAACTCTACGCTTTCTCCCGGAGCCATGACATTGACTTGGCCCGGCCCCATGCTATATTCATTTGGGCCCTTTGGCTCGCCCGGAACGTCTGGATCCGTCTGGTTGAACGGGTTCTCGTCGGTGGGTGCTTCCGTCTTAATGAAAGCAGTATAAAAGGACTCCACCACCGCAGCCATGAGCTCGGACTCTGTATATCTTCGGATCTGGAGCAGCGGCTCAATTACCTGCGCCAGATAGCTGACGCCCCGGTACTGATCCGGCCGCTCGGTGTCAATGATGTGAAGCACGTTAGGGAGTCCGGTATGTTCCTGATAAGCCAGCACTCGCGCCCATGTTGTTGTCGGCGCTCCGAGTTCAAACGGATAGTTGCTGCGGATATGATAAGCCACCACCATGCCGTTGCCGTCAACCTCCACGCCGTCGTAGATTGTGTTCCCGTTTTCCGGGTTTCTTCCGGTCGTATAAGTGACAGATCCGCCGGATCCATAGCCTCTCGGCGTTGCGATCCGGTCTGACTCAATCAGGTGGACACGCAGCGAGTAGGGGAGCAGCCGGGTGACAGGGTACTGCTTAATGAGCCCGATACAATCGCCGGATAGGAGCCACGACACAAGGGCGAGCTGCTGGAGCCCGTAGAAGTTGTTCATGCCGGTAGCGTCGCAGGCCCGTTTGTCTTTCGCCCAGAGGTTAAACTCCCGCTCGGTGGTTTTCTGCCATTCTTCGGCCTGCTCCGGCGTGAGTCCCAGCACCTCCCTGTCGATCCGGCTTTTCAGCCGCAGGCCGACGCCCACCACATTTGTGCGGTTGGTTTTGATCGCTGAGGTGGCGACGGGGGCGGCCATGTATAGCATACGGGAGCGTTGCCGTAGGGTGTAGTTATTAAAGTCTATATCCTCATGCGAGGATCCACTGGGAGCGTTAAAGCCCTTCACGGCCCGCTTTCTCCAGCTGGCCCCAGCTTCCCCGTACCCTTTATTCTGCGGCCGCACGTCGTCGGGCAGATACATTCCCATTTCCTTGTGGTATCTGATTTTACTCACCTCCTTGCATGAAATAAAAAACGGCGCAGCCGTGGAAGTAAAGGAGCGAAAACCTCCTTCGGCCGTGCCGTAGTAAAGCCGGAGCGTTCCGGCGTTTACCCATTACCAGTCACGCGGGACAACGCCCAGCGCTCTGCGAGGGGCTCGCCCCTCCAGTTCAGCCTCCAGCTCCCGGATCCGGGCGCGGAGCTTCTCGATCATGTCCTGAATGTCTTTCAGGGCGGTACTGTAATATTGGATATTGCGGGAGCCGATCCCGTAGCTCTGCACGCCGTTCTTTGCCAGCATGTCAGCCTCGCGCTCCAGATAGGCGTCCAGCCTCCGGCGCGTGGTTTCGAGCTCCTGCTGTATGGTCGCTTTCGATCGTGCCATAGTGTTGCCTCCTTACCATTCATCAAAATACTGCGCCGCATTGTTCTGTCGGCGCTGCGGTGCTGCAGCCTTTTTCGGTCGCGGATTTTCCGGCAGGTTTCTGAGCCTGCGCTCCACGGCCTCCATGTCCGGGTTGAGGATCCGGAAGCCTCCGAGTGCATAGTTTCGGCAGTCTAAGGCTTCGTTTCGTTCATGTCCGGGGATCTTTACCCACGCCCAGCGGTTCCCCCGCTTGGTCTGGGTAAGTTCCAGCTTTTCAGACAGCAGCCCGTTGAAATAATAAGAGTCATACCCGTAGACTTCGCCACGCGGGAAATGGCAATATTTCGCGCCCGGCTCCTGCACTTTTATATTTGACATGATCGCCTCTTTCCCGGCGTCTACGCCGAAGGTGTAGAGCCAGCAGGTGATCCGTTTGTTGTCCTTGATTGCTACCTTTGAGGGCGGCGTCACAAAGGGGATCCCGTCGCCGCCTTTTCCCTTGATAGCAAAGACGCGCTGATTTTTCCGGGCCCGGCAGCGTGTATAAACTTCTTGCGTATAGTGGCCGCCAGAGTCCACGCATGTGATCGAGATCCTGAGCCCCCGCTTGCTGTCTTTGAAGCGGTAGACGTGCCCGATCACGTCGTCGAGCTGCTGCCATACGTCGTCGGTGTCTGGCTTTCCCATGATGTAGCCTTTTTTTATGCCCCATGTTTCGCCATAATAGCCATGTCCTACGACTTCGTACTCCAGCCGGTTGTCCTGCGTATCTACGCCGCAGGTAAGCACGAGCACACCCTCCGGCAGCTCCACCGGGGATCCGTCTGCATTGGTTCCGTAGTCCTCCCGGCGGGCCAGCATGGTGTCCTCGTCGATAATGCCGCCGCGATCCTCCCAGAGTTCGCCCAGCAGCGTGTTATAAACAACTTTCAGCTTTTGCGGCTCGTCCTTCGCCTGCAAGAATTTGAGGACGATCTTTTCCCATGGCGTCCATGGAGACGAGAAGGCGTTCAGCCAGAAGGAACGCACGCCGGTGTTGTAGGCGTCCGGGTTTTCTGCGATCCACTTCGCGGGCTGTCGGCGCATGGTTTCCTCTGGTATGAGGCACCCGCAGTTCGGACAGGCCCATGAGATCGGCCCGTCTATGCTGTACACCTTTTTCCCGCGCACCTTTTTGACGGTGTGCTTATAGTGGATCCGGTCGAATATGATCTCGCCATACTCGCCGCACTCCGGGCACTTATGGCACCAGCGCTCTTGTGTGCCTTGGTAGTAGCTGCTTTCAATGTTTGAGGCCCCTTTTATTGTCGGGGTTGATACCTCGACGGCCTTCGCATTGTAAAAGGTGGTCTGTCTGGCCTCTGCCAGAGCCCACGGATCGCCCTCAGTTCCGGCGCTGATCGCCCAGCGGTCGCGCTCGTCTCCGATAATATAGCGGGCAGGAGTGGAAGCCAGAGCCGACGGGCTATTGGATCCCGTGATTGTCAGCATACCGCCGGGGAAGGATTTCTGGAGGATCGTGTTCCCAGAGTCCTTCGCTTTAATATCCGAAACCTTAGCTTTCAGCACTTTGCTGTCCCGGATCATGGGTGCGATACGCAAGCGGGAAAACTTGCGTGCGTCGTCGAGTGTGGGCTGTACAAAAATAATAGAGCCCGGATCTTGGTCTATGATGTAGCCGATTATATTCAGCTCCAGCTCAGACTTACCTACCTGAGACGCTGCCACCATGACGATCTTTCGGATTTTCGGATCCGTGAACGCTTCCATAGGTTCCCGGAGGTATGGAGTTCGTGACGTGCGCCACGGGCCTGCCTCTGCTGAGGTTTCCGGGGAAAGTCGCCGGTGCTTGTCGGCCCACTCGGCCACCGTCAGTTCTTCCGGCGGTTTGAAGTTTTGGACTGCTGGGCCTATGGCCGCGTTCAGCCTCTTGGCGGCTTTTTTACTCGTCGGTTTCTTCATCTGCGAGCGCGTCGCTCCAGCCTTCGCGATCCCTCACGCGCCGCCGGTATGCTTCGGGATCGTATTGATAGCCCGCGAGCTCGTTCAGTATTTTGTAGCACTCAGTCCGGATCAGCGCCGAGGCTTCGTTGGCGCTTCCTGCCTGCACAACGTCCATGGCGAGGCGGCCGGGGAGTGCCATTATCATGCTGCGGGCGGTGTAAACGAGGTCGTTCGTCATGGCCTCCACGTCCTCGCTGCGGTGCATTTTCCCCTCCAGCTCTTTAAGCTGGAGCTCGGCGATCTTGGCCTTGCTCTGTTTCAGATCTGCCTCTGCCCGCAGTTTGTCGGCCTCTGCCTTTACAGTGTCGGCCGTTTTGGCCTCCTTCCCATTTGCCCGATCGCGTAGGTAACGAATGTATGCCTTGACGGTCGGGAGAAGGTCAAACTTGTAGGGCCTCTGTGACGCCGCCGGGAGAATACCCTCCTTTGCGAGCTGCTGCACCCGCCGGGGATCCAGCTCAAAAAGTTTAGCCATGATCTCCGTGCTCTGTAGGTTCTGTTTCGGATTTTCTGCCATAGCGTCACCTCCTTTCCGTGCGGTCAGGCGAAACGAAACGGCCTGAAAAAAATTTTCTGAGTCTGCGCGTGTTTTGGGCTCGCCAGCACCGCAGGGCTTTTCGGAGTGTCACAGTACCTTCCGGGCGGCTCGCTCGGTTTTGGTTCGGCCTCGCCTTTGGGCTGGCTCGGCCTCTGGCCTGTGTGTCCTTGCCTCTTTGTTTCCCTGTGTTGCGGCCTTTTATTTCTTTTTTCTTTGCGGCTTCGCTCGCGGGCTCGGCCTCCCTTGCTGCCCGGTGCCTTGGCCTGCCTTCCTGCTGGCTACTTCATGGCCTGCTCTATGTGGTGGTTGAAGCGTTCGCCCAGCTTCTCGTTGATTGTCTGCTCGATAGTCTCGCGGGCTCGGCCGTCAATCATCTGCGGCACTGACAGGGTACGCACTGCCTCGATAGGAGAGCGGCCCTCTCCGGTGCGTTGGTAGGGAAGGACAGCCCCGCCTTTGCCAGCGGTCAGGAAGGTGTCGCTGCCCATAGCTGTGCGCTGCCCTTTTATGATTGTCACCTTCACGGTGTACTTTCTGGGCGGCCTTACCATAGCAACGGGAGAGCCCCCGGCTATCAGCTGGCCCGGTATTCTGATCGGCTTCTTTTGCTGTGCAGAAGGCCGAGCTTTGGGACTCATTTTGAAGTGAGTCGGCGTCAGGGTTCTGCCCTTATATTCCAGCGTCGCACCGTCCACGGATATTCCAGCGACACGGATTGAAGTCTTTCCTCGCTTCGGTTTCTTGGCTGCGTCCTTTATGGCCGCGGTGTCTACGCCGTAGTGCTCGCGGATCCCTTTGGACACCCAGCCGGGGCCTCTGCTCGTGAAGTCTGATACCGTTCGCTTGATCGCTACTTCGCCGCCGTCCTTTAGCTTCTGGAGCCTTTTCACTATGTCGCCTGCTCCAGAGTAGGAAACTGTAAAGCTGCCACTCGTTCGCCGGGCCGGGCCCGTCCTGAATAGGTCACTCATGGCCTGCCTCCTTTCCTTTGAGAACGGAAAAAACCGCCCAGAGCCTTGCAGTGTCTCCAGACGGTTTCCGCTGTTTTATAGTGTAGCACATGGGTTTATCCCTTTTTATCCCCTTTTGTCCCTTTTTATCCCCTTTTATCCCCTTTTGTCCCCGCGTCCCGGAAACACTGATAAAATGGGCGTTTGCAGCTATTTGTAGGCAGCATTTTGGGCTCCATTATTTTGTTAAGAAAAATTTAATAATTATTTTTGCCCGGTTTTCCACATTGTCCTCCTGCTGCCTGTGGACAAAAAATGCCCGCCTCCGGCCTTTTGTGGCTTTTGGCGGGCACTGAAAACTTTCTATTTCGGTGTGTATATTTTCGCCAGCGATTGCAAAGCGGATCCGTGGATCTTAAACGTCCGCTTTAGGTATCGCTTTTCGTGTTCTTCATAGTCGTCCATATCCCCGAACAGGGCAGTGCATACCGCCCACCACCTCGCATGATCGAAGTATCTCATTTCAATGACGGTTTGCTCGTCCGGGTTTTTCATCTTTTCGATCAGCAGCTCCAGCTCCATGCGCTCGTCGTATTCTTCCTGCTGCATGTCACGGATCGCTTGAATAAGCTCGTCCTTCTGTACGACTTGCCTTTCCGTTTTGCTGGATCCGTCCCCGCCGCCTCCCGGCAGGCCGGTGAGGTTCGGGCTGGAAGGTGAGCCCATGACGGACTCCAGATACACGAGCCGCTCGATCTTATTCTCGATCCGGCGCTGGAAGGTCGCATAGTGCTGCAGCTTCTCCTTTATTGCGTCGGTTTCCTTCGGCCGCTTTCCTCCCGCCGCCTGTTTTTTGTGCCCCATGGGCCCCGCCTCCTTTCAGTCTCATTTACTCAAATATCCCCTCGAACACCTCGCGGGGCTGTTCGGATCCTTTCCTTATGAGCCGGATCCCGGTTGTTTTCCCGGTGGTTCTTATGTAGCGCCTCACGATCGTGTCCACAAATGCGGGCTCCATTTCCATGAGGAACGCCTGCTGCCCGACGCTCTCTGCCGCGATCAACGTCGTGCCGGATCCTCCGAAGGTGTCGAGGACGCCCTCGGCCCACTGGGTATTGTCCAGCAGCTTCTCCAGTATTTCGACGGGTTTCTGCGTCGGGTGCAGTTCATTCCCGGAGCGTGTGGCCTCCAGTACGTTGCCGTAGCCTTTGTGATTATCCCACTTCGGCTTTGTGCGGTGTGCAAACATGATGAGCTCATGCTGCGCCCTCCAGCCGTTACCCATGCCGGGGCTTTGCTTATTCCACACAATCATATTTCTGACGCCCAGCCCGGAGCCTTCCACGAGGTCAAAGAGATAGATCCACATTCTCCAGTCCGTGAAGATATACGCCACTTTTATGTCCGTGGCTCCGAGGACGTTCTTCATTAGCACCTGATAGCCTCTGGTTGATAGATTGTCGGAGCTGATCGTCGGAGTTGTAAATCCGCCCTTTCCGTCGGACTGTTTGCTTCCAATGCTTCCGGTTACTCTGCCGGACTCCTGAAAGCCGCCGGAGCAGTAGGGTGGATCGGTGAGCAGGATCTCCGGGTGGGCTCCGTCAAGCAGCAGCTCCCGATCCTGTTCGTTCGTGGCGTCTCCGCAGACAACGCGGTGGCGGCCGAGGATCCAGAGGTCGCCTTTCTGAGATATGACGGCCTCTGCCTCCGGTGTTTCCGGTATGTCGTCCGGTTCGTTGAGGTCATTGTGAAGGGCTTCGGACAGGGCAGTGACGAGGCTTTCCACCTCGTCCTCTGTGTAGCCTGTCAGCTCCATGGGGATCTCCCCGGTGTCTATATCTGCGAAAATGTCAGCCAGCAGCTTATTGTCTGTCTCTGCCAGCTCTGCGATCCGGTTGTCGGCCACCAGATCAGCGTATTCCTCCGCTTCGTTGGTGTAGTTCTGGTAGTCTACGGGTGCCTGCTTCATACCTTCCAGAAGGGCAGCAGAGAGGCGTCCGTGTCCTTTTACGATAAAGCCGGAGCGTTTGCTGACTGTGATCGGCTGTCTCCACCCGGTTTGCCGGATAATGCGGCCGAGTAGCTGGATCTGGGCGTCCGGGTGCTGGTTCGGGTTCTTCGGATTAGGTACCAGCGTTGCAACGTCCACTATTTTGTCATGGGCGCAGAATACCGGCACGCCGTCAGCGTATGCTTTCGGCTCTGCCTCTGTTTTATAGTCCATTTATTTGCCCTCCTGCCTTCCGGCGCTTCCTGCCGCTTCCATGATCCTGCCGCGGAGCTGCCGGTCTGTCTCTCCAGCCTCGCGCTGGATCCCGTACTCTTTGGCGAGCAGCTCCAGAGCTCGTCCTCCTGCCGCCTGTGGTGTCCATGCCCCGATCGCTTTTGCCTGCCGGATAATTCGACGGTCTGCGACTTTGCGGCGGCGCTTTCTCTTTATGTGGGCGATCAGGATAATGAGGGCAGCCACTCCGCAGATCAGGCACATAAGCACGAGTGGGAGCCAAAACAGGCCGAGGGCTACGCCGATCCAGCTTATTCTTACCACGCCGAGCAGTTTCAGGAATATGAGAACGATCCAGAGCAGGAAAGAGGCGAGAGCGTACAAAATCCACACGCCGATCGGGTTGTTATCTTCGTGCATTTCTTTTCGCCCTCCTTCTTTGCTCCCGGTTCCCGCCGGGCTTTCTCCTGTTTCTGGGATAGTCTGACAAAAATCCCGCTTTTATGGCGCACTCCGTACAAAGATAGGTGACGTCCTGCGCCTCTTTGAGCTTGTCGGCTGCGGGCATTTTCCAGCACTTCTGGCCGCAGAGAGGGCAGTCGATCAGTTCCCAGTCCGGGTGTTTTTTCTTGGTGTCTCCGTTCAGGTTCTTGTCGAGCGGCAGGCAGAGGATCCCGCCCTTGTCGCTGTATTTTCTGGGTGTGAGATCAAAGCCGCGGGCCCGGAGTTCCTCGCGGGTTTCGTTCCTGACTTCCTCCTGCAAAACTTCCACGACGTCCACCTGCTCCAGCGTCAGGCAAAAGGCCCCTTGTGGCTCCCACTTCTTTGCCTTCCATGCCTCTGTAAAGCCTTCCAGTGTATCGTAGAGGCAGAGCCCGGCCGCTGTTTCCGTCTGGTAAGTCGTCTGCATGACGGACTCGTCGTCCGGCTCGTCCCAGCCGTAAAGGTGCCAGCTCTCCCGGTTGTCGTAGTCCCACTGGGAGAAGTAGAGTGTGTGCCCGTCAATCGGCCAGCCGGTGCCTTTTACGGTTCCTTTTATGATTTTCGGTCTATATTGCACGGTGTTGTCCTCCTTATACTTGTACTGGGAGGGCCGGAGCCCTCCCTCTGGTTTTTGGTGATATGCGGGGCTTATGCGATTATGGTTATCTGCTCCCGGTTGGGAATGTCGGCCAGCGCGTCCATAAGATAACTCTTTACATTGTCAACGGCCACCGCCTCCCAGCGCCCGCCATCGGCCGATACCAGCTTAAAGGCAGGAGCGCCGCCTCTGCCTTCGGTGATCCGAAAAACAAACTCACTTTCCGGCTGCTCTACCTCCAAAAATGTGCGGTAGGGGATAAGTCTCACCGGGTTGGGGATAATGGCGTTTTCTTTCTTTGTGACGCCGGTTTTCATCACAACTTGCTGGCTGATCCCGTCGTCCGAGAATGTGGCCTCCTGCGTGCTCACGATATTGCTCGCCACCTTCGTGACGTCCTCCCGTTCCTCGCTGGGAGCGAAACATGCCTGCATGGATACGAGGAAAGACTCCTGATCGTATTCCCGGCCATATTCAAAGTGGGGCAGCAGTGCGTTGACCTCAAAGAGCGTCTCACGATCCCGCTCCGGCAGCAGGCCGGAGTAAAGCAGCACCTTGGTGGCGCTTACTACCTGAATAATCATGCGATCCCTCAGTTCCTCCCGGCTCTCCTTTATGTAGTCCACCAGAGAGGTGAGCGTGGTCGCCCGGATCGGCTCCGCTTTGTCTGCCTCGTCGTACCGTTTGAGGGATTTCGTGCAGTACGTCCGGCCGTTGATCACTATGGTTTCCGGTTTCTCAGCCTTTACGGCCAGATCTGTGATAAATGCGATCGCTTCTCTAATTCCTTCCATGGTTTTGTCCTCCTTTTCTTATGCCTGCGCCGTGGCGCGTTCCATTACTACGATTTTGCCGCCGTTTGTCGGCTGTTCTTCGGTCTGTCCGTCGGCTGTCCGTCGGTCGTCCTCCGGTTCGTATATTTCCCCGGTTACCGGATCGAAGTCCTTACCGGGTATCAGGCGGCCTGCTGCCTCCGGCTCCAGATCTGCCTCTGCCTGCTGCCGTGGCTCCGGTTTCCTGCGTCTCATGTCAATAGGAGCGCCGGTTGGAATGTCCTGCTCCCGGTCGGCCTCTGCCGGTTCGGCTTCCTGCTGCCCGGCGGGTTCCTCCTGCTGTGTTTCTTCCTCTGTGAAGTCAGAGAGGTTCATCTGCCCGCGGATCTGGCCGTCATACTCGGCGATCTCGATCTGGCCGGTTCTCATGTTGACGCCCATCACCATTTGAGTGTCGATCGCCTCCGTCGCTGCGAGCTTGGTCGTGACGGAGATCTGTGTGTTGATTACCTGACGGCTCTTGTTCGGCGCGAATTTGATCGCTATATTGATCTGTCTCTTGGTGGTGGCCTCGGTGTTCGGGTTCTGAATGTTCTCAGCCACCTGCATGAGTGCCTCGTTGAGCTTCTCAGCGAAGGCCCCGCCTGCCAGTCTTTCGAGGTTGATCTGGCTCGTTACTTTCTGCTTTGCCATGTTTTTTCCTCCTTAAAAAATGGTATTTGCTGCAATTATGAGAAACACGAGTGCCACGAAGGCGATCGTGATGTGCTCGCGCTTCTTGTCGCTGACCGGCGGTTTTGGTTCCCCTACGATGAAGAGCAGGCACACAAAAGCCGCAACGCCCAGCAGAATGTTAAGGGCTGTCATGTTTTTTCTCCTTTTCTTTATATTCTTTGCAGCTGTCTGCTGTTTCTTCTGGGTGCCTTTCTGTCTGATCTACGTCGAGCGATCCGTAAATCTTGCAGTGGCTCGAATTATATCCGCAAAAATATGTCGAGTAGTAATTCACGCAGTCATAGCATTTTCGTGTTGACTGTGGCGCTTTCCTTCTCCATATTGCCTCGGTGGCCGTGGAGTGTGTGGATCTCCTTCGCCCGCATGTTTCTACCACGCCCATGTCTTTGAGTTCTGAGAGTCTGGGTGCTACATAGTTGCGGTTGTAGTAGGGGATCCGGCCAGCCTTCACCAGCTCGTCCGTGATTTCGCTCACGGTCATGCTCCTGCTGCCGAGCGTTTCGAGGATCAGGCGGCTGCGTTCCTTCACTTTGGGGATAACGGCGTCATAGCTCGCCCTCCGGGTTTCCTTTGTGGTTTTGTTTGTTCCCATGAAATACCTCCTTTTCCGCCTTCCATGCGATAGCGGAGCGCCCCGTCACGCTGCACTCGCGTTTTCCGGCGTTTCTTATCAGTCCAGCCGCCTGCGCTTTGGTTAAGATCGGGCCCACGTCGCTGCGGCTTACCTGCTGCCCCCTGTCTGACAGGGTGGCGGCGATCTCGTTCGCGGTCATGTCCCTGTCCCTTATTAAATCCAGCACCATGTCCCGGAGACTCTGGGCCATGTCTTTGCTGCGCCAGATAACGACGGCCGAAGGGAAGGGAGCGGAGCACGGCCGCCCTTTGGCGTCTTTTGTCGGGTTTCCGTCCTCGTCTGTGAATGTGAGCCTCCCGCGGATAAAGCGCACTTCGTCGGCTTTTCCGTGGAATATGTAGTCGTGGAAGTAGGACGTGTCCGTGCGGGCCGGTATGAGCATTACCACCAGAGTGCCGGGTTTCTTGCTTTCCTCGTAGCCCTTCCTTACCCATTCATTGATCTGGCGGCCGTAGGGTGGATTACAGAACACGCGACACCCCCCCAGTCCGCTTTCAGTCCGTCGTCGGCCGGTGTGAAATATCTCGCACACTTGGCGCTTTTATCGGTGGCGGCCGGATCGAGGTTAAAATGAAACTCCTGATCCAGCTCGCTGAAAAAGTCGGCCGGAGTACACCAGCCCATGTTTTTGCTGCTTAATAGTGCTCCGTTCATGTCAATGCTCCTTTCTTATGCCTTAGCCGCGGCCATGTGTACCACCGGGCCGCGCTGTGTCTCCGTTGCCTCTGCCAGTGTGAGGATCGGGCAGCCTTCGCCCAGATTTCGGCACATGCTCCGGGTGGTTCCCTTATCCATATAGGCCCGGATCGGTTCGCCGGTTTCTCTGTCTTTGAGGATCCGGCTCATAATGCTGCAGCAGGCTTTCCCTTTGTGCTCTCCGAAAAGCTGGATCCCGTTGCACTCATGGCACCATTTTCTTTCAAAATTCATAGCGTTTCCTCCTGCTCCCCATATTCCAGCTCTATGCCCTCCAGCAGTTTGAGCACTCCGGCGATATACTGCACCCGGAAGGGTTCGAGCTCTGCCTTGTTCATGTGTTTATGTCCGTACAATTTCCGCATATCCCGCCACACGCCCCACGGCACCCGGTAGAAGTCTTGAAGCTCGACGCTCACAAGGATAAAGGCGGCAGCGCCGAGGCGGTCGTGTTCTGCGAGGCTGTTCAGCTGCTCCTGCGTCAGCCGGTTGTAGTCTATCCGGTCGCCGTCTGTGTGTTTTGCCTCGAATACCACGGCCCGGCCTCCCGTGAGGGTTCCCTTAAAGTCTGGCTGTCCCGCTTTGGTGTAGCAGGCGAGAAACTGCCCTTGCCGGTTCGGCGGCCTGAGCGGTCGCATGGGCTCCGGTGTCTTTTCAATGAAGGCCACGCCCTTGTCTTTGTACCAGTTGAGACTTGCGGCGATCATATTCTCGAAGTGTTCACCCGCTCGCTTGCTCTGGAGGCCCCGCTGGCTGCGCTGGACGTTTGAGAGGGCGGCGGCAGCAGTCGGATCCGGATAGCCCTCCGCATTTTTGCCCGGCACATAGTCCCAGCTCACGCCTCAGCCTCCACGGTGATGTCGTGGCCGCGGTTTCGTCTGAGCCCTGCTGCCAGCTCGACGATCACCTCTCCGCTGATCCGCACGGTGGTGGACTCGAAGGCGGCGACTCCGTTTATTGCCCCGGTATGAGCGGGAAGGACGAGAAGGGCGTCGCCCAGCTCTTTGTCCTCCTGCCGGTTTTCTTCCTGCTCCCGGAGGCGGTAGAGATCGGCGGCGTCTTTTACCGGGATCCCGTGCTCCTTGGCGTAGGTGATTTCCTTTTTCATGCCTTCGCTCGGATTGTTTATGCCATACACCCAGAGCTCGTCGCACATGTCCAGCAGCGCGATCCCCAGCTCCATGCCCGCCTCCCGCTCCTGCGGTATGGTGTCGTCAAGAAACTGGGTGCAGTAGACATGAGGCGCGATCGGTATCACGTCCGGCCAGAGATCCACCGCCTCCCGGCAGTAGCCCTGTGCCTTCTGAATATTCTTTTCAATGTCCCCACGGAGAGGGGAGCAGATATATATAAGCCTGTTTCTCATGGTTTGGCTCCTTTCTGGCAGCAGGCGTCAAGCCTCTGCCTGATAATTTCGCAATAGTCCGGGTTGATCTCTATCCCGATAAAGTCCCGGCCCTCCTGCGCGGCCACGGCCCCGGTGGTGCCGCTTCCGGCAAAGGGATCCAGAACAGTGTCGCCGGGCCTGCTGCCCGCTAATATGCACGGCCTCACGAGTTCCTCCGGGAATGTGGCGAAGTGTGCGCCCTTATATGGTCGGGTGGCGATTGTCCAAACGCTGCGGCGGTTTCTTTTCCCGCTTTCGTTTGGTGCGAGCCCGTGACTTTCCCGCTCCACGGTGGCGCTGTTATTCTGCGGCGTCAAAGTAGTACCGGCGTTGCTTGCTCAAAAGAAAAATATATTCATGGGATTTTGTGCAGCGGTCGGTCGTCTGCTCTGGCATGGCGTTGGGTTTGTGCCAGATTATGTCTTGCCGGAGGATCCAGCCGTCTGCTTTTAACGCGAAGGCCAGCAGCCACGGGATCCCGTTGAGGTTTTTCTGTGTGTAGCTGTCCCCGATATTCACCCAGAGGGTGCCGTCGTCTTTCAGGACTCTGCGGACTTCCCGGAAGATCCTCACGAGGTTCTCAATGTACTGATCCGGCGTATCTTCGAGCCCGATCTGTCCGTCTGCGCCGTAGTCTCTCAGTCCGTAGTAAGGCGGCGAGGTTATGCAAGTGCGGCAGCAGGAGTCCGGGAGTTTTCTCAGGGCGTCCAGTGCGTCGGAGTTTATGATCTTGCTCATGTGTCGCTCGCCTCCCCAGCTTCCAGAGCCAGCGGATCCGCAGCAGCCAGAGCCTCCCGGCGGTTCCAGCCGGAGAGTGCGGCATAATACTGTTCGCGCTTCCTTCGGTCGCTTTCCCGGTCTGCGAGCTTTTTCTGCCCTTTGTCCGGCAGAGAGGCAGCCACGGCGTCGATCTGTGTTGTCAGTTCTCCCGGCGTCATGTCTCTGGCCTTTTCCCGCTCGTACATGGGTGTGTACTGCTGCATGAAGGCCACCCGATCCATGCCGGGCTTGCTGCCTCCCCAGTGTCCCCGGTGCATTTCCCAGAGGTTGCTCCAGCCGATCGCCTCCACGGCGCGGGCCACAAGGGGTGGGAGCTGCCGCTTTAGATCTCCGTGGTTAAATTCTCCGACGGAGTAGAGCAGGTCGCTGACTGCGAGCCATGCCTGATCCGGCGCTATGAGATCTGGGTGTACAATCTCCAGAAGGATCTCCCGGAGTTCTGCCACACTGGGCGGCCACTTGCTTGTCGCTATGTGCTTTTTGACGGCCAGAGCCACCAGAGGGGCGTCCACGTCCTCAAACATCATAGCCCAGAGGCTCACGGTAGCCTTTACGCTGTCGGCGTCCTTGAATTTGTCATAGTTTGGGTAGGCGGTGACAACGATCGCCACAAGCTGAGCCGCGTCCTTTTTCGTCATAAGCTGCCGCCTCCTTCCTCGTCTGCGATAATACCGGCCAGCACGTCCATGGTATTGACTCGTCCGGGCCGTTCAGGCTTCGTCTGTTGCCTTCCCGGTGTCTGCTGGCGGTTATCGGTGTATTTGCCTTCGAGTACCTTCGCCATGTTCCCGGAGTTCATCAGCCAGTTAAAGTCTGCCGTCCAGTTCCGGTCATTTCTGCCTTTCAGGAACGGGGAGGCTTCGGCTTTCTCGAATAGCTCGTGGAAGGTGTTCAGGTCTTGCCCGTATTCCTTCCAGCGGGCGGCGATCGCCTTTTTCCGGTTCGCGCTGATTTTCCTCAAAACCGGGTAGCTCGTGCAGATTTCGTGATACATGTCAACGATCTGCTGGAATGGAGTCGGCCCCGCAGACATAACGCTGTCAAGCGTTTCACTCTCTTTCTCTGGTGTAGTCTGCTCTGGTGTAGTCTGGTGTAGTCTGCCTCCGGTTTCTTGCTGGCCGTTTCCCGGCTTGCCCGTCGGCTGTCCTTCGGACTGTCCGGCGGTCGTCCTCCGGTCAGCAGCGCGGCGTCTCCGGGATCTCTGTTTTTCCGCTTCCCGCTGGTCGATCAGCTTACCTGCGTACTCGTACCAGTCGTGGATCTCCAGCGTCCCGTCCTCGGTTATATCCAGAAAACCGGCGCTTTTCATGGCTTCCACGAAGGCGTCAGGTTCCTTGTTCCACTGAGCTGCCCGCGCTATGTTCCGGTTGCTGATCCCTTCCAGCGATCCGCTCGGTGCGTTGTCCAGAGCCCAGAGCCAGAAGGACGTTAAAAGGCCCAGCATGTGAGGCGGTTCGATTTCCAGCTCGTCGGCAGCAGCCAGCAGCTTTCTGTGATCTTTAAGTTGTTGGTGGACTTGGATCCATGCCACTGTGAGCACCTCCTTTCACGGTCGCCTTTCGGCTTGTTTCTGTATGTTCCCCGGTCTGTCCGGCGGTCGTCCTCCGGTCAGTTAAACGGGAGCTCGTCGTCCACACCGTCCGGGATCGACATGAAGCCGTCCCCGGTGTCTGCCTGCTGCGTGCCGCCATTTGTACCGCCTCCCTCGTAGTTACTGTCTGCAAAGTAGATCCGGGAGGCCGTAACCTCTACCGCTTTGCGGTGCTTTCCGTCATTGTCCTGCCATTTCCTCGTCGTGATCCGTCCCTCGACGACTACCTGCCGCCCTTTGGTGAGGTACTTCCCGCAAAAATCGGCCCATTTATCCCAGCAGACAACGGGGATATAGTCGGGAGGCGTGTCCTTCTTTTTACTCGGCACCGGCACGGCCAGATCGAAGCGTGCTACCGGGGTGCCTCCGGTGGTGTATCTGATTTCCGGCTCCTGAGCCAGACGGCCCAAAAGTCCCACATGATTAAACATTTTAGTTTCCTCCTTGTCCTTGCCTTCTTGCTGCGTCCAGTGAGTTGCAGATCTCGTCATACTGTGCCCGTGTCAGCATGTGGGGATCCTGCTGTCCATATTTCTGCCGGATCCGGTCGTCGATCTGCTGCTGTGTGTAGCCTACGTCCTCGCCCTTCCGGTACATGCGGGAGAGCTGGGCGTCGGTGAGCGGTTTCTGAGCGCCTGTGTGCCCGTTTGAGGCGGGTTTTCCTGTCTGTTGAGTATTTCTACCCGCCGGGCTGTTTGGAGGCGCTGTGCCCTGATTTTGTGCCGGTGGCTGTGCCTGTTGAGGCTGCACCGCTCCTGTGAGGTTCTTCATGTCCGGATCGTCCTCTCCTTGGTCGATCCCGAATTTCTCAAAAAGGTAGTATTTCAGGCAGTAAGTTAAAGCGCTGCCTTTTGCCTTGTCCGGGCCGCCGTCGTTGGTTCCGATCGCGTGGAGCGTAACCTCCAGAATGTCCTCCGGGTTGTCTGCGTTCGTCCAGCGGATCGTGAGATCTTCCTCATATACCCAGACGACGCGCTGGACGCCCCGCTCGTTTATGGTGTAATGGTGATAGTAAAGGGGATCGCCTTCCGGCGTGTGCCGGGTGGCAGTTTCGGCCACAATGTCAAAGTTTACGCCTTGCTCATTCATGGCCGGAGTGAGCAGCCGGTACACGTCGCTGATCTTTGCAAACTTGTACTCGACGCCTTCCGAGTGCTTCGCTTTTACAATGGCCGGGATCGCCTCCCGGAGCTTGATAAACTTCTGTTGCAGAGTGAGAGCCTTCGGCCGGGGCGTTTTCTTTGCCGTCGCCTTAGTGGCCGCCGGTTTCGTTTCCGCTGTTTCCTGCGTCATGGTCTGCCTCCTTGAAAAATTTGTGATTATTGATTGTCATTACATACACCTGCGACTCGTGCCACTCGCTGTCGGTAAGGGCGGGAGCGTAAAAGTATTTGATTGGTTCCGTTGTCGCCACATACCCGAAGTCAAACACGGCCGCCACAGCTTCCAGAGCCTCGTCTGATGGATCCGGGCGTCTTTTGCTATACGAGTACATGCTGAGGACTTCGTGCGGCCGCATGTCGGTGTCCTCGCATGTCTGGAGTATGCACTGGGCCACGGCCACCTTACCGGCGAAGGGTTCCCCGTCGGCCTCTGCCGTGAGTACCTGCGCGATCTCCAGTCTCTCGTCGTCGGTCAGTTCGTAGCGCTTTTCAAATCCTGCCTCCGACACCCACGCCGCTGTGAGCTGCTCCATGTCTACTGCGTAGCCTTCGCCATATTTGAAAATATAGCCCTCCGGTTCCGTGACGGCTTCTGCGGCTCTGGTTTCTGCGGCTGCTTCGGTATCGCTGCCGCGGTTAAGTAAATGCGACGCGCCCCATACTGTGAAGGTAGCCGCTCCGAGGATCAGGAACGCCGCCCCGATCCTCGCCCAGTTATAGCGCTTGCAAATTTTCCGCAGGCGGTATAAAATAGTCTTGGATTTCCGGTCATTCTTGACCGGGTTTCTGGAGCGTTTACCCTGTTGCTTGGTAGCTTGAGGGTAGGCGCTCCTTTTGCTTTGTGCGTACATGTTTACCTCCTTCTTTTCACTCGTGCGGGTAGGGTGTAGTACGGCGACTGCATATAATCGTTAAAATGCTGCGGCCAGTAGGTCACGCGCGGGAGCCGGTCGCCAGTGACTCCATACTTCGGGTTATATCCGAACACATTGACATAACTCAGCAGGTCGGCCCGCTCGTTGTCCATGGCCTTGCATACTTCCAGCAGCGCCTCCACGTCGTCGATCGCCCGGTGCGAGTTCTTTACCTTATCCCCCAGCTTATAGGCCGCGATCGCGTTTACCAGCTTATGTGGGTATGCCCGGCGGTCTTTGTAGACTGTGAGGCTGTCCAGATAGTCGCAGCGGCTAATCCCGGATCCGTTTATAGAAAAATTAGTTAATCTCCCCAGCATTTCACGAACGAACAGAAGATCAAACTGCGCGTTATGTGCCACAAGTAACGTCCCTCCGGTGCTGTAAATCATTTTTGCGAAGGCTGCGGCAGCGTTTCCCTCCGGTATGCCTTCGGCTGCGAGCCTTTCGTCGGTGATCCCGGTCAGTTCCACGATCTTGTCCGGGATTTTTTCGCCTTCCGGCAGTTTTATGAACATATCGGCTCGGCCGGTTTCTATGAGGGAGCCGTCCGTCGCCTTCTCGATCCGGATCGCTGCCAGTTCAATGATCCGGCAGCTTTTGGCGTCGAGGCCGGTCGTCTCAGTATCAAAGAACACGGCTGCCTCATATCTCTGGAATATGTCGCGGAGGTTATTCATGGTCGCCCTCCTTTTTGATCGTGATCGAGGTTGTCATGGCGAGCTTTGTCTGCTCGATCGCCTGTCTCATGGCGTTGGCTGCTATGTTAAGCTGTGCCAGCTGCGAAGCAATCCGCACCGCCTCCATGATTTCGTCGTCGCTGGCGTTGTATGCCATTTCCTCGAATGTGAGTAGATCCTTGCCGCCTGCGGCTGTGTAGATCTCTGTCAGCGCTTTGGTGAGCATGAGCTTCACAACTCCCGGAAGTGTTTCCGGCAGAGGGAAGGGCCAGCTTTTCGCCTCGTCTCTCTGGTTCAGCTTATCGGCGTTTTCTTTGATTGTTGCTTTGAGCTTATCCGGTGCGCTGCTTAGTTCGGTTGGATCGTCGTCCAGATGTTCCAGATCGCCAGAGTCTCCAGAGTACCGGACTAAAGCGGAGCGGAAGCCGATGCCCGTGTCGGAGTAGGAGCGGGAGTCGTAGCCGCAGAGGGAGAACACGCCCGCGCCCGCACCGGCGTACCAGCGGCCCCCGCGAGACACGCAGCGTTCGCCGTCAGTGTCCAGCCAGAAATATTCCTCACTTTCATAGTCAGGCGCAGGATAAAGGCCGAGCTCGATCAACTTGTCCGGTACGTCCATGTCTGCACGCCCGTGGAGATCGCAGAACGGCACGCCGTCGTAGTCCTTCCCCTCTGGAGCGGTTGGCTGCAGCACAATCTCGCCGCCTTTTACGTTGTAGTAAACCGGATCTCCATCCGGCGTATAGATTGCCGTCCACTCCTTTGAGTCTGGAGACTGATCCGCGCCTGCTGCCGCTTCGTTGTTCGGTATGATCTGCACCTGCCCGTCGAGGAAGCGTATACCTCCGACGTGCTCCCAGACGTTCCCCACCATGTCGGCCACGCCCTCCACTGTCCGGTCGTGGTTCCACTCGATCGGGCCCGATCCTGCCAGCGTTTTGCCGTAGCTGTCTTTGTATGTAGTACCCGCCTGCTCCGGGTGGCTGTGGCTTTTGCCGCTGTTGGTGTTTCCAGTCGGCACGGTGTCGTTCTCCCAGCTTTGGCGAGCCAGCGCCGCCCACTCGTCGTTAGTGATAAGGTGCCAGCCGGGGCCTTTCGCCTCGCAGAGCCGGATCGCCTCGTCGTGATCGACATTGACGGCCGGAGGCATGAAGGGGAGAGAGTAGGGCCTGCCGTCGATCATGGTGTTGGGGTACTTGCTGATTGCGTACTCCTTCACCTTCTTACCTTTTAATATGTCCGGTAGCCTTAGCTCGTCCGGTGCGAATACCACCAGAATATCCGGGCGGCCCCGGTCGTCAAAAATAACCTCGTTTCTCATGTGTTGCTCCTTTCTATGTGTTTCCATTTGCTCCTACACCGCGGGCAGCGATAGCCGTACCACGGCAGGATCAAGTCTTTGCTTACATTCCATTCCAGCCCGCACTCGCCGCATACCTCGTAGCGTGCCCCTATGCGCCGGGCATGAGTACGGGCTCGCGCTGGTTTCCGGTTGCCAGTTGTCCAGCGCTCTGCGGTTCCGGATCCCGCTGCCTGTCTTTGCAGTCGCAGCGTTCGCCGTGATCTAAATGCGCGCCGCAGTTTGGGCACTCATTATATGGCTTGCTCACGTTATCACCTCCAGAGGATCGGGAGCCGCTCTGAGCCGCTCAATGAGCTGTTGCATGAGCCGCTTCCGGTATTTTTTACGCACGCGGTACTTTTTGGCGTGCTTATATAGGTGCCACCATTTCGGGTGGGTGTTGGTTGAGTAGAGCATGGCGTCCATGAATTTGCTTAGCGACTCGGCCGCGATTTTTGCAAGTTCTCCAGCTACCTGAAAAGCCCAGTCCATAAACTCCCGCGCCTTTTGGGCAGCGTAGTCGATCGCAGGCTGAACGGTCTTTACTACTTCCTGAGCGATCGCTTTTGCCTGATCCGGGCCGATCGTCAGCGTCAGCTCCATGGTTTCCTCCGGCTCTGCCGTTTTCGTTTCCTGATTGTCCGGGATCGCGGTTGAGTCGCTCAGCAGATTGTAGCCATTTTCATAATGCCAGCGGATCCCGGCCGCGATTTCAAGCGCGTTCATGTCCTCGCCGAAGTGTCCGCAGTAGTAGCCGTTCAGCATGACGGCGTTTGGATCTTCCACTAAAACCTCGCGGGCCTTTTTCAGATCGTCGGGCTCGAAGGTTTCCGTGTCCGGATCCAGCCATGCAGCGTAACCGTGCCAGCTGCGCCCGGTTTTCCATATAATCACCCACGCGATCCCGTCCCGGATTTCGTCAGCGAAGTAGCTCGCTACTTTGTTGAGTGCTGCCATGCCTCTGCCTCCTTCCTGATATGTGCAACGGTTACAATGTCCTCAACTTCATGCTGCGTTATGTATGTGTCGTCTGGGCTCAGTCCGATAAAGTTCAGCAGCGGATCGAAGCCGTCGAGCATAAGGCTGGTGACTGCTACCGCATTGAGCCGGTAAACGGTTATTTCTACAATGCAAGGGCGGCCGTCCGCTTCCAGTACCGCCGGGAATGACGCACGACTTAAAAGGGTGGCGTCATATCTAAAGTCTTTCTTCATGTCTGCGTTTTCCTTTCTGCGACGTCACGCCTTCACGGCCTCGGCAAGATCCGAGCGATCGGCTTCGTCGGCTTTCCTTCCTCGCCTTTTGAAGTTCTCCGCAAGGCGGCGCTGGGCCAGTGTGGCACTATACTCTCGCCGCATGTTCCGATCGAGCCCTCCGGTTTCGCCTCTTTTCAGTTCCTTATAGACAGTGGCCACATGGACGCCGATCTGGTCGGCTATATCCTGCACGCGGTCGCCTTCCAGATAGAGAGTTTCCAACGTCTGCCGGTCTGCCAGTGTTAAATATCTGTATCCGCTCACATTTTCACCTCCTTCGCGGGGCCCTTGCCGCACCCGGCCACTTTGTAAAATCTGCATTGTTGGGCGTGCGCTTCTCAACCGGCTTCCACGCGATCCGGCGGGTGCTTTTTGTCGGGAGGCCCGAACCGTATCAGCTTTCACCTTAAAAGCCGCAAACCTGTTGAACGACATGGAGCCTTTTAGATCGTTGCTGCTCTCCACCGCTTCCGGGTTTTCACCTTAAAAGCCCGGCAAAACCTGTCAACCTACACCGCACAATACAGACTTTATAAAGCGGCCGGGTATGGCCTTTTTCTCTGTTTCTGGGTAAAAAAATAATGCGTCGGGAGGCTTTCGCTTCCTTTCGCATTTAATACTACATTTTTCAAGGGTAAATGTCAAGAGTAAATGCGAAAAAAGTCAAAAATATTTTATAAGGCCCCAC
>ENA-UONX01000669-UONX01000669.1-human-gut-metagenome-genome-assembly--contig:-P74old-NODE-669-length-44715-cov-26.274205_pt1 | contig 44715 bp, 39 predicted proteins | sample MGYA00242466_ERZ724013 | MGnify/ENA metagenome assembly ERZ724013 | reverse complement strand
CAATATGTGAAAAAGGGAAGGCATGGCGCGCGCCATGCCTTCCCTTTTTTGGTGCACCGAGTACGGATAAATCCGAACCCTCAACCTCCGCCAGTGTGATGGTCTTAGAACCGTCCTTATAGTTGAAAGTAAGGATTATCTTGTCCTCATAAAGATACACCGCATTTACAAAACTGTCAATCAGTCTTTGCCGCTGTTCCCGCTTTGTCACATCAAATTTGCGGAAACGGTAAATGAAAAATGCTATTTGTTCTCTTGTAAGTAAAGGCTTGTGCATTTCCTCCTGCAAAATGCTGACTTCAAGTTGGCTTTTTGTTTCCTCCAACTCGTCTAGTCTTTGCTTGGTAGACGGGGTAAAAATCCCTGCTTGAATGGCGTTGAGCATATTGTTAATACCTTTTTCCGTTTCTGCAAGCTGCTTTTTCAAAAGGGGCAGGTCGGTGCTTTCTTTCTTCTGCAACTCCATCAGCGTATCAATCAGCCGCTCCATAACTTCATCATTCATAATGGCTTTCATGGTATAGTTGACAACTAAATCTTCAATCCAGTCTTTCTTGACCGCTTTCTTGTCGCAGAGCTTCTTTTTCTTGGTATTTACACAACGATAATAACGGTGTACTTTCATTGTATGGCTTGTGCCGCTTTCTCCCACCATAAAGGAGCCGCATTTCCCACAGTACAGCTTCGTTGTCAAAAGGTAATCGTCCTCGGCTTTGTGACGAGCGGGAGCCTTTTTGTTCTTCGCCAGCCGTTCCTGTACCCGTTCAAATAATTCTTTCGGGACAATCGCTGGAATACCGTTCTCCTTGACTACATCACGATAACTGTACTCGCCCATATAGCGGCGGTTTTTCAAAAGGTGGTTCATAATATTCAGCGTGATTTTCCCGCCACGAATGGAACGCATACCCCGACTGTTCAATAGATTAACAAGCTCCTGCATGGTTGCACCCTCACTATATTTCGTGAACATTTCCAGCACCACCGGGGCGGTCTTAGGGTCGATTTGATAATACTGCTGTTCATCAATGTAATAGCCCATTGGAACAGTACCGCCGTTGTATTTGCATTTCAGGGCATTGTCGGTCAGTCCCCGGATAACCTTTTCAGAAAGCTCCGCAGAATAGTATTCTGCATACCCCTCCAACATAGCTTCCAGAATAATTCCCTCGCTGCCCTCGGAGATATTTTCCCTTGCGGAAATGACTTTTACACCGTTCTTTTTCAAAAGATTTTTATATCGTGCGCTGTCGTAACGGTTCCGGGCAAAGCGGTCTAATTTCCACACAAGGACAACATCAAATAAGCCTTTTGCGCTTTCCTTAATCATGTGCTGAAATTCGGGGCGGTTATCTGTTTTTGCTGACAATGCCCTGTCAATATAAGTTCCTAAAATTGTAATATCGTTGCGCTCTGCATACTCCTTACATTCCCGCAACTGTCCCTCGATACTTTCTTCTCGTTGGTTATCGGAAGAATAGCGGGCATAAATCACACCTTTCATTTTCTCTCCACCTCCATCATTTCAAGAAGCGTCTGTTTTAATTTTTCATTTAACGGAGATTGCGGATCAAAACACATTTCAATAAACTGTTTCATTTCCTCACTTCCCGGTGCAATCTTCGGACGGTGTTCATATAGCTTGCCTTGCGGATTGTCTGTCCGGGCAAGCAGGTAATCCAATGATACATCAAAATAATCCGCATACCTTACAAGCGTTTCCAAAGAGGGAGCCGACTGCCCCTGCTCATAGCGATTGATACTGGACTGCTTCACTCCCAAAAGTTCCGCCATCTTTACCTGCGACAGCTTCACACTTTCCCGCAATCTCCGCAGGCGTTCTCCTAATTCTTTCATGGGCTGTAACCTCCTTGTTTCCTCTATGTGTAGTATATCATTTTTAAGGTTTTATTTCAACCCGTATTGAGCATATTTTGAGAAATATACTCGTAAAGCGGATAAAGAAAACGGGGAGGGGTACAACAAAATAAGCGGTCAATCCGGCTGTGGTTTTGCAGCAGATTGCAACCGCTTATTTTGCATTTTGGAGGAAGTGTGGCTACACGCTCCGACAAAATAGGGTTTCCAAAGGGTATCCCTTTGGCACACGACTTTGCTTGCAAAGTGTAGTGTGTTATACGCTCTGTCGGCGTTGCTGCGAAAATGAGGTTGCCAACCGGAAGGGCAAGGGCATTTGAAGCAGCAGGAAAGCAGGGCTGTGATTGCGTGTCGTGGAGCCGCAAACACAGGGTTGGTTTCATCAGCAGACAGGGCGTATATGAAAGCCCCTCCCTCGTCCCACGCCGGACTTCGGGACAAAATGTCCCGAACCTGTGGACACACTCACAAAAAGCAGACAGATTTTTCTCTCAAAATTGAAATGGGCGGGAAGCCATTTTAGGGCTTTCCCGCCTTGATTGCCCATCAGCAAAGACGGGCGGGACTGTCAACGGCGGCACATGAAATGCGCCGTTCATCTTGACCGTTGACTGGCTCGGCTGGCTTTGCTATTTGTATCTCATAACCTTGTAGTTAGTTTGCTAATTCGCTTACTGGTTTTTGGCTGAAAAGGACAGTAATAGCATATACATATTCGTAATCATACTTTTCGTATTCCTCTGGTTGAAAAAAATAATCAACTACATAGGAATGTACTTCATTTTTAGAAGTTATTATCTGTATCACTAACGGAATTTCTTGGTCATAAACAATTTCCTGTTTATCACTCAAAACAGAAGTAGCATAGCCCATACCAGTAATATCATTTTCGCTTTCTTTGAAGTATGATGTTGAACCATTGTTATGTTCGCTTTGTATAGCAATCCTCAAACCGTCTGCGAGATTATCAAAGCCGAGAGCAAGCCGTCCTTCTGCATCCTCGAATGCTTGTCCACCACCTCCTGCGACTATGTGCCATTCTCCATCAATCAATTCATAGGTGTTTATTTGCATACTTTTCACCGTATCATCTAAGGAAAAATCATACAGACGATATTCTTGATTTAATCCCAATAGTTCGGCAATATTTTTTTCTTCTTCTGTCAACTGTGCTTCCTCAATATACATTTGGTCTAAATTATTTTCTGCACAAGCAGTCAATGAAACACTTAATACCACACCCAGTAACAATGCCCATATTCGTTTCATCATAAAACCTCCTCATTTTATTTCTTCCCCCGCTGTGGGTTTGGATTTTTCAGCAAGTCCGATTTCTGTGCAATCTTTTTCATCCACTTCTTTTCTTCCTCGGACAGCTTCTTCAAATTCAATTTGAGCCGCTTACAGATAAACGCCAGCGACGCTTGCTCCGGGTCGCTGCCCTCTTTGGCGGTTTCCTCGGCGGTCTGCAAAAAATCTTCCAATGGGTTATCCTCTGGTACACTGAAAAAATCGTCCTTATGTGTTTCCCGCAGGTCAAGAGCTATCTTGTTTATGTCCTGCTGTATCACATAGCGGCAAAAGCTGTCATCATCAATATGGGCGGCGATAAGCTGTCTTAACTGCGGGTCGGTCAAGCCGGGATTGTACTGCTTCATAATGGTTGCGCTCATAGTGTTCACTATGGCGTTTACGGTTTGTACCTGCTTCACCGCCACACCGTTCACATAGATTTCAAGGTCAGCTATGAGCCGGGGGAAATCCGGATGCGCCGCCAGCTCACACAAGAGAGAATTATCCACCCGCCCGCTTTTCAACAGTTCAATCATATCATCACTCAAACGCAGGTCTGCAAGATCAGCGTTTGGGTGATTTCTTGTTTGGGACAGCCCCAGCAGATAATCGGCGGTCACACCGTAAAACTTCGCCAGCTTGATAATAGCATAGTGGCTGATGTCCTTGAAGTCCTTTGCTTCATAACTCCCCAGTGCAGACTTGGAGAGATTTACCTGTTCTTCAAGCTGTTCCAGCGTCAGCCCACGCTCCACACGCAGGTCTTTCAATCGTTCTTGTATGGATAGTTCCATGCTCTCCCTCCTCGTCTAAATAAAGATTGACTATACTGGCGGTTCACAATTTTTCAAGAAAAATCGCAATTCCATAACAGTAACAGCAATTTTGTACTTTGCTTCGATTTCAACTTTCCGGGGCGGATTAGACAGGAGTTTGTCAATGTCTTTTTCTTCGACACAAGCCATTTTTGCTATCGTCATTTTGGATATGTTGTGATAGGAAATAAGCACTTTCAAAAATCCGCTTAATTTCATATCCTTATCTTCAATCGCTCCAAAATACAAAAAACCTATCTTGCTGAGTATCTTATGTCGAAATTCAGGCTCTTTTGGCAAACATTCAACGTCCCCGCTTGCTACTTTTTCGATTTCTTTCTCGGTTATCTCTAAATATTTTGAAAGAGTATTTTTGTTAAAATCATACGTTTCAATCAAAGAAGTTAGCATCTCTGAAATATTCTTTGTCTCTATCATATTTGCCCCCTAACTTCTGACTTATCATTTCGTTTTCAGTATACCACAATTCCGAGAGAGTGGAAATAGAGAGTTTTCCGAGCTGATTTCCGACTTTATGGATATACGGGGCGGGCGGTCTTTTAGGTGTAGACTTATCTTAGTTCATCGATGAGCCGCACCTTGAAAACAGAATGACCATCCGAAAAGGAATACCTCGGCAGGGTAAGCACCGCAACGAGCCACTTCGGGACATTTTGTCCCGAAGTCCGGGGAGCGTGCCAATGTTGGAACACGCCGCAGGAATGGGGCAGGAAGCCTTTTCGGGAATAACGGCAAAGGAAAAAAGGAGGGAACACATGAGAGAGAACCCCTATAAAGACTTGCCGCCGCTGGAACGCAGGCAGGCCGGTTCCCTTTACCGCATGACACCGGCACAGAGGAAACAGGCAAACGCCCTGATCCGCCGGGAGTGCTGCTGTTATGAGGACGGGAACTGTATGCTCCTTGACGATGGGGACACCCACACCTGCCCCCAGACCATTTCTTTCTCGGTCTGCTGTAAGTGGTTCCGCTGGTCGGTCTTGCCGCAAATCGGGACGCTGGAAGCGGAGATTTTCCGGGATAAGGAGCTAAAACGCTGTGTGGTCTGCGGCAGAGTGTTCGTCCCAAAGTCCAACCGAGCGAAATACTGTCCCGACTGCGCCGCCAGAGTTCACAGGCGGCAGAAAACAGAAAGTGAACGGAAAAGGAGGTCTACTGTGGACAGTTAGGGGCTGAAAAGTCCTTGATTTACAAGGCTTTGCAAGCACAGAACAGGGGCAGGCAATAGAAACTACCGTCTGCCCCAGAAAACGGGCTTCTAACCGTCCACAAAACACGATATGACAAAAGCCATTTATATCCATCAGCCGGAAAAGGCGGTCAGCTTTACCCGGCTTCCCAATTTCCTTTTTGAAGCCCCCACATTCACACCCCTGTCCAACGAAGCAAAGGTACTGTATGCCTTTATCCTGCGCCGGACAGACCTGTCCCGGAAAAACGGCTGGGCAGATGAATATGGGCGCATTTACCTCTACTATCCCATCAACGAGGTAGTGGAGCTGCTCCACTGCGGACGGCAGAAAGCGGTCAACACCCTGCGGGAGCTGCAATATGCCGGACTGGTAGAAATCCAGAAACAGGGCTGTGGAAAACCCAACCGCATTTACCCAAAATCCTACGAAGCTGTTCCAAACACCGACTTCAAGAAATCCGGTTATGGAACGCCGGAGGACTGAAAACCGTACTCATAGAGTACGATAATCAATCCTCTTGAAGTACGAAAAACGGACGGTATATAGAAATACAAAGATAAAAATATTGATTTATATTCTATCCATTCCCTTCCTATCCGAGATATTTTCTGCGGGATTTTCCTGTGAAAAAGTCCCGGAAAGGAACGGAACGGGGAAAGGAGTTTCATGGCACAACACGCAATTTTGCGATTTGAAAAACACAAGGGCAATCCGGCAAGACCGCTGGAAGCCCATCACGAACGGCAAAAGGAACAGTACGCCAGCAATCCCGACATTGACACCAGCCGGAGCAAGTACAATTTCCACATCGTCAAGCCGGAGGGCAGGTACTACCACTTCATTCAAAACCGCATTGAACAGGCAGGCTGCCGCACCCGCAGGGACAGCACCCGGTTTGTGGATACGCTGATTACCGCCAGCCCGGAATTTTTCCAGAAGAAGTCCCCAAAGGAGATACAGGCGTTTTTCCAGAGGGCGGCTGATTTCTTAATCGGGCGGGTAGGGAAAGAAAATATCGTGTCGGCGGTGGTACACATGGACGAGAAAACGCCCCACCTGCATTTGACCTTTGTTCCGCTGACAAAGGACAACCGCCTGTGTGCAAAGGAGATTATCGGCAACCGGGCAAACCTGACGAAGTGGCAGGACGATTTTCACGCCTATATGGTGGAGAAATATCCCGACTTGGAGCGTGGGGAAAGTGCCAGCAAGACAGGCAGGAAGCATATCCCCACCCGTCTGTTCAAGCAGGCGGTCAATCTCTCCAAACAGGCAAGAGCCATTGAAGCCACGCTGGACGGCATTAACCCGCTGAATGCCGGAAAGAAGAAAGAGGAAGCCCTCTCCCTGCTGAAAAAGTGGTTTCCGCAGATGGAGAACTTCTCCGGTCAGCTCAAAAAATACAAGGTCACGATAAACGACCTTTTGGCAGAGAATGAACAGTTGGAAGCCAGAGCCAAAGCCAGCGAAAAAGGCAAGATGAAAGATACGATGGAACGGGCAAAGCTGGAAAGCGAGCTGCACGACATTCAGCGGCTGGTTGACCGTATCCCACCGGAGGTACTGGCAGAACTGAAACACCAACAGCGGCACACAAGGGAACGGTGATTGATGGCAGAAAACATTTCACGCCGCACAGCGGTATTGTACCTTGACAACTGAATACAGAGAAAGGCGATATATGGCAAAAAAGCAACCGGATACAAATATCCCCCAGCATGAAATAGAAGCCCTTGCCCGGTGCTTACTTCCCGAAATCCAAAAATTCTTTGAAAGCCCGGAGGGGCAGAAAGAATTTGAAGAATGGAAAGCGCAGAGGGCAAAGGAAACAGAAAAGGAAAGGAGCGTATGACAAAAGCGGCGGTATCACTCGCGATACCGCCGCTTTTGCTTTAGCACTCAAGATATACTAAAAATCCGAAGCCGTCCCCGATTGGAACCGGGTTCGGATTATCATTATCTGGTGCCGGTGGTGGGACTCGAACCCACACGGAGTCGCCCCCGGCGGATTTTGAATCCGCTACGTCTACCATTCCATCACACCGGCACATTTATTGAGATAACTCCAAAATTCTCGGTCGGAGAGAACTAGGAGAGAACTCACTATAAAAGCCATATTTTATTGTAACTGAGAAGCCTTGAAAAATCAAGGATTTTACCAGAGTTCATACTGCCAGACTTACTGGCTTTTGAGTGCTTGGCCCACGTATTTCCACCGCAGCACTCCGCAGTCCTCCGTCGCCTCAAAGCATTGCAATTACAAGCTTTTTGCGGTTGCCTCTTGATTTTTCAATGGCTTCACAGAAGCCCCAAAAGTTCTCTCCTGACGCAACTTGGAGAGAACTAAGAGAGAACTCATTCCTTCGGCCCCTTGAGAAAGAAACGGAGAACCGAGGAGAGAACTCAGACGTATTTTCGGGTTTTAGGAGAGAACTAAAACCATCAAACATGGCACCGAACCTATTTGCCAATGGCCATTTGCAAGGAGGTTCGGAAATGAAAGACATAAGAAATAAATATAGACGGCAGTTCAAACAGTACCCTGATTTGGTATCTGTTTCGATGTTCCGGGAAATGCTGGGCGGGATCGGTGATTCCTTTGCCCGTCGCCTGATCCGTGAGCAAAAGGTCAAGGCCATCTTCATTAAGCCGCACTACTGGATACCCAAAGAGTCCGTCATCGACTATGTGTTGAGCGAGGACTATGCCAGCAGAAAGCTGAGGGTGCGGGTATGAGGAAAAAGGAGTTGAAGCTTACAGATATTCCCGGTGACTATCTGAGCAAAGAGGATTTCTACAAAATTGCCCACATCAGCAAAAGGACAGCGCTATGGCTTATAGAGACAGAACTTGTTTTAGCCGAACGGCCGGAAAAACAGGGGCTTGGATACCGGATACCAAAAGCAGAAGTCGAGCGATACCTCGCGGATAAGAGCATAAACCCCACGAAGTATCGGCGTAGTGATCGTTGTAACAGATATCCATACTGTCCGGTACAACGGTACACGAAGCGGCTCGGCAAAGAGATTCGCACGGTTGTCGAACAGGATATTGCCCATCTGCCGGATGTACTGGCTCCAAAACAGGTCAGTGTGATTCTTGGGTACAATCTCAGAGAAATCTACGACTGGGGCCAGACCCGAGGATTAAAAGCCTTACGCCTGTCCGGAAAACTATATTATCCGAAGCCATTTTTGCTGGATTTTGTTGCTTCAAAAGCATACCACAATATTCGAGAGAAGTCAAAAGAACATATCGAACTGCTTAGGAGGGTTCTGCATGAGTGAGCATGTTATTGCAGTCACCAATCAAAAAGGTGGCGTTGGAAAAACGACTACAACGGTAAACCTTGGAGCCGCGCTCGCTGCGGCTGGTAAAAGGGTCTTGGTCATAGACTATGATCCGCAGGGAAGCTTGACGGCTTCTTTTGGGTATACACCGGCCGAACAGAAGCGCACAGTAAATAATCTGATGCTTGCCGCCATTGACTACCCGGAAGATCTCGAAACGCATCTTGAACGGACGATCATCAGAACGGAATCCGGAATTGATCTTATCCCTTGTAACAAGAGAGTGGCCGATGCTGCGGCCCGCCTGCAGGTTATGCAGATGTCCCAGTATAATGCCATGGGGGCAGAAGATCGTGCCTGTGAAAAAGTGCTAGCTGTGATCACCGATATCCTTCGCAGCCACTATGATTACATCATCGTTGATTGCGGATTGAAGTACGAACTTCTTACGGTCAATGCCCTCTCTGCCGCCGATTACTGCATCATTCCGGTGCAGGCACACTTTTTGGCAAGTGAGGGTATCCCGGAAGTGCTGGAGTTGGTTCGCTCCGTTCAGGCCAAGTTCAATCCATCGCTGAAGATCGCCGGCATTCTTATTACCATGTATCAGTCCAAGCCGCAGCTTTGCGAAAGTATTCGGGAAAGTGTTGTAGATGTGTATGGAACAAAGATCAATGTGTTCTCTCACCCAATCGAGTACACCATAAAACTTGCAGAGGCACCGGCCGCAGGTCAAAGCATCTTCGTCTACAGGCCGCAAAATCCTGCGGCAGTTTCGTATCGGTGTCTGGCCGAGGAGGTGTTGCAGCTTGAGTAAAGGCGGTATGAGTGCCATGCTCAAAAACAGGATGCTTGCCACCCAGCAGGCATCCGAGCTTGAGGTCGGCAATGCTGCATATGAAACGCTCTTCCAGACCCCTTCAAATGCTCCGCAGCCAAAGGTGTGTAAATTGCCTATCAGCAAATTGCATCCCTTCTTCACCGCTGATATAGGATTTAAGCCCTATTCTGCATCGAAACTTCAGGCACTGGCAGAGCACATGGCGGCCGAAGGGCAGCTTGAACGGATCATAGTTCGCTCCATTCCCTATCGGGATGAATATGAGATTCTGGCTGGGCACAATCGAACCAACGCAGGACGGTTGAATAACTGGTCAGAGATAGAGGCGGAAATCGTTGATGCTGATGATGAGCGAGCTACGACCATCGCCATCGCCACCAACCTGCTTCGACGGCAGGATTTAACGATTATTGAGCGTGGACAGGCATACAAAGCACTTTTAGAGGCGCAGAGAAGGCAAGGGTTTCGATCTGATATTCAAACTTCAGGCGAAATTCGCCAGAAGTTTGATTCCGGCACCTTTGGCGAGATTCGCCAAAGGTACAGCGCGCGAAAAATTGTAGCGGAGTTTTTCGGTGTTACGGAATACGAGATTCGCAAGGCAATTAAGATGACCCAGCTCATCTTGGAGCTGCAAGAGATACTGGAAGAACACCCGAAATTGCTGCCTCTGGCCTGCGCAGAAAAAATAGCTGACTACGAAGCCGTATCCCAGCGCGCGTTTATCGAAATGTGTTCCATTGAAGGCTATCAGTTGAACATAGCGACCGTGAATTATATCGTTCAGAGATGTCCCCCACCCTGCGCAGACCGCCAGCTTATTTATGCGGCATGGCGGGAGGCCAGAGCGGCCGAGGAACGGAGAGCAGCTATGCCTCCGAAGAAACTCAGCTTTGAGCGAAAGAAGTTTGCTCCATATATCGAAAAGGTCGGAGGTGAAGATGCGCTGGAAAAACTCTTTCTTGAGTTTTTGAGCAACCATTTTGGATGAGAAAAAATAACTGTCGGTAGATAGGCTTGGCACCGCTTTTGCGGTGCCGGGCTTTTTTTATGCCATAGGAAGGTGACGAAATGAACGAACTGAGAAAAAGAGCGCGAGGGCGCCGTGCACAGAACCCCTTTGACGATGGAGCCGAGGAACGACTGAAAAGAATGGATCTGCTCAAGGCAGACGATGAAGCAAACAAGACGTCACTGCTGACGCTGAGTGCAGTATTTGCGGGGCTGCTCTTTGATGAGCTGTGTGACTTTTACCAGGATTATTCCATGGTGAAGGATGATTTGGGTCAACTGTTTTCGGCGGCTGAAACAGCTGACGCCCGGCAGAAGTTTCTGCTGATCTGCCTGCAGTATGACGCCCTGGGGCAGGCCCTGCCCAATCCCATCTGGTGGATCAGCGGCAGTCCTGCTCTTGCGGGCGCGTTTGCAGACAGCTATGTTCTGCACCTGAAAAAGCTTTGTGACTCCGAGGAGGTGCTCTAATTTTGAAAGGAATTTTGGTCTATCAGCCACCGGATAAGCCTGCCCAGCTCCCGGAATTTATTGATAGTCTCGATCCACGATTGCGGGAGAAGATCATCATGCAGCTTTATCAGCTGTCCAAGCCCCATAAGCCGGAGCTGCGAGAACCCCATTTCAAGCGGTTTTCTCTGGAACGCTATCGGGATCTGTGTGAGCTGCGGGTAAAGAGCAAGATGTTAGTTCGCATCATCTTCTGCTTTTGCCCCAACGGACAGGTGCTGCTCCTGCATGGCTTCATCAAACGCCAGAAGCGTGACACGATGCAGGCCCTGGAGCAAGCCATCAGAATACTGGACGCACTACGGGAGCACCCGGAGCGCGCAGTAGAATACAAAATCAAGGAGGAGGAAAGAGCATCGTGAAACGAACACCGCGCACCCCGAAAGTTGCGGCGGAGAAACGCTGCGCAGGAAAAAACTGAGAATAGGAGGCTCCCGTAAAAATGAAAAAAGCAATACTTTGTGTGCTGCTCACGCTGGCCATGTCCGTCAACGCCTTTGCTTTGGAGGTGCCTACGGATACCGTGGTCCAGAATCTCAACGGCAGCCAGCAGGCCATCAAGACCTACACGATCCCTCCGGACCAGGACCCGGCAACCTTGATCGAGGAACCTTTTGAACTGGAAGGTTTCCTCTACACTTTTGCAAACATTGTGAAAACCGAAAACCCCGTTGAAGAAACTAAAGTGCATACGGAGATCATCACCATTGAAACAGCCAAGAAAGACCTGTCTGTGGTGCTTGAAAATCTGGAGCCCACCATCGAATACGACGATGGCGTATTTAAGGGCAGGCTTGCACTGGACCACACCAGTATCGTCACCGAGGCTGCCGGCTACACCACCAAGAGCTATACTGTGACCGAAACCAAGACCATTGGTCAGCTCGACCGCAACGATATGTCCTACGTTCCGGCTACCACCGTCAAGGATGGCAGGACACTCACTCTTGCCAATGTGGAGTGGCAGGTCACCGGGACAGACCTTGTGGGTGAAGCACTGATGCCCTCGTCCTATCAGGCCATTGCCACCTACTCTGCGAAGGCGTCCTACAATGCAGCAACCGGATACATCACAACCGCAGAGTATGTGGGGGATGTTACCCACGAGGGAATTGAGAGTATCATCTATGTACTGACATATTTGGGTGAGGAAATTGTTCCCGAGCCGATTGAGGCCGATGGTACCACCGATATGATCAGCAGCTTTGGCAGCTTTTTCACTGAAAACTGGCCTTTCCTGCTGGCGGGCGGTGGACTGATCGCTGCGGCTGTCTGCGGCGGCCTTCTGATCCACAACCGCAGAACTGCGAAGCGTCAGGAAGAGGATGAGGAGTTGGAGGAAGATTCTGAAGAACAGGAGGAGCAGAACGCATGAAGCACATGAGGCGACTGATTTGTATGGCGCTGATGATCGCAACGGTATTATCTCTGTCGGTCAGCGCCTTTGCCGCAGAATACACCTTTGAGTCTACGTCGGATTCGGAGTATTACCCCTCCACATCCTATGAGGATATTTACGGTTCGTACAACTACGGCGGCATCAATGTTGTGGACTATCAAATCCCGGAACTGTCCTATGGCTGCTTCAGCACGACCCAGACCGGCGTCATGGAAAAGGTCCGCTTGCCCGGGCTGCAGCAGTATGTGAATGTCTCCACCAGCGCCGGCGGTTATGGCGTTGGTGCCGGCAGCTACGGCACTCCTGTAATCTCCAGCGGAACCACCATCACTCCCGTCTATCGGGAGCCTGCCTATACCAGCGCTGAGGACATGGAACGCAAGGACGGCAGCATCGGCACCTTGAAGATCCCCTCTCTGGACATCAACATGAAGGTCTGGGAGGGCGAGACCAACGCCAGCATGGCAAAGGGTCTCGGTCACTACACCACGACCTCTGCATGGGATGGCAACGTGGCAGTCTGCGGCCACAATAGAGGTGCCAAATATGTGATTGGCGACATCAAAGATTTGGAAATCGGTGATACCATCACCTATACCACCATCTACGGCACACGCACCTACGAGGTCGTTTTGGTAAAGACTATCGCCAGTACAGACTGGAGTTATCTGCAGGCCACGGCCGACAACCGCATCACCATCACCACCTGTCTAGCCAACCAGCCCAGCAAACGAGTCTGTGTTCAGGCTGTGGAAGTGGATCGCTAAAACCATTGCGGCGCAACGGTTTTGCGGTGTTGAGTTTTATCGGCGCAGTGATTTCAAATAAACCTTTGACACGCTTAGATTTCTGTATTATTCTCAAATCACTCCGGAGAATATAAACCCCCAAAGGAAGTATCTGAATTGGTACAGAAATTCAAGCCACAAAGGAAGGACGATGAAGTAAGGATCAAAATGGACATCACAGTTGACCTTCCTGCGGAATTGGCAGAGCAGGCTGAGCAGATGGGTATTTATGAGTTTGATCGCTGCGTCTATGACGAAAATACCCGCCGCATGACAGCCAGTGTAACCACTACGTTTTATCGGAAGGGAGCGTGATATTGTGAAACGAATCCGAACCTTTTTAATCTTGACGCTGTTCCTTGTGTCGATGACCGGCAGCGCCTTTGCCGCCGGAGCCAACACTGAACAGCAAACCGCCGCATCCTACCTGCGTGAGGCGGGTATCATGGTTGGAAACGAGACCGGTGATATGATGCTGGATCAGGGCCTGACCCGTGCGCAGATGGCTGCGGTGCTCACCCGTATCGTTGCAAATCCCGATCATGTCGAGGCGGATAGTGCTTACTACCGCGGCCAGTGCAAGTTCACTGATGTGCCCGACTGGGCAAAGGTCTATGTCGGCTATTGTTGTACTCATGCAGCTCATCGCAGAGAAATCCGCTGATACGCCCGCGCATCTTTTTCTTGATGTAGGTACTCAGCGGATACCGTCGCTGTGCGCCCCGGACAGGATAGAAACCCTCTGGGTTCTGAGCGATCTCGGTGAGTTGTTCGATTACGCTTTCGCTTTTGGTTCGCCGCAGGTGTGCGGCAGCTCCGTAGCGGTGGACCCAACCGTACTCTCCGATCTTGACCCACTCGATCCGTTTGCCGGGATTGACCGCCGACCACAGGACTGACCCGCAGTTGGGACAAACATGGTTTTTCCTGTGTTCATTCTGGAAGAAGAACTGGTCGGCCGGCACCGTATAACGGCTGCCGTCCTCGCTGATCTCCATGGTGACGACCTCGTTGCAGTCAGGGCAAAGAAAGGCCCGCAGGCGCTTACTCCATTTCACTGCCGGGTAGCGCATGTAGCCATCTCTGGCACGTTCCTTGGAAAAGACTGCGTAAACACTTTTATCCCCCTGCTCGTACATGGCGTAGAGCCGGTCCAGCTCCGCGATACTGTGGACTACCATGGCATAGGTGTCCGGGAGGGTTTCTCCGATCTCTCGCACCCATTTCCGGGTGACGTGGGAAGGGCACATGATAATGCCAAAGGATTTGTCCGCGCCGCTTCGCTTCTGAGCCGCCCACAAACCATGCAGGGCTCCGAGGGCCGTTGACCCGATTTTGGTCTTGCCGGCACCGCACTCTGCAATGATGAGCGCAACGCTCTTTCGGTCCAACTGCCGCTTGACTGCTTCGGCTACCGCAAGCTGGGCATCGTAGAGGGAATAGCCCGCCCGGTTCATAATACAGTCGTTGATAGCCAGCACCTCATCGGAAAGAGGCTCGTTGGCAGGGTCAAAGAGGGGCATAAACTGGTGACGGATGCGGTCTGCCACGGTGACACCGAAGGTGTTCAGATATCCCGTGACATTCTCCACACCGTCAAACCCATCCGGTGCTCCGGGAATCGCTCCTGGAATCTGGATGCTGCCATTCTTTAACCCTGTTTCCAGAACTTCTACCACATTCCTGTCTTCCGGTTTTAGGTCCAGCACCCAGGCATCCATCTTTTCCTTCAGGGATATGACCTCCAGCTGCCGCAGATCTCCGCGCTTTTGTAAAGCGTCCAGAACGTAGTCCCGGAAAGCAGGGATCAGTGGCGCTGCCGTTTTATGGTCCAGCTCTTCAAAAAGCCGGTCCCGGTCACCCTGTGGGCAGAAGATATAGCACTTACGGGGCTGCATGGCTTCCTGACCCTCTACCTCTCCATCGCCCTCGGAGGCGCGATCATCTGTCTGGGCATCATCGCTGGCCATGAGTGTCGCTACGGCATACACGCCGTCGTGGGACATCTGCCGCTGATACCCCTTGACATTGCTCTGGAGCATTCGGGTCGTACTGTTTTGGGTGGCTTCTATGGTCGCACCGCCGTAGATGGCATCCGACATAGCCCGAACCATTTCCGGGTATCCACCAAATCGGACGGCACTGATGATACCGCCCTTGCTGTTGTGATCGAGCACCACTGTATCTGCGTAGGCCGACAGGCGTACCTGCGCTGACGGGTCATAGTAGCTCAGCTCAATCAGTCTACTTTGTGTCATTCATCTGCTTGCTCCTTTCTTTTGGGGACAAAAAAAGACCGCAATCGCTCCCACGAGCAATTACGGTTCCGTTCTTTGTCCATTATTTCATTCCAGGTCGTTTTGAGGGCTCCGGAGGGCGCACTAACCCCCTTTCCGTCGCTGTTCCTCCCTAACTTACTCCGCCCTAACTTACTTCGCCCTGAAATACACCTTCATTGTAGCATCCATGGAGCAGAGCGTATAGTTGCAGTTTCTGCACCCCTGCATAGTTCCAAAACAGAGCGGAGTTTTGGGGCAAACGCAAAACAGGGCGGCTTGGAATCCGCTCTGTTTCGTAAGAAGAATCAACATCCCGCTATGGGATGCCGTTTCTTAGTCATTTTCGAAAAGATGGCCGGTGACCCCCACCTCCAGACCACCGTTTTCTTTGTCTTTGTAAATGGACACGGTATAGTCACGGATGGTGTGTTCCGCACCGTTCGCAATGACGAATGCCTAAATGTTCTCCAAGTCATACATATCCAGCAGAACATATCCCTCTGTGGCTGTGTCTGCCAGCAGCGCGCGGCAGTCATGGCAGAAGAGTGCTGGAGCGATCTTTCCGATTTCTTCGCCAATGTGCGCTATATTGGTGTGATCCTCGCTACTCCATGACATGGTTGCGTTTCCGTCAATGAATGTGAAAACCCAATCGTCCCAACGCTGTTCCTCTGCGACCTCCCACGGTCTGCGGGGATCTCTGTCGTATATCTCCAATTCTCGCAGGACACCTGTGGAGAGGTTGACAAGGACCGGCGCGTGGTAGCGATTTCCGTTCCCATCCTCGCAGATGGCACAACACTCCGGCTCCGGGGTGGTAGCAACGACCTTCCAAAATACTGCATCAAACATCGTAACAATAGCCAAAAGATTTTCCGGTCATATTCCGAATGTATCAGCTAAATCTCGACGGTAATGAAAGTCGTGTCTAAAAAATATTGGGAAACTTCTGCCGTGCATTTTATAGAACCGGGATTGTAATGGAAATAACATTTAATTTATAAATAGGTGCTTAGCAAACTCGACCCCGAAGGCGGTGCGGCGGCGGAGCGCAGCGGTATTGCAAATTCCCATGCCATCCGCTATAATGAGCGTTAAGGAAAGGGCGGTGAGCAGGATGTATCGGGTGGCGGTTTGTGAAGACGAAAAAAATCTCCGTGAGGACTTGTGCGCACAGTGCGCGGCGCTCCTGTCCGGGCTGCAGGTAGAGCATACGGTCACGCCCTATTCTTCAGCCGAGGAACTGGAGGCAGCTTTTTCAGCGGGTGCGGAGTTCTCACTGCTTTGTCTGGATATTCTGATGGACGGCAAGACCGGCATGAAGCTGGCGCAGGAGCTGCGGGAGCGGGACGACAGGACCAGCATCCTGTTTATCACCGGTTCCACGGAGTTTCTCAAGGACGGCTACAGCGTCCGCCCCATCCAGTACCTGCTCAAGCCGGTTTCCCGGGAAGATCTGGAGCAGGCGATCAAAACGGATTTGCGGTTATATCATCAGCCCCGCACCGTAACCTTCCGGGTGGCCGGCAGGACCTTTGTCCTGCCGGCAGAGGATATCCTCTGCGCTGAAAGCCGGGATCACGGCAGCGTACTCCACACAACACATGGCAAACAATTCATTCTCTGCCCGCTGAGCCAGATGCAGGAGTATCTGCCGAAGGATCGCTTCTGCCGCTGTCACAACAGCTTCATCGTAAACCTCTTCCATATCCGCAGGGTCAGCAGCCGGACAATATACCTGACAGATGGAAGAGATCTAAGCATCGGACGGCGCTATATGGAGCAGTTTCAGGACCAGTTCGTCCGGTATCTCAACCAAAACTGAAGTAAGGGCAAGGCCATTTGGATAAAGAGAATGCGGCGTCTCCCGATGGGAGGCGCCGCATTTTGTGTTTACAGAGAGCTTATGGGGTCTCTTTTTCGGGCAGCAGCTTCAGAGCCGTCATCACGGTGAAGCGGGTGTCATCATAGCTGACAGCCAGTACGCTGCCGTACTTCTCGGCGATGGTTCGCATCTGCAAAAGGCCGAAGCCGTGGCTGCCGGCATCCTGCTTTGTGGTGCATAGCTGTCCGTTTTCATCTGTTTGCAGCACCCCATTGTAGGTGTTTTCACATCGGATGGCCAGATGCTGCTGGCGGATCTGCAGGGAACAGACGATCTCGCTGTGTTCCGTTTTGGCGGCGGCCTCCACGGCGTTGTCCAGCAGGTTAAACAGAAAACCGCACAGATCCACCTCCTCAATGGGCAGCGTTTCCGGCAGCATGGCGTTGACATGGAAAGAAACGCCATACCTGTCTGCCTGGGCCGCGAAGCGCTGGAGGATCGTGTTGACCGTCGAATTGGCCGTATAAACCTTTGGGAAGAGCTGCTCCAATTCTCCATCCAGCCGGTTCAGATAGTCCAAAAGACCGGCTTGATCCGGCTTTTGCGCCAAAAGGTGCAGGGCGGCGATATGGTTCTTCCACTCATGGCGGAATGCCGCCGTCCGCCGGACTGTCTCCTGTGCCTGCTCATACTTTTCCTGCGTTGCCTGGCTGCTGCTTTTGATCGCCTGCATCCGGCGCTGGCGAAGCAGTGTTTCGCGCACAAAGCCCGTCACCACCTGCACGGCGCACAGCGCACCGGCAAAGCCGCACAGGATCGCGTAAAATGCATGGGGATACCCCGCCAGCAGCGTGGTCACCGGGTTGGTCAGTGGATAAAAGATCCCGCTTCCGCTGAATCGGGTCACGCCCCAGAACGCAAATAAACCGCCCGCCACCGCGCAGAGAAACAGGCTCGTTCGGCGCAGCGGCTGCTCATGGGAGAACAGAAGCAGCGCCGCTGCCAGAAGAAACAGGGCGGTGCCGAGCCAGTCTCCCGCTGCACTGGCGAGCAGCGGCAGCGCCGCGAAGCTCCTCAGCGCAGAAAGCAGAATATGGAGCAGCGCACCGGAGAGCAGCACCCACCGCTTCCAGCCGTGCAGCGCCGCGGCCAGATAGCAGTAAAGAAGATCCATATAGATCAGGTAGACCCAGTTCAGAAGCCCGGCGTCAGCATTCAGTCCGGCCGAAATTTCGAGATAGGTATGACAGACCCCGGCTGCCGCCGCCAGCAGGAAATAGCCGATCAGAGGCAGCAGCTTCCAGAGAAACTCGCCATCGTGTGCGCCAAGCAGCAGCACCAGTAGCAGACAGATCGCCAGCAAAAGCTGCGCCGTGACTGCCGCCATGGGCCAGACGACGCCGGAGGTCTGTACCACGGCGTCGGAAAAGCGTCCCACCAGCGAGGGCAGTACCGGCTGGCGAAGGCCATCGCCGGAGGGGCCGTAGGTGACAATGCGAAGCCGCTTCCCGCCGCAGTCCTCCGGCAGCGGAACGCGGAGCCCATCGTGGGAAATACTGGCAGGATCAACATCCTCCAGAAAGCTGTCCACCGGGTTTTCCTCGGCCGGAAAGTCTGTATAGAGAAGCGTATGATCCAGAAACACCTGCAGGCCAGCGCCGTAACTGTCAAACTGCAGAAAGTGCCGCGCACCCGGTTCCTCCATCACGCGCTCCGCCGCGACAGGGCCGGTCCCCTCCGCCGGAATACCGCTGATATAACCACCAAAGCCGAAGACAGGTTCCACTGGGCCGGCCTCTGTAAAGAATACCCAGCCGCCGCGATCCGACTCTGTGCAGTTCAGGTAGACCGACCGCTGTTCCTGATCCGGCTGCGACAGGCGGAACAGGAACCCAATCGCCGCCACGACCGTGAGGATCAGCAATACCCCAGCAGCCCAGATTTTCCTGTTTTTTGTGCTCACCGTACCGTCCTCCTTTCTTCCAACATTGTAGCAAAGGAGCACAAATCGCACAAGCGATATATGCCCTGTTCTCCTAAACAACACGAATTCGCCCCTAAACGACACAGCGCGGGCGAGAAAAGCATGGTAAAATTAGAATAAGCAGAATTATGTGACACCCTGCGAAGCAAAGGAGGAATCGCTTATGAAACATTGCAGCAGAAGACTTATGGCATTGCTGTTGAGCGCCATCCTGTGCGTGCAGCTTTTGCCCGCCATGGTGCGGGCGGAGGAAGGCACTGCGGCTGCCTCCGAGGGCAAGGGAGCCTTCGGTCTGCCGGCGGCTACAGGACTGACAGCGGGCAGCAATGACTACAACAGCGCGGTGGCGGACGCCCCCTTCGGCAGCAGCGGCCGCGCCGTGCCGCTGTTTGTCAAGTCGGAGCTGATGCTGTCCTACAGCTGGGGCGGAGCACCGCTGTACAGCCACACCTATGACTACAACGGGGACGGCTCCGAGGCGGGAAATCTGATGGGGGCCTTCCCGAATCTGGCGAACCAGTACCGCGTGACGTTCAACTCCCTCCCGGCTTCAAAGCAAGCCAGCTACCGTGTGGCGGCCACCGACGGCGTGAATACCGGCAGCGGACGCCAGGAGCACATCGCCATGATCGGTCTGAGTGCGGCAGGGATCGAGCTGACCCTGCGGGACCGGGACAACAATGCGGTGTGCACCAGCCTGGTGTCCTCCGGCAACCGGAGCTGGATCAACCGCCTTGCCTTTGAACTGGGCGGCTTCGCCGCCATCGCCTGCGGCGACTTCGACGGCGACGGCGTGGATTCCGTGGTCGTCTACGTGCCGCCCACGCAGGGAAACGGAGATGCCAAGCTGGTGGAATACACCATCAGCGGCGAAGGGAGCAGCCTGACGCTGACCAAGAGCGGCGAGATCGGAAACGTGTACGAGTTGCTGGGTGTCAGCACCCTGATAGCAGATCATATTCAGAATGTGCCGGTGGTGCAGTTGACGGCGGCGGATACCGACAAGGACGGCTACGATGAGCTGGTCATCACCGCCGGGCTGAACGATACCCATGGCTACAACATTGTCCAGAATCTGGGCACGCAGGTGTTCCTGTACGACAGGCTGGAGGGCGTGTGGACGCAGACCTTCAAATACGCGCCCTCGGCGGGCGATGGGCCTGTTGCGGTGGGAGATGTGTCCCCGGCGAGCAAGCTGCACCGCTATGTCTGGGGCAGCTCCTCCGTGGGCAATGTGCTGGCCAGTGACGACTCCTCCAACGGGACGGATTTCCCGGAGATCGTCACGGCGGGCATGATCGACTACTCCGGCAACCATAATATCTCGATCAACAATAAAACCTGCGGCTTCTCCATGGTTCGGTGCGTCGGCATGACCGAAGTGTGGACAGGCGTGCAGAAAAACTTTCAGGGCCAGTATGAGTTCCTGCACCGGCAGACACATACCACGAATACGCTGACCACTCACGGTCTGTACAGCGGCGACGAGGTCCTCAGTCCGCTGATCGTGAAGTGCTTCCGTTATCAGGGCGGGGCGCAGCCGGATGCGGTGTTCTTCTCGGGCAATGTGTACGCGTGGGAGGACAACAGCGGCAGCGGCACCCTCGCCCTCAAGTACACTCACGGTGCCTTCAATCACACCGACAAATACATTGGATCAACCAAGATCACCAACAAGCAGGTGCAGGCCGTGGCCGTGGGCAACTTTGACGGCAACGGCGAGGGGCGCGAGCAGGTCGTCTTCGCATCGCTGGTCAAGCAGAGCGGCACCGGAAACCATTACAGCACCCTGTATACCATCGGCTGCCAGCCAAAGGTCGATAACAGCGGCTATGAGTTCAGGCACTCGGAAACGAACGGTTGGTTCATCAACAAGCAATCTGGCGCTTATGTGTGTCTGACCGACTTCAACTATGACAGCGACAGCACCCTGGTGCGCTATGTGGGCGTGGAGCGTCAGTGGACGGACTACGACGTGCTGGCCGTGCTGGAGGCCGTGCCCTACTTTGAGGAGCTGGGAGACGATCTGGGCGAGGGCCGCACGGCTTACGGCAAAAGCAGCAGCAGCGGGAGCGGCAGCGGCAAGAGCCACGGCCTGAACACTACCGTGCTGGTGGGGTACGAGGTCGAGGTCGAAAACTCCGGCGCCGGTTTTGAGACCACCATCGAAAACAACTTCACCTGGGCCACCAATGTCAGCCGCTCCATTGAACACAGCGTCGACTATGAAAACAATTCCGGAGAGAACGCAGTGGTGGTGTACCGTGTTCCCGTACTGGTCTATACCTACCAAAATCTTTCCGACGGCAAAGATATGGCGGTCATGAAGACCCTGCCACCCCACACCAGTATCATCTCTGTGGAGGAATACAATGAAGAAGCCGTCGCCTACAGATTAGAACCCATTGCCGAGGATCGGCTGGCAGAGGCGGGCAACCCCTTCAGCTACCGCTCCGACGTCAGCCAAATCACCAACGCAGGCGGCTCTACCCCTCTCGTGTCCAACAGCGGCTGGTCCGAGTTGACGGGTAAGGGCAACATCGAAAAGACCATTACCGTTACCAAGGAGACAGAGAAGAGTTTTGAGTACGAACTCTCTGTGAATGTGGTGGCATGGAAAAAGATCGGCGGAGCGAAGGTGGGCGGCGGAGCCGGTTATACCTTTACCAAGAGCCACTCCAAAATGAACGGCACAGGCACGGAGCACAGCGGCTCGGTGAACAGCCCCAAGGCGGACGGCTATGGCTTCTCGTGGAACTTCGCCATGTGGAACATGACGCTCAATGGGAAAAAGGTCCCCGCGCTGGGCTATCTGGTGAAAGATGTCTCCGCGCCGTCCTCTCCGCCCAGAGATCTGGCAGTAGAAACGCTTACCAGCACCGGCGCAACGCTCACCTGGAGTGCGGGCAGCCGTCCGGCGGAGGAGTATCGTATCTACCGCGTGATAGAGGGCGCCACAAGGCCGCATGCTTTTGTTGGTGCCGTTTCCGGAACGAAGAACAGCTTTGAGCTGAACGATCTGGCGGGAGATGTGTCCTACACCTTTGTGGCGCGCGGCTACACCAACGGCGTGGAGTCTGTGGACAGCAGCTCGATCAGCTTTACCACGCCGAAGGAAAACGGCCCGAACTATGTTCAGGTCGGTGCGGTCGCCAATCAAACGGTGCGCCCCGGAGGGGATGCAGTTTTTTCGGCCACAGTATTCAAGAGCGATCCGAAGACTACCCTTACCATGCAATGGCAGGAGCGCAACCCTGGCTCGCCTGCGTGGAAAGATGTACGCAACGCGACCAGCTCGACACTGACCGTGCGTGACGCAGCGGCCGCAATGAACGGCACCCAGTACCGGCTGATGGTGACAGCATACACACTGGCGGAGTCTTCTGCGGTGTATTATTACAGCAACGCGGCCACGCTGACGATCGGCGCACTGCCCACCAGCGTTAGCGATGTAACCGTGACACACGCGGACGGCGGGAGCGGAACGCAGAGCGAGCCATACTACGGCGGGGCGGACTGGACGGAGCAAACGACCGCTACACAGCAACAGAGCGTTCAGAAAACAGCCTCCTTCGAGAAGGGTGACGTGCAGGGCACTGTGTACCGGGCGGGAGAAAACGGCCCGTACATCGGCGTGATCGAGAGCAAAACCACACAGGACGGCACCACGATCACGGAGACCCAATATTACCAGCTGACCGGTCCGGACAGCAGCAAGCGATATACTGCGACAGGGGACGCACTTTCTCCCGTATATACTGCGTTCAACGGAACTGCCGAGGTGGAAGGCTTTACAGCAGCCCACGCCGAAGGCCAGCTGAGCACGGAAGTAACCGCCGGCGAGACGAGCACGGTCCACTTCGCTGTGGCCCACTGGGATGGCTTGACCGCAAAACCGACCTTCTACTGGGAGAGCGGCGGCAAATATTTCAACGACGACAGCGGCGCTGTCGGCACGGAAGCTGAATTGAAAGAATCCGACAAGCCGCAGTATTCCGTTTTCCATCGTAGTGAGAACGACGCAGAGATCGTGCTCTTCGGCAAGAAGGATGATAAGGAATGCTTCTTCCTCCTGAAAAAGTCGGCGGACACGGACTCCTACACCGTGACCGAAGTCGATCCGGCGGAAAAGCTGCTGATCGGCGGCGCCGCATATCCCCTGAGCAGCCTGATGCCTGTTTCCTATAGCGAAACAGTTGAGGTTTCCGTTGTCACCTATGAGCAGCGATCGGGCTCGAAGTTGACGCTCACTGCCAAGGTGGCGAGCAGCAACGGTGAAAAGCTGGCAAAAAAGCCCGCGGCCTTCGTTATCACGGACACCGCCACCGGGGAGAGCTTTTCGATCGCAGCCACGACGGATGCGAACGGCACGATGACTATGGAATGGACAGCCCCCACCCAGGGCGTATACACCATCCACGCGGCTGTGACCGCGGACGGCGGCTATGCGGCCTCCAGCTCGAAAACACCGGTGTATTACGCTGCGCTGGGCAAGGACACTGAAGGGAAGAATACCACTCTGTACCGTCTGTTGCTGACCGAAAACGGCAAGGCGCTCGGCGCATCTGTGGAATACGGCGCAGATCTGACGCTTCAGACGCAGAAGTGGGGCGGTGCGGCGTGGACGCAGGCAGACGAAACCGTCTCCTATCAGGCGGCAGCCCCCGGCGCGGCGGCGGCCGACATCAACGCGAGCTACCTCCCGCAGACCGCCGGGCAGTATACCTTCTCGGCAAAGGACAGCAACGGCAGGGAGCTTGCGTCCGCCGTGCTGACCGTTACACCGCGCAGGCTGACGATCCGCCCGGTCTTGGATACCGCGCCCACCGCACTGCGGGACATCAGGCTCGACTTTGAAGGCGCTCTGGAGCGCGACAGGGATGCGCTGACAAACAGCCTGACCGTTTCCGACATCAACGAATATTTTTCTAACCCGGACAGGACCGGCGTATTCACCTTTGCGCCGCAGTGGAAGGAATCGGAGGATTCCAGACGCCTGCAAAGTGCGTACTCGGTCACGCTGCAGACGAACTCTCTCCGCCGCGAGGCTGATGCGGCGCTGGTTTACTATCAGGTGGCCGCCACCGGGCATGGCACGATCTTCGGATCTTATGGCAGCAACCTGACGAACTTCTCCTCCGGCGAGAACCGCAAGCAGGGAGATCCGCTTGTGTTCCAGGCCAATCCGGAGACCGGCTATCAGGTCAGCCGCTGGCTGGTGAACGGTACGGAGGTCGGAGAAGGCTCGCCATACCGCATCGGAGCGACCACAGGCTTGGCCACGCAGACGCTGAGCATCGACGCGTTCAGCATCGCCCGCGATGCCAGAGATGGGCAGCTCAAGGTCGAGGTGGAATTCGCCAACCAGTTCTCCGTGATCCGTTACAGCGCGGGCGAAAACGGCTCCGTCACCGCCAGGACCGGCGGCGGCAGCACGATCGCAAACAACGCAAAGGTCACCTACGGCTCCTCCGTCACCTTTACCGCAGTCCCGCAGAGCGGCTATATGGTGGAAAAGTGGACGGTGAACGGTACGGACTACACATGGCCGGGCGCCGGTAAGCCCTACCGCGAGGAAGAACTGACCCTTTCCGGACTGGATCAGGCGGAATACACAGTCACGGTCTCCTTTGTGACGAAAAAAACCTTCACCGCCGCTGAACCCACGCTGACGGATGGGCAAGAGAAGCCGGTTTCTGCAGGCACGGTCGCCATCACCTGGGCGCGGACCGGCGAGACTGTGGCTGCGGGCAGCGTTCTGCCCCAGGGCACGGCGCTGACCTATACGGTCACCTTCACGGACACGAGCTTCAACACGGTCAACCGCTGGGAGTACTCCACGGACGGTAAGACCTGGACGGAAGGCGGCTCCGGCGGTAGCTTCACGCTGTACGACACCGCCTTTGGCAGCGATTCGGCAGCGCTGTATGTCCGCGCGGTGGTCGCCGTGGCCAACACCCACCGTCTCAGCTGGAAGATCCTCGGTCTTGCAGCCGAGGACGGGGACAAGGCGGCGACCCTGACAGCCTCCAGCATTGGCACGGAACTGACGAGCGGAGGCTCCTATGCGGCGAATACGCCGGTGGACTTCACGCTGACGCTGGACGGCAGCTATGATCTCGTTTCGTGGAGCGAAAATGTAACGCCTGCGGCAGGCGGCAGGTCGGCGGAGCTGAAGCTGGCCGCCGATACCGAGGTCACCGTCACCGTGGCAAAGAAGCCGGTCGTGATGATCGAGCGCACGGCAAACGGCACGATCGAGGCGTGCGGCACAAGAAACAGCAAGCCTGTCACCATAACCTCTACCGATTATGTGGATCCCGGAACGAACCTGACCGTTACCATCAAGCCGAATACAGGCTATGTTGTGAACAATCCCGACGAAGCCTGGACAGCGGTGGACAACAGCGATAATCATACCTATACAATCCACGATGTCAGGGCAGATCGGACGCTTTCGGCGGATTTTGCAGCCTTGGACAAGTATGCGATCTCCTACTCCGTGGCGGCGGTCGGCAGCAGCGACAACGGCACCCTGACCGCAAACACGGTCCGCAAAAATATGGCGGCGTATACATACGGCCTCTCTTCGGGCGCAGAGGTCTATGAGGGTTCCGATTTGACCTTTACCGCAGCTCCGGATAACGGCTACCGTGTGCAGGAATGGCGCGTGAACGACGAGGTGTACCAGGAGAGCGGCGCGGCCTTCATCGGGACGCAGTTGGTGCTCAGAGGTGTTGACGAGGAGAAGACCGTTATGGTACAGTTCATGCCGCTGGGCGACAGGATCACGGCATCCGCCGGAGAGCACGGCCGCATCACCGGCGCAATGGCGGGCGGTACGGAGCAGGTTGGTAATATTGCCTCCGGCTTCACACTGGCAGAAGGCGCTTCCGTCACCTTCACCGCCGAGCCGGATACCGGCTACGAGGTGGAGCAGTGGTCGGTGAACGGCACGCCGGTCAGCGGTGAAACGGACCGCACCTACACCTATACCGCCCGAAGCGCGGGCGCGGTCATCACCGTAGCGTTCCGCCCGGTGGAGTACACCGTCAGCTGGACGGAGGAGCACGGCACCGTGACCGCAGATGGGTACTCCGGCAGCGCGGCGAGCATCCGCGGCGGCACGCAGGTCACCTTCACTGCCGCGCCGCATAACGGCTATGTGTTCGACCACTGGACGATCGATGGCGAGACCCTTACAAACGAGACTGCAACGCTGCGCTGGACGGTTCCCACCGGGCAGGAGGCAACAATGGAATACGCCATTGAAGCCGTATTTACAGAGAATACCACTACCTATTCGGTGACCTACGATGCTTCCGGCGGCGGCACGATCACCGCCGAGGGTCATGAGGCAAGCCCCGCCACCGTGACCTACGGGCAGAGCATCACCTTTACCGCCGTTCCCGCGGAGTACGGCTATGTGAAGGAGTGGCGGGTGGATGGTGTTCCCGTGCCTAACTCTTCCAACAAGACCAGCTACACATTGGAAAATGTGACGCAGGCGCACACGGTCACCGTGGTGTTCGCCACAGCCGTCCGCTATGATGTTTCCTACGCCGTGAACGGCGTTGGCGGCACGCTGAGCGCTGCTGCCGACGGCACGGAGCTGGCTCTGTCCGCAGGGCGGCAGGCCAGCGTTGCCGGCGGCTCCAGACTGGTATTCGCCGCAGTACCGAGCAGCGGAATGATGACCGGCCGCTGGACGGTGAACGGCATCGCGGTCACCCGGGAGAACATGTCTTCCCTTGGCGTGACTATGGATCACTACCTGTCCAACACACTGACCATTGAAAGCCTGAGCAGGAATGTGGAGGTCAAGGCGGCCTTTGCCGAGTACAGCGGCTTCTCCATTCCGACGGGCGGGCCCGGCTATGAGATCTCCGATGTGAAAAGGCTGCCTGCGGACACTCTGCCGGATACCGAGATCCGCGCAGGCGGTGATGTGACCTTCACGGTCAGGCCAGCCGCTGAGTACAGCGACTTCTCCAAGCTGACCGTCAACGGCTACGATTGCCTGACCGGCAGCGGCAACGCAGCAGGCTGCGAGACGGTTTCCGCACGGAAGAACGCGGACGGGAGCTATACCGTCACACTCACCGGCGTGACTGGCAATATCAGCGCGGACATCGCCGCGCACAAGCTGGTCATAGGCGAGCTGACCGTGCCGCAGGTGCTGGAGAGTCATCCTGACCTTGATACGGCGGATAAGATCAAGCTCCGGCTTGAGACCATGATGATCGGAACGGCGGAAAACCGTGCGTTCTATGACATTGCGCTGCGATACAAGAACGCCGAGGGCAACTGGGTCGAGGTCGATGAAGCGAATTTCCCCACAGGCGGTGTGGAGGTGGTGCTTCCTTATCCCAACGGCACAGACAGCAAGGATACCTTTACGATAGTCCACATGCTTACGACTGTTGCCCGTGCCGGTGAACTGGAGCTCGTTTCGCACACGAAGCAGGCGGATGGCCTGCACTTCCGTGTGACCAGTCTGTCGCCCTTCGGCGTGAGCTGGGTGAAGTATGCTGCACCTTCGGGCGGCGGCTCGGGTGGCAGCGGCGGCTCGGGTGGCAGCGGCGGCTCGGGTGGCAGCGGCGGCTCGGGCGGAGGCATCTTTAACCCGGCCTACAACATCATGGTCGAAAGGACTATGAACGGCAGCATTACCGTTTCGCCTTCGTCTGCTGCCAAGGGCTCCACAGTAACCATCATGGTCTATCCCGACAGGGGCTATGAGCTGGAAATGCTTATGGTTATGGACAAGAAGGGCAGCGAACTCGATCTCAGAAAGTGGGGCGGCGAGTACAGCTTCATCATGCCTGCAGGCGATGTGACTGTCAGAGCCCGCTTCGTTGAGGAAGCTCCAACACAGAGCTTTGCGGATGTTTCCACGGACGCCTACTACTATGAGGCCGTCAAATGGGCTGCGAAAAACGGCATCACCGGCGGCGTCGGCAACGGTCTGTTCGCACCCGACGCTCCCTGCACCCGCGCGCAGATCGTCACCTTCCTGTGGCGTGCAGCGGGCAGTCCGGAGCCGAAGAATGCCAGCAGTTTCTCTGATGTACCCGCAAGTGCCTACTATGCGAGGTCGGTGGCTTGGGCAGTCGAGAACGGGATCACGACTGGCACGGGCAATGGAAGATTCTCACCCGATGCTACCTGTACGAGGGCGCAAAGCGTGACCTTCCTCTACCGTGCGCTAAGTGCCAGGGCAGAGGGTACAGCGGAGTTCCGCGATGTTCCCAAAAACGCGTACTATGCGGATGCGGTGGCATGGGCTGCAGCAAACGGCATCACCACCGGCATCGGCGGCGGGCTGTTCGGTCCCGATAATGACTGCACCCGTGCTCAAATCGTGACCTTCCTGTTCCGCACCTACAACAAATAATCGTCTCGGTACAATACAGATGTGGGGCGGCGGTATTATTCCGCCGCCCCATATTCTGGTTTCGGGTCGATGAATGAAAGGTATTCTTATTTGTAAGAGGAAAACGCAAAAGCTCACTTATAGGGCAACCATGTCTGTTTTCCCTAATTCCACATCAAATCTTAAATAGCCGTGAATCGCTATGGCTTGACATTCCTTGTTCCTTTCCATATACAAGGGTGAGTACCTACCGGCACTTAGACTGAAAAGTCTAAGTGCCGTTTTTACTTTACATTGGCATGTGGCTTTGGCTTGCAGCGATGATTCTTCAAAGCGTTATTCATTTCTGATGATGGAAATCAAATATAAAAAGTAGCATATGAAAATGGAGGAATGTGTTCGTATGAATATTACAGTTTATCTCGGTGCAAACGCAGGCAATGACCCTACTTTGCGCAAGGCTGTCCAGGAGCTTGGCGCATGGATAGGCACAAGCGGGAATGCACTGATCTACGGTGGATCAAAGACCGGCTTGATGGGTGAGATCGCCAAAAGCGTTCTGGAGGCCGGTGGAAATGTGACTGGTGTGGAACCGCAGTTCTTTATGGATGAAGGTTTCCAGTATGACGGACTGACTGAACTGATCGTCACAAAGGATATGTCAGAACGCAAGAATGAAATGATCGAGTTGGGAGATGCCTTTATCGCCTTCCCCGGCGGCACAGGGACGCTGGAGGAAATTTCAGAAATCATGTCCAAAGTATCTCTGAAGCAGTTGGATGCGCCCTGCATTCTTTATAATCTGAACGGCTTCTATCAGGATCTGAAGGCACTCTTGAATCACATGATAGAAATGGGCTTGTCCTCGAAGGAACGGCAGGAAGGAATCTATTTTGTGGATAGCCTTGATCAGATCAAATGTATTCTGGGCAAAGCCGACTAACAAAGCTTACCATCAAACACCTCTATGCTTTTGCTTTTCGGGGATGCGCTTGGTAAATGCACATTTTAACAAGTCTTGAAAAAGCAATAGAAGTGATAAAACTTTCCATTCCCATCCGGAACCCATAAGCTGTGCCGGACATGTCGGGCATTATTCGGGCAAGTCAACCTCGCCGACAAAAGAATATGTCCACAAGGAACTCTAGCGCAGCGATGTTACGCTGAACCTGCTGCGGCTGGAATACTGCGACCAGTGCCGGGCTGCGGGCGAAATTCTATACCAGTCCACCCAGTTCAGCAAGTGCTATGCCGACTATCTGGCAAAGGTCAACGCTGCCATGCACCTGAACCACAAACCCGGTGAGGTTATGCAGGTGGATTGGGCTGGCGATACTGCCGCTGTTATTGACACAGACACCGGTGAAATTATCCCGGCCTATGTGTTCGTGGCAACCCTGCCATACAGCGGCTACAGCTATGTAGAAACCTTTTTCTCCATGAACCAGGAGTCATGGACCACTGCCCATGTGAATGCTTACAAATACTTCGGCGGTGTCACCCGGATCATCCAGTGCGACGACCTGAAAACCGGCGTGCAAAAGCATGGGAAGGATGAGGTCGTTCTCAACAAATCGTACCAAGAGCTGGCGCTGCTGATAAAGCATACCGCCACCTACAAGGGGCTAAAGCCGCTGTATAGCGAATACAAAAAATCCCGTGACAAGGAAAAGTATCTGCGCGGACGTGAGCGCGAAATCATTCTCTTTGAAGCGTCGGCGTGGGCGCTGAAAGCGGCAGGCGTCGGTGATAAGCTCCCCGACCTTGGCAAGCTGCGCGAGGAATATTCCAGACTGTCCGAAGAAAAGGATCGGCTGTACGCCGAATACGGAAGCCTGAAAAAACGTATGCGGGAATACGATGCTGTCAAACAGAACATCGACAGCATCCTGTCCCCCAATCGCGGGCAGGAACAGGACAAAGCCTTGTAGCTTCTCTGACATTCACACATTTTTTTCGAGTAATTTAATGTGCGTTCGTCGTTTTGCAGTTGACAATCACACATTATTTCTATATAATATAATGTGTGATTGTCAAAGCGAGGTGAGAAGCATGAGCGCCAAGGAGAAAATCGAAGAACTGCTGGAAGCATCGGAGGACGGCACGATTACCGCAGCGCAGGTGACGGAAGCCGGATTGCACCGCAGCGTTTTACAGGAGTTTGTCAAGAGCGGCGAGATGTACCGCTTCGGGCGCGGCCTGTATGTGCGGAGCAGCGCATGGGAGGACGATTTCTACCTCTTGCAGCGCAAGTATGGGCGCGGGATTTACTCGCACGATACCGCTCTGTATCTGCTGGGCTATTCAGACCGTACCCCGGCAAAATATACGATGACCTTTCCCAAGGGCTACAATGCCCCGTCCTTGAAGCAGGAAAATTTAATTGTCAAGCGCGTTGTGCCGGAGAACTACGAGTTCGGCAGAATTGAAATTGAATCCCCCTCCGGCAATCCAATTCGTGTTTACGATTTGGAACGGACGCTGTGTGACATCCTGCGCGGCAGCGGCAGCGATGTTCAGATCGTCGGAGAAGCTATGAAACGCTATGCAGCGTCCAAGGATAAGAACATTCACAAACTGATGCAGTACGCAGACCAGCTTCGCGTGAAGCCCAAGGTGCTGCGCTACATGGAGGTACTGTGAAAACATCATTTAGTGTCAGAGGCAGCCCCAGGGTGGAAAAAGGGCGCAGCAAAGCAAGCGTCCCAGAGACGCCGCTATAATAAAGTTGCAAGACTAACCGGCCAAAGCGTCCAAGGAAATTGAACCGGCAGTAACAAGGCCAAGAGAAACAAGCAGCTTGACTGCTTCTTTTGCGGAAGAAAGTATCTGCTTTCTTTTCAAATCTTCCGGCATGTCGAATTTCTTCAAATCACTCGGATTGAAAATTTCTCCGGTTGACAGCATGGCGTAGATAGCAGTCAGGATCATGCTGGCGATCGCGATGGTGGCGCGTTTCTTTCCTCTGCGTTTCACCAAGCGATCGAACTTAATACGGTACAGTGCGGATACAATGCGTCCCCCAAAACGGCGGCGAGGTTGAGACAATCACAGACATTCTTCCGTATGACGGAGGATGTGCGTTCGATCTGAAAAGCGGCAGCTTTGTTTACCGTGTGATTGCAGAATGGGACGATGGCAACCGTGTGGAATATGGCTTCATCGGGAAGTGGTTGTGATCCTGCGGCAATCAGAATAAAGGACTGACTATGATAAAGATACTATTGGTAGAAGACGATAAAATTATCGTTGCGAGCCTGAGCGAATATCTGAACAGTGAAGGGTATCTTGTGCGAAGTGTATCCGGGCAGACGGCGGCCATGAAGCTGCTTGCGGAGGAAAAGGTGGATCTTGTGCTGTTGGATGTGTCTCTGGCGGAGGGCAATGGCTTCGCGGCGTGCAGAGCGATCAAATCGGAATTTGACTTGCCCGTTATTTTCCTTACCGCGTCAGGCGACGAGTTCAGCACCGTTACGGGCTTCGATCTGGGCGCCGACGATTACATTCCAAAGCCGTTTCGCCCGCGAGAGCTTATCTCCCGCATCCGAAATGTGCTCCGACTCACCGGCAGCATGGGCAAAACGGTGAAGCTCGGTGATGTGGTGGTGGACACCGAAAAGGGCACGGCGGTGAAGAACAACAGGGATCTGTTCCTCTCAGCACTGGAATACCGCCTTCTGCTGTTTTTCATCAACAATCGGGGAATCGTGCTTACCCGTGAGAGGCTTCTTGACGCCATCTGGGATGTTGCCGGCGAGTATGTCAATGACAATACGCTGACGGTGTACATCAAGCGGCTGCGGGAGAAGATTGAGGATGACTCCACCGACCCGAAGATCATTCTGACGGTTCGCGGGACAGGATATAAGGTGGACGCATGATCAAGCTGCTGAAAAACAAAGAGGTACGAAAGGCACTGCTGTGGCAGCTGCTGCTCTCCGCAGCCGCCTGCGCCGTCTGCTTTTTCTTCGACATTCGCGCCGGACTGACAGCCGCAGGGCTTTCTCTGCTCCTCATGCTGGTCTTCTGCATCAGCACTTACAAGAGGTATCAGAGGATTTCTTCCCTTGCGGATGATATCAATCAGGTTCTGCACGGCGACAGTTCGATCGATTTTGACAGCTATTCGGAGGGCGAGCTGAGCATCCTCCACAGTGAGATCTATAAGATGACCATACGCCTGCGTGAGCAGCAGCAAACGCTGACAAGGGAAAAGGCGCACCTTGCCGATTCCATCGCGGACATCTCTCACCAGATCCGCACGCCCCTGACCTCTATCAATCTGCTGATTGGACTGCTGTCGGAGCCGAAGCTGACCGACGCGCGCAGGCAGCAGCTTATCCATGAGCTCTACGAGCTGCTCTCCCGCATTGACTGGCTGATCACCACACTTCTGAAGATCTCACGGCTGGACGCCGGCACGGTGCAGTTCAAGCAGGAGCAGGTCAGCCTGGAGGAGCTGCTCAAAAAGTCCTGTGTGACCCTGCTCATTCCCGTGGAGCTGCGCGGGCAGGAGCTGCGCATCCATGCGGACGGAGCTTTCCGGGGAGATCTCTCGTGGACCTGCGAAGCCATCGGCAATATTGTGAAGAACTGCATGGAACACACCCTCAAGGGCGGCAGGATCGAAATTGACGCAGCCGAAAACGCCCTGTATTCCGAAATTATAATTAAGGACAACGGCACGGGCATTTCTCCGGAGGATCTGCCGCATATCTTTGAGCGCTTCTATAAGGGCAAGGATTCCGACGGTAAAAGCTTTGGGATTGGGCTTGCACTGTCGCGCATGATCATAACCGGTCAGGGAGGAACCGTAAAGGCAGAAAACCGCAAGCCCGTAGGAGCCATGTTCACCATCCGCTTTTATAAGGGAACCGTCTGACCGGCGGCTCCCTTTTTTACTAAGTGACGGATCCGTCACCTGAAAGTCACCGCCGTGTCACCTTGACAAAATAGAATGAGGGTGTAAAAAGCGAAAGGAGTATCCCGATATGGAGATTTTGAGAGTGGAAAACCTGACAAAGGTATATGGCAAGGGCGAGAACGAGGTGCGGGCGCTGGACGGCGTTTCCTTTTCGGTGGAGAAGGGCGAGTTTGTCGCCGTGATCGGCCCCTCCGGCTCGGGAAAATCCACACTGCTTCACATCCTCGGCGGCGTAGACCGGCCTACGGGCGGCAAGGTATTTATGGACGGCAAGGATGTGTACGCGCAGAACGAGGAACAGCTCGCCATCTTCCGCCGCCGTCAGGTGGGACTGATCTATCAGTTTTACAATCTCATTCCGGTGCTCAATGTAACGGAAAACATCACTCTCCCTGTCCTGATGGACGGGCAGAAGGTCAATCAAAATCGACTGGCTGAGCTGATGACCACTCTGAAGCTTACCGGCCGGGAGAACCACCTGCCGAACCAACTCTCCGGCGGCCAGCAGCAGCGGGTGTCCATCGGTCGGGCTCTGATGAATGCGCCTGCGGTGGTGCTTGCCGACGAGCCCACCGGAAATCTTGACTCCAAAAGCAGCCGGGAGATCGTGGAACTGCTGAAGGTTTCCAACGAAAAATACGGGCAAACCCTTATTGTCATCACCCACGACGAGAGCATCGCACTGCAGGCGGATCGAATCCTTTCCATTGAGGACGGGAAAATCACCAGAGACGAGGTGATCCGCAGATGAATGTTTTCAGCAAGGTAACCTTAGAGAGCCTGAAGAAAAACAGGACGAGGACCATCGTCACGATCATCGGCATTATGCTCTCGGCGGCGATGATCTGCGCGTCCACGACCCTTGTCTCCAGTATGCAGAATTTCGTGCTGCGTTGTGCGATCCACATCGACGGGGACTGGTACGGAGCGGTCTATGACGCCGCATATAAGGACTATGAGGACATCCGCGATTCCGACAGGGTTTCCTCCGCAGCCTACGCGCAGGTTCTGGGTTACGCGAAGATCGACAGCGCCAACGAGCGCAAGCCCTATCTGTATGTGCTTGGCGGCGATGTGGCCTCCGGCTATTTTAAGACAATGCCGGTGCATCTCATTTTAGGTACGCTGCCGAAAGACTCCACGGAAATTATCCTGCCGGAGCACCTGACATCAAACGGCAAGGTGAATTATAAGCTCGGCGACACCGTCACGCTTGACGTGGGGGACAGGACACTTGACGGCCGGAGGCTGGGACAGGACACGCCCGTATACACCTATGACAGCGAAACGCAGGTGGCGATTATGAGCGGCGAAAGGCTCGAAAACACCGAACCGAGAACCTATACGGTGGTCGGTATCTATGAAAGGCCTACCTTTGAGGACTATTCCGCGCCCGGGTACACAGCGCTTACAGCAGCGGACACCAAATCCGCCGATCAGACTCCGATTCATTGTTATTTCAAGCTGCACAAGCCCGCCGGGGTGTATGACTTCATGAAGGAAATGGGCTATACGCAAGAGTATGGCTATGCCTACAATACAAAGGTCCTGCTGTATTCCGGCACGGCTCCATTCGATTCCTTCCTTACCGCGTTTTACAGTCTTGCCGCCATCATCATCGCGCTGATCGTGTTCGGCTCTGTATCGCTCATCTATAACGCATTCTCCATTTCTGTTTCGGAGCGGACAAGGCAATTCGGCCTGCTGTCCTCGGTGGGCGCCACCAGAAAGCAGCTTCGAAGAATGGTGCTGTTTGAGGCGCTGGCGGTCAGCATTGTCGGCATCCCGCTGGGCATTCTGGTGGGCATCGGCGGTATCGGCATAACGCTGCTTCTGATCGGAGATAAATTTATCTCCATTGTCCGTGTGGACATTCCCATGCGGCTCTGTGTTTCGTGGCAGGCTGTCGTCATTGCTGCGGTCATTGCACTTGTCACGGTTCTGATCTCGGCATGGATTCCCTCAAAAAGGGCAACCAGAGTTTCCGCCGTGGAGGCGATCCGCCAGAGCATGGACATCAAGGTAAGCGGCAGACCCGTCCGAACCTCAAAGCTCGCCTACAAGCTGTTCGGACTCCCCGGCGTCCTTGCCGGCAAGCACTATAAGCGCAACCGGAAAAAATACAGAACCACCGTCGTCAGTCTCTTTATGAGCATCGTCCTCTTTGTTTCGGCGGCGGCCTTCACCGACTACATGATGGAATCCGCCGAGGGAGGGCTGGCCTCCGATCAATTCGACCTGATCTACGCGGCGGAGTCGGACGCTTCCGCCGCCATGACGCCAGATGCGCTTCTGGAGCTGCTTTTCTCCGAGCCGAATGTCACCGGAGGTACCTATACCAAGAAACAGTTTTTGCAGGGCGATATCTCCCGCGAATATGTCACGGCAATGTTTGCCGGCCGTTTTGCCGACCTCGGCATGGAGCGTGAGGACGCAGCGCCGAAGGATCTTGGCATCTCCGGTTATCTGTACTTTGTTGCGGACACCGAGTTCAACAGGTTACTGGAAAAGTACAACCTGAAGGAAGCGGATTACTATGACCGGGACAACCCCCTGGGCATCGCGCTTGACCGTAATATTGAGTTTGACCGCCGGCTTGAGAAGTATGTCACGCTGGACTCGCTCCAGGGCGATGGGTGCGTGATTGAGGGCCTTTACTATGTAGAGATCGACGGATATTACAGAAAAGACAGCCGGATCGATGAGAACGGCAATAAGGTCGTCCTCTATCAAAACAGAGACAACGAGAACGACATCATCGAGCTGCCCTATGAGGAATCCTTTGCAAAATACACGCTGCGGTCCGAAAAAACCATTGAGGAGGCTCCGTTCTTTGTCAGCCGCAGCACGCCGGTGGCCATCAATATGATCTATCCGTACAGCATGCTGGAGAGCGTGATTCCCGAGGCGGCGCTGAATCAATTCCGTAATACAGAGTATTTCCTTACCTCGAGCAATCACGCCGCGAGCTTTGAAAATCTGGCGACCGTGCTGACGGAAAACGGTCTCAGCAGCCGGCAGCTCTTCGACTACGCCGCAAACGCCGAGACAAACCGGAATGTCATAACCATTATCCGGGTATTTGCCTACGGCTTTATCGTGCTGATCTCCCTGATTGCCGCGGCCAATGTATTCAACACAATTTCCACGAATATCAGCCTGCGCCGCCGGGAATTTGCCATGCTGAAATCGGTGGGCATGACGCAGGAGGGCTTTCGCAGGATGATGAACTGCGAGTGCCTGCTGTACGGCTCCAAGGCACTGCTTCTCGGCTTGCCGGTGTCCTGCGGCATTACATATCTCATCTACCGTGCGGTCACAACGGCCTATGAAACCTCCTTCCATCTGCCGTGGGCAGCCATCGGCATCGCCGTACTGAGCGTGTTTCTGGTCGTATTCGCCACCATGATGTATTCAATGAGCAAGGTAAAAAAGGACAATCCCATCGACGCCTTGAAAAACGAGAATCTGTAAGGAGGAAAAGAATATGTACAACAATGAAGCAACCGCACATGGGAAACTCAACTTGAACTCCCTGCTGATTTGCTGGGGGATCATTCTCGGCGGATACCTTTTGATCCGTATGGTCTTTCTTGTATTCGGGCTGCAGCTGCACCTGACCGCTCAGGGAGCCTGCCTTGCGCTGCTGCCGTACTGCTTTGGGGCACTGTATCTGTGGAAGTGTTGCAAGAAGCAAAAACCGTGGTTTTATGTACTCGGACTCCTGCTTCCTGCCGTTGCCGAGAAGCTGACATTGTATTTCCTCGGCGCGTATCTGTGCGGGATCAGTCCGTTCCGTGTCACGGCGGTCATGGAGGCAATTGGAACGATTGAGCCGTATGCGGTGCTCTTTACCCGGATGCCCATGCGGCACGCGGTCAACCTGCTGTTCTTTAACTGGATATACATTCTTTGCAGCATCGCCTTCTCTGCACTCTGCTTTTTGGGCTTGTCCCTCTTGCGAAAGCGGGCGGAGAATGAACCATAAGCAAGATATAGGGGCGGCAAAATGTTATCAGGGCAATATGCGACCTCTTGAAGTCCGGATTCATCAGATATATTTTCAATGCGTTGACGATATCCTGCTCGTCATCGCAAATCAGAATGTGGTACATGGAACCCCTCCTTTGATGGCTTTATAATAACAATCTTTACATTAAGATGGTAGTGGTAGAAAGATGAAGAATTTGTGAAGATTGCCATTCCAAAAGAACAGCGCAGCTCCCGACCGGAAGCTGCGCTGTTGATGTGGTTGCTTACTCGTCAATCATTTGGAGCAGAAGCCAGATTGCAGGCTGGTTTTCTTTAATCCATTCCATATCGTGCTGTTCGCTGATCCGAATGGCACCCGCTTTCCATTCATCGAAGTATTCCTGGCCAGTTTCAGCGTAGAGTCGGAGCTGTGCTTCCGGCGCAAGATCATCGAGAACGCTTCGCATCAGATGTCCACGCAGTCCTGTCTGACCACCCTCTAAAAACTGTGAGAATACATACTGCAATGTATAGCTTCCGTAGTAGGTAAGCTCCCGATACTCAATCGGGTGTGCGTCAATGTAGTCGGCAGGTCTGGAAGATGTGGCCGGAGAGGACTCAATTACCTCAAAAAGATGTTCCACCGCAGAATAGGTATCAACTCCGCCGTAACGGACGGCCTGATCGTAGCACTCCTGCTTCTGGGCGAGGATATACTTCTGAGTATCCAGGGCTTCGTCCTCAATTTCGTCAGGGAACTTATCCCGAATATCCTGAACATAGTAGGAGCCGTCCCGCGGTGTCCAATACTCCTTCAGAACATATTTCCCATCTACAACTTCAAAGGTGATGGCAACAGCGATATGACTGCCGGCAGCATCGTGAAAGCTTCCACCGGAATAACCAAATCCCTGATGAAGCGCCAGTCCGTAGACAGTGACCAGCTTGATGTGGTCGGAGGAACCAACTGCGGGGGTGCCACTGAGTTCCTGTTGATCCAACAAGACAAAGCTGGCGCAATGATACAGACCATCCGGCTTGGAAGGCTTGTTTTCTGCCAGGATTGCTTCATTGATCGCCTTCGCCAACAACACTTCTGAATGATCCGCACCAATGAACTCCGTCACGCCGCCGTCCCGAATGTCGATGCGTGTATCGAGGTCATCCGCCAAAGCTAGATAGATATACATAGGGTCACTATCCGGACTTCCACCGCCAATCCATAGCTCATACATTTCATTGATCACATAGACACGGATATATAGGCCAGAGCCGGTCTCAATATAATCGTAATTTTCAAAATCCGACCACGATAAATCGTATCCGTATTGTGAAAGAATAATTACATCATCTAAGGTGAGTTTCGTCGTTTCGGCAACAACTCTGATGCTGTAAACTTCTTTCAACCGAGCTGGATAAGTTTCCAGTATCTCACCGCTATATGAGACTTCAATAATGTCTCCGATTTGCGGCTCCAGAGCGGGGTCCATATTCATCAGAGGAACTTCAATTTGGTCAGCGCTATTGAGTGCCCAGCTTGCCTCTGGTGCAACCAGAAAATATCCCTCGTGGATTTCAAGGACTTCCGCTTTGAAAGTAATACGATTGGGCGCACTTTCGTCAGAAATACGAATTTCCACATTTTCGACTTCCACATAAACAACGATGTCTTCGTCCGTTGGGTTTTGCATATTGATGCCAACCTTGAACCATTCATCTTTTACGGCGTCAAATTCAACGGGCATTCCATGTGTAAGATAGGTAGCCGTATATCCGGTTTCTGTTGTTTCGTCGACTGGAAATAAAAGAACTTCCGTATCATCCAGTCCTTCACCGGACCATATGACAATGGAGTTTCCCGTTGTACTGACTTCTTCATCTGAATACACAAAATCATCCTGGCTTCCTGCTGGAACGACAATTCGCAGCGTATAGCTGTCCTGTTCCGGATCAGTCAGGAAGCACACCGCAACGACCACGCAGGCGATAACTGCCAGAACGACGACCCAGAAAGCAGGCTTCTTGTAGTTCATCACAGACTTCACACGCTCCTTTACACCGACCTCACCAAAGGCAAGAGGGCAGGCTGCGATCACACGGCGGTTGACACTACAGGCCACAAGCGCCTGGGTATAGTCGGCTCTCTGCTCGTTGCCCAGTACCTTAATGACCTTCTCATCACAGGCCAGCTCAATGTCCCGGCACAGCAGCACATAGGCCAGCCACATCAGAGGATTGAACCAATGGATCGTCAGCAGTAGGAAGCCGAGGGGTTTCCACCAGTGGTCTCTTCGACGAATGTGTGCCTGCTCATGTGCGACCACATGGTTCAGATCCTGTCCGCCCATATTGTAGGGAAGATAGATCTTCGGTCTGAACACGCCCAGCACAAAGGGAGAAGCCACATTCTCGCTCTGGAAGATGTTGTCTCGGAGGATGACTGCCTCGCTGACTTTGCGGCGCAGACGCCAATAGCTGACCACGGTATATAGGAGGAGCGCAGCGATACCGGCAATCCAGAGAATGCTAAAAATCGGAATCCAGATCTGAAGCGGATTTGCGCTCGTCAATACATCCTGCGGTGGAGCGAACGAGGACAGCATAGGGTTGACCATGCTATTGATCACTGGAACACCGCTGTTGATCGTGGGCTGTACTGCCATTTCGATATCCATCGGAACTGTCTCTGCGCTGGGAATCAGACTCAGAGCGCTCTCGATAGAGAACGGAAAAGCCAGACGCACTGCCACAATGCCCCAGAGCAGGACATTGACCCACTTGGGTGCTTTCTTCAAGACAAACCGGAGCAGCAGCACAGCCAGGACAAGCCAGCTTGCTGATATGCTCATGTTTATAATTTTCAAAAACAGGTCGTTCATTATTTGCCTCCTCTCCGGATGCGGTCGATCATGCGCTGTACCTCATCCAATTCCTCCTCAGAAATATTCTGATGCTTGGTGAAAGCAGCGACAAAAGCAGGCAGTGAGCCTTCAAATGTCTTTTCAACCAGTTCTCCAATTTCATATGCCTGCACAGCGTCCTTGGAAACCAGAGAAGTAATGGTGCCGTTATCGTTCTGCAGAACACCTTTCTCTCCCAGACGCTTGATAACGGTATAGGTAGTGGTGCGTTTCCAACCCAACTGCTCCTGACACAGCTTTACCAACTCCGCAGCCGTGACCGGCTCATGTTCCCACATAATCAGACAAAAACGATATTCGCCCTCGTGAATCTTCGGAATATCCATAAGTCAACCTCCTTGTCTACCGATGTAGACTTCTTGATTATAGTCTACAGCAGTAGACGCAAAAAGTCAATGGAGTTCATATTATCTTTACAAATAAATGCCCTTGGGGAGCAGATGGCACATTGACGAAGTGCTTCAAATATGCTACTATTATGTTGCTCGATATATCGCGAGGCATAATAGTTGAGAAAGGTAGAATGGACAATGGCGGCACAAGCGCCCATGACTGAAGCCACTTATTACATTCTGCTGGCATTGATGAAACCGGGACACGGGTACGGCATGATGCAGCGCATCAAGGAACTCTCCGGAGGCCGCATCGAAATGGGTCCCGGTACACTGTACGGTGTTCTCACTCGCATGAATAAAGAAGGACTTATCACCCTAACCAGCGAGGAAGGCCGCCGGAAGAATTACGCTATCACAGAAGAAGGAAAAAACGCGCTTCATTTAGAGTATAGACGCTTAAAGCAGCTCGTGACCGATGGAGCAATTCTGGAGGAGGTAGAGGAATGAACTGGAGATATGGTATTCATCCCAATAATTACGCCATAGGTGAAACCGAAAAGTATTATTCCGATATGTCCGAGAAAGGTTGGGAGCTTGTCAATCGCGGCATAACCTTGAGCCGTTTCCAGAAAACAGAACCCAAGAAAATGCGATACCGGGTCGAGGTTGTAGGCGTGGAGCTCAACAGACACTGTCCCGGAGAGGTCATAGGGCATCTTGGAGCCGCAGGCCGTCAGGCAAAGGAGCAGGCTCAACGAGAGAGCAAGTATTGCAATCAGCTTTTTCATTATCGCACCTCCAATCCTCACTCGCCATAGACGATCAGCAGCGTCACGCCGTTTTCATCCATATACACGCTCTGGCAGTTGCCCAGCGTATTTGCAGTCGAATATGTGACCTCCCAGACCTTCGCCGTCTCGTCATAATTGACGGTCACAGTATCGTATTCGATAGTGCGTTCGTTCACGGCCTGCGTCTTTACATCCCAAATCCTACTGCTCATAGGGACAGACTCCGTATTCACGAAACCTTCGTTCTTCACACCGGGGTCGCCAGTTTTGAATGTGACCGTCACCTCAGAATAGGAAAAGCTGCCCGGCTGTTCCAGATGAAGATCCACCGGATAACCGCTGGCTATAGCGATATCCTTGATATATTGCATATCCTCCGCAGGGATCTCCGCGAATTGCTGGTTAAAGTAAATGACATTGTACTCATAGGTGAAGTAGTAAAGCGTCTTGTCTCCAGCAAACTCGATGTGTCCGTCAAAGTAATAAGCCAGTCGATCCACAAGGGCATCGTTTACCCATGTATCCACATCATCAATGATTTTCCGCAGCTTCTCCGCTCGTTTCACGGAGAGGGATGTAGCGCCGGACGAAGCTGGCTTTCTGCCTTCTCGTGTAGGCTCCGCATAGAACGTGATCGTTCCGCCACCAGCTCCTGCTTCCTCATCTTTCTGGGCACATAGATACCATTCATTCTCATAGAGGACTGCAATACCGCCCTCCACTCTGGCATAGGGCATATTCAGCTCCCGATTGAAATTGGTCTCGCCATCTTTTTCGGGGTAAGTATCCGTATAGGAGGTGGTGTACCCGATGATGGCGCTCTCATTGATTTCGGCAGGCATAGCGGTAGCAGATTTCAGATAAACCGTACCCTCTACCATGATCGCAGCCGGATAATCTTTTTCCGTATGGGGAGCGCACCCGGCCAGCGCCAGAACGCACACGATTGCCAGAAGCAGCGAAATATATCTTTTCATCGTGTTTCCTCCTTCCAGAGTAGGTGTGAAGCCTCTACTATAATAGACGTAAAATATGCCGAAAAGTTCCAATGAGCTGGGATGCGTAAGAAAGCGCAACGGCGATCCGGCGCTGTAAAAAGTGCCAGATCGCCGTCATTTTGTTTTAATTACTTATAGTTGGCCATGTAATAGCCAATCTCATGCTTAACTGCGGGGAAACTCTTAACCGCAAGAGCCACAGATCCAATCGTGCCCGCTGCGCTCAAAGCAGCATCGAAAACAGCTTTCGAAGAAGAGGGCGTGGCAGAGCCACACCCTCTTCTTCATCACGCAGGGATTCTCTGATTGTCCGGCGCTATCCCCAGTGGCGGCGTTTTACGCTTACGGGCGTTTCAATCTGGCCTATTATTTGACGCTGTCGAATTGTGTGGAAGAAATGCCTAAGGCAGCGTTAAGCAAAGCGGTTCTGCACGGACAAAGAGTGGGTTTAGTTTGTATCATGAACACTCCATTTTCGATTACAATATCATACTGACTGAAAACATTCATGATTCGCTTTCGTCCAATTCCATCAAAAATTGGATCAGACCAAAAGTTAATCCAATGCACCGACGATGGCATACAAGTGGGCAGTAAGCCCTGGCCTTTTTGAAAAAAGGCTGTATCAGCAATACACCCCCAATATGGCTGAAAAATCCGAGTGCATTGCTTGAAAACATCGGCGAACACTGTTACATGTTCAAATTCATCAAAAAATCCATCGGGAAAATTGATGATAATGGTATCATAAAACTGAGAGGATTGATTGCCAATCGTTGCGCAAAAGCTAAGGGATTCACTTTCTGCTTGAGAAGAATACATGGATATGGAATACCCTAATTCTCCTAACAGTTGGTTGCCTTTATTAACTGGATTTTTTTTAAGGGCTTCCATAAAAGCATCCGCAGACCACGCAATCGGCTGAGATGTTTTTTTCTTGTTAGCCTTATAAAAATGAGGCGAGTACTCTTCACGCAAATCCCTAATTACTGAAAACACATCAAATGCACAATCAATTTGTGTTTGAAGGGGCTTGGCTGAAGGCTTTTTCCATAACAACATGCAATGCTTCATTTTCCACTCCTTAATTGCCCGGGCTGTAGACGAGTTTTATTCCGGTAATACCATTCTGCCGGAATAGGATTTCAGTTGCGTCTCTAGCGGCCTTCTCTTTGAAGTACCAAGTTATAGGTGCCCCATTTGCAGCAGCAAGCTGGCGCCTCGCCTGATCAACAAATCCATCGGCGCCTTTAAACCAACTCCTGAATGTGCCAGAGGAATCAACAAACTGTGAGTATTTTGCTTTTGTTTCAATGAGTATCGATGGTCTTTACAATGTTTCCATTGCCATCATAGACATACCGGGTGGCATTAAAATATTGGCAGCAAAGACTTCAAACTTACTATGGAAGTATACTCTGTAGGGAGGCAATTCAATGCGAACTGCCTCCCTACTGCTAAGTGAACAGTTATAGAATTCCCTTCGCAATGAGGGCTCTCTTCATCTCCGATGCAACGCCAGTTATTGTTGTTACACCATAAATGCCCATGACTATTGGATTTGATTCCATAGGCTCTCCATATTCGCAGGAGCAAGCTGCCTAATCTGACGGTTAAGGGACGAACCATTGGATATAACAAAGTACTTGCTGCTTTGGGAATTACCACTTGTAGTTCACCCATGGTATCCCTGTTTATTTCAGATATTATCCACGCACACGCACTTCCGCTATATATGGAAAGCAAAGACATGTAACATTTCTCCTTTTAATGCGTGCAAGCAACCTTCATGAAATAGTTATTGTTTGTGGCATTGGAATTAGTAACGCTTGCTTTCTTTGCATCTGTGAGATTAACCGCAGATACTTCAGAGAACTTTTTAATAACATTAGATGAAATTGCAGCATTGATAGGTGCAATAATTGCCGTCTTCACCACTCCCATAGCAAAGTTCTTCGAGATAACACGCTGTGTTGGCTGGGTAATAAATGGAAATGTCAAGAAATGTGCAGTCGGGAAACACCCAAAATCTGAAAAGCATGGTAATACAGCGCAGTTTTCCGAAGTGGAGCGTAGCGGAACGCAGGAAAACTGCGGCGGCATCGAATCAGGCTGCCTGCTGCGCCTGCACCCACTCCCGGTACCTCGCAGGCGGCAGCCCAAGCGGGTTGCGTGTATAGACCCTGACGCGGTTGTAGTAGATAAAAATATAGCGAAAAATGATCGTTTTGACCTGTTCTCTCGGTAGCTTGTATGCCGCGATCTGGTAGA
>ENA-UONX01000660-UONX01000660.1-human-gut-metagenome-genome-assembly--contig:-P74old-NODE-660-length-45215-cov-6.815877_pt1 | contig 45215 bp, 49 predicted proteins | sample MGYA00242466_ERZ724013 | MGnify/ENA metagenome assembly ERZ724013 | reverse complement strand
ATACTTCCAGACATTCTGCCTGTCATTCAAGGGCTGCTTTAAGTTAATGACATTGCGGGATATGCTCCCGACGGGCGTAGTACAAAAGACAAAGATACAGGATAGTTACCAATGCGGTGCTGCCACACCGTCCCCGTATTGCCGATAGGTCAGCATGTTTTATCAGAACGGCATTCCGTTTTTGCTGATGTGCAAAAATCCAAGCACAGATAACTCGCTGCTTTCCGGATAACCGTAAAAACCGATTTTCCCGTCATAAACAGCTCGACAGATTTTATATCTTACCCTGCCGTGTTCTTTAAGTTCCACTAAAATATAGCAGCGTTCGTTTTTCTTTGGCTCTTCTTCGTCGGTATAGCCACCGTGCCATCTGCTGATATTGCGTTCTTTTTCGTCAAAAATCACCTCGTACGCTTCGACCTTTTCACCAAAATGTTTATCATTCCATCCGATGGGGTACGCTTTCATCACGACATTTTCGCCGTTTTTATCACAAGAGTAATCAACAAGGCATACATCGTATTCATTTCCGGCAAATCTGCATAATACCGCCGGATATGCCACACTGATATGTACTATTTCTTTAATAGTCATATCCTTTGTTTTCTTGAACATATTCAATCTTCCTTTCTGCCGGAATCCGTCCGGCTCAGATGCTTTATTCATGCCGATATACATCAGAATTTCTCATTTTTAAATATTTTTCCTCGCCAAGGGATTCAATCTGATTCTTATGCGTTGACAACATTGCTGCACCGCCATATGCCACACATATAAATCCATATTTTACAGCTAAATCCATGACTTCATTCCAGTGAGAATCCAGCTCTTTTACCTTATTTTCGTCAATCATGATTGCAATTGCACTTGCCATGTTACCATTCCTTTCACTATTCCGTTTCCCCGTAACTATGATTTAAATATTATTAACTATAACAATATTTCCAGTTATCAAGTTTACCATAATGAGGATTCCAATCAAAAAGGAAATGCCGAATCCCATTCCATTAAGGAATAATCGGTGTTTTCGTTCCTCATCGAATGAAGCACATAAATAGAATACTGCAAACAAAATTACCAGTAACAAGATAAATATTTTATTATGCATTTTTTCAAGTTTCCTTTCAAAATCGTTGTATTTCCTGCCAAATTATGATATAATGAGGCAAGAAAGGGGGTGAATATCGATGAAAAAAGAGCTAATCTTAATAGGCATTTTTACATTTTGCATTGCTTATAAATTCTTTTCTAATTGTTATCGGCAACGAAAAACAGTGGCACTAAAGAAGAAATACGAAGATTGGATTAAAGATCAAGATTCTGTAAATGACATTGTGACATATAAATATGAAATTATTGAATTGTTTAAAGTAGCTAAGGTAAAAAATATTATTTTTCCTGTATCAATACCAGTTGGCAATGGTACTGCTGCAAATAGTAAAGTAAATTTGTTTGAAAATCTATTTCAAAGAAGAGCAGATATCGCCGCAAGTGTTCTGGATGCATTTGATTCTGCAATTGGTTATTATCGTACATCAAAAAGAAAAGCAATCAGCCTATTATATTGGATAGAAGTAATTATTTTTCTTCCAAAAAAGATAATTGAATACACTGGCGTTGATTTAGAAAAGACATCGTCCAAAGTTACGAATCTAATTCTAACCGCTATATGGTGGTTCATAGGGTGTTTGTTCACTTTGTATAAAGCTGAAATCATCGCATTGTTTCAATCTCTTCTGGAGAAGATCGCTCAATAATAAGAAGGAGTTCCCATCCCCATGTTTAGCAGAGTTCTCCATAGCAGCAAAAATCAATTCAATTTCCCGAATTTTACATGTATGCTTAAAGTCAATTTCTATTCCGCGGCTCATGCTATCGCCTCCTTTCTGGTTGTTCAGCAATCTTCAAACTCCTGTCATCAATAGTCGGAACGTTTCCCGACCTTTCGGCGTAATCATGGTTTGTGTGCCAGACCATGCGGTTGCATCATTTTTGGATTCCTTCAATTCAAACAATCCATCTGCAAGTGGCTTTGCATATGGAACAAGCTTGCCTTTCTTGTCACGGTATAAGTATTTCTTGTCTATCAGGAAATTGACAAAATCTTTTTGCTTAATGCCAAACTCTTTTGCCGTTTCTCGAATACCCGTCAGCAAATTTCGGTCAACCAAATCGTCAAAATAGTCTGCCTTGGGCTTCATAATCTGGTTTTCCACAGTCGGCGTGGAAACCGTGATTTGTAGTTGCTTGAGCTTTGCGTTAGAGAGCTGCAAGGCTCTTGCCATAATGGCATCCGGACTGTTCCACTGTTCTTCCACTGAAATGAAATATTGTCGCCAGAACTTGCCCTTTTCTGTCCGCTGGAGCATACAGAGTTCCTTTGCCATAGGGATGGTGATTTGGTGGTCGGTCGCTGGTCTGCCACCATCTGAGGTTTTACTCAAAAATGAGTAAAAGTCTTTTCCTTCCGAAAAACCATATTCACACATTCGTTTGAACCAGTCATTATATCTGGTTTCTACACCCAGTTCCTTGTACAAATCCCGTGCAAGAACCGTCGGGCGGTCTGCGTTGTCATAGTTGATTTTAATCAGTTCGTTCATGAACTTATCCTTTCTGCTGCCTGCATATTTTTCAGCAGGATAATTGTCATTTCCAGAATCGACTTGAAAATGATGCGGTCACTCGCACTCAGGCTTTTGTACAGCTGTGTAACATTTTGCCGTTCAGCGGTCGCAGTTGTGATTTTGGTTACTGCCATACGATTCTCCTTTCTATCTATCAAAAATTTCTCTTGCCTTTTTTGTCCTCCTGTGGTATAATGGAAAAGAAGGTGGGCGGCGGCAAGTACCGCCCGTCTTCTAGCTGTTGAAAAGTCCTGTATGAGTTACCGCTCGAGCAGGGCTTTTATTTTGTCCTGTGCTTCCTGCAAATCCTTGCAACTCTTAATAATTTCAAGAATCATTTTCAAGAAGGTTTCAATTTCGTACTCGCTCACCGGGTTCATTGTTTTCTCCTTTCTGACACTTGCCGTCGGATTCAGCTTTCCGCTCATTTGCGTTTGCTGTAATTGTATTATACGCTCTTTTGCGTACATTGTCAAGTGATTTTACAGAAAAAAGTACACAAATATGCAATCTGTATTTTGTGTAGATTGCATAAATGCGTATAATTGCAGCGAAAATAGTCAAATACACTATTGACAATGTACGCATTTTTGCGTATAATGAAAATATAGCAAAGGAGGTGATGACACCTTGGAATTAAAAGACACTTTGAAACAGATTCGTGAAAAACATGGCTTAACAAAACGGGAGTTGTGCGAAAAGACGGGAATTTCTGAACGTGCATATCTTACTTATGAATTTGGAGAGCGTGAACCAAAAATAAGCGTGATTCGAAAACTCGCTGACTTCTACGGCGTAACCACAGATTATCTTCTTGGTAGAGAGCCTACTCCAAACCCATTTGCTGACCTGAATCTAAGTGAAGACGATGAAGCAGAAGTCATTGCAAAGTACATGAGTCTGCCGCCGGAAATCCGTGCTTGTATGTTGGATGTACTGGTGCAGCTAGGAGAAGCTGCAAAAAAGCGATCAGACGAAACCAGATCCGGATGATACAGACTATATCACAGTATCCACTACGCTTGGCGAACTCGAAGACCAAATGAAAGCGGACGAAGATGCTAACTCCAAAGACGGAGCATAGTCATGACAAGCAGAATCCAAAAAAACAAAAAATAAGAATGTTTCAAGTATGAAAAAGGCAAAAAAATAATGCCCCTCACGTAGGGGCACGAATTGAAACTATACAGATGCAGAAGCACAAGAAATCCACGATTTCGCTATAAAGGATAGCCTTTTTGGCATCCCAATGTTGATTCTACTGCATACTGGAATCCGCTCAGGGGAATTGCGTGCTTTGCGATATTGTGACATCGATATTAAAGAGCGGTGTATACATATTTCCCGTAGCATAAAAAAAGATGAAAGTCTTGGGCTGCCCAAAAATGGAAAGCCATGTACCGTGCCGATTACCATGGAATTTGCCGCCTTGCTTGATAATTTATTGCAAGGAAAGCCGAATGGATGCTATATCATTGGAGATAGCGAAAGCTATACCTCTGCCGCAGGGCTGCGTGGACGCTACAATGCATTTTTCAGGCGATTGCATCATTTCGGAAGTGAAGTACCATTGAAATCACCGCACTGTATCCGGCATACGTATAGTACTGCTATGCAGCGTGCGGGCGTTCCGCTGGCAATCGTATCTGCTATTTTAGGGCATAGCAGTACGGATGTAACTGATAAATATACGCATTTAGATAATATCGAAGACCTCCGCAATGCTATTGATTCTGTAAAAAATCCACCACAAAATCCACCACTATAAAAGTTTGAGAGCATTTGCAAGCATTAAAAAGGTGCGAAAATACGCTATTTTAGGCTTATAAGTCGGACTCTGACTCCGTTATTCCGAGGGTTCAAATCCTTCCACCCCAACCAAAAAGAACGCTAATTTTATTGCAAATTAGCGTTCTTTCTTTTTTGCCGTAATAATACTATAATAATCATTATTTATGTAAAAAAACAATTTATGATTATTTTTTCAAATAATCCGCACCCCAATTGCACATAGCATCCAGAACTGGAATGATACTCTTCCCCCACTCCGAAAGACTGTATTCCACTTTTGGCGGAACAACCGGATAAACCGTTCTGATAATCAAACCATCCTGCTCCAGATCTCTGAGCTGCTGTGTCAGCATTTTTTCAGTCGCCCGTGGAAGCAAGCGTTTCAATTCACCAAAGCGTTTCTTCTCGGCAATTAAGTGCCATAGTATAACCGCTTTATACTTACCACCAATCAATTGTATGGTCGCTTCCACTGGACAGTTAAATTCGCTTGGACAGGTCTTCATACGATGCCTCCTATACTTACTTTTTTGATAGTACCTTACAAAAAAGTGGGTACTTGTCAAATTGCAATCCATGTGCTATGATTATAACATAACCGGTTATGATTTTCAAGCTGTACAGCGGAAAGGAATTTTCTATGGAGCTTTTAACCCTTATCACAGAACGGCACGCTGTCAGAAGCTACCAACCCAAAAAGGTAGAACCAGAAAAACGAAACATCATCCTGGAGGCAGGAAGAATGGCACCCACTGCTGCAAATTTGCAGCCCGTTCAGGTACTGGTTGTAGAAGAACCAGCCAGTCTTGCAAAACTTGGAAAAGCTGCAAATCTATACGGTGCTCCCCTCGCATTGATTGTATGCACAGATCGCAACACCGTTTGGAAAAGACCGTTTGACGGCAAACAAACGACGGACATTGATGCATCCATTGTAACCGACCACATGATGCTGCAAGCAACTGCACTGGGGCTTGGCAGTGTATGGATCTGCTATTTCCAGCCGGATGTACTGAGAGAAGAATTTCAAATTCCTGACAATTTGGAAGCGGTCAATATTCTTGCCATTGGATATGGCAATGAAATAAAAGTATCCATGAAGGAGCGAAAAAGCATAGACCAATTTGCTTTCTTTGAAACGACATAATCCCCTGCTGCTTCCGTAAGAAACGCTGCTGTACTCGAAACATTTCCGTACAGCAGCGTTTTTCCATATCATATTAAATTTCTATCTGATTTCCACCTGATACTGCTGCATCCATGCATTCAGCTGTACAAAATAGGCAATTGTCTGCGGATACGCCATCAACTGTCCATACCACTGCACAGTACTTGGCTGCATACAAAGCTGTTCGATTTCCTCTCGTTTCACCAATTGGAAGAGTGGTGCATTTTTATCCTGCAAAATCGCATATAGCATCTTCCGCACTGCCTGCAAATAATTGGGGTTATGCGTCTTCGGATACGGACTCTTTTTCCGCCAAAGGACTTCTTCCGGCAGATAGTCCTGCATGGCGGCACGCAATAAACCTTTTTCATATCCTTTGTACTCTTTCATCTCCCATGGCACATTATAAAGATACTCAGCAATTCGATAATCACAGAACGGCACCCGCACTTCCAATGCATTCGCCATACTCATACGGTCTTTCCGGTCTAACAGCGTCTGCATAAACCATTCCAAATTTAAAAGCATCATTTGCCGCATCCGCTTCTCCAATGGACTGTCATCCGGCAGTCCATCTGCCTGCTGAATGGTATCCTCATAGGCTGCCGTAACAAATGCTTCCCCATCAATTTGTTCTGCAAATTCTTCCCGTAAAAACTGCATACGATAGGCAGTACTCTGTGCCCACGGAAACCCATCTCGTTCCCGAATGTTCGGATCTCGATACCACGGATAACCGCCAAACAGTTCATCTGCACACTCCCCGGAAAGTGCAACCGTAACGTGCTTTTTAATCTCTCCACAGAACAAATATAGGGAACTATCCACATCTACCATGCCTGGCAAGTCTCTTGCCTGCATCGCTGGAATTAAGGCTTCTGCCAGCTGTGGCGTATCCAATACCGTCCAATGATGCTGACACTGCAAATATTCCATCATGCGGCGGATATAATCCGGATCACTGTTCGGTTGGAAATGGCTCTTCTGAAAATATTTTTCGTTATCTTTATAATCCACAGAAAACGTATGCAGCACTTCCCCACGCTCTTTCAAAACGCCATTTGCAATGGAGGAAAGCAGACTGGAATCCAGTCCGCCGGAGAGGAATGTTCCAATTGGTACGTCAGACACCAATTGTCGTGTCACAGCATCTTTGACCAGATAGCGTACATGTTCGATAGTTTGTGCAGTCGTTTCTGTATGGGGTTTTGCTTGCAGCTTCCAGTAAGGAGACAGCTGTACGCCATCTTTTGTGGCATACCCGCAGTAGGCACGTTTCACTTCTTTCACCGTCTGGAATACACCGCAGCCAGCCGACCGTCCTGGACCCAGTAAGAGAATCTGTGCAATCCCATTTCTGTCAATGGTATGCGGTACAGCGGGGTGCTGTAAGAGGGATTTTATTTCAGAAGCGAAAACAAAACCATCCGGAATCTCTGCATAGAACAGCGGCTTAACACCGATGCGGTCTCTCGCTAGGAAAAGCCGCTGGTTCTCCTGCTCCCAGACCGCAAAGGCAAAGATGCCGTTAAACCGCTCCGTACACGCTGCACCCCAATGCATATAAGCCTGCAAAACTACTTCTGTGTCACAATGTGTTGTAAACACTGCCCCTTCTTTTTGCAGAACCGTTCGCAGCGTATCCGTATTATACAATTCTCCGTTATAAACCAGTGTATAGGTTCCGTCATGGGTAGTTCGTGTCATGGGCTGCTTTCCACGTTCTACGTCGATGACTGCCAGACGGGTATGTGCAAGGGCACAATGGGTATCCATGTAAAAACCATTTTGATCTGGACCACGGTTGGTCAATACCGATTGCATTTGCTGTAGGGTTTTCTGCTGCCGTGCAACATCCTCCTGCCAGGTGACAATCCCAGTGATTCCGCACATAATGCAATCCCTCCTAAACATATTTTTTCAGAAAAAGAGAACCGCTCCTTTCCTGCATATAGTATATGCAAAAAGAAGCGGTTTTGTGAAATGCAGCCAACGGAACATTCTGCCGATTGTATTTACTTATATATTGCTCCATCGATAAACAAAAATTTCTATCTCCATATCTTAAAACATTTCTTTTATCATTTCAGAAATATGATCCCAAATCGACAAACAAGAATTTCTATCTCCATGTCTTGAAATGTTTCTTTTATCATTTCAGAAACACGATCCCATTGCAGCCCATCCAATCCACATCCAAGCAGAGGCATTGCCAGCTTTTTTACCCCTTCTTTTTGACAGTCTGTCTTTAGTAGATGGAATGCACCCTGCATCGTATCATAGGTAGGTTTTTGAAAATATCGTTTTTTCGTAATGAGATTGTACACCCGACCAACTGGAATACAATCAAACTGCTTCTGTTCCTGTTCCCAACGAATCAGATAATCGGGATACGCTTTTTTCAACCGTTCTTTCACAGCGAACTGCGTGTTAAATGCCAATGCAATTCCTTTTCCCAGTGCAAAATCTGCACTGGCACACTGCACCAAACGATAATCTTCTGAAACAGAAAATAAATCACATACCTTTTCTGTATATATCATACTGTATTTCCTCACTGACTGTTTTTCTGCAAATCAAATCTTCCCTCTTCATTGTGAATCTTGCTCCAGAAATACCGCAGCATCCAGCCGTCAAAATCTGTAATCTCCATCGAAGACCCTGCCATCATCAAAGATGTTCCATTCCCTGGAAAGCCCCCCGGCGGAAAACCATCTGCTTCCCCTTCTCCGCCATAGAAGTCTGTCATACCGAAACCATGCCCTAACTCATGTTCTAATACGTGCAGCCCTGTACCAGAAAGCATATTCAAGTACGCATTATCCGAAAGCCGTTGTCCCCAGTCACCGCCGCAGCCGCCAATGGATGGGAAACCCTGTGTTGCCCAAAGATACATGTCAAACCGTTCACCTGGATAAACATAGCCTTCCTCCATAAAATGGTCAGCCCTGGAATTTTCGATTGGTGCACTCGGCAGCTTGTCCGGAATCGTCTCCACACCATTTGCAGTGTCACCACTGCTGTCATAGTCACTGATCAGATTGTCATATACGACTTCATCCGGTTGTAAATCCAGCAGACAGTTCCGATCCAAAACTGCCCATCCGACAACCTTTACCGTTACATGGTCATACGGCCAGTCTTCATAATCCTTCAACCAGTCTGTCCATGCATTGATACTATCCTCCACCAGTGTTTCAAACTGTTTCCGCTGCTCCAATGTAACAGTCTTATCGGACTGCCAGCGAATCACATAATGCAGTTCTCCATTTCCTGCGATAATCTGGTCAAAAATGGTATTCCGCCGTGCGGTAGACTGTTCCTTTTCCACCCGATTCTGCCAAATCCAATCTGCTGCATACTGATAGCTCTCTGGCATATCCGCAAGCGTCAGTACTTCCTGTGGTACCTCTGTTGTAATTGTTGTAGTGGTAGTTGTCTGCAAATCTGAAACAGTCGTGGTCGTTGTTTCTGTAGTCACATCCGGTATCACAGTCGGGAAAATGGTATTCTCCGGCAGGGTCACTTCTGTTGTTGGTAAAGTTGTCTGCCGTTGCAGCAAAAAAGCTTGCAGAACAGAAATATCATTGGCATCTGACGTACCATCCCCATTCACGTCTGCCAATGCTGCTGCACAGAAATCCGTACCACTGCCTTCTAACACAATTCGCTTTGCCAGCATCAAATCGACTACATTGATACTCCCATCCCGGTTGACATCACCAGCTTGCAGCCATGTCACGGGTTCCAGGGTATAGACACCAAAATCTACGCCATTTTGTTGCAGACGAATGCGGTTTTTCCCCTCGTCTGTGCAAGTCAGATACTGCGAAAGCCCCTCCTGCTCCAAGTCCAGCTGCAAGCCGTCGTTTACAACCGTCAAATAATATTCCCCTTGACTGAGTGAGGATTTCAGCGTATGCATTCCAGTACTGGTCTCCGTAAAGTACCAGATATTATAGGAGGCAACGCCGTTCGCCGCATACGGCAAAACCTGTGTACCGCTTTCTGCTGCTCCATTGGCAACAGTCAGATATTTTCCAGCCGCATCACGCAGTTGATAGCCAATCCAGGTTTGAATATTGGCGGAAGTTGCTGCTTCTGATACGTCGGCTGTAATGACCTGCGGCATAGAAACCACGCCGATGACAGATGCCAGCAAAACCGCTTGTATGGATCGATGCTTCTTCATAGTAAAACTCCTCTTCTGTCTTTCAGATAAAATGGTTACAGAATGAGTATAGCATATTTTATAAAAATTTTCAATCTTTTTTGAAATGTTTTTAAGCAATTTCAAAGCAGCCATTCTATTTTTCTTTTCGCATACTATAATTGTGAGGAATTTTCCATCTCATTTTAAACTATGCATTCCAAAACATCCGAAACGCAGTCGGCAGGGTAATTTCTGTTTCCAGTTCCTGTACTGTTTTCCAGACAAATCGCTCCGGCATGGCTTCGCACTCCAAATATACACCAAACATCTGCCATTCGATATGCGTAAAAATATGCGTTTTTCGCACGGTTTTTTCAATGGCAACCGGCTTGCAGCCCCATGCTGATGCCTGCTGAATGGCTTCTGCTTCTGTCAAGTTTCCGAGTTGATTGGGAAATTCCCATAATCCTGCCAGCAAGCCCTCTTCCGGTCGTTGGCAAACTGCATAGGCATTGCCGCACCGCAGAATCCAAACAGTACGCTGTTCCTGTCGCCTTGCCTTTTTCTTCTTCCGCACCGGCAGCATTGCCTGTGATTGCTGTGCATAACTTCTGCAAAGTGCGGAAAGCGGACAACAATCACAATGAGGTGCACCGTTTGGAATGCAAATCAGTGCCCCCAATTCCATCAGTGCTTGTGTTAGTTTTCCGCAGTTTCCAGCTGCATAACAGCCCCGCAATGCCTCTGTTACTGCCTTTTTTACATCATTTCGGTCAATCTCATAAAACGCATCCTGCAACCGCATCACAACTCGCAAAACATTACCATCTACTGCTGGTGTAGGCTGCTCATAACAAATCGAACAAATTGCACCAGCTGTATAGGCACCGATACCAGACAGCGACAAAACATCTTCATAGCGTTCCGGAAAAACCCCGTTGTACTGCTGTACAATCTCCTGTGCTGCCCGCTGCAAATTTCTGGCTCTGGTATAATAACCCAAGCCCTCCCAACATTTCCGTACCTGTTCCGGATCCGCTGCTGCCAATGCCTGTATTGTTGGAAATGCAGTCAAAAACCGCTGATAATATCCTTTGACCGCCTCCACTCTCGTTTGTTGCAGCATGATTTCAGAAATCCAAACATGATAGGGTTCCTGATCCTTCCGCCACGGCAAATCTCTGGCGTGTGTTTGATACCACTCCAGAAGCGGCGTCACCACCTGCGGTAAGATCTGTTGCTGTACCTGCCGCACCTGCCGCATACGGGCAATCAGTTTTTCATAAACCGGCAGCATCTGTGGCTCCTTACAGAGCGTTGCCAGTTCAGAAACTGGTTTCCAGCATACCGCACTGTTCTCATCCGGCTTGATATGCAGCGGCTGTTTTGGGTCAGCTAGCAAACCAAATGACACACAGTAATGAACATGGGCAGCAACCGGTACACCATGTTTCTCATGTGCCTTAACTGGCAGTACATCCAGCGACAAAATCGCACTACAAAGCGGCTGCACCTGCTGCAAACCCGTTTCCTCCTGTGCCTCCCGTATGGCAACGGCTAAGAAATCGCTTTCCCCGTCTGCGTGACCGCCTGTCCACGAAAAAGACTGATAAATATTATGGTAGACCAGCAGAACCTTTGTCATCGTCTCATCTAAAATCATACCGGAACAGCAAAAATGTCCGCCGCTTGGAGAAGTACGTTCCAGCGTTGCACTGCCATACTGTATCGCAGCCTGCAGCATTTCTGTTTGATCCGCTTCCTCCTGCGATGTTTGCGGCACATAACAAGTTAATTGCGATATCCAATTCATAATATACTCCTTTTATAAAATATATGTATTAAAATGGCAGCCAGCCGCTGCTATGGAGAAAGGCAGCCACTGCCCAGATACTTTCCCCAATCAGTAAAAAGAAACCTGTCCAGAACAACACTTGATTGACTGCACCATCCGCAGAACAAAGCCGAAAACAAACCTTTCCTGCGTCAAACGGAAACAATAACTGCACCTTTTTTCGATTGAACAAATCCAGCAAAATATGTGTTGTCATTCCACAAACAAAATACCAGACCGCCTGCGGCAGCATGATAAAAACGGCTGTACCAAGCATAGCAACCCCTGCAAGAGAGTGCGTAAAGCTGCGGTGCGGCTGGTGTTCCCCGTAAAGACAAAGAGCCAAAAAAATTGCAAATCCTGCCAGACTGCGGAGCAAGCCATTTCTCTGCTGTATCATTGCCCAAATGCCAGCCTGAAAAAAGAAATCCAGTCCTGCAATAACCAAAACTGCCGCTGCAAGCAGCAGCAAAAGTCGTTGAAACCCTTTGTGACTGCCGGATGTGCTGACATCGACATCACTCACGCACGCTCCCACAGCACCCGCACCAAGGCAAAGTAAAAAAGATTTCCAGTCAGTTGGATGTGTCATCAGAATGGTAACTGCCGTTCCAAATGTAAAATGTGTTTTTCCTGTCAAAATATGTGTATCCTTTCTAAAAAAATAGAAAAAGCCCCATATGCCTGTTTGTTGATGCATATGGGGTCAATTATATTCTTATGCTTATAGTTTGGCAAACGCTTGCTGAATATCCAGCAAAATATCATTGACATTTTCCAGACCCACGGATAAGCGTACCAGACCACCATCTACCCCTGCTGCTTTCAGTTGTTCATCTGTCAGCTGCCGGTGAGTCGTCGAAGCTGGTGTCAAAACACAGGTACGGATATCTGCCACATGTACTTCCTTGCAGGCAAGTTCCAGCGAATCCATAAACTTTTCTGCTGCCGGTCTGCCGCCCTTTATAACAAAGGAAATCACACCGCTGACGCCGTCCGGTAAGTACTTTTGTGCCAATTCGTAATCTTCATCACTTTTCAGCCCCGGATATTTTACCGACTCCACATACTCTGAATTCTGCAATGCGGTTGCAACTGCCATTGCATTTTCACAATACTGCCGCATCCGTATCGGCAAAGTTTCCAAACCAAGGTTTAGCAAAAATGCAGAGTGTGCTGCTGGATAGCAACCGAAGTCCCGCATCAATTGCATTCTTGCCTTGATGATATATGCCATATTGCCAAACGCTTCTGTATAAACAACGCCGTGATAACTTTCATCCGGCTCTGTAAAGTCTGGAAATTTTCCGCTGGCAGCCCAATCAAATTTGCCACTGTCTACGATGACACCACCGCACTGCAAGGCATGACCATCCATATACTTCGTAGTAGAATGCACAACAATGTCGGCTCCAAAGTCAAATGGTTTACAAAGCAGCGGCGTTGCAAACGTATTATCTACAATCAGCGGAATCTGATTCCGATGTGCAACTGCTGCAAACCGTTCTATATCAAAAATTTTCAGGGTGGGATTTGCAATGGTTTCCCCGAAAACCAAACGGGTATTTGGCTGAATGGCAGCCTGAATTTCTGCATCTGTTGCATCTGGCTGTACAAATGTACAGGAAATCCCAAGCTTCTTGAGACTGAATGCAAGCAGATTCAGCGTTCCGCCATAAATGGCAGAAACAGAAACAAGATGATCCCCAGCTTTACAGAGGTTGAGAATTGAAAGGAGAGAGGCAGCCTGTCCACTGGAAGTCAACATTGCACCAACACCACCCTCCAATGCAGCAATCTTCTTTTCCACTGCATCACAAGTCGGATTGGCAAAACGAGAGTACATCGGTTCTGTTGGCATATCAAACAAAGCTGCAATATGTTCGGAGGAATCAAAGCGATAGGTGGTACTCTGTACAATTGGCATCACACCCGGTCCGCCATTTTCCGGCGTATAGCCTGCATGCAGACATTTCGTTTCCATTGCCGCGTTTTCTTTTAATGGTTTCATGATGTATATTTGCTCCTTTGACAAAATGTATTTTTTTGATTATAGCATAAATACACAAAAAAGTCAACTTACCATACAAAAACGACAAAACCACTGCTGTTCGGATTACTTCTTTCTGCCTCGTTTCCGAAAATCTTTCTGAATTTTATCTTTCCAGCTTGTCGGCATAGGGGCACACGCTGGTGCAGAACGTGCATAGATAACTGCCTGATTAACCGAATGATACAGCAAATCCGTTCCCATTTCGTCCGCACAGTAGTCAGCTGCATATTCTTTTTCAATGCCAAGTTCTGAAGCCGTTTCCACTGCATCGATATTGGCTCCGATAAACAGGAACTTCCAGTGTTCTTTCTGCTTTTTCTTCTGAATCATCCGCTTCACCTCGTTTGCACGATAAAAGCGGCTGGCATTTTCCATGCCGTCTGTGATAATCACAAACAACGTCTTCTCTGGACGGTCTTCCTCCCGTGCATACTTATGAATATTAGAAATATGCTTGACAGCACCACCGACAGCATCTAACAAAGCCGTACAACCATGGGGAACATAGTCTGCGGCAGTCAGCGGTGCAACCTCTGCAATCTTCTTTCGGTCATGCAGTACATGGCTTTTATCGCTAAACAAAACCGTAGAAACAATTGCCTCTCCTTCTTTTTGCTTTTGTTCCTGCAAAAGCGACTGAAATCCGCCGATGGTGTCCATCTGTAATGGTGCCATCGAACCGCTGCAATCCAAAATAAATACCAGCTCTGTCAAATTCTTTCTCATAGAAACTCCTCCATCCTGTCTTTGTCCGTTTCCGACTGGTTTTTGTTTACAAGAATAGGATACCAGATTTTCCAGAAAAAGTGGTCGCCTGCTAGGCGACATTTTATGCCCCGATCGGCATCTGGTCAAACAGGAACAGCGTTTCATTGATGATGAAAATATCATACTGTTTGTGTATAATAAAATATTTTACAATCAAATCGAATTTCAAACTATTGGAAAGTGTATAACCGGCACGCTCCAGCAACCTTTGCGTTTCTTCTAGATTCAGCCGAAGGGCAATCGCAAAAGCAAGCACAGTCTGTTTTCTCGGCTGATAAGCAGCATTATTTTTGAAAGCACTTTTTTTAATTTTAGAGAATAATCTACGGTCTATATTGGCTCGCTTATAGGTTTCTACCTCCGTCATACCCTTTTCATCCATCAAATCCAGCAAATAAGCGGCAAAGCTCTTATCCGTTTGCATCAACATGGTTTCCAAATCAGTCAAGTTCTCTTTTTTCGGAAAAGTAGAAGCGTACGGTACAGCTGGCGACAACGGGTTAAGTGCTTTCGTTTGCCATTGCACCTGTTCTTCCGATAAAATCCGCCGAGTATTGCCATCGTAATGTGTTTCTACATAATGGTCATCAATATAGCTTGTAACATCTGCTACCAGAGAAGATGCCATAGAAACAGCATCCTTTTGAAATACCACCAGATAAATATACATATCATGCGTTTCCAGAAATGCCCGAACAGCAGAAATGGCAACCGCAATCGCCTGCTGTAACGGATACCCATATGCACCTGAAGAAATGAGCGGAAAGGCAATGCTTTCACAGTGATACTGCACCGCTAACTGTAAGGCATTCTGATAACAGGCATACAGTAAATCCGATTCCCCCTGCTTTCCACCCTGCCAAATGGGACCAACTGTGTGAATGACATATTTACAAGGCAATCGATAGCCTTTCGTCAACTTGGCTTCTCCAGTTTTACAGCCGCCCAGCGTTCTACATTTCTGCAACAGTTTTGCACCGGCTGCTCGATGAATCGCACCATCCACCCCACCACCGCCCAGCAGTGTAGGGTTGGCAGCATTGACAATCGCATCTGTTTGCATTTTGGTAATATCGTTTCGTACAATGAAAAACGGCATTGCAACTCCTCCTGTTTATTTTCCTTGCACTTTTTAGAAATCAAGTGCTTTTACTCCTGTATCCATCTCCAAGGTTTCTTCTGCCACACTGCTCCGGCATAGGCAATGCCAACCCGTTCTGCTGTCCGCAACGCTGGACGGTATCCATCATCTGCGATCCAAAGGGTAGAACAGGTTAAAAAACTGTCCCCGTTCCATCGCTTGTCTATCTGTAGAAATTTCGTCAGTTTTCCAGGGCCATCATGTACCGTACCGGCTCGGAACAAAACGCCCTGTGGCTGTTCCGGTTCTCCAGTGATGACATTTATCAGCCAATGCACACCATAGCAAAGATACACATAAATCAAACCACTCTCGCGATAGAGCAGCTCTGTTCTCGGCGTTCTACCCCTATGGGCATGACACGCTTCGTCTTCCTCACCACGGTATGCCTCTGTCTCTGCAATGCGTTCCTGTAAAATTGTACCGTCTGGCAGCTGCCGCACCACCAGCTTTCCCACCAAATCTGGGGCGACTTCCAAACAATCCCGATGAAAAAAATCTGCACCCAACCGTTCTATCATATCTGCTCCTGTTCTGCCGGATTGGCATTCGGGGTAACATACAGCGTTTTTTGATTTGTAAAAATCACCATGCCCGGTTTCGCTCCCACTGGCTTTTTGACATACTTCACCAGACAGTAATCCACAGGAACCTGTGCAGACTGTTGTGCTTTGCTGTGCCATGCAGCGAGCTGTGCCGCTTCTAAAATGGTCTGCTCAGACGGCATGGTTCCATTTGCCGCAATAATGACATGCGAACCTGGAATATTCTGCGTATGCAGCCATATATCAGTCTTTGCGGCTGTCTTCAAAGTCAGGCGGTCATTCTGCAAGTTATTCCTGCCAACAAAAATCTGCGTGCCATCAGAAGCTGTAAACACAAGCGGTTGCTGTACCTTGACCGGTCGACGGTTGCGGCTGGTGCGACGCAAATAACCCTGTTCCATCAATTCCTGTCGCAGCTGTTCCATATCCATTTCCGTCTCTGCACGGGTCAATGCATCCAACACACTTTCCAAATATTGCAATTCTGCTTTTCCTTTTGCAATTTGTTCTGTCAGCACCGTTTCCGCAGTGCAAGCTTTCTTGTACTGCTGATAATACCGTTGGGCGTTCTGCGGCGGTGTCAGCCGCACATCCAATGGAATCGAAACGGTTGGACAATCCGACTCGTAGAAATCTTCCAGATTTGCCACGGTATCCCCTTTTTTCAAACGATACAGGTTCGCTGAAAGTAGGTCTGCTTTGCGGCGAAAATCTTCTTTTTCTGCACATTGCTCTAACTCTTCTGTCTGTACAGCCATTCTCCTCTGAATCCGCTCTGTTGCATGCAGCAGCAGATGAAATAGGTCATTGGCTCGCTGCCGGACACGGGCATAACGGTCTCGTTCTGCATAGAAATAATCCAACACTGCACATGCCGATGGCATGGTCCTTGTATACAGCAGCGTGCCAAACTGATGCAATGGAAGAAAAGAAAAGTCTTTCAGCTGTCCTTCTTTGGTGGCAGCAATGGTAAAAATACAATCCTGTTGTAACAATCGTTCTTTTGTCTTTTGGATGATGTAAAGCAGCCGTTCCATCTGTGCTTCTGTCAGCGTCTCTGCACGGCATTCCTCGCCTCGTCCGGTATAGAATGCCCACTCCCGTACCAGAACCGGCGAAACGCCCTCCAGCGTTTGCAGCAGCACCTTATACAATGCACCACTTTTCTCCGCAATGGCTGCTTGCAAAACGTCCCGTTCCACTGTTAAAAAGTTCAATCGGGGTTCTGCCGGCGGCAGGGCATAGGCAATTCCCGGCAACACCAATCGTTTCCGAGACATCTCGGCATCCACCCTCTTAATACTGTCGATGACCTTGCCATTCTCATCAATGAGAATCAAGTTGGAGTATTTCCCCATAATTTCACAAGCAAGCGTCAGTTGCACCACATCGCCCAGGGTATTCACACAAGAAAAATCAAAATATAGAACCCGTTCCAGACCGTCTTGTCGAATCGCAAGCAATTTTCCGCTGCCAAGCCGTTTTCGCAGCAGCATACAGAACATCGGCGGTGCTGCCGGATTGTCAATATTCTGATGGGTCAAGTGTACACGGGCACGATCCGCAGAAGCGGAGATTAAAATTTTATGACTGCCCTCCGGATTACGCAGAGAAATTAAAATCTCTTCCCTTGTCGGCTGATGAATCTTCTCGATTCTTGCACCAATCAACCCAGATAGCTCTTGTCGAACTGCATATAAAAAAGCACCGTCTAATGCCATGTTCGTACTCCTTTCTGTTTGTCGTTCCCATTATGCCTTCACAGCATAAAATCCAACCTGCAAATACGAATGCCAGAACACCTCTGCACAGAGAAAACCGCTTTCTTTCAGCTGTTTCAATTGTTCCTGTACTGTAATCGGAAAAAATTCTGTTCCATATCGCTGGGAATGCGATTTCACCGCTTCTTCCGATCTACCATGCTGTAACCCATAATGTTCCAGTCGTTTCCGCAACAATTGCTTACCGATTTCACTGTCAGGTGCAGTATTTTCAAATGTCACAAACAAACCGCCAGGTTTTAATGCCTGAAAGCAACGCTGCAATGCCTGCTTTCGCTGTTCCGGTTGAAAATAATGATGGGACTGTATGGCTGTCACCAGATCAAATTCCTCTGAAAAAGGCAAATCCTGTGAACCAACTTGTAAAAACTGAAAAATTCCCGATGTTGCAGAAAGCTTTTCCTTTGCTGTTTGCAGCATATATTCTGATGGATCACACAGTACTGCTGTATCAATGCGAAGCTGTTCCAAGGCTTTTTCCAAAAATGTACCACTGCCACATCCCGTATCCAACAGGCGAATTGGCTTATCTCCAAAATAAACCGATGCCAATTCTATAATCTGTTCATGAATCGTATCGTAAAAGGGAATTACACTTCTCACATTGCCATCATAATCATTCACAGAAAATGGGGTCGTATTGTCCATAAAATTTCTCCTTTCGCAGCCTAACGCTTCATTCTTTTTGATATTGTAATAGTTCAAATGCAATCTCTGTCTCCAGCGTTTCCAATTCCGCCAATCGTGCCTGTTCCTTCTGACCGGTCTTATAATAATACGGTGTCATCGCAAACAGATTCTGAATCGCAGTTTGATTTGGCAGGGAAATCACAGTTTCTATGGTACGTTTTCCAATAAACGAAAACCCTTCTAATGCATATGGCTTTACTGCATTCTCATATGGCGTATCATAAATTGCCTGTTTCAGCCCGATCAAGTGTCTTGCTGCTGGTATGCCCAAAATCATCACACCACCTGGTTTCAACACTCGTTGAAACTCTGTTCCAGCATATGGTGCAAACAGGGAAATCAACCCGTCACAGCAATGATCTGATACCGGCAGATGAAACACACTGCCCACCGCAAATGAAGCCGCCCTACAGTGCCTTGCCGCCAAATCGACCGCATATTTAGAAATATCCACACCATAAACCTGTACATCTTTTCCTGAGGATTGCAATGCCTCTGTTACTGCTGCTGTATAATAACCATCTCCACAGCCGGCATCCAGCAAAATCCCTTTTTGCGGCATTGCAGATACCGTCATTTCACAAACTGCCTGTTGAAATAATGCATAATAACCCGCCTGCAAAAAATCCCGTCTTGCCCGCACCATCTGCAAATTATCGCCTGGCTGTTTGGTACGTTTCTGCTGCACAGGCAAAAGATTCACATAGCCGCTTTTGGCAACATCGAAACAGTGCCCATTCAAACAGCGAATCCCCTTTTCCTGCTTCTGCATGGAAGCTACACAAATCGGACAACGCCAAATACTCATGTCTGCTCGCCCCCCATTGCATAGCAAACCGGATCTCCATATGAATCACAAATCACTTCTACTTCCGGCAGACTGGTCTGTAAGCGTTCCTTGAGAATTTGCACTGCAATCTGTTCCGTATGATAGTGTCCGCAGTCGAACAGAGCAATGTCCAAATTCCTTGCTGCATACCAACGATCATGCTTGACATCGCCGGTAATCATAGCATCGCAACCCATGGCTGCTGCCTCCTCCAGCATGGAGGCACAAGCACCACAGCCCACATAAATGTTCTGAATCGGATGTTGTACCGGTGTATAACGAACCACGGTACAGCCCAATGTCTGACGCAATGTCTCTGCCAATGTTTTTGCCTCCCAAGCCACTGCACTGGTATCTGCCCAGCCGAAGCCAATCCCATTACCATTCGCCGCTGGTGCAGCAATCTTGCCACAAAGCTGCAATGGCTCTTGCAGTATAGTATGCAGCCGGTCATTGATGCCACCGCACGCACAATCTAATGGTGTATGGACACAAATGGCAGCCAAATTATTTGCTGCCAGCTTCCAAACCGGATGCTGCGGAGCGAGCTGTTTTAACGGAGAAAAAATAATGGGATGATGTGCCACCATCAAATCTGCACCTTGTGCAGCCGCCGCCGCAATGGTTTCATTGGAAATATCCAATGTCACATAGACTTTTTTCACTGGCATGGAAAAATCTCCTGCCAGCAAACCGGAATTATCCCACTTTTCCTGCGTGGAAAAAGGGGCAAAGGCGTCAATTACCTGATAGACTTCTTTCACGGTTACCATTTCACACATTCCTTTCTATTAGAGAATCACATTCTGCTTCCTGCATATAAAAATCGATTTCCTTTGCAAGCTGTTGATAGTTTTCTGCTTCTGGCTGATTTCCCTTTTGCATTTGTGCTGCAATCTCCTGAAATCGTCTTTTTTTTCGCTGCAAATACGCCTGTACAACGGGTAAACTCCAATCCTGCATCCCAATCTCTGCTTGCAATGGTGTCAGCTGCCGCTGCACTCCATCATAGTGCACCTGCATGACGGTATAAAAAAATCGTCCTTCTTTTACAATTTGCTCTCTATCTATCGCATAGCCATTTTCCGCCAACCACTTCCGCAGCAGCGGAATCTTTGTCATCGGCTGTAAAATCAAATTCACGCCGTTTTGAATCCACTTGCATGGTTTCAAAATATGTACAATCGTTTCGCCACCCATACCGGCAATGACAACATCCGTGACATCTTTCCCATCGATCTGCTGTAACCCATCGGACAATTTCAAGGTAGCTTGTTCCAACAAACCCGCCTGTTCCAATGTCCGCTTTGCAGCTTGTAATGGTCCTTCTCCAATATCCGATGCAATGACATGCCTGCAAATATGATTTCGGAGCAGTTCTGCTGCCAGATAAGCGTGATCAGTCCCCACATCGCAGACCACGCCACCCATTGTTACCCATGCTGCACAAGCTTGCAGCCGCTTATTCAACATCCATGTCTCCTCCTTTTTCTGTATCATAATTTTTCTATAAAATCATCGGAAAAGTCTTTATTTAGAAGAAAAAACGGCCGCCCATCAAACCTGGACGACCGCTTTTGTGTTTTCCTGCTATCTTGGTTACGCTTCTGTCGTGGCAGCGGCTGCACTGGATGCAATCTGCTTGTTCAGTTCTTCCAACAGTTCATCCACCTCAATGCCGTGTACCATGCAAGCTTCTTCTACTGTTTCGCCTCTGGAAGCCGGACAGCCAAGACAATGCATCCCAATTGCCATAAACAACGGTGCAGTTTCCGGTGCAATATCCAGAATGTCTCCAATAATGGTATCCTTTGTAATTGTTACAGCCATTTTGATTCCTCCTGCTTTTCAGCATATGATTAGCTTATCCGAAATGGTTTCATTTATACAAGACAAAGCAAGGCACAGCAGAATTGCTATGCCATTGCCCTTGTATGTTTGCGTTTGCTTATTCTGCTTCCTTCATCTTTGCAAAACATTCGCTGCAATATACAGCACGATCTTCTCTCGGCTGAAACGGTACTCTTGCTTCCTTGCCGCATGCAGCACAGGTTGCTGTGAACATTTCCCGTTCCGGCTTATTTCCAGATGCATTTTTCTTTGCATCACGGCAGCTCTTGCAACGCTTCGGCTCATTAACAAAGCCTTTTTCTGCATAAAATTCCTGTTCTCCTGCAGTGAATACGAACTCCGCTCCGCAATCCTTGCATACTAAAGTCTTATCTTCGTACATAATGTGACCTTTCCTTTCTGAATAACGCCTTTCTTGCTGCATTATTCCGCCGTTTTCTGTTTTCCTTGACACAGAAACGGCATTTGCAATAAAAAAAAGTTTTTTGGATCGAGAACGGATTTCCACCGACATCTTTGTAAAACAATGCTTTTAATTAAGCTATCGATCCTCAATATTCTAGCAGCACAACTTGTTTTTCCATCAGGCGTGCTACTGTCTTATTATACCGAAAAAGCTGCTACTTGTCAATATGTTTTCCAAAAAAACAGATGGCAAGCTGTAAAACCGTCATTTTTTCCAATTTCATTGAATTAAATTCGGTCAAATTCACAAAAAATCCGGTTGCTACACGCATCCGGATTTTCCATACTTTTTACACAATGGTTACTTTCGATCCAGGATCTCAAAAATCGCCATGATATCATCCGGATCTGCTGGCTTTTTGCCACTATTAGCCGTTGCCGTTCTGGTTGGCTGTGGTTGCGGCTCTGGTTCTACCGGCGTTTCTTCCACTGGCTCTGCTGCTTCTTCCTCCAGTGCTTCCAGTTCTTCCCCAAAACCAGCAGCAATCACAGTGATGGTCATTTCATCCTGCATATCTTCCTTGAAGGCTGTACCAAAAATAAATTCTACATTGTCGGCAGCCTTGTCGGTAATCATCTTGGTTGCGTTGTCCACATCGGAAGAGAGAATATCCTCGCTCATTGTAATATTGATCAACAAGCGTTTTGCACCGGCAATAGAAGTTTCCAGCAGCGGGCTTGCGATAACGGCATTGGCAGCTTCCTTTGCCTTGTCCTTGCCGGAACCATGACCGATTGCCAAGTGGGCATAACCGGCACCCTTCATAATCGTAGAAACATCTGCAAAGTCCAGATTGATGTAGCCTTCTTCTACAATCAAATCGGAAATACTCTTCACGCCAGTTTTCAGGATATCATCCGCCAAAGCAAAGGATTCCCGCATAGTCAATGGCTTATCCATACCTTCCAGCAGCTTTTCATTCGGAATTACAATCAGGGAATCTACGTACTTTTTCAGTTCCATGATGCCCTTTTCTGCCTGTGCCATCTTCTGTTCCCGTTCAAATGCGAAAGGTTTTGTCACAACTGCAACGGTCAGGATACCAGCTTCCTGTGCCAATCTTGCAACAACCGGAGCTGCACCAGTACCCGTACCGCCGCCCATACCAGCGGTAATAAACACCATGTCTGCACCCTTGAGAGCTGCTTCAATCTCTTCCTTATTTTCCTCTGCACTCTGCTGACCGATGGTAGGTTTATTGCCTGCCCCTCTGCCTTTTGTGAGTTTTGCACCGATCTGAATGCGTGTGGTTGCCTTGGAATTATTCAAAGCTTTTGCATCCGTATTAATGGCAATATATTCAATATCCTGCACACCAGATGCCACCATGCAGTTCAGGGCATTTCCGCCGCCGCCGCCGACACCGACTACTTTAATATTTACATCCGGCTCAAATGCGTCCTCATAAATGAAATCCGTCATTTTTCTCTTCCTCCTAAAAAACTCTCGCTTCTATGACACCCAGCAATCTACGGATACCGCACATTCTGTTTCATTGTCAGTAAATACACCTATTATATTACCATATTTCCGCACATATTGCAAGCCATTTTAAAAATTTTTTTCATTTTTTCATTTCCCGTGAAATTTTGCAGGGAAAATGCCGATGTTTTCGCATTTTTTGACGAATCTCACGGGTTTTCGGCAGCCGTTGTCGTCGTCGTTGTTTCTGTGGTAGTTGTTTCTGTGCTGCCGCTGCCGCTTATTGTTGTTGCAGTGGTTTCTGCCAACTGTGTTTCCATCGGTTTAATCGGTTCCAGTTCATCCACCACACTGCTGTCACGGAACGAGCACTGATTATTGCCTACCATCGTCAGATAGCCTTTTTTGTCAATTCCAAGCCGGTCAATGACGGTTTCCGCCAGTGTAATCTTATATTCGAGTTCATTCCAGTTACCAAGGTCAAATATAATTCGGTCATCAAAGCAAACACGCATGTCATACTTATCTGTCATATCCACAGAAGTAATGGGGCTGCTCAATTCTCTGGACATGATTTTCGTAAATAAATAAAAGATTTTATCCTTTTGTTGATCCTGTGAAACCAGCTTCTCACCTGGTGATAGGACAGACGGCAAATAACCATAGAAAACCGGCAGCCCCTCCGCAGCCTCCATACTATTGGAAATAATTTTACCAGTGGCACTCGTCAATAAAATGCCGTTATCATATACAATATTATAAGATTCCCGGCATTTCTCCACATTAATCACCAATTCATCCGGAAATTTTTTCTGTACATCTACATGTTCAATGTAAATTAGCTCATCATATACTCGTTTTGCCACTTTATCCGTGTTCAATTTAATGAGATTATCTCCCGAACAGACATCTGCTGCTTTTACAATATCGGTCACATTATATTGCTGTGCCTCTCCCGTTACAACAATGGTTTCCACATTAAAGAAAACGGTAGTGGACAATGCAACGCCCACGCCAGCTGTTAAAACCAACACAATCACAATATAAAGCGGCAGCCAGCGGTTTCTTCTCCGAACCCGCTTTACATTGGTTTCCGACTTCATATCTGTTTTTTTCACATCCTGCATTGGCATATGCACGCCTCCCTGCCTTTCACTGCTTCTATTTCCGCTGCACTTGCTGTCGTGCAGTGTATTCCAAGTTTTCCCGTTTTATGGATGCTCCCACATCGGTCAGCACCGTTTCGATCGCCTCATATCCACGATCAATATGAAAAATCTGCGTCACTTCTGTGACGCCCTGTGCCGCCAGTCCTGCCAGCACCATAGCTGCACCACCCCGCAAATCGGTGGCACGAACTGGTGCACCAGAAAGCTGCCGCACGCCTTTGACGACGGCGGTTTGACCGGAAACATAAATCTCCGCCCCCATTTTCAACATAGCATCTACATGCCGGTAACGATTCTCAAATACGGTCTCCTCAAACACACTCACCCCGTTAGCACACGCCATCAACGCCATAAAAATCGGCTGTGCATCCGTTGGAAAACCAGGATGCGGCATCGTACGAATCGGTGGCAATGCCTGCAGTCTTGCCGGTGCATGTAAATACAATGTTTTTTCTGCTACATCAATTCGACAACCAGTCTGCTCCAGAACTGGTAGCAAATTTTCCATCTGTGCTGGTTCTGTCTGCTTGAGCTGCATCGTACCGCCAGTGATGGCGGCGGCTGCCAGATAGGTAATCCCGGCAATTCGATCCGGCATAATCCGATACACCGTTCCGTGCAATACAGAAACACCATGAATTACGAGGGTATCGCCACCGTCTCCATAAATCTCTGCACCACATTGCCGCAGAAATGCCGCCAGATCACAGATTTCCGGTTCTCTTGCAGCATTGTAAATATAAGTTGTACCTTTCGCCCGTACAGCTGCCAGCATAATATTTTCCGTTGCCCCTACAGAGGGATATTTCAAGTGAATTTTTGCACCGTGCAGCCCATTTGCTGCACAGCAATGCAGCCGGCCACCATTCTGGATAATCTCTGCCCCCATTTTTCGCAGAGCCTCCAAATGCATATCAATCGGTCGTGGACCTAATTCGCAGCCCCCTGGATAGGACAGCTGGCAAACACCGCACCGCCCCAACAATGCACCCAAAAAAATAATGGAAGACCGCATTTCCTGCATCAACCGTTCCGGTATTTCTTCACAACACATCCCGTCCGCTGAAATCACAGCGGTATGTCCCTGCATGCAGCAGCGACAGCCAAGGTCCGTTAAAATCCGGCAGGCGGCAAATACATCTGTCAGTCTGGGACAATTCTCCAGAACTGTTTCCCCCTGACAGAGCAGCGAAGCGGCAAGAATGGGAAGCACGCTGTTTTTGGCACCGTGCAGCACAACCGTTCCCTCCAGCGGAATGCCGCCTGTTATGACAAGTTTTTGCATCCGCATCACCTCGAGTTCTTTTTCTCATGGTATGCGAATGGGTGTCATTTGGTTCATTTTTAATGTTACGATTCTTCCGCAGAGACAGCCGATTCCGTCAGCGGCTTTCCTGCTTTCTCCATGAGTTTTTCTACTACATGATAGATCCGACTTGGTGTATCTGAAATGGCAAGATCGGCCGCCTGTGCTGCCATTTCCTCTACCATCTGTCGATTTTCATACAGCTCTTCGACATGGTGCATCATGCCTTCCACAGTCACATTTTTCTGTTCAATCACAATAGCGGCACCAGCCTTCCCCAGTACATTGGCATTGTGCAGCTGATGATTGCCAGCAACAATTGGAGATGGAATCAAAATGGATGCCTTCCCGGCTGCCTCCAACTCTGCCAGCGTGGAAGCACCTGCCCGACAGATCACCAAATCCGCTGCCGCCAGACAAGTATCCATATCATGAATATACTCTGTAATCCGCAGTCGATCACTCCGCATGGGAATGCCTGCTGCTCGCATAGCTGCCGGAAAACTCTCCCGACCCATACCGCCGTACCCATGAATGTGATTGATTGCCATGCCGTTTTGTACATGCCATGGAATCAATGTTTCCATTACCTCATTGATACAGCCTGCTCCCAGACTACCACCAAAGGAAAGAATACACATACTGTCATCAAATCCCAGCTCTCGCCGTGCTTCCGCCTTGGTTTTCTGCGTAATGCCGGACCGAACTGGTAAACCCGTGATGGTATATGGACAGTCAAAATCCATGTATTCCAACGCTTCTTTGACTGTCAACATGACATGATCCACTTCCCGTGCCAGCATTTTATTGGTCACACCCGGAAATGCATTTTGTTCATGAATCGCACAGGGCACCCCCATCTTTGCTGCCATCCGAATGACAGGACCAGCAACGTAACCGCCGGTTCCAATCGCAATATCCGGCTGAAATTCATTGACAATCTGTTTTGCACGCTTGCCAGATGTGGCAAGATACCAGGCTGCCTGTGCATTTCTCCGAATATTTTTCATGGTCAGCTTTCTCTGAAAGCCTGCCACCTTAATCGTAGCCAGCTGATAACCGGATTGGGGAACCAGCTTCGCCTCCATACCGTTTGGCGTTCCGGCAAATAGAAACTCCGCATCCGGCTGATGTAATTGGATAATCGAAGCGATTGCCAGAGCCGGATTGATATGACCGCCTGTACCGCCGCCTGCAAAAAGCACCTTCATAGTAATTTCACCTCATCAGTTTGCATTCTGTTTTTTGTTCTTATGCCGTTCCAACAGCTGGTTTTTGATTGGATGCTGACTCTGTTGCTGTTTTCTTTTCTGTTGCAGCTGCCTTCGTCGAAGTTGTTTCCTTTGCTGGTGTTTCTGCTCGGTATCGAACACGAGAAATATTCAGAACAATCCCCATTTCTGCCAGCTGCAAAATCAATGCCGTACCGCCATAGCTGAAGAATGGCAAACTAATACCCGTATTGGGGATCAAATTGCTGACAACACCGATGTTAATAAATGCCTGTAAGCCAATGTGCATCGTAAACCCAACTGCCAGTAACATACCAAATTTGTCATGTGCACGAGAAGCAATATGGAAACCACGAACCAGCAACAGCACAAACAGCAATACAACAGTCAGTGCCCCAACGAATCCCAATTCCTCACAGACAATGGAAAAAACAAAGTCATTTTTGGTTTCCGGCAGGTATAGGTATTTTTGTCTGGACTCACCGAGTCCCAAGCCAAATAGACCGCCTGATCCAATGGCAATCAAAGACTGACAGGTCTGCCAGGTACCGCCCTGACTATCGGAAAATGGATCCAGCCAAGATTCAATACGAGTCTGGAAGTAACCATATCCCTCTGAAACAGACAAATACAAGACAATCCCCACAATGGCTGCCACGCCTGTAATCACCAGTGCAAAGAAGTGTGTCGGACGGATACCACCAACAATTACCATGGAAAGTGCAATCGTACAAATCAAAATGGTACCAGACAAGTGCGGTTCCAGCATCAGCAGAGCTGCTACGACACCTAACGCCAGCAAATACGGCATAACACCCGTTTTAAAGCGGTTCATTCGATCATAATTTTTCTCAATATGATAGGCAAAAAAGATAACAATCCCAATTTTCATCAACTCAGATGGTTGGAAGTTAAAGTTACCAATGACCAGCCAACGCTGTGCACCGCCCTCACTGGTACCAACCAACAAAACCAAAAGCAATAAAATCACTGGCACAACGTAAGCAGAGACCGCAATTCCTGGTGTTTTATAGAGGTGATAATCGACAATCGACAAAAACCACATGGCCGCCAATCCAACCACTGCCATTTTAATCTGTTCTTTTGCATAATAACTGCCCTCTAATCCCTCTGCAATCGCCCACGCATAACTTGCGGAAAACATCATAATGATACCAATGACCAAAAGTGCAATTACGATCAGGAAAAATGCCAGATCGACTTCTCCGTACCGCACGCCCTTCTGCCAAAGCGGAAACCGAAACCGGTTTTTTTTCTTTTCTGCCTGACTTGCAGCTGTTGTTTCTGCCATATGCAACCTCCTTGCACATTTTCACCTTCCGCCTGCCAATCCAACAGGACTTAGACAAACAATACCAAAAGCAATCCCAGAATGCCTATCACCAGAGCAAACAGAGAAAATGTAATTACAATCTTATATTCACTAAAACCACTCAATTCAAAATGGTGATGAATCGGGGTCATCTTAAAAATCCTTCTGCCTTCGCCATACTTCTTCTTGGTATACTTAAAGTAAGTAACCTGAATCACAACGGAAAGTGCCTCCAGAATATAGAGCAATGCCACCAGCAGCAAAACCAAATGCTGATGGGTCACCAATCCCACAGAAACCACTGCGGCACCCAAATACATAGAGCCAGTGTCACCCATAAAGCACTTCGCTGGATGCAAGTTCCAAACCAAAAATCCCAGACAGCCGCCTGCCAGTGCAATGGTGAAAATGGACATCTCCTGTAACGAAAGCAGCACACAAATTATGGTCATCAGCAGCATGTTGACCATGGTCACGGTACCACAAAGACCGTCTACGCCATCTGTCAGGTTTACCGCATTGGTCAAATACAGAATCACAACCAGCATCAGCGGATAATAGAACCACGAAATATCAAATGAAAAGAACGAAAAATTTAAGGTAGTATCTCGATCCCCCAGCCAGTACTGTACGCCCAGCCATGCAGCTGCCACTACGACCTGTAAGACAATTTTCTGCATCGGAGAGAGTCCGTCATTTTTTTTCTGTACGACTTTTTTGAAGTCATCGATAAATCCAATCAAACCAAACAAAATCGCAAAAACCATACAGCTCAGCATCTGTATGCCACGATTCAAATCCAAAATTTCTGTCCCAGATACCGTACTGTCACTGCAAGTAACACGATACAGGCAATACCCCACTCCAACTGCAATTGCAGTAGAGAAAATAAACAGGATACCACCCATCGTCGGCGTGCCTTGCTTTTTTGCATGCCACTCTGGTCCGAATTTCATTTTGATGGGCTGCCCGAATTTTAACTTATGCAGGAAAGGAACCAGTGCCTTTCCGAATACAGCTGCAACTGCAAAGGAAAGCAGTGCAACAATTACATTAATGCTCCACAGCGGCATGAACTGATTCCTCCTGTCTGAAAATTTCCTCCATGCAGTCTTCCAAATGCATACCACGACTTGCTTTGAACAGCAATACATCACCTGGACGCAAATATGCTCGAATCGCACTGCAAAGTTCTACTTGATCCTCTGTATGAAAGACCGATGTACCTGCTGCGGCAGCTGCTCTGGCAATTGCAATTGACTCCTTACCATAGCAGAACAGTTGATCCAGATGACTGGCAGTTGCCATATCCCCTACCATGCTGTGCAGCTTTGGAGAAAGTTTTCCCAGCTCCAGCATATCGCCCAGAACCGCAACTCGTCTGCCTTCTCCCTTCATCTGCCGCAGTACATGCAATGCTGCACGCATGGAATCTGGACTGGCATTATAACAGTCTACAATGACAGTATATGGTCCACGCTGCTCAATATTCTGCCGAAACGGAATCGGCTGATAATCTGCCAATGCCTTGCAGATCACATCTGGTGCAATACTGCAAATCCGTCCTACACAAAATGCCGCCAGTGCATTCATCACATTGTGCATTCCCACACAGGGAAGAACAGCAGGAAATGTTCTGCCATCCTTTGTTACAATTGTAAAGGTAGTTTCGTTATCCCCCTCTTGTACCTCTTCCGCAGTAACATCCGCCGTTTTGGTCTCCAGACCATATGTATATACAGGTCTGTCCAGTTGCTCTACAAATGGTGCAAGATGTGGATCATCCGCATTCAGCACCAACGGTGCATCCGGCTCCATACCATCCAGTATTTCCATTTTTGCCTTTAAAATACCTTCCTGCGAACCCAGATTTTCGATATGGGAAAACCCAATATTTGTAATCACACCAATGGTCGGCTGTGTCGCACAACTTAATCGGTGAATTTCACCAAGGTGAGACATCCCCATTTCAATGACAGCGGCTTTATGCTTTGGTGCAAGGTGCAGCAACATCTTCGGCAGACCAATTTCATTGTTCAGGTTTCCCTGCGTCTTCAATGTTTCAAACGCCGCAGAGAGCACCAATGCAATCATTTCTTTTGTGGTTGTTTTTCCAACGCTGCCGGTTACGCCCACTAAAATCGGAGAAAACTTTCTTCTATAGTAAGCAGCAATTTGCAGCAATGCCGTTCCAGTATCCGGTACAACAATACAGGGAAAATCCGCAATTGGATGATCCGTAACGGCTGCCACCGCCCCATCGGAAATGGCTTTCTGCACAAACTGATGCCCGTCAAAATTGGCTCCACGCAATGCCAGAAACAGACATCCTGCTTCCAGCTTTCTGGTATCGGTACAGATATCATTGACTTCTGCTTCAAATGGTGCCGTACCCCCAACAGCCGCTGCAATTTCTGATAATTGTAACTTCTCCATGTTTCTCCCTCACCTTATAATTTTGTCAAACACTCTGCAACGATTTCCCGTTCATCCATGTGAATGTGAACATTATTCGCCAGAATCTGATAATCCTCATGTCCTTTTCCTGCTAACACCAGTACATCTCCTGGCTTTGCCAGCTGCATCCCACGCAGAATGGCTTCCTTCCGATCAATCACTATTTCATATGGTACAGAAGAACCTTCCAGTCCCGTCAAAATATCCTGAATAATTGCCTCTGGATCTTCGTCTCTTGGATTATCAGAGGTAATCACCAAAAAATCTGCATAGGCTGCAGCTGCTTTTGCCATTTTCGGCCGCTTGGTTTTATCCCGATTGCCGCCGCATCCAAACAGACAAATTAACCTGCCTTCAGTATACTCTTTGACACTTTTCAGGATATTTTCAATGGCATCCGGGGTATGTGCATAGTCGCAAATGACAGAAAACGGTTTTCCGGTTGGAATCACCTCACAACGTCCCCGTACCCCTCGACACTGCTGCACTGCCTGTAGAACCTGTGCATTTGACAAACCCAATTCCATACAGACCGCACAGGCAGCCATGACATTAGAAACATTGAACATACCCGTCATCTGCATATTAACTGGATAGGATTTCCCACCGTAGCACAACCAGAAACTCGTACCGTCTGCCCGCAGTTTGATGGCATCCGCATAGTAATCCGCAGAGGAGGCGTTCCCATAGGTTTCCATTGCACAAGAAACCTCTCCTGCAAGTCGTCTTCCATAGTCATCATCTATATTGATTAATGCATAATCTGTAATATCAAACAACATTTTCTTCGCCTGATAATACGCTTCCATCGTTTTATGATAATCCAGATGATCCTGTGTCAGGTTGGTAAAAACAGCTGCACGGAAGTGAGTCGGACCAATCCGATGCTGTACCAAACCAAAAGAAGAAACTTCCATGACAACATAGTCACATCCGGCATCTGCCATTTTCCGATAAAGTGCCATCAGATCATAGACCATTGGTGTAGTATTATCGGTATGAAATACCTGGTCACCGATTTCATTCTGAATCGTTCCAATCAAACCAACCAGATATCCATTTGCTGTCAAAATATGCTTAATGACATTGGTGATTGTAGTTTTCCCATTTGTACCAGTGACACCAATGAAGGACATCTGCCGTTCTGGATGATCAAACCAGGCGGCACACAGCTGTCCATAAAAAACATAGGTATCTGGTACCATAATCTGCTGTCTGCCGAGTCCCAAATCCCGTTCTGCAACAACGGCTGCCGCTCCTTTTTCCAGCATTTCCGCAGCAACGGTATGCCCATCAAAGTGATCTCCCTTGATACAGACAAACAAATACCCTTCCTGTACTTTTCGAGAGTCACTTGTGATACCATTAATTTCTCTGTCCTCTAACTCTGTTTCTGCATTGCCTTCTAATAATGCATACAACCGCATGACAGATAACCGCCTTTCTTTTTCGTTTACAATATTCCAATATACTTTTCCAATGTTATCAAAAAGGGGGGTGCTTCCTTTCAAAGCATCCCCTTTTTTCCTCTTTGCATGATTGCAACGGGGCTGCTGTTTGTTTCCCAGAGTGTAGGTCTACTTCTTAACCGCTCTGATCATTGATAGACAACGTCAAGCTGATCACAGTCCCGACTTCTACTGATGTACCGGCATCCTCTGACTGGAATTGTACCTTTGCATCGGCATTTTCCGAAGAGGCACCCAGTGTCACAATATTTAAACCAAGCTGTGTTAAGGCGGTATTTGCCTCTGCTGCCGTCATGTCAATCAAATTCGGCACTTCCACTACTTCTGGTTCCACATCTTCTTCCGTATACAAAATCACTTTGCCGCCCTTTTCAATCACAGAACCTGTTTTCGGACACTGTGATAAAACACGGTTGCCCTCGCCGATCACTTCATAGGTCAAATCCATATCATCCAGTGTCGATTTTGCACTTTCCAATGATTTTTCCAGCATCAACGGTACGGTAACATTTCGCTCCGCATATTCCTCATCTGTATATTCTGGATAGAATCCCAAATATGGCAAAACTTCAGACATGACAGTTCTTGCGTATGGTACACAAACTGAACTGCCGTAATAATTGATGGAATTATCCGGTTCGTCTGCTATAATCAACATGAGTACTTCCGGATCATCTGCTGGTGCAAAGCAACCGTATGATGCGACATACTTCATCTCAACACCATCATATTCGTCCAATTTTTCAGCCGTACCAGACTTACCACCGATGCGATAGCCTTCAATATAGGCATTGTGTCCACCATTTGTTTCTACAACAGCCTCCAACTGCTCCCGTACTGTCTGTGAGGTGGCTTCTGAGATAACCTGTCGTTTTTCCTCCGTTTTATGTTCCATCGCAATATTGCCATCTGCATCAACAATTTGCTCTACCAAATAAGGGGTAACCAGTTTTCCGCCATTGATGGCAGCTGCATAGGCTGTAATCATCTGAATCGGTGTAATTTTATTTGCCTGCCCAAAAGAGGAAGAAGCAAGGTCAACGTTGGACATATTATCCTCTGAAATATACAAACTGCCTGCTTCCCCCGGTAAATCGATTCCCGTTGTTTCTGTCAGACCAAACCCTTTAAAATAATAAGAGAATTTGGAAATTCCCAAACGCAGCCCGATTTCCATAAACGCCGGATTACAGGAATTTGTTAAAGCCTTTGTAAAACTCTGTGCACCATGACCATTTCGATTAGAGCAGCCAATGGTTTCTCCCATAACGGTGAAAGAACCATTACAATAGAAGGAATCATTTTGTAGGTCAATCAATTTTTCTTCCATAGCTGCCGCAGTCGTAACAACCTTAAAAACAGACCCCGGATAGTGAATTTCAGAGATTGCTTTATTTTTCCATTGCGTTTCTCTTGCTGTCAAATACGCATCACTATATTCCTGACCAGTAAGCGACTCCAATGCTTTTGCTGTAGCAGTATCATAAATGACAGATGGTTGATTCAAATCAAAAGAAGGATACGTTGCCATGGCATAAATTGCACCCGTCTTTGGATTCATAATGATACCACAAGCACGCTTCTGCACATTAAACTCTACCGTCATCTCACCAATTGCCTTTTCCAGATAATATTGTAATGTCGTATCCAATGTTAAATAGAGAGAGGCACCATTTTCTGCTTCATATGTAGTGGAATAGCGATATGGCATCTCCTCACCGTTTGCCGCCTGTGCAGAAATAATTCTGCCATCGACACCAGCAAGATAGTCATTATATTGATATTCCAAGCCATACTGCCCATCACCATCTCCATTGGTAAAACCAATGACACTGGCTGCCAATTCCTCCTGCGGGTAGTACCGTTTTGTGGTTGCCTCTGTCGCAAAGGAAACCAAATTCAAATTATCAAAATAACTTTCAATTTCATCTGCAACATTTTTTTCAACCTGTGTTTGCAGCACATAATATCGACCATCCGCTTCAAACGCCTTTAAAACATCCTCTTTTTCAATACTCAGTTTACCAGCTAAATAAACAGCGATATTTTCCTTCAGCATGGAAACATCGATCAGATCTTTTGGCGTATTATCTGATTTTTGTGCTGCTGCTTTTTTACTTTCATTATTCTTTTCTACATCTTCCATCTCATCCCGAAAGAGCTGGGGATCAATATACACATTGTACACCGTTGCACTCCATGCCAACGGTGTACCAGTTGCATCATAAATAGCACCACGTTGTGCTTCCAAACGCATCGTTCCAAAATGATAATTATTTGCCAAGGCTTCATATTTACTATTATCAATAACAGAAACTTTAAATAGCTTTCCAATAATAAAGCAAGAAAATACTAACATGGCAATTTGAATGACAACATTGGCACGAAATTTCATTCTGGCAGTCGGTGCATTTGTACCAGATGCTTGCAATTTATCATACTGTTGTTTGTTATCCAAAAGAATGACACGCCCTTTCAGCATAAAAATAGAAGAAGGCAGGGAACTGTTACCGAATCCCCCGCCTGTATAAAACTGTCCCAATTCGACAGGAATTTCTCGATGATGCAGAAAGCAATTTCTGGAACCTGCATTGAAAACGGAACAGTGTCCGGCTTCGTCTTGTCTATCCTGTCCGATAGCTCTTTCTGCGTAAACGAAGCCAGAACGATTCCTTTTTCCGACACCCGATTTCGTATCTCTTTCTTTGTCTTTTATACTAACGGCGAATTTTATTTATATATCATGCAGCGAGTGCTGCACCGCCGATAGTAGCAAAATAAATTAATGTTTCAGACCCTTTCACCCATCTCTTCTAAATAGGCTTTCTATCCAACTATATGCATACTAACCTCTTAAATATGCAATCAGGTCATTAAACTTCCGTTTAATCCGAACAAAAATGTTCTGATCCGGTTCTTCCACTATGACCTCATCCTCCGTCTGAATCTGGATGTATTGAATCTGAGAGCGATCCAGCTTTTGCAGCCCAAGCCGCTCCTCAGCGTATTCTTTAATATTTCGAATAGAAGCTTGTCCTTCCAACTCTGTTTGCATTCTCACATTTTCACTACGCAAATCCTTCAAACGGCTTTCTTCTGTGGAAATTTGGGAATAAACTTCATTGAGTTGTACATAACTGTTAATTACCAAAGAAAACAACATCAAAGCCAAAATGCCGCCGATCATGATTTTTGCCAGTGTACCCCGTTTTCCGGCTTCGATATAAAAGAGCTTCCGTTGAGATCGTTCTTCAACCACCTCATCTTCTTCCTCTTCCCATTCTTCAGCCTGTACGGTTTCATCTGTTTCCTTCATCAACCGACGCACTCCTTTCTATGACACGCAGTTTTGCACTCCGGCTTCTTCGGTTCTGCTCCAATTCTGTCTCTGTTGCAACAATTGGTTTCCGATTGACTAACTTTCCCTGTGGCACCTTACCGCAGATGCACCTTGGAAAATCCGGTGGGCAAGTGCAGCCCTGACACCATTTTGCAAACTGTTGTTTCACCATTCGATCTTCCAGCGAATGAAAGGTAATCACTGCCAAACGTCCGCCTGGTTTCAAACAAGAAAATGCAATCGTCAATGCACGTTCCAAGTGGGAAAACTCATCGTTTACGGCAATTCGAATTGCCTGAAACGTTTGCTTACATGGATTTTTCGCACGACGTACCCGCTGTGGCACGCTATCTTTGACGATTTCCGCCAACTGCAACGTTGTTGTAATCGGCTGCACCTGCCTTGCCTGACAAATATTTCTGGCAATCGCACGTGCAAACGATTCCTCCCCATAAGCAAACAAAATTCTTGTAATCTCTTCCTGCGACCAATTGTTAACTAAATCTGCTGCTGTCATTCCTGTTTGGCTCATCCTCATATCCAACGGTGCATCCGTATGATACGAAAAACCACGTTCCTCAGTATCCAATTGATGAGAAGAAACACCGAGATCCAATAAAATCCCGTCTACTGCCGCAATTTCAAACCGCTGCAATACCTGTGCCATCTCATCATAATTGGCATGAACAACCGTTGCCGGATAGGGAGACAAGCGTTCTGCGGCCACTGCAACTGCATCTGGATCTCGATCCAAAGCAATCAATCTTCCTTTGCCATGCAACTGTTTTGCAATCTCACAAGCATGACCAGCTCCGCCAACCGTACCATCTACATAAATACCCTCCGGCTGAATCTGTAAGCCAGCAAGTGTTTCCTGCAAAAGCACAGGAATATGCTGAAATGTCATAATACCCTCCCTACATTAGAAACCAAATGCACGCAGAACAGACATCATTTCGTCCAGATCCACTGCCGCATTGGCAGCTTCCCAGCTGGTTCGATCCCAGATTTCCGCCTTATTATTGGCACCAATGACAACAACGTCCTTTTCCAGACCCGCAAACTGCCGTAAATCCTGTGGAAGCAGGATACGTCCTTGTTTGTCTGGAATGACTTCACCGGCACCGGAAAACAGCCAGCGTTTAATCTGTGCCCCCTTGGATTCCGGAATGGCAGCTACTTTTTGTGCCAGCCGCTCCCACTCTGCCGCAGAATACACGGTCAGACAATGTGCATCCAGTCCTTTGGTCACATAGAACGGACTGCCGAGCTGTTCTCGCAGCTTAGTTGGAAAATTCATTCTGCCCTTGGCATCGATGTTATGATAATATGTGCCAATCAGCGAATCCAACCTTGCCGCCGCCCTTCTGTCTGAGATAGGGAAAAGACAGGAAAGGTCACCCACAAAAGGGGAAACTTCCCCACATTTCACCGCATGTTATCATTATACACGATTCTCACAAAAAAATCAATAAGAGAACGATGGAAAAGAGCTAAAAAAATAGAATCAAAAAGATGTGTTTTTTGTGCATTTTCTACAATTTTGATTTCTGCTCGAAAAATGAGCACAAAAAAGGAGAACAGACAAACGTCCATTCTCCTTTTCTTATGCGAAAAATCCGCACCTTATCACATATTACGATTATTCAATCACAGAAGTTACAACGCCGGAACCAACCGTTCTACCACCCTCACGGATAGCGAAACGCAGACCTTCTTCGATCGCGATCGGAGCGATCAGTTCAACAGACATTTCAACGTTGTCGCCCGGTGTGCACATTTCAACGTCAGACGGCAGAGTAATGATACCGGTTACGTCAGTTGTTCTGAAATAGAACTGCGGTCTGTAGTTGTTGAAGAACGGTGTATGACGGCCGCCTTCTTCCTTCTTCAGAACGTAAACCTGACCCTTGAACTTGGTGTGCGGATGAATGGAACCCGGCTTGCAGAGAACCTGTCCTCTTTCAACCTGCTGTCTGGTAATACCACGCAGCAGAGCACCGATGTTGTCACCAGCTTCTGCGAAATCCAGAGTCTTTCTGAACATTTCAATACCAGTTACAACAGTGGACAGCTTTTCATCGGTCAAACCAACGATTTCAACGGTTTCGTTGACGTTCAGCTTTCCTCTTTCTACACGGCCAGTAACAACGGTACCACGACCAGAAATTGTCATGGTATCTTCGATCGGCATCAGGAATGGCTTTGCATCGTCACGTTCCGGAGTCGGAATGTAGCTGTCAACAGCATCCATCAGTTCCAGGATCGGCTTGTAAGCCGGATCAGACAGATCATCTGGAGCTTCCAGAGCAGCCAGAGCAGAACCAGTGATAATCGGAATATCATCGCCCGGGAATTCATATTCGGACAGCGTTTCACGAATATCCATTTCTACCAGTTCGAGCAGTTCCGGATCGTCAACCTGGTCAGCCTTGTTCATGAATACAACAATTGCCGGTACGCCTACCTGACGAGCCAGCAGGATGTGCTCCTTGGTCTGTGCCATCGGGCCGTCAGAAGCAGCAACTACCAGGATTGCACCGTCCATCTGAGCCGCACCAGTAATCATGTTCTTTACATAGTCAGCATGTCCTGGGCAGTCAACGTGTGCATAGTGACGTGCATCTGTTTCATATTCAACGTGAGCTGTATTGATTGTAATACCACGTTCTCTTTCTTCCGGAGCCTTATCGATCATATCGTAAGCTTCGTACTGTGCCTGACCCTTCAGTGCCAGAGTCTTAGTGATGGCAGCAGTCAGAGTGGTTTTACCATGGTCAACGTGACCAATGGTACCAATGTTTACATGTGGTTTGTTTCTTTCAAATTTAGCCTTTGCCATTGGAAAAATCCTCCTAAAAATTATTCTTGCTCATGCCGTGATATGTGATAAGACTATTGTACCAGATTTCCAAGAAAAATGCAAGCCTTTTTTGAAAAAAATACAGATTTTTCTTCTGTACTTTTCCAATGTGCATTACTTCTTTCTGGCAGCCATAATCTTTTCAGCAATGTTCTTCGGTACTTCCTGGTAGCTATGCGGCTCCATGGTGTACTGACCACGGCCCTGTGTATTAGAACGCAGGTCATTGGTGTAACCGAACATTTCAGACAGCGGCACCAAAGCATCTACCTGTACCGTACCAGTTCTGGTCTCCTGACCCTGAATCTGACCACGGCGGGAACTGAGGTCGCCGATTACCGTACCAACATATTCATCCGGCACAATAACAGAAACCTTCATAATCGGTTCCATCAAAACTGGCTGTGCCTGCCGCATTGCTTCCTTGAATGCGATAGAACCAGCGATCTTAAATGCCATTTCAGAAGAGTCTACTTCGTGGTAAGAACCGTCATACAGTTCTACAGAAACATCAACGACCTGATAACCAGCCAGAATACCAGCCTGCATTGCACCCTGAATACCAGCGTCAACAGCCGGAATATATTCCTTCGGAATAGAACCACCGACAATCTTGTTGATGAATTCGTAGCCCTTACCAGATTCGTTCGGCTTCACACGAATCTTAACATGACCATACTGACCGCTACCACCAGACTGCTTCTTATACTTATAATCCACATCGGCATTGCCCTTAATGGTTTCTTTATAGGATACCTGCGGAGCACCAACATTTGCTTCTACCTTAAATTCACGCAGCAGACGGTCTACAATGATATCCAAATGCAGCTCGCCCATACCTGCAATAATAGTCTGACCAGTTTCTTCATCCGTATAGGTTTTGAAAGTCGGGTCTTCTTCTGCCAGTTTCGCTAGAGCGATACCCATCTTTTCCTGACCAGCCTTGGTCTTCGGCTCAATTGCAAGCTGAATAACCGGTTCTGGGAATTCCATGGATTCCAGAATAATCGGATGCTTTTCATCACAGAGTGTATCACCAGTTGTCGTGTTCTTCAGACCAACCGCAGCCGCAATATCACCAGCATAAACAGTTTCGATATCTTTTCTGTGGTTGGAGTGCATCTGCAGAATACGTCCCATTCTCTCTCTGTTATCCTTAGTAGCATTCAACACAGTCGAACCTGCTGCTACAGTACCGGAATAAACACGGAAGAAGCAGAGCTTTCCAACGAATGGGTCTGTTGCAATCTTAAATGCCAGAGCCGAGAACGGTTCTTCATCAGAAGAATGACGGCACTCTTCCTCTCCCGTATCCGGATTGGTACCCTTAATAGCTGGTACATCCAGTGGAGACGGCATATAATCTACAATCGCATCCAACAGCTTCTGTACACCCTTATTCTTATAAGAAGTACCGCAAACAACAGGAACCATCGTATTGGCAATGGTAGATTTCCGGATGCAAGCCTTGATTTCATCAATGGTAATCTCTTCTTCTGCGAAGTACTTTTCCATCAATGCATCGTCCTGCTCTGCAACGTGTTCCATCAAGGAAGCACGATATTCCTCTGCCTTTTCCTTCATATCGTCCGGAATTTCTTCCACACGAATATCTTTTCCAAGGTCATCATAATAAACATATGCCTTCATTTCAACGAGGTCAATAATCCCCTTGAAATCGCTCTCTGCACCAATCGGCAGCTGGATCGGCACTGCATTACATTTCAATCTGTCGTGCATCATTTCTACTACACGATAGAAATTCGCACCCATGATGTCCATTTTGTTGACATACGCCATTCTCGGAACCTGATACTTATCAGCCTGTCTCCAAACGGTTTCAGACTGCGGTTCTACGCCGCCCTTTGCACAGAATACGGTAACAGAGCCATCCAACACGCGCAAAGAACGTTCTACTTCTACTGTAAAGTCAACGTGTCCCGGTGTGTCGATGATATTGATTCTGTGACCGCCCCAATATGCGGTAGTTGCAGCGGAGGTAATGGTAATACCTCTTTCCTTTTCCTGTTCCATCCAGTCCATTGTCGATGCACCCTCGTGGGTTTCACCGATCTTATGGTTGATACCAGTATAGAACAAGATACGCTCCGTGGTAGTGGTTTTACCAGCATCAATGTGTGCCATGATGCCGATATTTCTTGTATTTTCCAGGGAACAATCTCTTGCCATAGTAATCCTCCTATTTCTCTTACAAAGGCAGTGTGATTACCAACGATAGTGTGCAAACGCCTTGTTTGCTTCTGCCATCTTATGGGTATCGTCACGCTTCTTGCATGCACCGCCAGTATTGTTCAGTGCATCGAGGATTTCTCCTGCAAGACGTTCCTTCATTGTCTTCTCGTTCCGCAGTCTGGCGTACTTGGTGATCCAACGGAGACCCAGTGTCTGCCGGCGCTCTGGCCGAACTTCCATCGGAACCTGATACGTAGCACCGCCCATACGGCGAGCTTTTACTTCCAGAACTGGCATTACATTTTCCATTGCCTGTTCAAACATTTCCAATGCTTCCTTGCCAGTCTTTTCCGAAACGATGTCAAATGCACCGTAAACTATCTTCTGTGCAACGCCCTTCTTACCGTCAATCATCACATTGTTGATCAGACGGGTTACGAGCTTGGATTTGTAAATTGGATCCTCCAGCACGTCACGTTTTGCGATTTTACCTCTTCTTGGCATTTTCGCTTCCCTCCTTCACATTATCTGCTTGCTTCCGGCAATTTATGCCGTCTTGCGTGAATTCACAGGTACTCGTTCAAGCAAGTTTTCACTTGCCGACCGTCAGAAGCCAGTGCAGAGGATCGCTGTCCCTTCGGACATCTATATGATCTCCACATGCTTCCTGTGGTAGTTGTAATTCCTGTTTTGAATGATTTGGCTTTGGCTTACTTCTTGCCAGCCTTCGGTCTCTTTGCACCATACTTAGAACGAGCCTGCATTCTGTTGGCAACGCCCTGTGCATCCAGAGTACCTCTGATGATGTGGTAACGAACACCCGGCAGATCCTTAACACGACCGCCACGGATCAAAACCACGCTGTGTTCCTGCAAGTTGTGCCCAATACCCGGAATATACGAAGTTACTTCGTAACCATTGGTCAGCTTAACTCTGGCGATTTTCCGCATTGCAGAGTTCGGCTTTTTCGGTGTAGCGGTACGAACAGCAGTGCAGACGCCTCTTTTCTGCGGTGAACTCTGATTGGTTGTTACCTTCTTCTTTGAATTGTAACCCTTTTGCAGAGCCGGTGCAGTGGACTTAACTGCCTGAACCTTTCTTCCCTTACGGACTAACTGGTTAAACGTTGGCATATGTTTCCTCCTTTTCTGATTTTACTTTTTTCATGCGGCAATGCCACACAGTTAATCATTATAATACAACGATGTTTTCCTGTCAAGTCGATTTTTCAAAAATTAACAAACTTTTTTCATTTTCACCGTATTTTCAAGTTATCAGTCCTGCGGAACGTCTTGCATAAACAGTCAGCACGGCAACGGCATCCTCAACCTGAATGCTGCCATTCTGATCATAATCCGCAGCAATCTTTTGTCGATCGGACAACTGATTTTGCAATCCAGCACAACTTCTTGCATAAGCGGTCAAAATCAAAACAGCATCCTCTACCATAACATTCCCATCCTCATCAACATCGCCATATAACACTGGCAGTGCAACAAATGCTCTTTGATAGATGTCTGCATAAACTTTCACAGAACTGTTATCTTCTGATACAATAATTGCCTGCTCAGGCAAAGTAGTTTCTGTCTGAAACAACATACAATCTGCATTCTTCAACACAATCTGCTGTAGACTATCACAATCTGCAAACGCATCCTGCCCAATACTATAAACATGCTCTGAGAGAACCACACTTCTGAGCGAGGTACAGTTTTGAAATGCCATCGCAGCAATAGATTCCACAGAATCCGGCAGCTGAATTTCTTTCAACGCTGCACAACAATAAAACAAGCCGGAACTGATTTCCCGCAGTCCATTTGGCAAACAAACCGTTTGCAGAGCGGTACACTGATAAAATGCCCGCTCCCCAATCTCTGTCACACTATCCGGTATCGTAAGCTGCTGCAGCTGTTTGCACTCAAAAAAAGCATTGTCTCCAATCCACTGTAAACCAAACGGTAACTGTACTGTCTGCAAATTCCGGCAGCCCGCAAAGGCATAGGCATTCAGAGAAGTCAAAGAATCCGGCAGTTGCACAGACTGTATGGTCATATTCTTCTCAAATGTAAAGCCGGCTATTACACGCACGCCCTCCGGAATCACAACATGCTCTGAAGTGCCTTTATACGCAATCAAAATCTGATTGCCGATGATGACATATTCCTCCTCCTGTTCCGTTAGCCAGGGGGTATCGGATAAAATTCCCCACCCCACATTCTGTAAAGTAGCTGGAATTTGTATGGATTCCAAGCGGCTGCAATCCAAAAAAGCATAGTTTCCAATTTCCTGCAAAGAATCCGGAAGAACGATAGAACGCAGACGGGTATGATCCAAAAATGCATAATCTCCAATCTGTGTGACGGGAATGCCGTCAATTTCAGATGGAATCTGCATTTCAGCAAGGGACGATTTTGCACCAATAATCCGAATGGTATTCTGTTCTGTAATTTCATAATAAATGCCGTCTTCTGTTTGCAGCATTTCTTCTGCATAAACTGATGCTGTATTTCCGCTATAAAACCAGCTGCAAATCATCAGCATAACAGCGGCTCCCAGCTGCACAATTTTTTTCATGTCATAAATTCCTTTTCTATTTTTATCAATCCGGTAAGTGCAGTACATCACAAATGGTTCGCACTACGCCATTTTCTGTGTTGGCTGGTGCAACAAAGCGAGCATGCTGTTTTACCGTTTCGCTTGCCTGTGCCATGGCATAACTGTAATATGCCTGTGAAAACATGGAGACATCATTTTGATAGTCACCGAATACCATGGTTTCCGCTGGTGTCACATGCAGCATTTGCTGTAATTTTGCAACCGCATTTCCCTTGCTGACACCTTTGCACATCATATCCATCCAGACATTGCCGGAAATCACAATTTCATAATCGCTGCCAAATTCACGTTTTAAAACCGGATACAGAACGTTTTCCGGTCCGTCCATTGCACAAAGTGCAATTTTAATAATGGGATCCGTAATCTGATACAGAGTCGGATAGGGGGCATCTGTAAATTGTACATAGAAGTTGGAAATTTCTTTTTGAAATTGTGCTTTTGCTGTATTTGGATAATAGATACCCGCAATCCCACATAGTACTGGCACTGCATTGGGCAACTGCTGGCAGATATCCAGTACAGCATGTACAACAGAAAACGGCATACACTGATAAACAGGTGAATGCCCTGGAATGCGGACATGGGCTCCATTGTCACAGATCAACAGCAGCGAATCCGTTTTTTCCTGAAAAAGTGTCTGCAAAGCCGGATAAGACCGACCACTTGCAACAGCAAAGGCAACCTTCCTTTCTGTAAGAACTTTTAAAAGCTGGGGAAATTCTGCCGGCAGTCTTTTTTTGTCGTCCAAAAGAGTCCCATCCATATCAGTCGCAATCAATTTCACCATATATTTTCAACCTCTTTTCTTTTTTTACAAGAATAGTATAGCACAGCTGAAAAAAACAAACAACCCTTATTTACAATTTTTCCGAAAAATCTTCTGCATATTCCTGCTCAAGCAAATCCATTTTAAATGATGAAGTTCATACTACGCCGCAGGCAACTATGGTCAAGCGGATTGGCAGGGGACAGCTGTCGCCTGCAAAGGGAACGAATTGGAACAGGCTTCCGGATGATTCAAACATGGATTTCCGTGATTCTTGCTGCAAACCACTTGACAAATACCCCCATAGGGTATATAATGAGAATATCACCAGAAAGGAGGCAGATACAATGGAAAAGGATGCAAAAGAAACATGTCCCTGCTGTCACAAGCAAAAAATACGGTCAGAGGAAGAATATACAAAACTTCTCCACAGACTGAACCGCATTGAGGGACAAATTCGAGGGATTCGTGGCATGGTCGAAAAAAATGTATACTGTCCAGATATTCTGGTACAGGTCGCCGCCGTCAACGCTGCCCTCCATGCATTTAATCGAGAGCTGCTGGCACAGCATATTCGCACTTGTGTTGCACAGGACATCCGAAATGGAAATGACGAGGTCATTGAAGAATTGGTAGCCACTCTGCAAAAGCTGATGAAATAAGCTGTTGTCCTCAGCCAAAATCCAAAAACGGAGGTTTTGTTATGAAAAAAGAACGTTATTCCGTCACAGGCATGACATGCAGTGCATGTAGTGCCCATGTACAAAAAGCAGTTGCCGCAGTGAACGGTGTGCAATCTGTACAAGTCAACCTACTGCAAAACAATATGACAGTGGAATTTGACGAAACAACAGTGACACCAGAAGCTATTTTTTCTGCGGTCAAAAAAGCCGGTTACGGAGCAATGCCCCTACAGACGGAAAGTACACCCACTGCCAATACGCCCATTGCCTCGCATCATGCGGAACGAAACCGGCTTATCTGGTCAATTGTCTTTTTAATACCGCTGTTCTATATTGGCATGGGACATATGATTGGGTTTCCACTCCCGTCTTTTCTAAAAGGACATAGCAGTATGATGCTGATTGCCTTAATCGAACTGATTTTAGTGATTCCCATTCTCTTTCTCAACCGAAAATATTTTATCAAAGGAACAACAACACTGCTTCATCGGGCACCAACAATGGATACCCTAATCGCACTTGGTTCGGCGGCTTCGTTCTGCTATAGTCTTTATGCAACCTTCGCCATTGCCTATGATATGGGACAAATGGACATGGACGCCGCACATAGCCACATGAATCAACTTTATTATGAATCAGCGGGCATGATTTTAACGCTGATTTCTCTTG
>ENA-UONX01000658-UONX01000658.1-human-gut-metagenome-genome-assembly--contig:-P74old-NODE-658-length-45560-cov-11.546380_pt1 | contig 45560 bp, 33 predicted proteins | sample MGYA00242466_ERZ724013 | MGnify/ENA metagenome assembly ERZ724013 | reverse complement strand
CAACGACCCCGAGATTACAAATCACGTGCTCTGGCCAACTGAGCTAAAGAGGCAGATGGGTAAGCTTGCTACATCGCGCCGCTACAACCAAGTACCCTTGCTACGGTCAAGTCCTGGGGGATTCCGAGGGAGCTTGCCGTGTAGGACTTACCCGAGTGCAAAAGTAGATATAATTTCTGAATCTGCAAGGCCTTTTACCTCATTTCGTTTTATTTTAGTGATAAGTGCTTGACATATCTGATATTATATCTATGTTAAAATATGTATCCTGTTTCTTTGAAGTCCCTTTTTCAGGGTTTGATTTGTAGAATTTCCAGGATTTTGTGGAATATTTCTGTATTCTGATAAGCTCCACAGAACTTGGATGAGCCCGGACCGTAAGCAAAGACTGGCACCATGATAGGTGTGTGATCGTCGGTCATGTAACGGGCCGTGATTTTCTTTTTATCTACGTTTCCGTCAACCAGTGTCAAGCCTCCGGTTTCATGATCGGCAGTTACGATTACCAATGTTTCTCCATTCTGGTCGGCAAATCTGAGGGCTTCGGCTACGGCCTGATCAAAACTAAGCGTTTCCAGAACGGAGCCGGGCAAGAAGTTGGCATGGCCGGCATAATCTACTTTCGCTCCTTCAATCATCAGAAAGAAACCTTTGCTGCCGGCGTTCTTCAGTTTTTGTATTGCTTTCTGGGTAGCTTCTGCCAGAAGAGGCAAACTTTCTTCAGTGGTAGCTTTGCCCATCCGTTCGTCCACACAGATTTCCTTGTCCCCATTAGTATTTATTTCATTGACCGAGGTAGAGATGACATATTGTTTGGCTAATTCTTCCTTGAGGTTGATGCCGTCTTTCCTGTCTGTAAGAGCCGACATTCCGGAACCGTTGAGCAAGGATAAATTCCCTTTCAATAGCCAACGGGTAATTTCGTCGGTTTGGTCTCTTTCCGTTGTATGTCCGTAGAAGGCCGCTGGGGTTGCGTCGGCTATATTGCCCAAGGTTACGATACCGCAGGCATACTGTCGTGGTGCCAAAATCTCGGTTAGGGAAGGATTGATGCTTCCGTCTTGATTGGCACTGATATAACGGTTACAGGTCGGCTGTCCGGTTGCTATGGAGCTGCCGGCTCCGGCTGAGTCGGTTGTATATTGATCTTTTGCTTGGGTCTTAAGCAGGCCGATGTGTTTCAGTTGTAGCATAGTCAATGCCTGGTTGACTGTCTGGGCGGCGCAGATTTGTGCCAGTCCCATGCCATCGCCTATCATAAGAATAATATTCTTGGGAGTTCGATCGGCATTATCCGATTGGAAAGTTGGCTGATAGATTTCAACCGGCTGCTTCAAGTGACTGGAAGATTGGTCAAAACCCTCAAAGGAACGGGTTGCCTTGTCCAAACGGGTTGCTCTGGCCTTTTCTTCCGAAACTTGGGTTTCTGTTTTTTCTGCCAGTTGCATATTTTTACGGTCGAAGTCCTTGAAGAAGTCTGAGCACAATTCTGGTTTGTCGGTATTGATAATATCGATTCCCATGTCATGAAATGTATTCCAAGCCGTTACCCCGTCGGGTGTTCCCCAGAAGCGGACCGGTTTTCCCCAGTTGTGTACTTTATGGATGACTTGGTTGATTTTATCTTTTTCCGGAGCAATGATGGCACCTTTTCCGTTCCAGTGTGAATATTTGTCGAACGAATCACTGACCAGTCCGATTCGTTCCAATTGTTCCGGCGTGTAGTCATATTGAGGTCTTCCGTCGAAAAAGATAAAATCCGGATAGTTCTTGAAATCTTCCGGTTTAGGTGTATTACCTGTGATCAGCACTTTTACGGCTTTCGGATTGACCGACGGGTCAAATACTTCGGGATATTGTTGGAGTTTCTTTACCAATAGATCCAATGTAGGATGTTCTTCCGTCTTCAGGTCAATCATCAGTTGCAGCGTATGATCGTTATCGGCCCAGGGTTTTCCCTGATTGCGTTTGAACTGGGTTACAATCGGGTTGATGTAAAGCTCGTCGATGGTTAAAGCAGTCGGCAGCTCGTCCCGATCGTGAGCAACCAGCAGCCCCGTCTCGTCGGCATTTGTATAAATATCGGCTTCAATGGAATAGACCTGTTGTGAATAAGCCTGATAAAAAGGAACACGCTGGCAGTAATCATTGTGTGAATGAATATAGATGCGGGATTGCGCAAATAGCGATCCGGCAGAACTGACTGCAATAAGAGCCAGCAGGCTCCATCTTTTGTACATGTTTTTTAGTTGCATTTGTTTATCTGTTTTTAGGATGTAAAGTAAAAGATTTTTTATCAACGGGCGATGACTATCAGGTTACATCTTCGTGACAAGATTTTATTCGAAGCTGTTCAGCTTTGTTTTCTGGCAAATTTATAGTAAAAATCGGATATGCGGATCAACTACTTTTGATAAAAAGTAATATGTCGTCAATTTGTCAGTTTTTTCTTTCATTATTAGATAAAGAGTACGGCTAATGGAATCATTTCTTCTCCTATTTTTGTTTTTCACAGACACAATGAAATCCGGAAGATGAGGCGGTTAAGATGTTTTTTGATTACGGCCTTTTTACAGCTGACTGATATTTTGTATTTTTGCATCCATATTTCTAAAACTTAATAATAAGAATAAACACAATGGGTGGTTTTTTCGGTACTATCTCTAAGTCGGCCTGTGCTACTGATTTGTTCTATGGTACGGACTACAATTCACATTTAGGAACCCGTCGAGGCGGTATGGCTACATACGATAAGGAAAATGGGTTTACACGTTCGATTCATAATCTGGAAAATTCTTATTTTCGCACCAAGTTTGAGGCAGCTCTGCCTAAATTCGTAGGAAATGCAGGTATTGGTATCATCAGTGATACAGATGCCCAACCAATCGTTATCAATTCTCATTTGGGTAAATTCGCGATTGTTACGGTTGCTAAGATCAATAATATTGACGAGCTGGAAAAAGAATTGCTCGATCTCAATATGCATTTTTCAGAATTAAGCTCGGGTAAGACCAATCAGACAGAACTGGTTGCTCTTTTGATTACACAAGGCAAGAATTTCGTAGAAGGTATTGAAAATGTTTATAACCGGATCAAGGGTTCTTGTTCGATGCTGTTGCTGACGGAAGACGGTATTATTGCCGCCCGTGATAAATGGGGGCGTACGCCGATTATTATCGGAAAGAAAGACGGCGCCTATGCAGCTACCAGTGAGTCAAGCAGTCTGCCGAACTTAGGATATGAAATAGATAAATTTGTCGGACCGGGAGAGATCATCCGCCTGCGGGCCGACGGATTGGAACAGATGCGGAAACCGAACGAAGGTATGCAGATTTGTTCTTTCCTGTGGGTTTACTACGGTTTCCCGGTTTCCAGCTACGAAGGGAAAAATGTGGAGGAAGTCCGCTTTGCCTGTGGATACAAGATGGGCCAGAAAGATCATTCGGAAGTAGATTGTGCCTGCGGTATTCCTGATTCAGGAGTAGGTATGGCGTTAGGATATGCTGAAGGAAAAGGAGTGCCTTATCATCGGGCCATAGCCAAATATACTCCGACCTGGCCGCGCAGTTTTACGCCGTCAAACCAGGAGATGCGTTCGCTGGTAGCTAAGATGAAACTGATTCCGAACCGTTCGATGCTGGAAGGCAAGCGGATTCTGTTCTGCGATGATTCTATTGTCCGTGGAACCCAGTTGCGTGATAACGTAAAGATCCTGTATGATTATGGAGCAAAAGAAGTGCACATGCGTATCGCTTGCCCGCCGTTGATTTATGGTTGTCCTTTCATCGGATTTACTTCATCCAAGAGTGATCTGGAATTGATCACACGTCGTATTATCAAAGAACTGGAAGGCGACGAAAACAAGAATCTGGACAAGTATGCAACAACCGATTCTCCGGAATATAAGAAAATGGTTTCTATCATTGCCGAGCGTTTTGGTCTGACTTCTTTGAAATTCAATACGTTGGAGACGCTGATTGAAGCGATCGGATTACCTAAATGCAAGGTATGTACGCATTGTTTCGATGGAAGCAGTCATTTCTAATCCGTGATAAACTCTTGGATAAGAGACTGTAATTAATTAAAAATAAATAAGCTTTTGTTTGCATCACCCGGGTGAATTAATTGATTCATATAGCTGAATTGATTGATTCACCCGGGTGATCTGTTTAATTCACCAAGGTGAATCAATTAAAAGTAAATCAATTTTTACGTAAATAGTCTTTCGTTTTTCCTTTGTTGATACAAACTTTTCATTAACTTTACCGCGGATTTGATCAGAAGATCAGACGTCTTGTGCCATGAATAATATCAGTTTCAGTGGATTATATACGGAGTACTATAAGCGGTCATTCCTGTTTGTGAAGTCGTATGTCCGCGATGACAGGGTGGCCGAAGATATCGCTTCAGAGGCTTTGATACAATTATGGGAGACTTTGAAGACGGAGACGGTAAATACGCCATTGGCCTTGCTGACGACTATCCTGAAGAATAGGGCACTGAATTACCTGAAGCATCAGGCCATCGAATGGGAGGCGATGGAAAATATCTCCGATAAACAGATGCGGGATACTTCTTATCGGATTGCTACCTTGCAGGCTTGTAATCCGGAAGAGATGTTTTCTTCTGAAATAACCCGGATATTGGAGGATACATTGGCCTCTTTGCCCGAACAGACACGTCAGATCTTTATCATGAGCCGTTATGAACAGATGTCGGTAAAGGAAATAGCCGAAACCTTGCACTTGGCTCCCAAAAGTGTGGAATATCATATTACCAAATCATTGAAAGTCCTTCGCGTTGCCTTGAAAGATTATTTGCCTTTGCTGATCTGGTTCTTGTAAATTTAAGCAAACGAAAGTAAACTTTCTTTTGAGTTTACTTGTTCTGAAATAAAAAGCTTTATGGATCGTACCATTAAAACACAGGTGCGCCAGTTGTTGATGGCCTGTTTCTTAGGCTTTTCATTGGGCGCGAAGGGACAAGTGGAGTTAATCTCTTCAGATACATTGCGGATAGATTCATTGCGGGTAGAGGAAATCAAGGTCGGATACGCCGTCGGAAGCCAGCAAACCGTATCGGGGGCTGTCGACAAGGTTTCTGAAAAGCGGATGAATAAAGGATTTGTAACGACACCCTTGGAAGCTTTGAGCGGACAATCGGCTGGTGTCAGTATCTCTTCAGGAGAAAACCGGGCAGCGATGCTGTCGTCGGTACGTGTCAGAGGAACAACTTCTCTGACGGGAGGGAATGATCCCTTGGTAATTATTGACGGGGTATCGGCTGATCTGAGTGCATTGAATACGATTTATCCGGCCGACATTGAGAGTTTCACGATCTTGAAAGATGCGTCCGAGACTGCCCAATACGGATCTCGGGGTGCTTCCGGCGTAATTGAGGTGGCAACCAAGAAAGGGAAAAGTGAATCTTTTCGGGTAAGTTATACGGGGAATTATGGCATTCAGTCGGTTTACAAGAATCTGGAAATGCTTTCTGCCGATGAATTCCGGGCAGTAGCACGGCAACTGAATATGGATATTCTGGATTTAGGCAACCAGACGAATTTTCCTGATGAGATTACTCGTTTGGGAGTCATGCAAAATCACCATATCGCTTTTGGAGGCGGAACGAATACAACCAATTACCGAGCTTCTATCGGTATGATGGACCGGAAAGAAGTGGTGCAGAACAACGCGTATCAGAATTTTACGGCGAAGGTGAATCTGTCGCAGAAAGCCTTTCAGGATCGTTTCCAGTTGGATATGGGTTTGTTTGGTTCTTTGCAGAAGAATAATTACCTGACGGATGAACAAAAGACCTTCTATTCGGCGGCTACATTTAATCCGACTTTCCCAAATCATCGGAACGTGGAAACAGGTTCGTGGGATCAGATTACGAATGCCAGTCAGATCACCAATCCGTTGGCTTGGCTGGAGGTGCAGGATGATGAATCGAATGCCCATTTTAATACGCACATGAAACTTTCTCTGTTGCTGAACCGGCATCTGACGTTTTCTGTTTTTGGCTCGTATTCTTATAATGTCATAGAAAATTCGCAATATCTGCCTACTTCGGTCTGGGCACACGGACAAGCTTACAAAGGGGAAAACAAGACAGAAGACTTGCTTGGCAACATGATGTTGAGCTATGCTAATACTTGGGGAAAGCATAAGTTGGATGTCTTGGGATTGGCGGAAGTACAGAAAAAGATTCTGACCGGATTTTATACTACTGTGACCAACTTTACTACCGACCAGTATGGATATAATAACTTGCAGGCTGGTGCTGTCCGCTTGTGGGAAGGAACAGGTTCGTTTTATGAATCGCCCCGATTGGCCTCTTTCCTGGCCCGTATTAACTATGTGTATGACGGGAAGTATGTCTTGACGGCCAATGCCCGCGCGGATGCTTCGTCGAAAGTAGGAGAGAATAACCGTTGGGGATTTTTCCCTTCTACATCACTGGCGTGGATCTTGTCGGAAGAAGGTTTTCTGAAAGATGTCTCGTTTCTGAATAATCTGAAACTGCGTGCGGGTTATGGTGTATCAGGAAATTTAGGAGCCATTGATTCGTATAACTCTTTACAGTTGATGAAACCGAATGGGGTTGTTTCGGTAAACGGAGCACCTACGGTTACGATGGGTGTGATCAGAAATGCCAATCCGGATTTGAAATGGGAAGTGAAGCGGACGGTCAATGTCGGGCTGGATGCCGGTTTCTTCCAGAATCGTCTGATCTTGGCTGCCGATTATTATCGGGCTAAAACGAGTGATATGTTATATCTGTATGATGTGGGTGTACCACCGTTTGCCTATAATAAGTTATTGGCCAATTTAGGTTCGATGGAAAATAGTGGAATCGAACTGGGCTTGGGCATCACTCCGCTTCAAAAGAAAGATATGGAACTGAATATTAATGTGAATGTTGCTTTCCAGAAGAATAAACTGTTATCGTTGAGCGGTATGTATAACGGACAATATATGTCGGCACCGCAATATACGCCGATAGCCAGCCTGAACGGAGCCGGTTTTCACGGTGGAAACAATCATATTGTATATCAGATAGTAGGAGAGTCGTTGGGTGTTTTCTATTTGCCGCATTGCACCGGATTGGTGGAACAGGCCGACGGCAGTTACCGGTACGAAGTGGCGGACTTGAATGGAAATGGGGTAAATCTGGAGGATGGAGAAGACCGTTATGTAGCAGGCCAAGCTACACCTAAGGCGACGTTGGGCTCGAACTTCAGTTTCCGATACCGCAACTTCGATATCTCCCTGCAGATGAATGGCGCTTTCGGACACAAGATTTATAATGGAACGGCACTGAGTTATATGAATATGGGAAGTTTCCCGGACTATAACGTCTTGAAAGGTGCTCCTGAACAGCGGATCAAAGACCAGACCGCTACCGACTATTGGTTGGAAAACGGAGACTATGTCAATTTTGATTATCTGACAGTCGGCTGGAACGTACCTTTGGGGAAACTGAAGAAATATATTCGGTATTTGCGCTTGTCTGCGTCTGTAAATAATTTGGCAACCATAACCGCTTATTCTGGTTTGACGCCAATGATTAATAGTTCGATTGTGAACAGTACACTGGGAGTTGACGATAAACGGAATTATCCGGTGGCCCGTTCGTATTCAATCGGTTTGAATTTCCAATTTTAATGTTTGTCGGGTATGAAGAAGTTTAGTTTGTTTCTATATATAAGTAGTCTTTTCCTGTTAATGGGATGCAGTAAATTCCTGGAAGAACATCCGCGTGATCAGATTTCTGAAGAAGAAGCCTTTGATACGCCAGCCAATATTTACCTGAATACAGTAGCTACCTTATATAATTATATAGGTGGGAATAGTGATAGTCAGGGTCTGCAAGGAACGTATCGTGGCGTGTACGACTTGAATACGTTTACGACGGATGAGGCCATGCTTCCGACACGGGGCGGCGACTGGTACGACGGCGGTTTCTGGCAAGGATTGTTCTTGCATCGTTGGGGAACGAATAATTACGCGATCCAGGCGACCTGGGAATATCTGTATAAGGTGATCGTATTAAGTAATAAATCCCTGGAAATCTTACAGACCTTGCAGAAACAACATCCGGAGTACGAGTTGTCACCTTATTTGGCGGAAGTCCGGGCAATCCGTGCCTTATACTATTATTATTTGGTCGATCTTTTTGGGCGTGTGCCGTTGGTGTTGTCGTCGTCTACGCCGATGCAAGATGTAAAACAAAGCGAACGGAGTGAGGTTTTCCGGTTTATCGTGGATGAACTTCAGGCTGCATTACCCGATTTGAGTTTGGAACGAAGTAATTATCCGGGTGATTATTACGGACGGGTAACGCGCCCGGTGGCATTTTTCCTGTTAGCTAAACTGGCATTAAACTGCGAAGTCTATTTGCATGACCGGTGGACGACTACCGCCCGCCCGGATGGAAAGTCGATTTATTTTCAGGTAGGCGACCGTTCCCTGAATGCCTGGCAAACAACGATGGCATATTGTGATTCACTGGCAGTCTGCGGCTACCGACTTTCTCCTGCTTATACCGATAACTTCAAAGTCTATAACGAAGGTTCGGAAGAGAACATCTTTACCATTCCGATGGATAAGAATTTATATACGAATCAAATGCAGAATCTTTTCCGTTCCCGTCATTATAATCATGCCAAGGCGTATGGACTGGGAGGCGAGAATGGATCGAGTGCTACTATCGAAGCCCTTCAGACATTTGGTTACGGAACGGATTCTGTCGATACCCGCTTTGATGCCTGCTATTTTGCGGGAGTTGTATTAGACTTGAACGGTGATACGGTTCGGTTGGATAATGGAACGATCTTGGAATATCTCCCTTGGGATATTCAGCTGGATCTTTCAGGACTGGCAGCCGAGAAGACGGCTGGAGCGCGGATGAAGAAATACGAAGTAGATAGTCAGGGAACGAAGGACGGAAAATTATCTGACAATGATATTGTCCTTTTCCGGTATGCGGATGCCCTGCTGATGAAGAGTGAGGCCAAAGTAAGAAACGGTGAGAATGGTGACAGCGAACTTAACGAAGTACGCCGGCGTGCAGGCATGCCGGAACGGAAAGCCACGCTTGAGAATATCCTGGCAGAACGTCAGTTGGAATTGGCTTGGGAAGGCTGGCGCCGACAAGACTTGGTTCGCTTTGGTCGGTTTACGAGGACATATAGCAGTCGCCCGCAGTTACCGCAAGAAGAAAATGGTTATACCACTGTTTTCCCGATTCCCGACAATGTACTTACACTGAATAAACAGCTGACACAAAACCCGGGATATTAAAGAAAGACCCGGAAAAAGAGAAAAGCCCTTCGAATCTCTTCGAAGGGCTTTTCTATGTGAGTTAATTTCACGAAAAAGATTCGTGAAGTTTAGAACAAATCCAATTCTGCAATAGCTACTACCTGACCTCCGGCGGCGATACGGGTGGCTTCTATTTTAACGAAGCGGGCTGAAACCGGTTGCTGGAAGTAATGCTGGCGTTTGGTCGGGTCGTTGATCAGATTACCGAATTCGAAATCTTCAACCTTTTTCCAACTCTTGCCATCAGCACTAACATAGAATACTCCTTTTTCCATCATGCCTTCTGCATTGACTGTCTGCGGTGTGTAAGCAAATCCCTTGAGCTCGCGTGGAGTTCCCAAGTCGATAGCGATAAACTGCCTGTTGCCTGGCTCGGAAAGCCAATAGGTAAGAGGCTGTTCATCGAAGGCTAATGTGGCAGCATGCTCTTCTGCTTCGCTGCTGGTCGAGATTAGTTTCCAATCCTGTTTGATCCATCCGAAATGATCTGACTGCATGGCTCCTTCCATCCCATTTAATACAGCAAAGGCCTTTACTTCTCCATTTTCCATCTGGAACGGTTTTGCGTATTTTGTGGATGAAGTAGTCGGAGTACTGCCGTCTGTTGTATAATAGACGGTATATCCTTGACTCAAATTCTTAGAGGCATTTTCTCCGTATTGATTCCATTGGAAGTCTTGCAGTTTGGGCTCAATACGAACATTTCCGGCGAGATCCCGGATAAAGTCCAACTGAGGCGGACGTGCCTGATAGTGATGAGCCGTGATGGTATGGATAGCCGGATTCGCCCGGTTTTCCAGGAAACGGATACGGATCTTGTCCGTAGTCACATCCGGGAAACGGAGGATGCGTTTGTATCCGATATTGGTCGCTTGGGCAATTTCTTTCCACTGGCCGTCAATCCAGGCATCTACCGCATGTTTCTCAACTCGTTCACTATGCGAAGCGATGGCTTCCTGCAAGAGCAAACGATTGAATGTAATAGGTTGAGGTGTCGAGATTGTGATCTCTTTCTTCTTTCCATCCAATTCGACATAGGTATTCTCGTCATCGTCCAAAACTTCTTTCGGGCCTTTGGCTCCTTCCAATAAGTTCGTACCGTAAGTCTCCCGGATCCGTTTACCGGCTTCCGTCAGCGAAGCCACGTCGGCTGGTGAGAAACGTCCGTCGCGATTGGGAGGAATATTCAACAGGAAGGTGGAATTACCGCCAACAGCACGCTCGTAAATATCAAACACATCGTCAGCACTTCTAACTTTCTGATGCGTATCGTCGCGGTAGAACCAGCCTTCGCGGATAGAGGTATTCGTTTCAGCCTGTTGGTAATGCAAGTATTTCGCTTTATACAATACCTCGCGACTGCCCAGGTCTTTATCCATCATATCTACGAAAACCGTAGCTGTATCCGGATTGTGCGGATAAGTAATGACGTTCCATTCGGTGTCTCGGGTTTGTCCTGCTTCGTTACCACACCAACGAACATCTTCACGGCCAAAGATTACAGCTTGTGGAGCCAGCTTGTGAATCAGTTCTTTCCAGGCGGTATAGTTATACCGTTGTCCGCCTTTCCGCTTCGGATGAGCTCCGTCGAACCATACTTCATAAATAGGACCGTATTCAGTCAGCAATTCAAACAGCTGGTTGAGGAAATACTCATTGTAATCATCCACCTCAAACTCAAATTTAGTCTGGTTGGCAAACGGGCGGCCAGGAACTTCACGCGGAATCGTCCTTTTGGTATATTTACTCAGGTTCCCGTATAGGCCGTCCGGACTTTCTATCTGGAACAAATCAGCCGGAGAAAGATAAATACCCAGTTTTAATCCATATTTCTGGCAGGAAGCCGATAAGTCTCTTAGGACATCTCCCTTTCCATCCTGAAATGGACTCGACATAATTCCATGAGTCGTGTAACGGCTTTGCCATAATACAAAACCATCGTGATGCTTTACTGTCAGAATAACCATTTTCATACCGGCCGCTTTCATGGTTTCACACCACTGGTCGGTATCCAGATTCTTCAAGTTGAAGACTTTTGGATCTTCCATGCCAGTTCCCCATTCGCGGCGGGTAAATGTATTGGGACCGAAATGGATAAATGCTATGTATTCATTATGAAGAGCTGCCAACTGGTTTTCCGTTGGAACCACGTGAGCCGCCTTTTCGATAATCATTTCTTTGCTGTCGGTAGGCTCGATTGGAATCGTGTTTTGAAACGCCATCTGGTCTTGCTGCTTTGAGCCGCAAGCGGTCAGTAATAAAGTGACACTTAATAAACTCCAAATATTCTTCATCCCATTTTTGTTGTTTAAGTTTGCAATCCGTTTTTATTTGTTAGAACAAAGAAACGGAATATCAGTCATTTCTCCTAATACGAAACAGGCAAAATATACAAGAAAATCGACCTCTTGATTTTTTTCTGAAAAAAGTGGATTTTTTGTTCAGGGGTTTTTCAGGTTAAATTGTCATATTAATGAAACGGATAAAAAAGATGGATTACGAATTATTACAGCGATATATTGAAGGACGAGTAACGGCAGAAGAAGCAGAGCAAGTTGTCGATTGGCTGGATGCGGATGAAGCGCATGTAAAGGAGTTCATGGCTTTACATAAAGCATTCGACATCTCCGTGATGAACCAATCGGCAGCCCAGACGCTTCAGAAGCGGGCAAAGCAAATGAAGCTTCGTTCGGTTGGCATAGAATTGGCGAAGGTTGCAGCTGTGATTTTGTTGGTATTAGGAATTCAGTATGGGTGGAAGTTCAGACAACCTGAAAGAGATGTAGAAGAGAAACCTCTATACCAAACTTTATATGTACCTGCCGGACAACGGGCTGAACTGATTTTACCGGATAGTACAAAAGTGTGGCTGAATGCCCATTCCAAATTAGTTTATCCATTATCTTTTCAGAAAGATACTCGTTCGGTGGAACTTTCAGGAGAAGCCTATTTTGAAGTTCGTCGGAATGAAAAGGTTCCATTTGTCGTAAAGACTTCGAAAGTGGATGTAAAAGTATTGGGAACAGAATTTAATGTTTTAGCCTATGAAGAAGAAGCTGACTTTGAAGTGGCTTTATTAAAAGGAAGTGTCTTACTGGAATCATCAAGGTGGCGGGAACCTCATTCGATGAAACCTGGAGAGATGGTTTATTCCAAGGACGGGCAATATTATTCGGAACTTATTCAGAATTCGGATTATTTCAAATGGAAAGAAGGTCTGATCTGTTTCCGAAATGAACCGATCTCAGATATCATAGATAAGTTGTCTTTGTATTTTGATGTGAAGATACAACATCAGAACCAAGCCTTTTTGAAGGAACGTTATACGGGAAAGTTCCGGAGCAAAGACGGAGTGGAACAGGTGTTGAAAGTTTTACAGATGGAACATCATTTCCGTTATGTAAAGGATAACGAACAGAATGTAATAACAATAAAATAAAGTGCCTATGGATGAAAATGATAATTAATAAGAATTAGAGTTATTATGTTTGTAACTCTTTACAGACGATTAGTGATCTGATATAAACTAACTAAAATCAAATACCAATAATTAAAACAGACATTATGAATAAAAAGTTGATCAAGGTTTCGAATGCCTTGTTGTTAACCGAATTTAAGCACATTTTTAAAATGATGAAGTTAACCTCAATAGTGGGAGTGCTATGTGTTTCTTCGACATTTGCGGTGAATGCAAACTCACAAAGTCTGCGGGTAAATATCCATGTGAATCAGAAGCAGGCGAAAGAAATTATCAAGCAGATTGAAGAGCAGACAGATTATCTATTTGTTTATAATCAAGACAAAGTAAATCTGAACAATACCGTATCTATTCAGGCAAACAATGAAACGGTTGCCGAAGTGTTAAACCAAATGTTTGCTGGAACAGACATTGTTTATGCCATGCAGGGGAATAATATCCTGTTGATGCAAAAGGATGCTGTGGCTCAACAATCTGGAAGAGTTGTAACAGGAACTATTGTGGATCCATCTGGTACGCCTGTTATTGGTGCTAATGTAATGGTAAAAGGAACAACCAACGGAACCATTACCGATATGGATGGTAAATTCTCGTTGGAAGTAGAAGAAGGTGCTACCTTGCAAATCTCTTATATAGGTTATGCTAACCAGGAAATAAAAGTTGGGAATCAAAAAACTTTGTCTATAACATTGAAAGAAGATTCTAAGGCGTTGGAAGAACTGGTAGTTGTAGGATATGGAGTACAGAAAAAAGTGACAACATCAGGAGCTGTAACAAAACTTGAGGGCGAGGAAATCAATAAAATGACGGTTGTTAATGCCACAAAAGCATTACAAGGTTTAAGTTCCGGTATAACAGTGATGGACCGCGGTGGTGCACCTGGTAGTGATGATCCTGAAATATATTTACGTGGTGTAGGAACAACGGGAGATGCTTCGCCATTGATATTGGTTGATGGAATTGAAATGTCACTCAGTCAGATACCTGCTTCTGATATTGAAAATATATCTGTGTTGAAAGATGCTGCATCTGCTTCAATTTATGGTTCTCGTGCAGCCCATGGTGTAATTTTGGTTACAACCAAGAGAGGAAAGGAAGGTAAGATGACGGTTTCATATAATGGAACGATTGGCTTCCAAGATAGAGCTGTGAAGGCCAAATCAGTAACAGCACGTGAATATATGTCAATGGTAAATGAAGCTTTGTTCAATGCAGGAGGCCAACCGGCTAAATACTCAGAAGAAGATATGTTGGCAGCTGAGAATGGGACATATCCTTATGTAGACTGGTTGGGCGAGGTTTATCAGCCTACATATATTACACAACATACTTTGAATGTAAATGGAGGAACGGAAAGCGGACGTTATATGTTGTCTTTCGATTATCTTGACCAACCTGGAATTACGGAAAATACAAAATTCAAACGCTATAATTACCGTATTAATACAGACCTTAATATAGGTAAGATGATAAAGGTAAGTAGTGATTTAACTTACCGTCATATTGACCGTTTATGGCCAGAAGGATTAGGTAGTGCTCAGGCTGATGTTTGGAGTATGCAACCAACCTGTCCAATTTATTATGAGAATGGAGATTATGCACTTGACAAACAGAACCGTAATGCTGTATCTTGTCTGGATCTAAATGTTGTAGGCGAAGACCAATATAATAAAGATGAATTGTATGGGCAGATAAAAGTAGATTTTGAGCCGATAAAAGATTTGGTTTTCACAGGTATGGCTTCTTTAAACGGGATTTGGGACAGAAGAAAAGTCCACTATAAGAATCATAAATATTATAATGAAGCAGGAGAATTGGTTACTCAGAGAAATAACCCTAACAGTGTAACTGACACGAGAAATAATTCTTACCAGATGACGTTGCGCTTTCTTGCTAATTATAAGAAGAAATTTAATGAAGTACATGACCTTTCTGTCCTATATGGTATGGAGCAACTATCATATCGTAACTACTATTCTTATGCACAGAGAAAAGACTTGATTTCAGACGAATTGCCTGATGTTTCTTTAGGATCAGCTAGCAGCCAGTTTGCTTCAGGGTATCCGACAATGTGGGGTATAAATTCATTCTTCGGCCGTATCAACTATGGATTCAAGGATAAATACTTGTTTGAGGCAAATATTCGTACTGATGGTTCTTCTCGTTTTGCCAAAGGGAATAAATGGGGCGTCTTCCCTTCTTTCTCTGCTGCATGGCGATTGTCTGAAGAGGAATTTGTGAAGAACTTGAATTTCTTTGATAACTTGAAACTGAGAGCTTCTTGGGGACAGACGGGCAACGAACGTATTAGTGAGTTTATGTATCTTCCTCAGTATGGAACTGAAAATGTTATTATTAACGGTGCTTTGACAACTGCAGTCCGTCAGTCTCAGATGGCGAATCCTGATATAACATGGGAAACTGTGGAACAGACAAACGTAGGTTTGGATTTCAGTTTCTTGAATAATTGTATTTATGGAGAATTAGATTGGTATTCAAAAGATACCAAAGACATTTTGTTGGCTTTGGGTATTCCTCATTTTATCGGTCTGGATGCTCCAGAGCAGAATGCTGGTGTCGTAAGAAATTCTGGTTTTGAAGCAATGTTGGGATTCCGTAAGAAATTGGGAGAAGTTAATTTCTCTACTTCCGTTAATTTCTCTTATAACAAGAACCAGTGGATTGACCGTGGAGGTGATGATGAAAATATTAATGGTTGGGTTATTCAGACATTGGGAGCACCTCTCAATGCCTTCTATATTTATGAGGCAGATGGTTTGATTGCCAATGAAGAAGAACTTGCTGAATACAAGGCCGCATACGCATCTGATCCTCGTGGAATGTCCGTTTTACAGGCTGGTGATGTGAAACTTGTGGATCGTAATGGTGACGGAACAATTGACCCTGATGATAGAACGGTTTATAATTCTAATATTCCTAAATTTATTTATGGCATCAATTTGAGTGCAGATTGGAAAGGTTTTGACATCAGCCTTTTGTTCCAGGGAACAAGTGGTTCTCATCGATTCTTATATGGTGAATTTATTGAAGGTCCTAGTTATGAAGCCTTCACAGGTATACATTTTCGTGACAGATGGACAGAAGATAATCAGGATCCGAATGCTTCAATGCCAAGATTGGAAGCGGCAAACAATAGAAATGCTTCCACCTACAATTCATTCTTTATGCAGAATTCTTCTTATTTGAGATTGAAGAATGTACAATTGGGATATACTTTTGGTAAAGACATTACGGATAAATTGAGAATATCTAAATTACGTTTATACTTGTCTGGTTCAAATCTACTTACCTTCAGTAGCTTGTATCAAGGACTTGACCCGGAAGGAAATGATGGACGAATTTCTGATTTTCCTCCTTTGAAGATTGTCAACTTTGGTGTGAACGTGGTATTCTAAACTTAACCTATAAAAGAATATATATATTATGAAATTATATAAGAGAACATTATTATATAGTGCTGTAGCTTTGGCTTTGTGTGCAAGCAGTGGATGTAATAGCAACATCGATCTTGAGCCGGAAGGTATCATTACAGCTGAAAGCTTCTTCAAGTCTGCTGAGGACTTTGACAAAGCGATGAATTCTGTTTATGACAGATTGAACCTGAGTAGTTATGATTTATGGATGGATGGTGTCACAGATAATGGTCTGGTGACACATAGTTGGAACCAGGGTTATGACCTTGGACGAGGTATAGGAAATACATCTTCTTCATTTCCTCAGTATAAATGGGATGGATATTACGTCTCTGTACAGAGAGCGAACACTGTCATTAACAATATAGACAACTTCGAATGGCCTGGAGGCGACACAGACTCCGACCGTCTGCGCATATTGGGTGAGGCAAAAACGATGCGTGCTTATTTCTATCTTGATTTGGTATCTACATTTGGAAGGATTATGTTCTATACAGAAAATCCTGCGTCTGTAGAGGAGGCTCGCAAGGTGAAACAGATTGAAGATCCTAAGGAAGTGTTCGACTTTATTTTAAATGATTTGGAAGATGCCATTGCAGGATTGCCTGAACAGGCCGAGAACTCTTCAAAGGTTGGCAAGCCTGCAGCTCGTCTGCTCAGGGCACGTGCTGCTGCATATGCTGCTGGATATCTGAATGATAAATCATATTTCCAGATTACATTGAGTGAGACGGAGGAACTACTCAAAAACGCTCCGGCTCTAGGAAATTTTGGGGATTTGTTCAAAAGTGGTTGTGAGAATATCGATGAGGTAATTCTGGCCAAGACGTATTCAATGGATGTTCAAAATTCTTGGGGTAACTGGTATAACCAATCCATCGGCGGATATTGTGTTACAACTCCGGTGAAGGCTTTGGTTGACGCATATGAATATATCGCCCCGAGAAACGACAAAATGCCGTACTTAAACAAAGACCCTCGTTTCTATGAGACAATTTATGCGCCGGGTATGGAGTTGCGTGGAAAGTATTATAATACTATTCCTAATAATGTGGTTGAAAGAGATGGAAAATATTATTTTGATCCATCAAAAGATTATGGATCCTTACAGGATAAGGAAGTATGGCAGGGTGACGTGCTTGCAGAAGGCGGTGGCGGTGAATGGAATAAAACTCCTACTGGTTTGTCTTGGAAAAAATATAATACAGAAGAAGAGACTTGGACAACCTACAATTCATTTGTAGTTCTCCGGTATGCTGAAGCTTATCTTCTGAGAGCTGAAGCTTTGGTTGAAACAGGAGGAAGTGTAGATGAAGCCAAGTCTTTGGTCAAAGTGATCCGCGACAGAGCGGGAAACACCAACGACATCGATGAGACAATCACTGAATACTACAATGGCAGTCTCCTCGAACTTATTCGTAACGAGAGACGTGTTGAGTTTGCTCAGGAAGGCTTGCGTTTCTTCGATATTCGTCGATGGGGTATATTGCTCGACGTGATGAACAAGCCGATTGGTGGTATTGAATATTATGATTATTCTTCAGGTTCACCTGTTCATACTGTGTATGAACCTGCAGTAAGGGAAGACTATACAGATAGAGACTTTTGGTGGCCTATACCTCAAGCAGAAATTGACCTGAATGTGGGATATATGACTCAGAATGAAGGTTGGTGATAATTACTGAGATAAAAGGGAGTTGAAATTGAGGGAGCTCTCTGTATTCTTATGTTAAAGAATAACAGAAGAGTTCCCTTTCTTAATTAACATTATAGAAATAATTGGCATTATGCAAAAGTTGAATATTATAAAAGGAATAGCTTCCTCATTTATGTTCCTGTATATTTTTTCTGCATGTACTTCCAATAAGACAGGTTTGCCAAATATCGCTGCAGATAATAGAGACGATGCTTTGTGCATTTCATCTAACGATACGTTATTAGTCAAAATATTCAATTGGGCTGTAAACACTTCAGAATCATATGTTGGAGATGTGTCGGATCCAGTTGGTCCTTGGTATGAGGCAGCTTTGCCACAGCGTGAGGCTTTCTGTATGCGAGATGTTTCACACCAGTGTATAGGTGAGGAGATAAATGGTCATAATAAGGAGAACCTTAATATGCTCACAAAGTTTGTTGAAAACATATCTGAGGGAAAAGATTACTGCTCATATTGGGAGATTAATCGTCATAATTTGCCAGCTCCCGTGGACTATGAAAACGATCAGGATTTCTGGTATAATCTTAATGCCAATTTTGATGTTATGAATGCGGCTTATCGTCTTTATGAATGGACTGGAGATGAAACATATATTAAAGATCAAAGATTTCTGGACTTCTATGCTTTAACAGCAAATGAATATATCGAGCGCTGGCAACTTGGTACAAATGATATTATGAACCGTAAAGCCATAATGAATGAAAGAAATACAGCCGAAAAGAAGAGATTCAAAGGTGTGAGAGGCCTTCCTTCATATGAGGAATCTGTTCCTAATCTTAAAGTTACAGGAGATTTATTGGCTACAATCTACAGAGGTTTGAAATCTTATTCCAAAATATTATATTTGAATGGCGATCCGGAAAAATCAAAATCTGTATCATTAATGGCTGATGAATATCAAAAACTTTATGATGCATTGTGGTGGAACGAAGATAGTTCACAATATTATTCTTATTGCCTTACAGACGACACTTTCAAAGAAGGTGGAACAAATATGTTCACCGTCTGGTTTGACTTTTCGCAAAATCCTGAAAGGGTAAACAATATCCTTGATTTAATGGAGAAGAAGGAAACAAATGTTGAGTCGATGTCATATTATCCGTCTATTTTCTATAAATATGGCAGAAAAGAATCAGCATACCGCTTTCTTAAAGATTTGTTTATCAATGAAAGACGTGACTATCCTGAAGTTTCAAGTGGAGTAATTGAAGGAGTTGTTTCTGGTCTTGCAGGTGTCCGTGTTAAATCTTCGGAGAATATGGTCGAAACTTGTCCGAATTTGACAAAAGAAACAAATTGGGTTGCCGTTGAGAATATACCGGTGATGAAAGGCAAAATATCAGTCATGCATTATAACAAATCGGAGAGTGAACTGGTGAATAAATCAGCAGAATCATTCATTTGGCGTGCCTTTTTCCCTGGGAAATATAATAAAGTGGAAAAGGATGGCGAAGTTTTGCCTATGAAACAGTTTGAAGACTTACTTGGGAATGTATATAGCTATGTAGAGGTAGAATCTGCTCCGGGAAAGTCTGTTTGTGTGAAGTTAATTGAATAATAAATATAAAAATCATAAGCGATGAATAAAATCACATTAATAGTGCTTAGCTTGTGTGCCGTAGTGTCGCAGCTTTTTGCACAGCAAAGATGGGAATTGAATGACAAAGGAGGTATTACTTGGAATGTAAAGGCCGGTGATAATCCTCACAAAGACCATATAGAAATGAGTGGTTTGAAAGTTTCTACCGTTGTTCGCTATGGTGTTGCGGAGGACGGCAGTTTCCTTTTGAGTAGAGGTATGGTATGGCCTATGTTGAGAACAGTTCCTAATGATACGCATGCCAGTTTGATGAGAAAAATGGGATGGAATCCATTGGAAAATGTTTTGTTGGGTGGATATGCCATCAAGGAGAAGGTTCAAAGTATTACTCTTGACGGAGTTATGACAGTGAAGAGTCTTTGCCCAGTTAGAAGTGGAAACGTAGAATTGACCCGTATGTTGTTTCCGTCGACTACAAAGCCGGCTTTCATTGAAAAATACTCATTGAAAAATATTAGTGAGAATCCTGTTACAATAGAGATAAATAAGGTGCGGAATGAGGTCAAGACCCCGACAGAGAGAGGCACCAAAGGAAGTTACACTATCGTTCAAGAATTGAAATCTGACATATTCAGAGAGTTGAACCCTCAGGAAGAAGTTTGTTTTTACGTGACTACAACAGGATATGAGGAAGGTGAAAAGGAATTTGATTTTGATTGTGAGGATGAATTACAAGCTCGTCGTAATCTAATAAATGAATTGTGGAACAATCTTGTTCTGAAAACTCCTGACCCCGTAATTAATACAATGTTTACTTTTGCCAAAATAAGGGGAGCTGAAAGTATATATGACACAGCCGGTGGTTTGCTTCATAGCCCTGGTGGAGAATCATATTATGCTGCGATCTGGGCTAACGATCAGGCTGAATATATCAATCCTTTTTTCCCATTTCTTGGCTATGACAAAGGAAATGAATCAGCTCTTAATGCCTATAATCATTTTGCCCGTTTCATGAATGATGAATACAAGCCATTGCCAAGTTCAATAATAGCAGAAGGAACTGACGTCTGGGGTGGTGCCGGCGATAGAGGCGATGCTGCAATGATTGCGTATGGTGCAGGACGTTACGCTTTGGCAAGAGGAGATAAGGCTGAAGCTGAACATTTATGGCCATTAATTGAATGGTGTCTAGAATTCTGTAATAAAAAAATAAACGAAGACGGTGTTGTCGCTTCTGATTCTGATGAGCTAGAGGGGCGATTTCCTGCTGGTGATGCCAACCTTTGTACATCATCATTGTATTATGATGCATTGAACTCTGCTGTCTATTTGGGAAAAGAATTGAAGAAACCGTCTTCACAACTTAAGAGATATGCTACACAAGCAAAGAAGCTGAAGGAAAATATCGAAAAATATTTTGGTGCTAAAGTTGAGGGATTTGATACTTACCAGTATTATAAAGGTAATGATGTCCTTCGTTCATGGATTTGTATTCCTTTGACTGTTGATATTTTTGATAGGAAAGAAGGGACGATCGACGCATTGTTTTCTCCTAGGTTATGGACAGATAATGGTTTGCTGACTCAGGCTGGAAGCGAAACCTTTTGGGATCGCTCAACATTGTATGCTTTGCGTGGTGTTTATGCTGCCGGTGAAACTGAAAAGGCCACAGAATATCTCAAGTTTTATTCTAACCGAAGACTTCTTGGTGATCATGTGCCTTACGCAATTGAAGCTTGGCCAGAAGGAAATCAACGTCATTTGTCGGCGGAAAGCGGTTTGTATTGCCGAATTATAACAGAAGGTCTTTTCGGTATCAGGCCATCAGGATTTGACTCTTTTGTCTTTACTCCTCATATGCCGGATGAATGGAATGAAATATCATTAAGTAATATCCGTGCTTTCGGGAACGACTTTAATATATCTGTGGTAAGGACTGAAAAAGGAAAACTAAATATATCTGTTACACCCAAAGACGGAAAACCTAAAGTCTATAAGATTAAGGAAGGTGATTCTTTGAAGGTCAATTTATAAGTGAATAAATCAGAAACATTATGAAGAGAACATTTTTTTCAGCATTCTGTCTGCTTCTTTTGATGAATGCATGTATGAATAATACAGACAAATACATCCGTCCGAGAATAGATTTGTCAGGGAAGTGGGCTTTCCGCATGGATTCTGTATCAACTTATTCTGATTCTTTGGTTTTGCCGGGAACAACTGATACGAATAAGAAAGGAATAAAGAATGAGAAAATGGACGAGACAACTTATTTGTCCCGGACGTATTCATATTTTGGCAAAGTCTGGTATCAGAAAACTATTACTGTCCCGGAAAATTGGAAAGATAAGAAAATAGACCTTTTTATGGAACGTACCAAACCTACACATGTTTGGGTGGATAATCGGCTGGTGGGGAGTAACACTGATATCTCTGTTCCACAGACTTATGATTTGAGTGATGTGCTTTCTCCTGGTGAACATACTATAACTATAATGGTTGACAATGGGGCTTCTGTTCCAAAGCAGGTGATAACAAGTTCTCATGCTTATGCTGAATCAACCCAGACAAATTGGAACGGTATAATTGGGAAGTTTTATATTGAAGCTGCTGATAAGTGCCATATTAAAAATGTACAGGTTTATCCTGATTATGACACTAAGAAAGCCTTGGTAAAAGTTGAGTTTGCCGGTATTGGGAATGCAGAAGTTCCGGTCATAATAAAATGTGAGGCTGAAACGTGGAATACGGATAAGAAACAGAAGATAAAGATTGAACAGAAACTGGAAAAATTATCTTCTAATGTATCTGAGTTTGTACTTGACCTGGGTGAGAATGCTGCTACATGGAGCGAGTTTGATCCGGCTCTCTATCGTGTTGATGTTTTTTTGAGTTGTGGAAATATGTCTGATGCCAAAAGTGTGAACTTTGGATTGAGGAAATTCGGAACTAAAGGCACACAATTTTGCATAAATGATAAGACGACATTCCTCAGAGGAAAACACGATGCTTGTGTTTTTCCATTGACTGCTCATGTAGCAATGGATGTTGATACGTGGAAACATTATTTCCGTGTTGCAAAAGAATATGGAATCAATCACTATCGTTTTCACTCATGGTGTCCGCCTGAGGCTTGTTTTGAGGCTGCCGATATTGAAGGTATATATTTGCAGCCGGAACTTCCTTTCTGGGGAGGACTGAATTCTAAAGATTCAGTATTGATTTCTTTCTTGCGAAAAGAAGGTGTTGCCATTCAGAACGAGTACAGCAATCACGCTTCATTTGTTATGTTTGCCTTGGGTAATGAAATAAGTGGTGAAGATGCTGTGCTCAGAGATTTGATTGGAACTTTCCGTAAAATTGAAAACAGGCATATGTATGCTTATGGTTCAAACAATAATCTTGGATTCAAAGGCCAGCAGAAAGGAGAGGATTTTCTTGTTACTTGTCGTGTCGGTCAGGAAAATGATACATCGTTTGTCACTCATGCTCGAGCATCTTTCTCGTTCGCAGATGCTTACGATGGTGGCTATATGAATCATACCTATCCTAACACTCGGATGGACTTTTCGGGAGCTGTAAGCCGCTGCTCTGTTCCGGTTATTGGTCATGAGACAGGACAATATCAGGTATATCCTAATTATAAGGAAATGGAGAAATATACAGGAGTTTTGGAACCTCGTAATTTTGCTGTGTTTAAGAAAAGACTGGAAGATGCCGGAATGGGCGGACAGGCGGAAGATTTCTTTAAGGCTTCTGGGCGCTGGGCGGTCGAACTTTATCGTGCTGATATCGAGATGAACCTTAGAACTGAGGGAATGGGCGGTTTCCAGTTGCTCGACTTACAGGATTATCCTGGTCAGGGATCAGCGTTTGTCGGAATCCTTGACGCATTTATGGATAGTAAAGGTCTGATTAAACCGGAGGAATGGCGTCAGTTCTGTAATGAGGTTGTGCCAATGGTTAAGATGTCTTCATATACTTATTCGTCTGATCAACCTTTTGAGGGAGAAATCTATATTGCAAATTATTCCAAAGATTCTCTATCTGAAGATTTGGAATGGAAACTATCCGGTGCAGATGGAAGAACACTGACATTGGGTAATGAAAAGATCGATATACCGCAGGGGAAATTAGGTTTTGTGAAGAAACTGTCTGTTGATTTGTCTTCTGTCTCAAAAGCCGAAAAATGTATGCTCTCGTTGAAGATAGGTAATACTGGTTATGCAAACAGTTATCCTGTGTGGGTTTATCCAGCAAAGCTGGATTTTTCTCATTCAGAAAATATTGTGGTGACAGATAACCTTGCCTCTTTGAAGAAAGAGTTAGAGCGAGGGAAAAAGGTACTTTATTTCCCGAATTTGGAGAAATATAAGGAATCAACGGTAGGAGGTCTGTTCCAGACAGATTATTGGAACTATAGGATGTTCCGAACTATCTGTGAAAACATTAAGAAACCCGTTTCACCAGGAACGATGGGACTGTTAATGAACCCGGCACATAGTTTGTTTACGGAATTTCCAACAGAATATCACACCAGCTGGCAATGGTTCCCGATAATAAAGAGTAGCCGTCCACTTATTTTGGACAATACTCCTTCTGAATATAAACCGATAATTCAGGTTATCGATAATATAGAGAGAAATCATAAACTTGGTTTGTTATTTGAGTTCAAGGTTGGTGATGGAAAGCTTTTGGTGTGTATGGCTGATATTCTACCTGTACAGGATAAGCCGGAAGCTCGTCAGTTCTATTATGCCTTGTTGAAATATATGGATTCAGATTCATTTAATCCGTCTTTCTCTGTTGAGGCAAATGAGCTTTCCCGAATATTCGAGAGTAAAGGAGCAAGATCTTCTATTCAGTCCTTGCGTAATATCTCATATGATATTGAAGCAGATTGATAGGTTTGTATGTTTGTTTTTTATGGTAGTTAATTTAGTTATATGAATATTTACCAGTAAATTTGTAGAAATAACCTTATTAAAATACCGCATATGAAGAAATGTAGTTTATGGACAGGCTGTTTATTATTGGCATTATTGTTGTCAAGTGAACTGGTAAAAGCAGAGTCGGGAGAGAAAAGTAATGTTCCTTCCGAATACACAGTAGCTGCCTACATCTGGCCATCGTGTCATGATGACCCGATGGGTAGAGAGGTGCTGTGGCCGGATGGTACGGGTGAATGGGAGATTATCAAGAAAGGAAATCCCCGTTTCCCGGGACATTATCAGCCGAAGGTCCCGTTATGGGGATATGAATTGGATAATGACCCGAAAGTAATGGAGCGTTGGATTGATTTGGCTACTGATCATGGGGTAAATACTTTTATCTTTGATTGGTACTGGTTTAATAACGGACCATTTCTGGAAAGTTGTTTGAATGACGGATTTCTGAAAGCGCCGAATAATCGGAAGATGAATTTCTATATTATGTGGGCCGATCATGATGTGGCCCGTAATTATTGGAATGTGCATCGGTATAAGGATGATGATTCCCGGTTGTGGAACGGAGCTATTGATTGGCCTAACTTCAAGATAGTGGTACAGCGGGTGATAGAGCAATATTTCAAACAGCCTAATTATTATAAGATACAGGGTGAACCGGTATTCTCTGTTTTCAGTGTGGATAATTTGATCAAGACATTCGGCTCTTTGGAAGAAACCCGTAAAGGACTGGATTATTTCCGGGCAGAAGTGAAAAAAGCCGGTTTCCCCGGTTTACATATTCAGTTAATGACGGGAGGAGAACCGAATGATAATTTCTTAAACCAGATAAAGGTTTTAGGAATTAGCAGCTTGACTTTGTATAACTGGGGCGGACCGCATCCGGAAGATTATATCCAATGGGGCACCGAAGCTTTTGAACGTCTGGAGAAATGGAGTGAGGCTGTTTCCATTCCTTATTTTCCGAATGCCTCTATAGGTTGGGATGATACGCCACGTTTCCCTCATAAGACACAGAAGGATGTGGTTCATTTTAACCAGTCGCCCAGATCGTTTGCTGCCTTTCTACAAAAAGCAAAGGAATATTGTGACAATCATCCCGAACAGCCCAAGCTGATCACCATTTATGCATGGAATGAGTGGGTAGAAGGTGCTTATCTTTTGCCGGATGTAAAATATGGCTTTGATTACATCCAGGCTGTTAAAGAGATTATGGTCGATAAGCAGTATGAAGTGTATATGAAAAAATGATATTATGCCAGGCTTTCTAAAAGTTTTGATAGTATCTTCATATACGCTTGCGGCTCTTCCTTCCTCAACCAACAACCGGCGTCGCTGTGCATGTCTCCGCCTACCGGCAGACAGAGGCTGAGGCAAGGATAACTCCGATCGTCGGGGGATTGTTTTTCTCCATAAATCCAGGTTTCATCAGGCAGGGCGTCGTGAAGGAAGACACAGGGCTGTTCTGCCTCCTGGACGGAAGAGATGATTTGATAGGCGGTGAGGAGATCGAAGCCACGGTCGTTTTCGATCGTGAAGGAAACAGCGTCGTCCCAGCCTTCGTTTGTTACATCGAGAACCAGAATGGCTTGCGGATGCCAGGTCTGTTGGTGAAACCAGCGCTTGACTTCCTGAGCTCCTCTGGATTCGATCTCTTCGTCTCCGGTAAAGGCGATCAGCACAGGGTCGCCTATTTTGTTTTCCAGCATCAACTGGACTAAGGCTGTATTGGTGGCGCTGTTGTCGAATGTGCCTTTCCAACAGCTATCGGATTCTTCACAGAAACAACGGTCGTATACCGTATCGATGTGAGAGGAAACGAGTAAACGGGCTTTTGTCGGAGTAACATCTTTCTTTCCGTAGATGATGGACAGTTTCCCTTCATACAATACCTCATAAGGAGAATGTTGCAGCAGACTCTTGATTTGTTCCAACCGCCGGGTTTGTGTAAATATTTCTCCGTTGTCTTTACTTTCTACTGTCAGTAAAGGTAATAATTCAGAATAGGTCATAAGGCTGTTTTTATCGGTTCAACAGATGTCGGATGGCTGCTATCGGATGATACAGAAGCATACGTGGACCGCTGAATCGCATGACTTCCCGCATCTTTTCCCGCATGGCTGGTTTATAGCAATGAATCGGGCATTTCTCGCAGGAGGTTTTGTTTTCTCCAAACGGACAATGCTCTAATCGGGCGTAAGCATAATCGAGTAAAGCTTGGCAACTTGGGCATAATTCGGTATTGCCTTCTTTCTTCTGGCAATATAATTTAACCATGATAGTAACTATATGTTTTTCTTTCTTAATTCTCGACATTTTTGCCATACAGTAATAAATGCTGTCTGTTAAATCTTCTCTATCTTTGCTGCAAAATTAGAAAACCTTATGGCTTCTTCAAAAGAAATGACGGCTGGAAAACCGTTGACGCTCATTTTTAGTTTTACATTGCCTTTGCTGCTGGGAAACTTATTACAGCAGACTTATTCTCTGATTGATGCGGCAATCGTTGGAAAGTTTTTAGGTATTAATGCGTTGGCTTCTGTTGGAGCCAGTACTTCTGTCGTTTTTCTGATATTGGGTTTCTGTAACGGCTGTTGTTGCGGTTTCGGTATTCCGGTCGCACAGAAGTTCGGTGCACGTGATTATGAGACGATGCGTCGTTATGTGGCTGTCAGTCTGCAGCTGGCTGTTGTCATGTCTATATCCATTGCTGTCATTACCAGTCTTTTCTGTTCGAATATTCTGCGCATTATGCAGACGCCTGAGAATATATTTGAAGATGCTTACCTGTATTTGCTGGTGACGTTCATCGGTGTGCCGTGTACCTTCTTTTATAATCTGCTGGCCAGTATTATCCGGGCCTTGGGCGACAGTAAGACGCCTTTTTATTTTCTGATCTTCTCTACCGTACTCAATGTCTTGTTGGATTTGTTCTGTATTCTGGTCTTAGGCTGGGGCGTATTGGGCGCAGGTATTGCTACGGTGATAGCTCAAGGTGTTTCAGCTGTTCTGTGTTATTTTTATATGTACCGTCATTTCCAGATTATCCAGGGAGATAAGAATGATCGGAAATTCCGTCCGAGACTGGCGGGGAATTTATTGGGAATCGGAGTGCCGATGGGATTGCAGTTCTCCATTACGGCAATAGGAAGTATCATGTTGCAGAGTGCGAACAATGCGTTGGGAACAGCTTGCGTGGCAGCCTTTACGGCGGCGGCTCGTGTGAAGATGTTCTTTATGTGTCCGTATGAAAGTTTAGGTATTGCCATGGCGACTTATGTGGGGCAGAACTACGGGGCCGGCAAGCCAGAGCGTGTCTGGCAAGGAATTAAGTCGAGTGTGGGCATGATGCTGATCTATGCAGTGTTTACCTTTACCGTATTGATGCTGGCTTCAAAGCAAGTCTTGTATTTGTTTGTTGATCCGGGTGAGACAGAGATTTTGAAAGATGCCATGCTTTACTTGCATGTGTCTGCCATCTTCTTCCCATTAGTCGGTCTTTTGTGCATTTTGCGTTATTCCATCCAGGGCGCCGGATTCACGAAACTGTCTATGTTCTCGGGTGTAGCCGAAATGATCGCCCGTATATTAGTCAGTTTGTTAGCTGTTCCGGTTTGGGGTTATACGGCGGTTTGTTTGGGCGATGCCACAGCCTGGCTGTTTGCCGACTTGTTCTTGGTTCCTGCATTTTACTATGTATATCAGAAGATTAAGCAGATAAAGCCAGCCTGATTAAATATACGCCGGCTTTTCATGAAAACACGCCGGCTTTTGCCCAAAAGCCGGCGTGTTTTAAGACAAAACCTACGAGGAATGCAAATGATTCTCGTAGGTTTTATGATCGATCTTCGTTTATTTTAAAATGAGAGGATTCAAACTTCTATTTTATAGTTTAGTCATCCGTTTCGGAGAACCATGCCAAGAACATCCTAAGCAGAATACTTCTGATAAGTCAAACCCTTCGGTTGATTCTTCCGGGTTCTTGGGGATAACCTGTCCGTCGGCAGTGACATAAACCAGCCGGCGTTCGCCTGCTTCATTCTTCACGTACATGGCGGCGATCTTGCATTGCGGGCACAGTAATTTACGCATAGTTGTCAAAATTTATTTCTTAAATACCAGATAAACGGCTGCTACCAGGAATACGAAAGCCAGGGCATGGTTCCATTTGAAAGATTCTCCTTTGAAGGCAATGGTGCTGAATACAACGAATACCACCAACGTGATGACTTCCTGAATGACTTTCAGTTGAATCAGGCTGAACGGACCACCGTTGTCGCGGAAACCGATACGGTTGGCTGGAACCTGGAAGCAATATTCAAAGAAGGCTAAGAACCAGCTGAAGAGGATAACACCTATCAGGGGTAAGTGTTCGAACCAGCTGAATTGTTGTTTCATTTTCAGATGCCCGTACCAGGCACATGTCATGAAGATGTTGGAAATAATCAACATCGCAATGGTTTGTAATGCTTGGAAATTCATATTTATTGTTTATTTCTCTGAGGTAAATAATCCGTTTGTATGTTGGTCATGCTTCCCCACAAACTATACCGGGCTTCGGGATTGATTTCTTCCATGCGCCGGAGTAAGTCTTTCATCTCACTTCGGCTCGAAGCTGTTTCATAGGGACAGTTCTTGATCTGTTTCTGATACGAGCGCCATGCCGCTACGGCGGTCAGTTCTTTTTCGCTGACCAGGCAGAGCGGACGGATGATTTCCATCTCAAACTTATTCATTTTCAGTTTAGGCGGCATAGTTCCGAAAGCCCCCTGATGAATCAGGTTCATCAAAAGGGTTTCCAGAATATCATCCTGATGATGCCCTAAGGCAATCTTGTTGCATCCGTGGGCTTTGGCTATTTCAAACAAAGCCTTGCGCCGCATCCATGAACAAAGAAAGCACGGTGATTTCCGTTTGTCGGTCGAGGCATCGAAACTGGTTTCATGCAGGACGAAAGGAATATCATACTGGGCGGCCATCCGGCGCAGATAGTCGGTGTCGGAACTGTATGGAATGTTCGTCATGACGATGTGTGCAACTACCAGCGAGAACTTCGGCTGGAAGATGCGCGAACGCCGTCCCAGGAATTCCACCAGTGCCAATGAATCCTTTCCTCCCGACAAGCCAATCAATATTTTATCTCCTTCGGCTATCAACTGATAGTCACGGATTGCCTTTCTGATTTTCTCTTCCACTTTCAGAAAGAGCCGTTCTTCTTCTGTTCGTTTTGCCATATTTCCAAATAACGGCACAAAGATAGAATAAAACACAATTTTATGATTATCTTTGAAGCTGGAATCTATTATAAAAAAGAGAATAAAGAGATGAAACCGTTCGTAACAAAACTGCTTTATACTTTGGGCGTGACTGTCGTTTGCGGTCAGTTGCAGGCTCAGAGTCTGGATCAGGCAAAGAAATTATACAATGAAGGACAATACGCCGAAGCAAAACCCGCTTTTGAGAAACTGGTCAAGCAATCCCCGAGTAATTCGTCATATAATCTCTGGTATGGAGTGTGCTGCTATGAAACGGGCGATCTGGCAGCTGCCGAAAAGTCTCTCTCCTTCGCTGTGAAACGCCGGGTAATAGAAGCCTATCGCTATTTGGGAGAAGTCTATTTCAAAACCTACCGGTTTGAGGATGCCGTAGATATGTACGAACAGTATATTGAATGGCTGGAGAAAAAGAAACGAGAGACGGAATCTGCCGAATTGCGCCTGGATATCCTGCAGGACGCGAAACGCATGATGGATAAGGTAGAGAATATCCAGATTATTGACAGCATGGTGGTGGATAAGGACGATTTCCTTTCGGCTTATACCTTGAGTGAAGAGAGCGGACGGCTGATGAGTTACGAATCGTTCTTCAAGAAATCGGGCGTTTCATCTTCGGTCTATATGAACCAGAAAGGTGACAAGGTGTATTATGCGCACCCGACAGATGAAAATCATTATTGCCTCTATACGCAGTCTCGTCTGCTGGATCAGTGGGGCGACGAGAAGCAGTTGCCGATGAATGTCAACAGCACGGCCGACGATAACTATCCGTTTGTTCTTCCCGACGGGGTAACTCTTTATTATGCTTCCCAGGGAAATGATGCGTTGGGCGGTTATGATTTGTTTGTGACCCGTTATAACATGAATTCGGACTCATATTTGGCTCCCGAACGGCTGGGCATGCCTTTTAATTCACCCTACAATGATTATATGATTGTGTTTGATGAAGTGAAAGGACTGGGCTGGTTTGTTTCAGACCGTTTTCAGCCGGAAGGACAGGTTTGTGTCTATCTGTTTATTCCGAATGAGAATCACGATCGGGTAGAAACAGAAGATGTGGAAGTAAAGCGTTCCAGAGCGGCTGTTCGCTCAATACGCGATTCGTGGGTAGCCGGTGAAGATTATTCCAAGCTGATCCAGCTGGCACATCAGGAAATCCCTTATGGAAAGAAAGAAATTGAGAAAGATTTTGATTTTGTCGTACAGGATAACAGAATCTATTATACATGGGATCAAATAAAATCTCCAGAAGCTAAGTCAATTTATCAGAAAGTTGTATCTTTAAAGCAGCAGATTGCTTCGGATGAGAAAAAGCTGGATGCTCTGCGCCTGGAGTATTCGAAGAATCCGGGGAAACGGGAACAACTGAAGACGCGTATCCTGGATTTGGAAGCTAAGCTCGAGGCGGCTGTTCCACAAGTAAAGGAACTGGAAAAGCAGGCCCGGAATGCTGAAGTCCGTTATCTGAAGAAGTAAAAAACAGGCGTATAATATGTAACAAATAGATACAACTATGATCACTCAACTGATTATTTTAGCATTCGTCATGCTGGCAGCCGTTATCTTAGGTCTGGCAGAGATATTTTTCCTGCCGGGATTGACGTTGGCCGGGATTGGTGGTGTATTGTTTGCTACCGGAGGCTTGTATTGGGCATACAGTATGGGGATGCTTGTCGGGAATGTAACGCTGATTGCTTCTGCTGTTGTTTTCGTCATCGGTTTTGTCTGGCTGATGCGTTCCCGTTCACTGAATAAATTGGCTTTGCATACAGATGTAGATTCGCGTTTGGAATCCAGTCGCGATCTGGGAATCAAGGAAGGCGATGAAGGCATTACGCTTTCTCGTCTGGCTCCGATTGGGAAAGCTCAGTTTGGTACGGTTTCGGTAGAAGCGAAGTCGGAGACCGAGTTTATCGACGAAAAGACACCTGTCGTGATTGTCCGTGTGGAAGGTTATCATGTAATCGTCCGACGGAAATGATAGCTTATAAATGTTTAAATTATATACGATGATGGACACAACATTTCCTTTAGTGGTAGCAGGAGCGGTCGTTCTGCTGCTGATCATTTTCTTTTACTATGTGCCGTTCCTGCTGTGGATTTCGGCGAAAGTATCAGGGGTAAATATCTCTTTGCTCCAACTGTTCCTGATGCGAATCCGTAAGGTTCCACCTTATGTAATTACCCAGGCAATGATTGAAGCTCACAAAGCCGGATTGAAAACGCTTACCCGTGATGAGCTGGAAGCACACTATTTGGCAGGTGGTCATGTGGAAAAGGTAGTGCATGCCCTGGTTTCGGCTTCGAAGGCCAATATCGAACTGACCTTTCAGATGGCAACGGCCATTGACCTTGCCGGTCGAGATGTATTTGAAGCCGTACAGATGTCGGTTAATCCGAAAGTAATTAATACGCCTCCGGTAACGGCTGTGGCGAAGGATGGTATTCAGCTGATTGCCAAAGCTCGTGTGACGGTGCGTGCGAATATCAAGCAGTTGGTGGGTGGTGCCGGCGAAGAGACTGTGCTGGCCCGTGTAGGTGAAGGCATCGTTTCGTCAATCGGTTCTTCCGAATCCCATAAATCGGTATTGGAAAATCCGGATTCCATTTCGAAGTTAGTGTTGCGGAAAGGTCTGGATGCCGGAACTGCCTTTGAGATTCTTTCCATTGATATTGCTGATATTGATATAGGTAAGAATATCGGAGCGTATCTGTTGATGGATCAGGCACAGGCCGATAAGAATATTGCGCAGGCCAAAGCCGAGGAACGTCGTGCGATGGCTGTTGCTTTGGAACAGGAAATGAAGGCGAAAGCTCAGGAAGCTCGTGCCAAGGTAATCGAGGCCGAAGCTGAAGTACCGAAAGCGATGGCAGAAGCCTTCCGTTCAGGTAATTTAGGCGTAATGGATTACTACCGGATGAAGAATATCGAAGCCGATACTTCCATGCGGGATGCAATTGCAAAGCCGTCTTCAACGGGTTCATCCTCTAAACCTTTGAAAGAATGATAGCGTCATCCGAATTAGTCATTAATGCAGATGGAAGTGTTTTTCATCTGCATGTCAAGCCGGAACAACTGGCCGACCGGGTTATCCTGGTAGGTGATCCGGCGCGTGTTTCGCTGGTCGCTTCTTTCTTTGATACAAAAGAATGCGAAGTGTCGAGCCGGGAATTTCATACGATTACGGGAACGTATCGGGGAAAGAGAATTTCGGCTGTTTCTCATGGCATCGGAACCGATAACATCGATATTGTTCTGACCGAACTGGATGCTCTGGCTAATGTGGATTTCAAGACGCGTACTGTAAAGCCGGAGTTCCGCCAGTTGTCACTGGTGCGCATTGGTACGAGTGGCGGTTTGCAGCCGTTTACTCCAATCGGCACGTATGTGGCTGCTTCTAAATCCATCGGCTTTGACGGTGTATTGTATTTCTATGCCGGAAATGAGAAAGTACGGGATCTGGCTTTTGAGCAGGCTTTATTAAGCCAGCTGGACTGGAAACTGGATCGGATCAAACCTTATGTGGTTTCGGCGGATACTTCATTGATAGAACAGATCTGCCAGGATGATATGATTCATGGGGTGACAATTGCGGCCAACGGTTTCTATGGTCCGCAAGGACGCCGGGTTCGTCTGGGACTGGCCGATCCGGATTTGAATCATAAGATCGAATCTTTCTGTTGGGAAAAGTACCAGATCACTAATTTCGAGATGGAAAGCTCATCCTTGTCTGGATTAGCATCCTTGATGGGACATCGGGCTATGACCGTCTGTTGTATTATAGCCGATCGTCTGGGTGGAAATATGAATACGCAATATAAAGATTTAATGCCGGATCTGATTCAGAAAGTCCTGAATCGGATTTGATTGCCAGCGATGCACAACAGGTTTGGGGAAAATCCTGTTGTGCATGAAGCCTGGCTTTTCTCTTCTTATTCCTTCAGAAAACCCTGTCGAATGCTTTGGGTAAAAGATTCTGTTACATCAATCAGTTGTCTGCATTTTATTCCTGTTCTTTTTCTTCTTTTTGGCATCTTCCAGATCCCGGATGATTGTCATATCCATGATATCGCTGTAAACCTCTGTTGTGCGGATACTCTGATGTCCGAGCAGCTTTTGTACAGTAGTCAGCTGTACTCCGTTATATAATAATAAGGTAGCACAGGTATGCCTAGCCGTATGAAATGAGATGTGTTTATTTACATGAGCTTTTTTGGCCACTACTTTCAGTTGTTTGTTGGTTGCAGAGTTGCTGGTTGTAGAAAGTCCGAATAATGAAGTCTTGAAATTAAGATGACCATATTTCTTGTAAATCCCGACTGCTTTTCCGTCGAACAGCATGTATATGGGTAATTTGATGTGTACGCCCGTCTTCAGACTTTTAAAGATTAACCACCATTTTCCGTCAATAAGTTGGAAATTCTCTTGTCGGAGCCGGGTGATGTCTGAGAAACGGAGACCTGTATAACAACTGAACAGAAACATATCCCGGCAGCGGTTGATGCCTCTGTAGTTTCGGGAAGGAAGAGCTTCTATCTTCTTAAGTTCATCGGGCGTGAGATGATTACGGGTAGAAGCCTGTGTTTTGATTTTGTACCTGCGGAACGGATATTGCTTCGGATTGATCAGATCTTTGTTGATGGCGGTGTTGATGTGTCGCTTCAACTGCTTCAGGTGCTTGGCAATGGTATTCTTGTGGTAAGCAAGAGACTCCATATACGCCTCGAAGTCACAGACAAACTGATAATTGATGTCATTAAAGCTGATACTTGGTTTGAATCGCCTGAGAAGGTTGATGGTCGATTCATGATTCTTCCGGGTCGATTCTTTCATCTCATGGCTGGTAATCTCCTGTTTGATGAAGGCAATGAAAGACATGTCTTTCTCATTTTCCGTGTAATTGGCTGGAGTCGAGTCAAACGGACTGGAGGAACGGTAGAAGGTGTAACAAATGTCTGTTACGGAGTACTGTATATTTCCCATACTATTAAATTTTTAAGGAGAAGAGACGTTTCTTCTCTTTGGTTAGAATGGGTTTAATAATCAAAAAGATTATTCTTACAGCTGTGAATTCTGTAAGAATAATCCTTTTTTATAGATGTTTAACCAGCTTAAATGTTTGATTAACACAGGTTGGCAATTCATGCGGATAGTGTGTTACATAGATCAGCGTCTTGCCCGGGCGTTCACAGAACTGTTCAATGATGGCTGCGGCTCGTTTCTTATTGCTGACATCCAGTCCGTGCAGCGGTTCATCCAGGATAATCAGATCCGGGTCTTTTACAAAGGCTCGTGCCAGTAAAGCCAATCGCTGTTCACCCGACGATAAGGTCAGGAAAGAACGGTCTTTCAAGTGTTCGATGCCGAATACCCGCATCCATTTCAAGGCTCCTTCGTTCTGCTCTTCATTGCATTTCCGGAACAGACCAATTGAATCGAAATAACCGGAACCTACAATCTGGAGTGTCGGAACATTCTCCATATAATACAAATGCATCTCCGGAGAAACATATCCGATCCGTTTCTTGATTTCCCAGATACTTTCGCCTGAACCTCTTTTCTTGTCGAATAGGTAGAGCGTATTGGCATACGATTGTGGATTATCGGCATAGACCAGACTTAGTAGGGTAGATTTGCCGGCGCCGTTCGGACCAAACAAAGCCCATTTTTCGCCGTTCCGCACTTCCCAGTCCAGGTCTTTCAGGATTGTCCGTTTCCCGTAGCGGATACATACGTGTTCCATTCGGAACGTGACTTCGTGGGTGGCTGGCTGTTTGTTCTTGTCGACCGGAAGTTCGATGTTCTTCCAATCTTGTTCCGGGAATAACTGCTGGATGAAGTCGGTATCTGCCAGAAAGGCTTCCCGGGTCATGGGTGGATAACATTTCTTCCCGGCAACGGGCAATACATGCGTAATCATATCCGGAATATCAGCCGGATTAGATAAGAGCAGAATGACTTGTACGCCGTGCAGTTTCGACAGCTGTCCGAGCATATCTACCAACAGGTCGCGTGACGGAGCATCCAGTCCGATAAACGGATTGTCGAGGATTAATACTTCCGGGCGGCTTAACAGCGTGCGGACGATCAGGAATTTCCGGAGTTCTCCGCTCGAGAGGTAAATCAGTTTCTTGGGCAGCAGGTCTTCGATGCCGAAGATATGCAGGACTTCTTTCAGATTGTCGGTCCCTTCGTATTCAGATAATGTCTCGGCAACGGTAGGAACATCATCTGCTTCGGTGGCATGCCAGCGTTGCTGGTAATAGCTGTTCCGGCAGTCGGCCAGCGAATAAATATCTTTGAATGCAATGCTTTTGATGATGTCGCTGACTTTCCCTTCCCGGTTATAGCGTACTTCTCCTTCCCGAAAGGCAAACTTGCGCTGCATGATGTCGGCGATCAGCGTCTTTCCGCCACCATTCGGACCAATTACGGCCCATTGTTCTCCTTCGCAGATCCGCCATTCAACGGGATCGGCAAAACGGAGTTCGGGCAGTCGGGTAACTACTTGACTGATATGAACAATTTCTTTTTCCATACGAATGGTTAATGAACGCGGGTTCCTGTATTCTTGTGTATTTCGGAAGCCTGGGTGATAATGACTTGTTTCACTCCGGCATCAATGGCCTGGAATGCGTTTTCCAATTTAGGAATCATACCGCCTTGGATGATGCCTTCGTCTACATATTTCTGGAAAGAAACGCGGTCGATTTCAGGAATGACGCTCTCGTCGTCTTGCTCATTTAGTAAAACGCCTTTCTTTTCGAAGCAGAACATCAGCGTTACGTCAAAGTATTTGGCTAAAGCCTTGGCTGCTTCGCCGGCAATGGTATCAGCGTTGGTGTTGAGCATGTGCCCTTGTTTGTCGTGTGTCAGCGGAGCCAGTACCGGGACGATACCTTGTTTGATCAGTGAAGCCAGTACATCGGCGTTGACTTCTTTGACATCGCCCACAAAACCATAATCTACATCTTTTACCGGGCGTTTGTCTGAGCGCATGATGTTCATGTCGGCACCGGTAAGCCCTAAGGCATTGACTTGTAATGCCTGGAGTCCGGCTACAATATTCTTGTTTACTAATCCGCCGTACACCATCGTTACGACTTTCAGCATCTCAGCATCCGTGATGCGTCGTCCGTTTACCATCTGGCTCTCGATGCCCAGCTGTGAAGCTATCTTGGTAGCCGAGCGTCCTCCTCCGTGAACCAGAACTTTGTAGCCGTCAATGGAAGAAAAATCACGGAGCAATTGTTGCAGCGTATCGGGCTCTTCCACGATTTTACCACCTACTTTAATCAGGGTTAATTTTTCCATTGTGAAAATAATTTGTAAGATTTTTGCCCCAAAGGTAAGAAAAAAAGAAAGAAATCTCTATATTTGCACCGTCTTGCGGCAGTAGCTCAGTTGGTAGAGCATCAGCTTCCCAAGCTGAGGGTCGCGGGTTCGAGTCCCGTTTGCCGCTCTTGTCAGGAAATAAGCAGTTATCTATTATTAGGTAGCTGCTTTTTTTATGGACTAAACTTTAGCGGATAGAAGTTTGAAATCCCTTAGGAAGTAGCTTTATCATAGTCGTCGAAAAGCTTTATCACAATTGTCAAAAAGCTTTTTCATAGATATGGTAAAGCTTTACGATATCTGTCAAACAATTAAAAGCTCGTAGCTTTTAGACTGATTTGCAAGGGGAATCGCTTACTAAGCTATCTGGAATGAAGAAACGTCTTTGTTAAAGATTCTATTTGATGTTCGTATTAGCTTAAAAAATGTACCTTTGCGAATTAGAAATAATAAAGAGTGTGTGTATGAAGAATTTATTGTGTAATGCTATTTTACTATTTGGTTTAAGTTCAAATTTTATGGTACAGGCAGAATCAAATCCATTTTTTGGAAAATACAAAACTCCGTTTGAGACGCCTCCATTCGACAAAATTAAGACGGAACACTATGAGCCGGCTTTTAAAAGAGGCATAGCTGAGTTAAAGGAAGAGGTTGATAAGATTGCCAATAACGCCGAACCCGCTACATTCGAGAACACAATTGTGGCATTGGAACGGAGCGGTGAATTATTGAGCCGGGTGAGTGGCGCCTTCTTCAATGTGTTGAGTGCAAACGCCAATGACGAGATGATGGAAATCTCCCAGCGAATTTCTCCTGATCTGACGGAAAGTTCGAATAATATTTATTTGAACGAAAAGCTTTTTGCCCGTGTTAAGGCCGTTTATGACCAGCGTCAGTCATTAAATTTATCCATCGAAGATGCCCGCTTATTAGACGAAACCTATCGGGCCTTCCAGGAAAGCGGAGCCACTTTGAGTGCAGAAGATAAAGAGAAATACCGTGCTTTGAGTACGGAGCTGAGTCTGCTGTCTTTGCAGTTCGACCAGAATGCGCTGAAAGACCAGAACCGGTTTGAGATGTTGCTGACTGACGAGAAAGATATCGCCGGCCTGCCGGAAAGTATCCGTGAGGCAGCTGCTCATCTGGCTAAGGAGAAAGGAAAAGAAGGCTGGTTGTTCACCTTGGATGCGCCGAGCTACGTGCCTTTCATGCGTTATGCCGATTCCCGCGAGCTGCGTGAAAAGATGTATCGTGCTTATATGAGTACAGGTAACAAAGGTGATGAATATGATAATAAGGAAATCATCCGGAAACTGGTGAACGGACGTTTGGCTCTGGCCCAGTTAATGGGGTATCCTAATTATGCCGCATTCGAGTTGTCGCATAAGATGGCCAAGAATACGGATAATGTATATAAGTTGCTGAATCAGTTGCTGGATGCCTATAAGCCGGTAGCCATCAATGAATATAATGCGGTACAGGGATTTGCCATGGGAATGGAACAACAGAATATGCAAGTCATGCCGTGGGACTGGAGTTATTATTCAGAGAAACTGAAAGACCTGCGCTTTAAGGTGAACGACGAAATGACCCGTCCGTATTTCCAGTTGGAGAATGTCAAGAAAGGTGTATTCGGACTGGCTACCCAGTTGTATGGCCTGACATTCAAGGAAAACAAGAAGATCCCGGTTTATGACAAAGAAGTACAGGCTTATGAAGTGTATGATGCGGAAGGCAATTTCAAGGCTGTGCTGTATACCGATTTCTTCCCGCGCGAAGGAAAACAGTCCGGTGCCTGGATGAATGGCATCCGCTCACAGTACCGCGATGCGAAAGGCAAGGATGTTCGTCCTCAGATTATTATTGTCATGAACTTCACTCGTCCGACCGATACGAAACCTTCTCTGCTGACTTTCGATGAAGTAGAAACTCTGTTGCATGAGTTTGGTCATGCCCTGCATGGTATCTGTGCCAACGGAACGTATGCAAGCCTTTCCGGTACGAGTGTTTACCAGGACTTTGTGGAACTGCCTTCTCAGATCATGGAGAACTGGCTGACCGAGAAAGAATATCTGGATCAGATTGCCGTTCATTACCAGACCGGCGAGAAGATACCGCAGGAGCTCGTACAGAAGCTGATCGATGCTTCTAACTTCAACACCGGATATGCCTGCTGCCGTCAGGTAAGTTTCGGTTTGCTGGATATGGCCTGGCATACAATTACGGAACCGTTCGAGGGTGATGTCGTAGCCTTCGAGAAGAAAGCCTGGGCTCCGGCTGCCGTTGTTCCGGAAGTTCCCGAGGCTTGCATGAGTACCAGCTTCGGTCACCTGTTTGCCGGTGGTTATGCTGCCGGATATTATGGTTATAAATGGGCAGAAGTGCTGGATGCAGATGCCTTCTCGGTATTCAAGGAAAAGGGAATTTTCAACAAGGAAGTAGCCAAATCTTTCTATGATAATATCCTCTCAAAAGGTGGAACGGAAGATCCGGCTGTCTTGTATAAACGATTCAGAGGACAGGATCCAACCATCGATGCCTTGCTAATTCGTAATGGTATTAAAAAATAAGCGGATAAAGAAGTAGCAGTTGAGGCAAATTGATTAATTTTGTACCTTGATTGTTACGGTAGAATATGCAAAAGGCGTACCGGACAACAAACGGTACGCCTTTTTGGTTAAAAATATAAGACAATGATCAACAAGACAGACAAGCAACACGAACTGGACAAGCGGTATTTACGCATGGCTTCTATCTGGGCTGAAAACTCATACTGCAAAAGAAGGCAGGTAGGAGCATTGATCGTAAAAGACCAGATGATTATTTCTGATGGATATAACGGAACGCCTTCCGGGTTTGAGAATGTTTGTGAGGATGAAAACAATGTAACCCTTCCTTATGTATTGCATGCCGAGGCCAATGCCATTACGAAAGTGGCTGCTTCGTCGAATAGCAGTAAAGGGGCTACGATTTACGTAACTTCGGCTCCGTGTATTGAGTGCGCCAAACTGATTATTCAGTCGGGAATCGTCCGGGTAGTTTATTCGGAAAAGTATCGGACGGAAGAAGGATGTGATTTATTGAAGAAGGCAAATATACAGGTTGATTATATAGACTTAAACGAATAAAGGACACGTCTTATGGACAAAAACAAGCGAATGACTATCTGGTTGCCGGTGATTATTGCAGCCAGTATCGCGTTGGGTATATTTATTGGTAATTATTATTGGCTCTCTAATCAGGGACGGAAAAGACATTTTCTGTCGGGCAACAAGATTGATGCCATTCTTGACATCATAGAAGAGCAGTATGTCGATACGGTAAATATGTCGGAGCTGATTGAAGGTGCTGTGCCGAAGATTTTCAGTGAGCTGGATCCGCATTCTGTTTATATCTCGGCAGAAGATGCTTCGGCTGTCTCGGAAGATCTGGAAGGTTCTTTCAGCGGTATCGGTGTTTCTTTCAATATGCAGACCGATACGATCCTGGTAACGGGTGTAGTTCCGGGCGGACCGTCGGAAAAGGCCGGACTGAAGTTGTTTGACCGTATTGTAACCATCAATGATTCGGTGTATGCCGGTATGAAAATGAACCCGGACAATGTGAAGAAGGTTTTGCGTGGTGCCAAGAACAGTACTGTTAAACTGGGTATCAAGCGGAATGATAATCCGGAATTGTTTTATGTTGAGGTGACTCGAGGTGATGTCCCGGTAAATACGGTTGATGTTTCGTATGTGGTAAGCGAAGGCATCGGATATATCAAAGTAAGCAAGTTCGGCCGCACGACCTATAATGAGTTTATCACGGCCATTGCCAAATTGAAACAACAGAATTGCCAGTCGTTTATTATTGACTTACGCGGAAACACGGGAGGATATATGGATGCTGCCATCAATATGGTGAATGAATTCATGCCAGAAGGCCGCCTGATTGTGTATGCAGAAGGAAAAGCTTTCCCCCGTTTTGATTCGTATGCAAACGGAACGGGAACCTGTAAAGAGAATCCGGTTGTCATTCTGACGGATGAAATTTCGGCTTCGGCCAGCGAGATTGTCTCCGGAGCCATTCAGGATAATGACCGCGGATTGATTATTGGCCGGCGTACTTATGGAAAAGGACTGGTTCAGTCGCCGATTAAATTGAATGATGGTTCTGAAATTCGTCTTACAGTGGCCCGTTATTATACACCTTCAGGACGTTGCATTCAGAAGCAGTATAAATTAGGGGAGGCAGAAGACTACGATCAGGATATTTACAACCGCTACATGCATGGTGAATTTGATTCGGCCGACAGTATAAAGCTGGATGCTTCGTTGCAGTTCCAGACCGTGGGTGGCCGTACGGTTTATGGCGGCGGCGGTATTATGCCGGATATCTTTATCCCGCGTGATACTAGCGGAATCACTTCTTATTTCTCGAATATCATCAATAGCGGTGTTTTGTATTTATATGCGTTGGATTATTCGGATAAAAACAAGGAGAAATTCTCTTCCTTCAAGGATTATAAAGAATTGTGGGCTTACCTGAAACAGCAGCCGTTGGTTTCTAACTTTACCAATTATGCGGTTACGCAGGGAATAAAGAAACGTCCGAACCTGATTGCTATTTCCTACAAACTGATCGAGATACAGCTGCAGGCATATATTATCCGGAACTTCTTTGAGGATGACGGCTTTTATCCGGTATTCTTGAGCGATGATATTACAATCAAGAAAGCGGTTGAGGTATTAAAATCCGGAAAAGCTTATCCGATTGCATTGGATACAGAAAAAAGCTTGTAGGCATGCACGAAGAGAAACAACAGCTGCGGTACGAAATAGCCCGGCAAAAGAAATTATATTCACCCGAACAGTTACAAGACTGGTCGGATCAGCTCATGAGCCTGTTGGAACAAACTGAATTGTTCCGGCAGGCTCATGCCGTTGCTTGCTATCATGCTTTGCCGGGAGAAGTACAGACGGCCGCTTTTCTCGAACGCTGGTACCGGAAGAAACGCCTGGCCTTGCCGGTAGTGCAGGGCGATGATTTATTACTCTTGCCTTATACCGGACCGGATTCTGTCAAGAAAGGTGCTTTCGAGATTATCGAACCCATTGTCACTCCGCAGTCTGTATCCATCGAAAAGGAAATTGATCTGATCATTGTTCCGGGCGTAGCTTTCGACCGCCGGTTAAATCGAATGGGGCGGGGAAGAGGCTTTTATGACCGTCTGTTGTCAACCTTGTCTGTCCCGAAGATAGGCATCGGGTATTCTTTTCAGCTGCGAGATCAAATTCCGGTAGAAGACTTTGATAAAAAGATGGATCTGGTGATTACCGAGCGCGAAATCATCGGATGACTAAGTCGAACAGATAGCCAGAACCTAACTCTTTATTGATGCTGTCTCTCAGCTTGTCTTTGCAGAGCAGCAGTTCAGAGCGGAGCACAGCCGACTTCATATATACATATAAGATCCGGTCACGGATGTACATGTGGCTTGTATATTGTTGGGCCATCGGTCCTAATACTTTGGGCCATGTCCGTTCGATACGGGCTTCCATGATCTTTTCATAGATTTCCGGATTGTCTTCAAAGAAGTCGCGGAGTATTTCTCCAAGGGTTTGTACGTTGGTCCGTCTCATTTCATGCCTCTTTTAAGGGTTTGATGCAGCCTTGTTCCACTTCGAATAAGGCAAAATCATGGTTCATGGTTTCCAGTATTTTATCCAGATACTTGCGGTTGGTATCGGTAATGAAGATTTGTCCGAACTGTTCATCACTGACCAGCCGGATAATCTGTGCGACACGTTCTGCATCCAGTTTATCGAAAATATCATCCAGTAACAGCAAAGGAGCTGTCGTTCCCTGTTGTGCGAGGAGCGAATACTGAGCCAGTTTCAAGGCAATGAGGTAAGTCTTTTGCTGGCCTTGCGAGCCGACGCGCCTGATCAGCGCATCATCCAGTTTCATTTCCAGTTCGTCCTTGTGAATTCCGGATGTCGTATAGCCGATCACCCAGTCTCTTTCCCGGGTGTTTCGTAACTTTTCCTCCAAAGGTGTCTCTTCCAATTGAGAGATATAATGCAGATTAACCGATTCGGCCGAGCAGCAGATCTGCTGGTGGAACTGGTTGAACAGAGGAACCAGCTTTTCTACCAATAGCTTTCTCTTCTGGAAAATCTGTTCTCCATACATTGCTAATTGCATTTCCAAGGCCTCAAACAAGGATGTATCCCGACTTTGTTCTTTCAGTAATGTATTCCGCTGCAAGAGGGCTTTGTTGTATTGGATGAGGGCATGCAGGTAATTTTTATCTTGCTGGGAAATGATCAGATCCAGAAACCGGCGTCTTTCTTCACTTCCTCCTTGTATCAGTTCCGTGTCGGCCGGCGAGATCATGACCAGAGGCAACAGACCGATGTGTTCCGACAGCTTTCCGTATTCTTTCTTGTTGCGCTTAAACTGCTTTCTCTGTTTATGCCGGATACCGCAAAACAATTCTTCCGTCCGTCCGTCGTAGTCATAGATTCCTTGCAGTACACACATGTCCTGATTATTCCGGATAATCATACTGTCGGGCGTATTGATGTGGCTTTTGCAGAACGACAGATAATAAATGGCATCCATGAAATTGGTTTTGCCCATTCCGTTTTTTCCGAAGAAGCAATTGATCTTGGGTGAAAAATCGACTTCTGCCTGGACTATGTTTTTGTAATTCAGAATAGAAAGCTGTTTCAGTACCATTGAATTGATTTTAGTGCTTACAAAAGTAAAAAATATACTTGTATATATCGATTATGTCGGCAAAAAAAACTACTTTTGCGCTTTGAAGCTAAAAAAGGCTTTGGGCATAAGAAAAGATTAATAAAATAACTATAAACAAATTATGGCTACTAAAGAAAAGGAAACCGTAGAAGTAGAAGAACTTGTTTCGAGATCGGAACTATTTATTGAAAGCAATTCAAAGAAGATTATCTTTGGTATTTTGGCGATTGCCGTGATTGTGGGTGCATTTTTAGGTTATAAGCATGGATACGTAATGCCTCAGCAGAAGAAAGCGGCTGCAGCCATGTTTAAGGGAGAACAATATTTTGCCCGTGATTCTTTCCAGCTGGCCCTGAATGGTAACGGCGCCGATTATGAGGGTTTTGCCGCTATTGCCGATGAATATGGTTTTACGGATGCCGGTAATCTGGCCAAAGCTTACGCCGGAATCTGTTACTTTAAGTTGGGTGATAATGAAAAGGCCATCGATATGCTGAAATCTTTCAGTGCAAGTGATCAGATGGTTTCTCCGGCAATTGTCGGATTGATTGGCGATTGCTATGTAAATGCCGGAAATGTAAAAGAAGGAATCAGTTATTTTGAAAAAGCCGCTAAAGAGGCCAATAATGAAGTAATCAGTCCGATCTATTTGAAGAAGGCCGGTATTGCTTACGAATCTTTGCAGCAATATGCAGATGCTGTTAAATCGTACACACAGATTAAAGAAAAATACTTTAATTCAATGGAAGCAGCCGATATCGATAAATATATTGCCCGTGCGACTGCTTTGGCAAAATAACTGTTAGATAAGATTATTGTTAAACTTGATAGAAATGAGGATGCCCTTGCTTGATGAAAACAGGAAAAGGCATCCTCTTTTTGTTTTTATTCATTATAGTAATTATGGCTACAGCTTATCAGAATTTATCAGATTATGATTTTAACAGCGTTCCAGACGCTTCAGAAATGAATGTCGGAATCGTTGTTGCAGAATGGAACAAGGTGATAACTGAAAAGTTATTAGAAGGTGCATGCAATACGTTGGAGAGACACGGAGTAAAGCCTGAAAACATCATTGTCAAGCGTGTTCCCGGTAGTTTTGAACTGACATTCGGTGCAAAACGGCTGGCCGATGAGAAAGATGTAGATGCAGTCATTGTCTTGGGATGTGTCGTAAAAGGTGATACGCCACATTTTGATTATGTTTGTTCAGGCGTTACGCAAGGCATTACAGAGTTGAATCTGATGTATGATATTCCATTCATATTCGGCTTGTTAACGACCGATAATATGCAGCAGGCTGAAGATCGTGCTGGTGGTAAATATGGAAATAAAGGGGATGAAGCTGCCGTAACTGCAATAAAAATGATCGATTTTTCTTGCAAGTTACAAAATTAGTTCTTACCTTTGCATCGCAATTGAGAAACAGAGGGGCAGTTACCAGAGTGGCCAAATGGGGCTGACTGTAACTCAGCTGGCTTACGCCTTCGGTGGTTCGAATCCATCACTGCCCACTTATTCTTACTTGCTTCCTGCGGAAGTAGCTCAGTCGATAGAGCATTAGCCTTCCAAGCTGAGGGTCGCGGGTTTGAGTCCCGTCTTCCGCTCAATAAGAGGATACATCTTTTTGATGTGTCCTCTTTTTTGTTATGGGGGAAACCAAGTATCAAGGATCAACGTAAAAATGGATCAACGTAAAAATATGGGATCAACGTAAAAATATGAGGGATTAGAAGTTTAAGCATAAATATTGCAAAGTC
>ENA-UONX01000648-UONX01000648.1-human-gut-metagenome-genome-assembly--contig:-P74old-NODE-648-length-46237-cov-6.612728_pt1 | contig 46237 bp, 49 predicted proteins | sample MGYA00242466_ERZ724013 | MGnify/ENA metagenome assembly ERZ724013 | reverse complement strand
AACGGACGCCATTTCTTCGCTGGTCAAACTGACCCCACAAACGGCTTTGGTGCGGCGAGATGGCATCGAACAGGAAATTCCAACCGCTTCCATTCAGGTAGGCGATACGATTTTAGTAAAAACCGGTGCTGCCATTCCAGCTGACGGTACAGTACTCACCGGACAAGGTTCTGTAGATGAATCGGCTCTGACTGGAGAAAGTCTGCCCGTCGAAAAGCAGACAGGGGACCGCATTCTCAGTGCGACAGTCTGCCGTTCCGGCTATCTGGAATACCGTGCCGAACAAGTCGGTGCGGATACAACCCTTTCCCAAATTATAAAATTGGTAGAAGAAGCCGGCAGTTCCAAAGCCCCCATCGCCCGTCTGGCAGATAAAATCAGTGGTATATTTGTACCAGTTGTCATTGGCATTGCCATTGTCACTCTGATCGTCTGGCTGCTTACGGGAAATCCCTTCGGCATGGCACTGAAAGCCGCCGTCTCCGTGCTGGTCATCTCCTGCCCGTGTGCACTGGGACTTGCCACACCGACAGCAATTATGGTCGGAACAGGACAGGGAGCAAAGAATGGCGTTCTGATAAAATCAGCAGAAAGTCTGGAAACGGCACACAATGTGAAAACTGTAGTACTAGACAAGACCGGTACGCTGACAGAGGGCGTGCCAACAGTTATGGATGTTCTGCCGGAGGAAAATGTTTCTGCTGACCAACTGCTATCCGTTGCCTATGCACTGGAACAACCCTCCGAACATCCACTTGCCGCTGCCATTGTCACCCACTGTAAAACAAACACGGTACCGTTGCAAGCTGTGGAACAATTCACACAAGTTGCCGGACAAGGGGTTTCCGGTATCGTCAATGGCATACCCTGTCTTGGCGGCAACCGCAAAATGATGCAGGAAAACGGCATTTCTCTTCCAGAATCCGCTAAATCCGATGCATTTGCAAAAGACGGTAAAACACCCCTTTACTTTGCTGCAAATGGAAAACTGCTTGGTATCCTGACCGCAGCCGACCCCATTCGGCAAACCAGTCGTACAGCGGTTGCTGCCATGCAGAAAATAGACTTAGACGTGATTTTATTGACGGGCGACAACCAGCTGACCGCAGAAGCCATTGCAAAACAAGCTGGCATTCAACATGTTATTGCAGAAGTTTTGCCGCAGGACAAGGCAATGCAGGTAAAACAACTACAGGCAAACGGCAAAAAAACAGCCATGATTGGTGACGGTATCAATGACGCACCTGCACTGGCACAGGCGGATGTCGGTATTGCGATTGGAGCCGGAACGGATGCTGCTATTGCTTCTGCGGATATTGTACTGATGCGAAATGATCTACAAGATGCTGTCACTGCGATTCAGTTGAGCCGTGCCACCATTCGCAACATTAAGCAAAATCTATTTTGGGCATTTATCTATAATCTCATCGGTATTCCGATTGCTGCCGGTGTCTTCTATCCTATTTTGGGCTGGGAACTGAATCCCATGTTTGGTGCAGCTGCTATGAGCTTCAGTTCAATCTTCGTTGTAGGTAATGCATTGCGGCTGCGGCGGTTCCGTCCATTTGGTAAGAAAAACGCATCTGCTGCATCGAAAGCACAAACCCCTGCCAATGGAGAAATCATTGTACAGATTAAAGGGATGATGTGCGAACACTGTGTATCTGCTGTTACAAAGGCGTTACAGGCTTTGAATGACGTAGAAAGTGTCCGTGTTGTACTGTCAGAAAACCGTGCCTATCTGAAAGGAACTGTTTCCGATACAGCTATTCGACAGGCAATTCAAGAAGCTGGGTATAAAGTGAAAAATATTCAGCGATGATGTCCTATTGTGCTGGATAGACAAAAAAGACGGTCTGTTTTCCATAAACAAACCGTCTTTTTGTTGCTTTTATGATAAATTGCAACTATGATCCAATGGCATTCAAAATCGTTATCGCAAGCAATCCCACTACACAAATCACAGTGACAGGTGCTGTCAGATAAACCAACGCCTTTTTTCCACCGCTCACCTGCGGAACGGTATTTTCCAACCGGAAGGTTTCCTGATGCTTTACCAGCTCGATAATAAACAGAATCATCCCTGTCAGAAGCAATCCCATTACGACCATTACCATGATACCAATCACCGCAAAATTTCCAATGTGCTCCATCAAATAGGAGGAATCCATATAATCGGAATTGTTGATGTCAATTCCGCTGTATGCAATAGACTGTATCGCACCAATCAAATTCATGATGAAATGTACAGCCATGCCAGGCAAAACCGAATGCGTCTTTGCAGTCAAAAATGCTACACAAATGCCTAACACCGCTGCATAAATAATCTGTGCATAGTTACCGTGCCACAATCCAAAGAAAACACCAGTCATAATCACTGCAAACCATCCGCCAAACCGTTCGGTGTTGCGGAACAGCGTTGCACGGAACAGCATTTCTTCAAAAATGGGGGCTAAAATTGCAAATGCAAGGAAGTTAGAGAGATAGCCGAGCCAGTTTTGTTCCGCTACCATAGAAGGGGCATGTAGTTGCATACCAGTCAGCATTTGGATGATATTGAAAAATATGTTGCTGAAAAAAGTGGCTGCATAAATCAAACCCAACGCAATCAGACACCAGCGTATCAATTGACCGGCGGTTGCCTGTGGTTTACAGTAGCTGTCCTTCAGTTTCCAGCCGATTTTTTTCCCAAGAACTGCACGAAAAATCAATAGCAACAAGGGGACAATGATGACATATTGAAAGAGAAAGATACAAATCTGATAGCACGCTGTGTAATATGTTCCGGTTTCATCCATAATCTGTGGAAGAAGTAACTGTATCACAAATGCACCACTGAATACCAATGCATAAAATAATATCAGCAAAAGCGAGTTCACATTTGACGCTTTGCGTAACGTTTTTTTCAAATTTTGTTCCATAACTTCACCTTAATACTCCTTTTTTTCCATGAATTTTGTAGAACAGAAAATCGAAATGGGCAGTATCAGCAATACAGCTGCAAAAATACCAACCAAAGCAATTCCATTCACATTTGGTATGCCAATTTCAGCACCACTTAAAAAGCCAATCACACCGCCAAATACACCACAAAGAATCATAAAAATAATTTTTCCCTTTTGATAACCAATTTTATAATATAACGGTAACAGAATACACTGCACGATCATCCCGCACAAAACGAAAAACAGACAATTCCCCAGACATGTGACATCCTTCGTCAGCCACAACAGAACGGCATTGCAACATCCACATGTCAGCACAGAAGAGATCACCAGCAGAATATATTTTTCTAACACCATTTGCTTCCGGCTGCAAGGCAGAGAAAATAGCCATGGCAGTGTGTTTTCCTGTTGTTCCTGTGCCAGTGCAGAACAGGGAAGCAATGTAAAAAAAGTAGGCAGCATCGTCATAAAGTTCAGTGGGAACGAATCATTTCCGCTGCGAATCGCAACAATCAGAAAAAAAGCAAAAATAGCACTCAGCATGACAAATTGCATGCGTAACATCTTAAAATCTTTCCAGATTAGACCAAACATAACTCATTTCTCCTTAAAAATCTTTTTTCTGATATTGTAAGATACTGATACTGATCGAAACGATATGCAGAATCACAAGAACTGTGGCTGCAATGGCAATAAGAACGCAGCCCGAAACAGACGATATCTGCAAACTTTTTCCCAATTGTCCTCCCAATTCTGAACCACCAATGCCAATCAATGCACTGAGGATAAAAAAAATAATGGCAGAACGTTGTGCCCCCAACCAAATAGAAAGCGGTATATAAATCGTATTGATCAACAAAATAATGCCAACAGAAAACAGCACCATTTCCATTCCATTTTGCAGAACGGCTGATAACAGTAAGGTATAAGCACCAGCCACAACTGCACAAATCCATGTGACAATATAGTTGACCAGTACAGTTTGTTTCCGTGTAACGGGAAGTATCAGTAACAGGTCAGCATTCTTTTCCTGTTCTTCTGTTTGCAGCATAAAAATAGGAATCATAGCGGAATAGATGGAAAGGAACCCAACGGCAAAGCCAAAATAAAAGTGATCGATAGTTATGTCGTTTGTAGCCGTGCAAACGATTCCTACCGCCAACACGACTGCCGCTGTAATCAGCAGCACCCAAACCAATGCTTTGAACTGTTTCCAGAGAACCCGAAAGCGATACCAGAGCAGTGTACTCATTTTGCACTTCCTCCTGCATATTTGGTCAGAAAGATCATGATGTCCTCAATGCCAACCGGTTCTGCCTGTATGGAAGGCGGCAACAGCTCTCGTTTACAGAGTAGTTCTATATGATATGGTGTATCCCGTTTGCCGCAAATCGCTTCCTTTGGCAAGCTCTTTGCTGCTTCTGCACTGCATTGTACCATACAGTAAGTATCCAGCAAAGTATCCCGTTCCATGCTGAATAACAACTTCCCCTGATGTAAGAACGTCACATAGTCACAGATTTTTTCCAAATCGCTAATAATATGGGAAGAAATCAGTACAGCGTGTTCCCCATCGCTGACAAACTCCCGGAATACGTCCAGAATCTCTTCCCGTACCATCGGATCCAATCCGGCAGTCACTTCATCCAAAATCAGCAATGTAGGGTGATGAGAAAGAGCTGCGGCAACAGCCAGTTTTTTCTTCATGCCCATAGAAAATTCCTTAAATTTTTTCTTCTCCGGCAGTTGAAATCGTTCTATATATTTCCAGTATAAATCAGTATCCCAGTTGGTATAAATTCGTTTCAACATCTGATTGACATCGCTGGTGTGGAAACTCTGTGGAAAATTAGCAGTATCCAATACCACACCGATTTTTTGTTTCAAGTCTGCATTTTCCTTGCTGGCATCCTGCCCCAGCAGCAAAATCTGACCACTGTCCGGATGTACCAAATGCAGCATGGATTTCATTACGGTTGTTTTTCCTGCACCGTTTTCTCCGATAAATCCCATGACATAGCCCATTGGCAGGGTAAAACTCACATGTTCCAGTTGAAACTTCGGATATTGTTTGCACAAGTCTGTCAGTTCGATTGCGTATTGCATGATGGTTCCTCCTCAAAAATCATATCCAGCATTTCCTGTAAATCTGCCTTGGAAAGACCGCAGCCTTTCGCCAGCGTTGCAATGGCTTCCACGTGCTCCTCAATTTGCCGCAGCCATTCTTCCCGCAGAACTTCCGTATTTTTTCTTGCAACAAATACGCCTTTTCCAGCAATGGTATAGACAAAGCCATCCCGTTCCAGTTCCTCATATGCTCGTTTTGTAGTAATAATGCTGATGCGTAATTCCTTCGCCAGACTGCGGATAGACGGCAACATGGTATCTTCTGTCAATGTATCATTGATAATTTGTTCTTTGATCTGCTGATAAATTTGCTGGTAAATCGGTGTAGCGATATTATTGCGAATCATCAGCTGCATGTTCATCCCTCCTTATCTACCGTGTATATACAGTATACACGGTAGATACAGTTTTGTCAATGGGGTTTCTCTATGATTTACAATTTGTTCAAAAAAGAGGCAATCTGCAATATCATACAGATTGCCTCATATTTTGCAAGCATTTTTGTGTGCAAATTGCAAACGTTTTTGCATGTAAAAAGCAAGCATACTTTACAGCCTATACGCACCTCAATGCATTTTCTTTTCCAGCAGTTCCATTGCCTGTTTCAGCTGTGCATCATTATCTGGATTGGGATGGTCAAAATCAATGGTTTCGTAGTCTTCTTTGATGACCACATCCGGCGTAATGCCAACACCATGATAGCATTCTCCTCGTGTGGTCTGATAGGTAGCAACCGTCAGTGTGACCGCACCGCCGTCCTTCATTTCTACGGTATTCTGCATAATCCCCTTGCCAAATGTCTGCTCTCCAATGACTTCAGCTTTGCCGAAATCCTTTAAAGAAGCAGTAAACAGTTCTGCGGCACTTGCTGTATTTCCATTCACCAGTACCATCATGGGCAGCTGCAATTCATTTGCATCTGAATGCACCAAGAGCTTTGTTTCCCCGTTGTTATACGTCGCTGTTGCAATATCGCCCTCCGGTAATAATGGATCTACAATTTTTTCCAGTGCAGCAACCAGTCCGCCGCCATCCTCTCGCACATCAAATACCAGTGCTTTCGCACCGTTTTTCAACAAGTTTTGCAAGGCTGTCTGAAACTGCTCCACCGTATTTTCCTTAAACGATGCAATCCGAATATAGCCAATCTGGTTTTCCAGCATCACGCCATAGGCGGAAACAACCTCTATTTCCTTTCGCTGCACGGTCTTCTTCCATTCCGTTTCACCACGCTGCACAGTTAATTCTACACTGGTATCTACCTCGCCACGCACACGATTCACTGCCTCCTGGTAGCCAAGATCGGCAACGGTCTCACCATCTACACCAGTAATGACATCATCTACTTGCAAACCCGCCAGCTTTGCCGGTGATGGATCTTCCACAGAAACAATTTGCAAACCGCTGCCATCCTCTGTCAACGTAACCGTAACACCAATGCCGACGGAAACACCTGCCTCATTGCTCTGCCACTGCTGATATTCTCCTGGCGTCAAGTAACCGGAATACGGGTCTTCCAATGCACTCACATAGCCTTTCAAGGCACCATCCATCAGCGTCTCCGTATCCACTTTTTCATAATAATCCGACTCCACAACTTGCTGCAGATCTTCCAACCGTTCGCAGTCCCCCAAGGCAGTCTGTGTCGCCTTTAATGCCGCTCCCAAACGATATGCCAATAGACTCATAAACACTGCAAACGCAAGCAGTACGCCGATCAGCAGTCGTTTCCAAAAGATGTTCCACTGCATTGCAATCTCATTCCTTTCTAAAAAACAGAGCAGAACGACTGGTTTCAGTCCCCCTGCTCTGCCCTGATATCATATTCTATTCCAAAATAACCGTTTTATGTCATCTTCTAATTAGTACAGATAACCGCTCGGATCCACACGGCTGCCGTTTACACGAATTTCAAAGTGCAAATGGTAACCTGTAGACCAACCAGTTGAACCAACGTAACCGATCACATCACCTTGGCTGACCTGCTGTCCATAAGACACATTCACAGATGCCATATGCCCATATACAGTGGAGTATGTACCGTCATGCTCAATGATGCAGTAATTACCATAACCACCACCGCATCCACAACTGGAATCCTTTCCATAGTTATGGCTGCAACCATTGCTGACATAGATAACCGTACCACTTCTGGACGCTACGACTGGTGCCCCACTAATACCGCCACCAGCGATATCAATTCCGCCGTGGTTGCTGCCCCAACGTTCACCATAACCGCTGGAGATATAGTAGAAGCCCGGCACCGGCCATGCAAACTGCGACTCATTATACGGTGCTGCAGTCGTTGCCACCGTGGTCGTAGTGGTCGGTGCAGCTGTCGTTGGTGCAGTGGTTGCAACTGTGGTAGTCGTGGTTGTCGTTGCTTCTGTCTCCGGCTCCGTCTCTACGATTTCTGTCGTAGTGGTTGTAGTGGTGACAGCTTCTGTTGTCTCCTCTTCATACGGTGCAGTCGTTACTTCTGCTTCTGGCTCTGTGACAGTGGTAGCAACCGTCGTTTCCTCCCACACATCTTCCTCTTCCTCTGCCCATTCTGTAGCAGTTGTCGTTGTAGAGGTTGTGGTAATCTCCACATCATCATCCACATCGGCAGCATCTGCAACCGTAGTAGTTGTGGTTGTCGTTGTAGTCGTCATGGTAGTTGTAGTAGTTGTCGTTGCGGTTACACGGACAGCCTCCTGTGCTTTGCGGATTGCAACCTGAATCTGTTCTGATTCCGCATCTTTTGCTGCATTGTCTGCTTCCAATGATTTAATATCTGCATGTAAGGAAGCTTCTTCCGATGCCAGTCGAACTGCTTCGTCAGTAGACATTGCATAATCATCCTGCAACTGCCGCAATGCGGTTGCAAATTCTTCTTTTTTCTGCTTTTCAGAAGACTTCTGTTCTGCCAGGGCATTCTTCTCATCTTCTAAAGCCTGCTGTTTTTCTTCGCAGGTTTCCAGCTTATTCTTCAAATCAGAAACCAACTCATTATCATGCTTGGCAATTCTGGACATAAGATCATACTTGGAAAGCAAATCATAGAAGTCTGTGGAACCAACCAGTGCCGATGCAAGGCTGTCATTGCCCTGTACATACATTGCACGCAGCCGCTGCTTAAATGCTTCCAGACCGTCTGCAATTTCTACATCCAGTGCTGCAATCTCATTCTTTAAATCGCAAATTTCCTGTTCTTTGTCGGTAATTGCGTCTTCCAGACGAGTCAATTCCTCATCGACAATCTGCAAATTGGACTGCTGCAAAGCAATTTTCTCTTCCAGTGCTTTCTGGAAGTCAGCCTGTTCCTGCTTATCGCTGCCCAGGCTTTCCAATTCCTTTTGCTTTTGTGCAATCTTATCTGCATTTGCTTGTTTTTCGCTCTGCAATTCTGCCAATGTCATCGCCGAAACCGGAATCGATGTCACACTGACACCGCTATAAACACCAGCTGTCAAAATTGCACCGCAAAGTACAACAGATAGGAATCGCTTCATCCATTTTAAACGCATCATATACTGTTTCCTCCTTTTAGACATTCAGATGTTTTCTCATAGACAAGACGCTGCCCAGTGCACCAAACAGTACACCAATGCCGATATCGGCAACCACAACGACTCCGGCAACTTGTCCGAACGACATAATACTGCTTCTGCCGATGACAGAAACAATATCCGTCTGCTGCGTCAAAAGATTGGCAAGAGAATCATAGCTGACCCATGTGATCAAAAATGCCACACAGCCGGCAAAAAATCCTGTCACCATGCCCTCTACGAAAAAAGGAATCCGAATGAATGCATTGGTCGCACCGACATATTTCATAATCTGAATCTCAGAACGTCTTGCAAACACACTTGCTTTTGTGGTATTTGCAATAATGACAACGGAGATAATGATGAGTGCAACAATAATGACACTGCACACAACCGTAATAATCCGCCGCAGTTCCATCAACAAATTTACAAAATCCATCGGTGCACGAATGGAATAGATATGATCCAGAGTTTCAATCTGGACAATGGTATCTTCAATCCGGTCGATGTCCTTCACCCGAAGGCGATACGCATCCACCAAAGGATTGTCATCACCAAGAGAATCGAAGAGCATTTCATAATCATCCATGCTTGCCTTCAAATCTTCAAATGATTCTTCTTTGGAATAAAAATTGACATCCGCAATGTTGTCAATCTGGCTCAACTGTCCCTTCAGAACACTGATTTGTTCCTCATTTGTATCCTCATTCAAATAAACAATAATCTCGTTTTTATCCTCAATGCCGCCTACCATAGAAGAGATATTCATATAGAACAGTGTCGCCACGCCAACCAGCAGCAGAGAAACCAGCAGCACACAAAATGAGGCAAATGCCATCATCCGGTTCTTCCAGATATTCTCCACACCTTGTCCGGCTAAATACTTCAAACCACTAACTTTCATGAATTAAATTGCCTCCAACTACTTCGTCAAACACAATCCGACCCTGCTGAATTGTGATAATCCGTCCGCCGAAATAACGAACCAGACTATGCTCATGCGTCACCATCAGAATGGTTGTGCCGCATTCATTAATTTCTCGCAGCAGGTCTACGATTTCATAGGAAAGTTCCGGGTCGATGTTGCCAGTTGGTTCGTCTGCAATGATCAGCTGCGGATCGTTTACCAGTGCTCTTGCAATGGCAACCCGCTGCATTTCGCCGCCGGACAGCTCATTCGGATAATTTTTTGTCTTATCCTGCAATCCAACCAAATCAATTACATAAGCCACTCGCTTTTTGATGTACTGCGTCGGTGCGTCAATCACACGCAGCACAAATGCAATGTTTTCATATACCGTCATGGACGGAATCAGACGGAAATCCTGAAAGACAAAGCCAATGGTACGCCGCAGAGCCGGCACTTGCCGCCGTTTCAGTTTTCCGAGATGGTAGCCGTTGACGAAAACTGTACCGCTGCTTGGATTGATTTCCTTGAGAATCAGCTTAATCATGGTACTTTTTCCCGCACCGGACGGTCCAACGACAAACGCAAAGTCGCCGTCATTGATTTTCAGATTGACATTGTGCAATGCATCGACACCGCCGGAATACACGACAGAGACATCTCTCATTTCCACCATGTGTGCTATACATTCCTTTCTGGGTTCGGATAACCTACAGACCGAAACTTCTTAGAACTTTGCTGGATTTGCAGACAGATAGCGTTTTACCATCAAGGCAATTTTAAAGATAATTGCGTGGTCAAACTCCCGCAGATCCAGACCGGTCAGCTTCTTGATTTTTTCCAGACGATACACCAGCGTATTCCGGTGTACGAACAACTTTCTGGATGTTTCAGAGACATTCAAGTTGTTCTCAAAGAATTTCTGAATCGTAAACAATGTTTCATGATCCAGCGATTCAATGCTGCCCCGTTTAAACACCTCATGCAGAAATGTTTCACAAAGTGTGGTTGGCAGGTGATAAATGAGACGTGCAATGCCCAGATTATCATAGCTGACAATTGCTTTATCCGTATCGAATACCTTTCCCACTTCCAGAGCGGTCTGTGCCTCCTTGAAGGAACGGGACAGTTCTTTGATACTGTCCACAATCGTACCGATACCAACATTGACACGGGTATAAAATTCGCCGCTGAGCGTATCTGCAATGGAACGTGCCAGCTTTTCCAGATCCTTGGCATCCACAGTCCCCTTGATTTCCTTTACCAGTACAATATCGCATTCTGAAATAGTAAAGACAAAATCCTTATTTTTATCCGGAAAAAGATTCTGGATGACATCATAAGCAGAAACATCATTGACAGAGACAATCCGAATCAACAAAACGACCCGATTGACCTCCGCACTGAAATGCAACTCTCTTGCTTTAATGACAATGTCCCCCGGCAGTACGTTATCCAATACCACATTTTTAATGAAGTTATTGCGGTCGTACTTCTCGTCATAATATTGTTTTACATTAAATAAAGCAATTGCAAGAATATTTGCGTATTTTGCAGCTGCATCGTCTACGCCCTCTACAAACACAGCATATTCCGGCTTGTTCGGAGAACCAAACGGCTTATATGTATATCCGTCCCGAATAAAAATATCATGGACATCACTCAGATCCAGAGAAACGAACTCATTGGTGGTGCCGACTTTGGTCAGATCACTGCATGCAATAATGGTAGCAGTATCATCCACCACGCCGACGGTCGCATCAATGGTATCCCGCATCTGATGGACAAGCCCTTGAAACAATCGATTCGACATATTGAAACATCCTTTCGTTTTCTATCTTATACAACAACGCAAAACGGTTTCTTGTCCGTTATTCGAGCAGACCGCTCGAATATATTAAAAATTGTAGCACATTCAACCGCAAAAAGATATAGACGAATTGTAAAATTTATATTTTTCATGAAACTATCACAAAAGAAATGCGACAAATGGGTAAATTCCTATGTTCATGCCGAAAAATAGAATCACATCTTTTCCGGGCAGTCAATTTTCAAAATTCGCAAGGTATTTCGCAGTGCCTGCTTCGCTGCCTTGCAAAGCAGCAGCCGAGCCTGCTGCAAATCCGGCTCTGCATGTTTGACCGTGCAGGCATCATAGAACTTATGGAACAATGTTGCCAATTCGGTTGCATACTTGGTCATTTCTGATGGATCATAAGCGGCAGCGGCGGCATCAATCCGTGACGGCAAAGCTGCCAAATGGCGAATCAACGCAATCTCCTGCGGCTGTTCTAACAATTGCAAAACAGACCAGTCAGCCTGCTCTGTAGAAACGCCAGCGTCTTCCATATTCCGCAGCAGACTGCAAATTCTTGCATGTGCATACTGCACATAATAAACGGGATTCTGCGAAGACTTTTCCACTGCCAGATCCAGATCAAATTCAAAGTGGGAGTTTGCTTCTCTGGTATTAAAGAAGAAGCGTGCCGCATCAATCGGAATTTCCTCCAACAGCGTGACCAGCGTAATTGCCTTTCCGCTCCGCTTGGAGAGTTTCACCACTTCACCGTCCCGCATCAGCATAACCATCTGCATCAGGACAACATCCAGCCGACTGGCATCCGCCCCCATTGCCGTTAAAGCCGCCTTCAGTCTTGGCACATAGCCGTGGTGGTCAGCACCGAGAATATCAATGGCACGGTCAAACTTTCGAGTCATCAGTTTGTCATAGTGGTAAGCAATATCCGGTACAATATAGGTGGGAATGCCATTGGCACGCACCAGAACGAAGTCCTTATCTGCACCGAAATCGGTTGCCTTAAACCAAACTGCCCCCTCTTGTTCATAGGTATAGCCACGATTGGTCAGTTCTTCTACCACACGCTTCACACTGCCATCTTTGTGCAAGGTACTCTCCCGAAACCAATTATCATAGACAATCCGATATTTCTTCAGATCCCGTTCCAGTCCGGCGATGTTTTTCGGCAATGCATAACCAACCAAAGCCTCTCGCCGTTCCTTACTATCACAGTGCACATATTGATCGCCGTAGATTTTCCGGAACGCTTCCGCATGTTCGATAATATCCACACCCTGATAGGCATCCTCCGGCATCTCTACAGACGGATCAAACAGCTGCAAATACCGCACTTCCAGAGAAGTGGCAAACTTTTCAATCTGATTGCCGGCATCATTGATGTAGAACTCCCGTTTGGCATCGTATCCAGCCCAGTTCAGAATTTCTGCCAAACTGTCACCCAGAGCACCGCCTCTGGCATTGCCCACATGCATCGGTCCTGTCGGATTGGCAGAGACAAACTCCACCAGAATCCGCTTACCAGCACCAGTTTCTGTTCTGCCGTAGTCATCTCCTTCCTGCAACACCGTTTCCACTGTACGGGAGAACCACTGTTGCTTTAGGAAGAAGTTCAGAAAGCCTGGTCCTGCAATTTCCGCCCGTTCAAAATCGGTTCCCTGCAATTGCAGCTCATTGCAAATTGCTTCTGCAATCTTTCTTGGCGGCATTCGAAATGCCTTGGCATTTACCATTGCAATATTGGCTGCAAAATCACCATGGGATTTATCCGCTGGTACTTCAATCCGGAATGCATTCATCGGTTCTGCCGGTAGTGTACCGGCAGAAACTGCACGCCCAACGCTATCTAATAATAATGTATACAGTGCCTTTTCAGCAAGCTTCATACAATCTGCCATTTCCCGTTTTCCTCACTCTCTTTATGCTTCCTGTTTTGCTCTAAAAATCTCCAGATAAATCTCATTATCTGACAAAAAAGAGGCATTCGCATCCAGCGTATACCGCAGGTACAGCCGTCCGCCGTCCGCCGTCAAATGATCTTCAATTTTATGCGTAAAAATGCCGACCGTAATATCGCCGAACGGTGTCCCATACAGACAATAATGTTTTTTTCCAACCTCAATCATCAGATTGGAATTGGCAGATCCCGTCCGAACAATCGAAACCCAACGGCCATCCGTCCCCGTAATCTCTGTCGTAGAACCTTCAAAACCGGTGGCTTCTGATTCTTCATAAGAGACATACCATTCCTTTTCCGTATATTCGTATCTCCCTTCTGTCCGCAGTTCTGTTTCGTTTTCTTCCTCTTCGTTCCGCTGCACACTCCGCAAAACGATTTCTACTTTTTCTTTCAACAGCCTGCCTCCTTCTGCCAGCCGCTCTGATAGACCGTACCAGTCACTTCTTTTTGTAAAAAATGAGCCGCATTCTCTGTGAACAACTCTACGCTGTCACTGACATAATAAATATTTTTTCCTTTTTCTATTCGGTCACTCAGCAGATTTTTTTCTGTAAGGCACCGCTTTGCATAACCTGCTGTCTCTGCCCCCGGAGAAATCAGTGTGACATTTCCTCCCATGATATCGCCAATCAAATCAGCAATGACTGGATAATGCGTACAGCCCAAAATCAGGGTATCCACTTCCTGTGCCTTAATCGGGGCAAGATACTCCTCTGCAACCAGACGGGTCACTGGATTATGAAAATCCGTGTAGCCGTTTTCTACCAGGTGAACAAACAACGGACATGCCTGTGTCACCACAAAGTAATCTGGATGCTGTTGGAGGATGGCTTTTTTATAGCTTTCACTTTTAATCGTCGCTGGTGTTCCGATGATTCCAATTCGTTTGGTACGAGTTGCCACACAGGCAGCCGCCACAGCCGGATAAATGACACCGGCAAACGGCATATCGGTTACAAACGGCTGGTCACCGACGACAGAGCTGACTGTTCCGCAGGCAGCAATAATCATCTTTACCTGATGCTGCCGCAAAAAAGAAACATCCTCTCTTGCATAACGCAAAATCGTTTCTGGACTGCGGCTGCCATACGGCACTCTTGCGGTATCTCCAAAATAAATGATATTTTCATGCGGCAGCAGACGATTCAGCTCTTTGACTGTCGTCAATCCGCCTAAGCCGGAGTCGAATACGCCAATGGCATCATTCTTCATGTCTTCTATCCTCTCTATCCTATCGCTGTATGGTTTCAGAACAGATTTAATACATCCGTTCTGCATTTTCCATCGCCTGTTCTATCAGCTTATCCACTAGATAAGACTGTGACATGCCAAGATGTTCCATCAACTTCGGATACATACTAATGTTAGTAAAGCCTGGCAGGGTGTTGATTTCATTCAAGATGATCCCGCCGTCCTTTTGCAGGAAGAAATCCACACGGGACAAGCCCTTACAGCCCAACGCCTTGTAAGCCTTTACCGCAGTCTCCCGCAAAGCATTCGACTGTGCATCCGTAATCCGTGCCGGTATATACAGCTGTGAGGTCCCTGTGATGTACTTGTCTTCGTAGTCATAAAATTCCGCCGCTGGCTGAATCTCCCCAACATAAGAGGCAAACGGTGCATCGTACCCGAACACTGCCACTTCCAGTTCCTTTCCGTCAATAAATTCCTCAATCACCACCTTGCAGTCATGAGAAAATGCAATCTGAATGGCTTCTTTTAAAGATTCCATATCATTGGCCTTGTTGACACCGACAGAAGAACCTGCATTTGCTGGTTTTACAAAAACCGGAAATCCCAGTGTCTCTGCAATCGCCTCACAAGTTTCATCCATGCGACTGATTTCCCGCTGGCTGACCGATGCCCACTTTGCAGTGCGAATCCCGTTATAATCCAGCACCGTATGCGTCATACATTTATCCATACAGAGGGCACTGCTAAGTGTACCACAGCCGACATAGGGCAGTTTTGCCATTTCCAGCAAGCCTTGTAACCGACCGTCCTCACCATTTCTGCCATGCAGAACCGGAAATACCACATCTACCTTTTTCACATAGGTTTCCCCATTCTCGATGGTAATAATCCCCTTATGAATCGGGTCAGGGGAAATAATCGCAGCCGTGCAGTCTGGATTCATTTCCCAGGTGCCAGCAGCAATTTCGCTCACATCGCCCGGAAAATAGAGCCATCTGCCCTTTTTGGTAATGCCAATGCAGATGATTTCATATTTATCCTTTGGAATGCTATTGATGACATTGGTTGCAGACATTAAGGAAACTTCATGTTCACTGGAAACGCCGCCAAATAAAACGGCTACTCTGATTTTTGCCATAGAAAAAACTCCTCACTTTTATGCATTTACAGAAAGCTACCAAAAGCTCTCCATACAATAATCTATTTTATTATAACAGATTTCATAACATTCTGCAAGCCTTTTTCTGCAAGTTACGAAAATCCATTTCAAAACGGCACACATTCCTAGAGACAGATACAAATGGCAGGCATTTTCTTCCAGCCCTTCTCAACATTCTCCATACAAAGATACAATGCCCCGAAAAAATGTTTTTCGGGATTTTTCAAAAAAATCCCTTGACAAAGTAAAAAAAATATGATATAATGGCGTTACCTCTTCTACAGGGGTTTCTTTTTGTGCCTTTTTACAGGAGAAACCTGTATTGGAGGGAGGCAAACGAACCGGCTCCCGCTGCATGACGCAGAACGGGAGGAGTATATGAGCAGGAGGTGCCGATAATGAGAGTGAAGGTAACACTGGCTTGCACAGAATGCAAGCGTCGCAACTATGTGACCAAGAAGAACAAGCGTAATAATCCAGAACGGATTGAAATGAACAAGCACTGCAAGTTCTGCCGGAAGCATACTTTGCACAGAGAAACAAAGTGATGACTGGAGGTTCTGAAATGTCCGACAAAGAAAAGAAGACAGCTGTTTCTGAAGAGAAAGAAGAAAAAGCTGCCAAGAAGGAAAAAAAGGCAAAAGCCGCAGACTCCGGAAAATCCAAAAAAGAAAAAGAGAAAAAGTCAATCTTCAAGAGAATTGCCGCTTGGTTCAAGGATCTAAAAAAGGAATTCAAAAAAGTCGTATGGCCGACAAAGCGGACAGTCTTCAACAATACACTCGTTGTATTGTGTGTTGTCATCATCGGCAGCATAGTCATTGGTCTGCTGGATCTCGGCTTCCTGAAACTAATGGAATTTCTGATGGGACTTTCGAAGTAAAAACACAGGGAGGCCGTTTTTATGTCAGAAGCTGCAAAATGGTACGTCATCCACACCTATTCCGGCTATGAAAACAAAGTCGCACAGGATATTGAAAAAGTTGTGGAAAACCGGAAACTGCATGACATGATTTTGGAAGTGCGGGTTCCCACAGAAAAGGTAACGGAAATTACCGACGGCAAAACGAGAGAAGTGGAACGGAAAACCTTTCCGAGCTATGTCCTTCTCAAAATGATTTACACGGACGACACTTGGCACGTTGTGAAAAATATTCGTGGCGTAACCGGATTTGTCGGTCCAGCTTCCGAGCCGACTCCCCTCTCTGAGGCAGAAGTCGCTGCACTCGGTGTAGAAACAGGGACGACAACAGAAGTCAACTACGCAGTCGGCGATACCATTATGATCACCGGCACTGCAATGGATGGTTTTGTTGGCGTCGTACAAAATATTAACATGGAGGACGGTACCGTCGACGTCATGGTTTCCATGTTCGGACGGGAAACACCGGCAACCGTGGCATTGAATCAAATCGTCCGCATGGACGCTTAAAACGCATAAGCAAGCGGAATCCATCGGGATTCCCGTGGGAGGGCTATTGCAAAAAAGCCCGCCGTTTACCACATTATGGAGGTGTGCAACATGGCACAGAAAGTTACAGGTTATATTAAGCTTCAGATTCCAGCAGGGAAAGCAACCCCTGCTCCGCCGGTTGGTCCTGCACTGGGTCAGCATGGTGTAAATATCATGGCATTCACAAAGGAATTTAACGAGAGAACCAAGAATGACATCGGGATGATCATTCCGGTTGTGATCACGGTTTATGCCGATCGTTCCTTTACATTTATTACTAAGACACCGCCGGCTGCTGTTCTGCTGAAGAAAGCCTGCGGTCTGGAAACTGCTTCCGGCGTTCCGAACAAGACAAAGGTTGCAAACATTACAAAAGAACAGATTAAGCAGATTGCGGAACACAAGATGCCGGATCTCAATGCCGGTTCTCTGGAAGCCGCTATGAGCATGATTGCTGGTACCGCACGTTCCATGGGAATTGTGGTTGTTGACTAAAAGAGAATGAAAATGCGGCATGTCGGTGTAGGACAACCCTGCACGGCTCTGTCTTCTCAAATGGTGGGAGGAGCATTCCGCTAATCGGCTGTGCGATCCAGCACACCGATATTACCACTGAATCAGGAGGAATCATATCAATGAAACACGGAAAAAAGTATGTTGACAGCCGCAAGGCTGTAGATGCCAGCAAGCAGTACGCTTCCGAAGAAGCACTCGGACTGGTTTGCCAGAATGCAAAAGCAAAGTTTGATGAAACAGTAGAAGCACACATCCGTTTGGGTGTTGACTCCAGACACGCTGACCAGCAGGTTCGTGGTGCAGTGGTTCTGCCGAACGGCACTGGTAAGACCGTTCGTGTCTGCGTATTCTGCAAGGAAGACAAGTATGAAGCAGCAAAGGCTGCTGGGGCAGATTATGTCGGTGGTCAGGATCTCGTAGAGAAGATCACCAAGGAAAACTGGATGGATTTCGATGTTGTCATCGCTTCCCCGGATATGATGGGTCTGGTTGGTCGTCTTGGTAAAATCCTCGGTCCACGTGGCTTGATGCCGAACCCGAAGGCTGGTACGGTTACACCGGACGTTGCAAAGGCAATCACCGAAGCAAAGGCCGGTAAGATTGAATACCGTCTCGATAAGACCAATATCATTCACTGCCCGATCGGCAAGGCTTCTTTCGGTACAGAAAAGCTGGTTCAGAACTTTGAGGTTCTGATGGATGCCATCGTAAAGGCAAAACCGTCTGCTGCAAAGGGTACGTACCTGAAGTCCTGCACCGTTACTTCTACTATGGGTGTCGGTGTAAAGGTTTCCACTGCAAAGTATGGTGTTTGATCACAAAATTCACATTTTATAAAATGCGTAAACCGTACAACCTGTTTTCGGACAGGCTGTACGGTTTTTTGTATCTTTCTTGTTTCCATTCGTTTTACCAAACATGAAATTTCCTTTTTTGGATTGTTTCCGAAAAAAATCGCATAAAATATAAAAAACCCCTTGACAAATCCAGAATCGTGTGCTATACTATACTCATAAACATGAACAGTTGCTCATGTGTTCAAAAAATAAAAAGAGAAAGGGTTATTTTATCATGAAAAAAACATTTAAATTGCAGGATCTGGATTGTGCAAACTGTGCCGCAAAATTAGAACGTGCTGTCCAGCAGGTGGAGGGCGTTCTCTCCGCAACCGTCAGCTTCATGACCCAGAAATTGACCATTGAAATCGCTGATGAAAACTTTGACGCTGTTTGGAAAGAAGTAAAGAAGAAGGCAAAAAAGGCTGATCCGGACGTTACCATTATAGAATAAAAAGCAAAACGGGAGGAATGCAAAATGACACGCAAACAAAAACGAATGCTGATCCGAATTTTCATTGCAGCGGTACTGTTCGCTGCCGCATTTACGACAGAACATTTTTTGCATCCATCTCCGTGGCTGCTCCTGCCCTGTTATGCAGTATCTTATCTGGTCGTGGGCGGTGATGTGCTTTGGAAAGCCATTCGCAATATTGCACATGGTCAGGTGTTTGATGAAAACTTTTTAATGACAGTGGCATCCTTGGGGGCATTTGCAATGAAAGAGTGGCACGAAAGTGTTGCTGTTATGCTGCTCTATCAAGTCGGCGAACTATTTCAGTCCTATGCTGTCAATAAATCCAGAAATGCAATTTCTTCACTGGTAGAACTTCGCCCAGATATGGCAACTGTAGAACGAAACGGCGAATTGTTGGAAGTGGATCCAGATGAAATTGCCGTCGAGGAAATCATTGTTGTCAAAACTGGTGAGCGGATTCCACTGGATGGTATTGTCACCGAAGGTAACAGTACACTGGATACTGCTGCACTGACCGGCGAATCCCTTCCCCGCTCTGTGACAGTCGGAGACGAAGCACTCAGCGGTTGTATCAACCAAAGTGGTCTGCTGAAAATCCGTGTCACAAAACCATTTGCACAGTCCACTGTCTCCAAAATCTTAGAACTGGTTGAAGAGGCAAGTGAACGAAAAAGCAAAAGTGAAGCATTTATCACCCGCTTTGCAAAATATTATACTCCGTTTGTGGTACTTGCAGCCGTGCTGCTGTCTGTGATTCCGCCAATTGTAACCGGCAATTTCTTCAACGGTGCCGTTTGGCTGAAATGGGTTTCCCGTGCACTCACCTTTCTGGTTATTTCCTGTCCTTGTGCACTGGTTATCTCTGTCCCCCTCTCATTCTTCGGCGGCATCGGCGGTGCATCCAGAAACGGCATTCTCATCAAAGGCAGCAACTATTTGGAAGCCCTTGCTGCAGTAGACACCATTGCATTTGACAAAACCGGTACGCTGACACAAGGTGCTTTTACGGTTGCCGGACAGTATCCAGCAGATGGTACAACAGAAGAACAACTGTTAGAATGGGCAGCCACTGCAGAGGCATTCTCCACACATCCCATTGCAAATTCCCTGCGAACGGCTTACGGAAAGCCGATTGCAAAGGAGAACATACAGGATATACAGGAAATTGCAGGAAACGGCGTACAGGCGACCATTCATGGGCATGTTGTACTTGCTGGTAAAGCCGCCATGCTGCAAAATCAGAACATCACTGTTCCCGAAAATATAAAAGAAATACCGGGGACGAAGGTCTTTGTTGCCGTAGATCATATCTATCAGGGCTGCATTCTGATTACAGACCCACTCAAACCAACTGCGGCAAAAGCCATTCAGGAAATCAAGGGGTTGGGAATTCGAAAAACAATTCTGCTCAGCGGCGATACAGAACAAACTGCAAAGGCAGTTGCCCAGACATTGCAAATAGATGAAGTGCATGCACAACTGCTGCCGCAAGACAAGGTACAGTGTCTGGAAACATTACTGCATACACAGAAAAACGGTGCACTCCTTGCCTATGTCGGCGATGGCATTAACGATGCCCCCGTACTAACCAGAGCAGATGTCGGCATTGCCATGGGTGCCATGGGCAGCGATGCTGCGATTGAAGCTGCCGATGTGGTTCTAATGGATGACAATCTGGATAAGTTGCCAACTGCCATCCGGATTGCACGAAAAACAAAGTACATTGTCATAGAAAATATTGTATTCGCACTTGGCGTCAAAGCCGTTGTGCTGATTCTGGGTGCGTTAGGAATTGCCAACATGTGGGCTGCCGTTTTCGCTGATGTCGGCGTTGCAATGATTGCCATCTGTAATGCCATCCGAACCTTACGAATCAAAAAATAATGCAAATAAAACAAAAAGCCGTCTCTTTCTTTGGAGACGGCTTGTTTATGATAGGAAACCAGACTGCTTATTTTCCCTGTCGTTCCGGATACGGTGTTTTTACATCCGTGCGTTCCATAAGATAGTCCACACTGGTGTGAAAAATATCTGCAATCTTACCCAATATTTCTGGGGTCGGCATCCGCACACCGGTTTCATAGCTGGAATAAGTTCTACGATTAATAAATAATAAGTCTGCCATCTTTTGCTGCGTGAAATCTGCATCTTCCCGTAAATTGCGAATCCGTTGATAAGTCATAGATTTCCCTCCTTTTTCTCTTTTATTCTATCATTCTACATTTTCCCCCATTGACATTTGGCACATATTGTGGCATAATGAGAGCAGATAGGAGGTGATTCTACATGGAACTGTATCAAAAACCTTATTTCACTTTATTTTCCCAAATCTGCAATACCATTGAATCGCTGGAAGCGATCTTGCAAACCAATTCCCTACCAGAATCCGTGCAAAATACCTTGCAGGAACAAATCTGGAATTTGAAAAAGGTGCAACGACAAACAGAGGAGTATTTAATTTCCAATCCGCTTTTTTAATTTTTTCAAAAAAATGCTTGACAAACGAAAAAAAATGTGGTATAGTATAAAGCGTTGTGTTACACAACGTGAATATCGTATTCTAAAGACAGCTGGTGGCATCTGCCGTAAGTCCAGCCGAGGAATTGCTCTATCAAGAATGATACTGCCGCATTCCCTGTCGAATGGCGGCTTTTTTTGATTGTGACAGCATTTCTTTGATACGATAACAATAGTATCGGAGGTGAATTCACATGGCAAGTGAAAAGATTCTGGAAAGCAAAAAGGCAAAGGTGGCTGCTCTGACCGAAAAGCTGCAGAACAGCGTTTCTTTCGTACTGGTTGACTACAAGGGTATTACCGTGGAAGAAGACACCAAGCTGAGAAAGGAACTGCGGGAAGCAAACGTTTCTTACACCGTTGAAAAGAACTCCATGCTCCGTTTTGCATTCAAGGAAATGGGCATTGCAGATGCATTTGAAGATGTTCTGCACGGCACCACTGCAGTTGCTGTTTCTAACGATGATCAGACTGCTCCAGCTCGTATTCTGGGTAAGTTCGCTGAAACCAAGCCGGAAACCTTCAACCTGAAGGCTGGTTACGTAGAAGGCACTGCTTACGATACCGCTGGTGTTCTGGCACTGTCCAAGATCCCATCCAAGGATGTCCTGCTGGCACAGCTCGTTGGCTCTCTCCAGGGACCGCTGCGGAAACTGGCTGCTACTTTGCAGGCTCTGGCAGACAAGAAGAACGAAGAAGAAGCTGCATAAGGCAGCCATTCGTCCAATGTCCGGCTGTCGCATAACAGCATAACGGACAACGCTACAATATTATAAAGGAGATTACTATCATGGCATCTGAAAAGATTTTAAATTTCATTGAAGAAATCAAGACCCTGTCTGTTCTGGAACTGTCCGAACTGATTGACGCAATTCAGGAAGAATTCGGTGTAACTGCTGTTATGGCAGCCGCTCCGGGTGCAGGTGCAGGTGCAGCTGCTGCGGAAGAAGAAAAGACCGAATTTGATGTTGTTCTGGCTTCCTTTGGTGACGCTAAGATGGCTGTTATCAAGGCTGCTAAGGACGCTCTGGGTCTGGGTCTGAAGGAAGCTAAGGCAGTGGTTGAATCTGCTCCGGCTACCATTAAGGAAGGTATTTCCAAGGCTGATGCAGAGGCTCTGAAGGCTAAGCTGGAAGAAGCTGGTGCAACCATCGAAATCAAGTAAGATTTTCGATTGTATAAAACCATCTCTATCCTGTGGTTGTTATTTGACAGCCACAGGATTTTTTGTATCTGCATGGATTCCTAGTATAAATTCCAAAAGGCAATAGACAGAATGGCATGGAATCTTAAAAAATACCCATTTGCAGCATTTATAGATACACGATTTGAAAGCAGAGTGGCTCTGCGGGATGTTTGCAGAGCCTTTTTATAGGAGAAAGTGTGATACCGTCATCAGCACAACGCCCGGTACACCAAGAATCACCGCTTGCATCAAATTAAACAGACTGACTTCGGGGGAAAACCCAATCCAATGTCCGAAATAATGGAGCAATAACAATGCTGCCACCCCTGTCAAAGTTCCCCGTAACAGCGAACGGATGACATGTTTACGGTGCAAATAAAAACTGCCCATAAATAAAGCGAGTGCTGCCCAGATTGCCCAAAAAACAATACGTTCCATCCTGTTTCTTCCTCCGTCTTATGTCAATAAATAGGCCAATGCCATCATCAGTTTTTTATCTCCACCCTCTTTGTAAAGCATAACCAGCAGCACCAAAATCAAAATCTGGTCTTTATCCAGCTTTTCCAGCAGTTCGGTCGGATTCCAATTGCCGAAAATGCCAGTTTGTGACGGTTTCGACGGCGGTGGTTTCGAGGCTGCTGCTTCTTCCCGCAGCGGTAAAAAATCATAACTGAACGGTTGCACTTTCTGCGGTGGTATGGCACGGTGGTACATCTCTCGGGAACGGCGAATGGCATCCTGTCGCATGGCATCGCCGTCTCTTCTGGTATATTGCGGCACGCCGGTTCGCCTCCTTTTTGATACGCTTCAACCTGCATACCTTGCTTCTCCTGAAAGCAGTATGGCAATGTATTACACTGCTCGAAAATGATATATGCAAAAACCGCTTATTTATCCCCTGTTATCTAATAGATCATCCCTTTCAGAAACCACATATTATAACAAATCCTTCAGCATACCGCTCTCTTTCAAAAGTGTCCACATCGAAAGCAGTTTTAGCAGCTTCACTGCCTTTTCCACTTTCTTCTGCCGCTCTGCCCGTAAATGCGGTTTCAATGCCAGCAACAGTGCCGCATCAGGATCCTCCCCGGCTGACCCCATCAGCTGGGATACCTTCATCAATGCACCAAAATCAAAACCGCTGCTGCTCTCCTCTGCTGATTCCGCTGTATCTGCCGGCGGCGTTTCCCCCGCTTCCTTTTCTCCTGTGTCCGGCTGTAACATTTGTGCCAGTTCTTGCAATTGCTGCATACTCTCCGGGTCAGACAGCAGCGACTGCATTTTTTCCATCATACCATCCATGTAATTACTGCTTTCCCATCAGCTTCTCATATAATGCTTTCGCCTGCGGTGCATTCATCAACTGTTCCATTTTCTTCGGATCCTTCAGCAGATTCTGCATTGTGGCAGCTTCCTTTTTTGGCATCTTTTGCATTGCCTGATCCAGTTTGCCAGACTCCAAATCTGCCCGCAGCTGTTCCGGTGAAACCCCTAACTTTTTTCCAACCATCTGTAATAACCCATCCATTTGCGAAGATTGCATTTTCATCATAAACTCCTTTCAAAAAACAGGTTGTAATTACGGTACATTTATGTTATAATAAAAAGAGATGTCGTTTTACCATGACAGAACGTCAAATGCTGCCATGCTCTATTTTATCCATTTGTAAATTTATGAAAAAAATCAAACAGAAAGGACCACCATCATGCGAATTATTGTACTATCAGATACCCACGGAAACTACCGAATACTGGAAATCATTCTACTCCGCCATGCAGATGCAGATGCCTGTATTCACCTGGGTGACGGAGAAAGAGAAGTGCACCTATTTCTCTCCAATCACCCGGAATGGCAGCAAAAATTCTTTGCAGTCAAGGGAAACTGCGACTTTAACAACGAAATGCCATTGTCCCTGACATTGCACCTCATTCCCAATCACCGAATTTTTGCTGCACACGGCAACCGTCATGCAATCAACTATACCCCTGATATTCTCCTGCAAGAGGCAAAGGCACAAAATTGTGATATTGTCCTATATGGGCACACCCATGTCCGCTGCAACCAATATCTCCCGGACGGCACTTATCTGCTGAATCCTGGCAGTGCTGCAAGCCCTAGAGACGGTATGCCACCATCCTATGCTTATATTGATTATGAAAAGGGCGGCATTTTTATCACACATGTTTCCCTGTAAGCCGATTTCCTATCTTTATTCTATGCAGAAACGAAAAAAAAGTTTCCTGTATTTCTAACATCTCGGAGGTTTCTCATGATGCAGCTTACCATTCGCAAACCATTTTCCAGCCATGCTGTCTACAAAAACTATCTGCTCGCTTTTCTGCTGGGCTTTGGGGCATTGTTCATTGTCTATCTGCCAGCAATGTGCATGGAACATGGTTACTTTCTCTACTACGGAGACTATAATTCTCAACAGCTTCCATTCTACGAACTTGCCAACGACGCTGTTCGAAGCGGCAGTTTCGGCTGGAACTGGTATACGGATCTTGGTGCAAACTTCATCGGCTCCTACGCCTTTTATTTATTGGGAAGCCCGTTTTTCTGGCTGACCACGATTCTGCCAAGAAGCTGGGTGCTCTATGCGATGCCAGTACTGCTCTCTATGAAACATGGCATTGCGACCCTGACCGCTTATGCTTACATACAGCGATTTGTCCGCAGCCGAAATGCGGCAATGATTGGCGGTCTCCTCTATGCCTTCTCCGGTTTTCAGCTGTTCAACCTCTTCTTCAATCACTTTCAGGATGTGACAGCATTTTTCCCGCTCCTGCTGATTGCAATGGAAGAGGCAGTCAATCATAACCGAAAAGGTGTGTTTGCACTGTCTGTTGCGTTGATGGGCTGCATCAACTACTTTTTCTTTACCGGACAAGCTGTTTTTCTGATACTGTATTTCATTGTACGCTGCTTTTCAAAAGACTTCCGTGCCACACCGAAAAAGTTTTTCCTGTTGGTACTGGAAGCTGTTATCGGCGTACTGCTTGCCTGCTTTTTACTGCTGCCGTCTGCATTGGCGATTCTGGCGAATAACCGCATTACTTCCCGTCTGCATGGCATGAATATGCTTGCCTACAGCGATCCCACTCGCATCTGGCGGATCATCGAAAGCTTTTTCCTGATTCCGGATGTCCCAGCCAGACCCAATCTCTTCTCCAGCAATGAAGCAAAATGGGCATCTATCGGCGGTTACTTGCCCCTGTTTTCCATGGCAGGTGTCCTTTCTTTCTGCAAGCACAAGGAGGAACATTGGGCAAAACGGCTGGTGATTCTCTGCACAATTTGTGCCTTTATTCCCATTTTGAACAGTTGCTTCTACGCCCTGAATGGCTCTTACTATGCAAGATGGTTCTATATGCCCATTTGTATCATGGCACTGATGACCGCTTATGTATTGGACAATACCACCATTCCGCCACATATGGTTTCGGCATTACGGCTCTGATGATGGCTGTATTCGGTGTGATTTCGATTCTGCCGAAAAAAGACGGCGATACGGTCACATGGGGCAGCTTTGCAGAATATCCACTATATTTCTATTTGACCCTTGGTATTTGTTTGATTTCCCTCGGAGCAGCCGCATTTTTATTCTACCGCAGAAGGAATGGAAAGCCAGTCTATGCAATCGCCCTGCCGTTAACCGTTGCCGCCTGCACATTCTGCACCATGAGTGTGGTTTACTTTGGAGCCTATACGCCCCAGCGAGCAGAGGAATACATCGACAAGGCAATTGACAAAGAGGGGGATGTCAACATTGCTGTCTCATCGGATGATTTCTTTCGAATTGACATTTCACAGGACAGAGATAATTACCCCATGTTCTGGGGACTGCCGTGTATGCGAACATTCCACAGTGTAGTACCCGCTTCGATTATGGAATTTTATCCCGAAATCGGTGTCACCAGAGACGTTGCCTCCCGTGCAGACTTGGCATATAAGGCCATTCGCTATCTGTTTTCTGTTCGATATTACTTTGATGAAATCACAGAGAACAACCTAGAACCCAACGGAATTGACCTGCCGGGATTTTCTTACTATGATACACAAAATGGATTTTTCGTCTACAAAAATGATTATGCGTTGCCCATGGGATTTACATTTGACACGTATGTGGAAACATCAAACTGGAAAAACTACACCGAGGAAACACGCTGTAATTTGCTGCTGCGTGCACTAGTGCTGGATCAGGAACAAATAGAGAAATACGGACAATGGATGCAGCCCCTCTCTGCCTCTAACAAAACAATAACAGATGAAGATTTGCTGAAAGAATGCAAGGAACGGGCAGCAACTGCCTGTGATACGTTCCAATATGATAGTAGGGGCTTCCAGGCAACCATTGAAACAGAAGAACCCAATCTGGTCTTCTTCAGTGTTCCCTGGGACGAAGGCTGGTCAGCAGAAGTCAACGGGAAACCTGTAAAAATTGAAAAAGTAGACATCGGCTTTATGGCAGTACCAGTATCGTCCGGAAACAGTGAAATCGTCTTCACCTATCACACCCCTGGGCTAAAAACAGGCGCTTTGCTCTCATTGGGCGGACTGGTGCTATTCATCGGCTACCTGTCAACTGCGTATATTTTGAAAAAGAAATCGCACCCTGCTTTAGAAACAACAGTTTGCTGTATCGATTATACAGCAGAGGAAACCACAGATTTTCAGGCATAAATGCATTCTATGACACCAAAAAGAAATAAAATCCATGATAGATAGAAAGGAAATTGCAAATGCATTTGAAAGAATTTACCAAGAGCAGTAAATTGGTCTATGAAGCAAAAATTTTTCATGTAACAAGAGATACTGCGGAATTGGAAGATGGCAGATGGGTACAGCGTGATGTGGTACACCACAGCGGTGGTGTTTGTGTCGTACCACTGACGGAGCGGCACACTGTCCTCCTGGTACAGCAATACCGCTATCCATTCCACGAAGTCACGCTGGAGATTCCTGCCGGAAAGCGGGAAAAAGGAGAAGACCCACTGCAATGCGGTCTGCGGGAACTACGGGAAGAGGTCGGATGTACCTGCAAAAAGTATACAGAACTCGGCTACCTCTATCCGACACCGGCTTATAATACAGAGGTCATTTATATGTACCTCGCACAGGAACTCTCCCAGCCCATGCAGCAGGAATTGGATGCCGGTGAATTTCTGGATGTCATAGAACTGCCATTGGAAGATGTGGTGCAAATGGTGATGGATGGAAAAATTCCAGATGCAAAAACGCAGACTGCCATCCTGAAAACCTGGATGCTGCTGCAAATTCAAGGAAAAAAATAAGGACAGCCTGCTGCTTTCAAGCAGGTTGTCCCAAAGAAAACAAAGCAAATATCAATGGTTAGAAATTAAACATTTTGCGTCTGTTCCATGTTTTGTGCAGATTCCGTTTCCGCTTCCATCAGTGCCAGGTGCTGTTTATAGGTTTCCATAATCTGTGCCTCCATTTCTTTTCTGGCAGCAGCAGAAATCGGATGTACAATATCCCGGAATACACCATTTTCATCTTTTCGGCTTGGCATTGCAACAAAAAGACGTTCATCGCCCTGCACAATTTTGATGTCATGTACGGCAATCATATTGTCCAGCGTGATAGAAACAACTGCACGCAGCCGTCCCTCTGTGATGATTCTTCTGATTTTGATATCCGTGATTTCCATAAGATGACCCTCCTTTTAGACAGCGTAACCAGACTTGCAGCTGTGGCTACGATACCGGTGTTTCCCCGTATCCGCAGCTCATGGATAGTATGGGAAAAACCGGACAGACTATGCACATATTCCTTCCAGTTCCGTTTCTTTTTTTGGAACAGAAAGAATATGGATATAAGTATACACGAAGCAAATGAAAATTGCGATAAAGAAAAGAGTGGTTTTTTTGAACAAAGAAATATTAAATTGTAAAAAGCACATCCATTTCATTGGAATCGGCGGTTCTGGCATGTATCCGCTGGTACAAATTCTACACACAAAGGGCTATTATATCACCGGCTCCGATAATAACGAATCGGAAACCCTGCAAGCTGTTCGAGATATGGGAATCCCAGTTATCATGGGACAGCGTGCGGAAAACATTGAAGGGGCAGATCTGATTGTCTATACAGCTGCCATCATGGCGGATAATCCGGAGCTGATTGCTGCAAAAGAAGCAGAAAAAAACAATGGCGTCGCCCTGATGGAACGCAGCGAACTGCTCGGTCTGGTCACAAGCTGGTATGACAATGCCATCTGTATTGCTGGCACGCACGGCAAGACTACAACTACCTCTATGACGACACAAATTCTTTACGATGCCGGTGCTGATCCGTCCGCTGTCATCGGCGGAAAGCTTGCCTGCATCCATGGCAGCGGACGCTGTGGCAAAAGTGATATTATGACCTGTGAAGCCTGTGAATTTGTGGATACCTTCTTGAAACTGTATCCGGATATCGCTGTACTGCTGAACATTGATGCAGACCATCTGGACTATTTCGGCACAGTGGAAAACATCATCCGTTCGTTCCACAAATTCGCAGAGAACACATCAAAAGTCATCATTTACAACGGAGATGACGAAAAAACTTGCAAAGCAGTGGAAGGCATTACCGGCAAGGAATTCATTACCTTTGGCAAACAGGAGGGCAATGATTATGTGGCTGAAAACATCGTACATGTTTCTGGACTGGAAACCCATTTCGATGTTCGATACCACGGCAAACGGCTCGGCACGGTTGTTTTAAATATTGCTGGTGTCCACAATGTTTTGAATGCACTGGCTGCCATTGCAGCCGCTCGTTATGTCGGCATTTCCTTTGAAGATGCGGTCAAGGGACTTGCCAACTTCCACGGTGCTGGCAGACGCTTTGACAAAAAAGGAGAAGCCTGCGGCATTACTGTGGTAGATGATTACGGACATCACCCAACAGAATTGACTGTTACCCTACAGGCAGCGATGGAAATGCCGTTCCATGCGGTATGGGCTGTCTTCCAGCCGTTCACCTTCTCTCGAACTGCCATGCTGTTGGACGATTTTGCAAAGGCACTTTCCATTCCGACCCATGCAGTTCTGACCGATATTATGGGTTCCCGGGAAAAGAATACCTATCACATTTTTACCCGTCAGCTCGGTGAAAAAATCCCAGGAGCCGTTTGGTTTCCGCAGGATGAAACTGACCCAGAATCCAATGACGAACGAAAATACAAAAACTTTGCAGATGTCTGCCAGTATGTCTGCGACCACGCAGAACCAGGTGATCTAGTTATCACAATGGGATGCGGCGATATCAATAAAGTAAATAAGATGATTTTAGAGGAACTACAGCACAGGGAACAACAGACAAAACAAGGATAACTGCAAACAGAAGGAAGCGGAACCCCATCCGTTTCCCCTCTGTATTACACAAATTATCGGTATCTCACGCCCCACAATTTCTTATCCACACTTTTTTTCACAAAAAACCTTTTCATTTTTAAAAAAATGGATTATAATAAAAGCTGCACATGGTATATTCCGTACAGAAACCAAATAGAAAGGAGTTCCCAATATGACAAATAAAGTAAAAGTTGTAATTTGTGGGAAAGACTTTATGCTGCAAACGGCGGAATCTGCAAACTATGTCATCGGGCTTGCCCGCACACTGGAAAACCGAATTGCAGAAGTCTCCGGCACAAATAGCAGTACTTCCCCTTTTGCCGCTTCCATTATGGTTGCACTCTCCACACTGGACGACCTCAACAAGGCAACACAGCGGCTGGATGCCTTGCGGGAACAGGCAAAAGAATATGTAGATGAAGCTGGAAAAACCCGTCTCGCCTATGATAATGCGATGTTGGATGTCAAACGACTCCAAGCAAGAGTTGATGCCCTCGAAAAAGAGTTACAGAACACAAAACAGTCTGCAAAATCATGAGACAATATCCTGAAATTTTAGCACCTGCGGGCAGTATGGAGGCACTAATTGCTGCGGTGCACTGCGGAGCAGATGCCGTATACCTTGGGGCAACATTATTTTCCGCCCGGCAAAATGCCCATAACTTTGATGCTGCTGCTCTACAGGAAGCAACTGCATTCTGCCATACAAATGGCGTAAACGTCTACTTAACAGTCAACACCCTTGTCTTTGACACAGAGTGGAATGCACTTGACCAGCTTCTACAAATCGCTGCGACCTGCGGTATTGATGCTTGTATTGTACAAGACTTGGGGGTGGCAGATTATATCCGAACGCAAATTCCGGATATGCCGCTCCACGCCTCTACACAGATGACGATCTATTCCCCTGCCGGTGCAATCTGGGCAAGGGAACATGGTTTCTCCCGTGTGGTGGTGGCAAGGGAAATGACCCGTACAGAAATCCAGAAGGTTTGTAAAACCGGTCTGGAAGTGGAACAGTTTGTCCATGGTGCACTCTGTATGTGTATTTCCGGGCAATGCTATCTTTCAGCAATGATTGGCTCTCGCAGTGCCAACCGTGGCTGTTGTGCACAGGCGTGCCGCCTGCCGTTTACGGCAAAGAACGATCGGAAGGCTGCTGCACTTTCTCTGAAAGATGTATGCTTACTGCCGCATTATCAGACACTTTGTGCCGACGGCATTACATCCCTGAAAATTGAAGGTAGAATGAAACGACCAGAATATGTTGCAGCAGCCGTAACCGCTCTACGGCAGTTACGGGAGGGGCAGCAACCAGATTTGCAGATGCTGCGTGCTGTCTTTTCTCGCAGCGGTTTTACAGATGGCTATTATACCGGAAAACGAACACACATGTTCGGCACTCGGCAAAAAGAAGATGTCAAGGCAGCTGAAACCGTTCTGCCGAAGCTGGCAGAACTGGCAAAGAAACCTGCTGTTCGTCTACCAATTGCAATGACTGCAACCGTACAACTCGGACAACCAGTCACATTGACCGCTTCTTTACCGGATGGCAATTCCGTTACGGTCAGCGATTTCCCCGCAGAACCAGCCAAAACCAAACCTTGTGATGCTGCATTATTGGAACGGCAGCTCAGCAAATTGGGCAACACTGCCTATCAACTGGACAGTCTCACGACAAACTGTGACGGACGTTCTGCCATTTCCGCAGCGGCTTTAAATGCCTTACGAAGAACTGCAATAGACAAACTGGATGCCTTGCGGCGAAAAAATCACACACCTACTTATACTCTGACAGCGGTTCCGGCACTGCCAAAAAACACCCTGCACAGACCATCCGCATGGCCGGAATACTGGGTACAAGTTCGCACCATAGAACAGCTCCATGCAGTGCAGAACAGCAACTTTCCAGTAAAACGGATTCTGCTGCCGCTTGCTCTGGCAGAACAGCGGAATTCCCCCATCTCGGAAGCCATTTTAACACTGCCAACCTTTGCACCCGATGACGATCCATTGCAGCAGCGGCTTGCTATATGCAGAGAAAATGGCTGGACAGATGTCCTCTGTGATACCACAGCACATCTTATCCTCGGCAAACAAGCTGGTTTCACACTGCATGGCGGAACAGGGTTAAATATTGCCAACCGGCACAGCATTGCTGTCTTACAGCAATTTGGTGTACAGGATACACTGCTTTCTGCTGAACTGACTGTACGACAAGGTTTATCCTGTAACGACATCTTACCAGTTGGTGTATTTGCCTATGGACATTTTCCGGTTATGAAAACCCGACTCTGCCCCATTCGGGAGGAAGTTGGCTGCCATGCCTGCCCGCATTCCCTCACTGACCGAACCGGCAGACGGTTTCCGGTCTTCTGTATGGAATCCTATACCGTTCTGTACAATGCCGTTCCCATTTGGATGGCAGATAAACTGGATATGTTACAGGGTTTTTCTACCCTATTGCTGTCGTTTTCAGTCGAATCAGAAAAACAAATTCATAAGGTACTCCATGCCTATCAGCATGCTTCTCCATCTGTATCCACCGACTATACCCGTGGTCTGCTGCTGCGTGGCTTGCCATCAGCTATTAAAAAATAAGATGTTCTTTATTTTAGAATTTGCGAGGTTTTTATGCAATTACAAATTCAACGGCTTTCCCCAAACGCAAAATTACCGACACGTGCGACCGAAGGCAGTGCCGGATACGATCTATATGCGGCACTGGACGAACCGATTTCCATTCCAGCAGGAGCAATCCAGCGGATTCCCACTGGTCTGGCAGTTGCACCAGACAGAACTGATATAGCACTGCTGCTTATGGCTCGTTCTGGTCTTGCAACAAAATATGGCATTACAATGGCCAATGGAGTTGGCTTGGTAGACAGCGATTATCGAGGAGAACTCCTCGTTCCGCTGATCAATCTTGGCTCACAGCCGTTTACTGTTCTGCCCGAAATGCGGATTGCACAGCTGGTACTGATGTCAGTCATACATCCAGTGCTGACAGAAGTCAAACAGCTGCCGGAAACCGTCCGAGGAACAAGCGGATTCGGTTCAACTGGACAATAATTTCCTATTTTAACTTTGAAAAGCATTCTCTTTTTCAGAAAACCGATGATGCTTCGCATTGCCAAGGCAGTAAAATATGCAGCATTGGCTGTTTTCCCATTATAAACCATCCCTACCAAGGGGATAAGGAGCGATATTTTCATGGATAAATTAAAAAAAATCCTACTGTACATATTAGTTTATGTTGTAGCTTTGATTCTGGGTGGCATTCTCGCCACGCTCGGCGACAAAGTCAGTGGTCTCAGCTTTCTCAGCTATACCATGAACTGGGGGTTCGATGCAATCAATTTGGATCTCCGTGTGATTTCCCTCGTCTTTGGACTGCGTCTGAATATCAGCACAGGACAAATTCTTATGCTTCTCGTCGCAATTTTTACTGCCCCGAAAATTGTAGGGAAGCTGTCCAGCTGACATCTGCTAACTGTACACTTTTTTTCACATTTCTTTTTATCATTTTACAATCTGTAAGATTGCGTCATAACGCAATTTGTGATATAATAAAAAATAAACTTCTCTTCTCTTCTGATTTGCTGTCTTTTTCTCAGCAGAACGGCGGAACCATTTTGGAAAATTGGTTTTTGCCTTTTCATGGATCATTTTTACAATTTCGGCGGCAGGATGATATAGAAACAGAACTTTCCTCAGCTGTCAGAGTTTGGCATAGAAAGGTGCAAGCAAAATGTTTATCAAAGATATTGGTATCGACCTTGGTACAGCAAATACATTGATCTATCTGCGGGGACGAGGCATTATCATCCGAGAACCCTCCGTTGTGGCAGTGAACACCCACACTGAATCAGCAAAGTATGTGGGAAAGGAAGCCAAAGAAGTCATTGGCAGAACGCCCGGTTCTATTGTTGCTGTCCGTCCGCTGAAAAACGGTGTGATTGCAGATTTTGAAACAACAACTATTATGTTGCAGGAATTCATCCGAAAGGCACTTCGGGGGAAAACCTTCACAAAAGCCAGAGTCATTATTTGTATTCCTTCTGGTGTGACAACAGTGGAGCGACGTGCCGTGAAGGAAGCGGTGGAACAGGCTGGAGCAAAATATGTGTTGATTGTAGAAGAAACCATGGCAGCGGCAATTGGTGCCGGTCTGCCCACACAGGAACCCGTCGGCAGCATGATTGTCGACATCGGCGGTGGCACCAGTGAAGCCGCAGTCATCTCTATGGGCGGCATTGTTTCCTCCAAAAGTATCCGCTGCGGCGGTGACGAGCTGGATGCCGCTATTATCAATCATATTAAAAAACGCTATAATCTCCTCATCGGCGAACGCACCGCAGAGGATATCAAAATTCAAATTGGATCTGCCTTTCCCATGGATCGGGAAGATGCCATGGAAATCAAGGGCAGAAATCTTCTGAATGGTCTGCCCGAAACCATCCATATCACAGGATCAGAAGTACGGGATGCCATGTCCGAACCGCTCGCACGCATTGTGGATGCGGTCAAGTACACACTGGAACAGACACCGCCAGAACTGGCAGCCGATATTATTGACCGTGGAATGATTCTCGCCGGCGGCGGTGCCCTGCTGCGAGGCATGGATCGGCTGATTCACCAGGAAACAGGTATGCCGGTATTGGTGGCAGAATATCCGCTGGACTGCGTGGCAGAGGGCACCGGCAAAATTTTTGAACACCTCGAAAACTATTCGGATGCTCTGGCGGAAGACAACCGTTACTGATACCCGGAAGACAAAGGAGGAAAACAAATAATGGGTGATTTCTTTAAGCGGAACAAGTTTCGTTTTCTGCTTTGTATCCTTGCACTTCTGGTCGGCATATTGCTCTATGCTGCAACACAAAATGGTCAGACAACGGGGGCTGCTGGTGTCGTACTCAATCCACTGCGGCAGGTCACACAATCGATCTCCACACAGGTAGAGCGACTTTTCGCATCCTTTACCAACATAACAAACTACCAAAAGGAGAACGACAGCTTAAAAGAGGAAAACGCCGCCCTCAAAAAACAGCTTCTGGATTATGAAGACACCAAACAGCAGCTTGCGGAGCTGGAAAAATTTATGGGCATCAAAGAGGACCATCCAGACTATACGCTCTCCGATCCCTGTACCATCATCGGTTATGTCACCAATGACCCATTCCACAGTTTTATCATTGACAAGGGTTCTGAAGACGGACTTTCCCTGCAAGACCCTGTGGTGACCGCAGAGGGCATTGTTGGCATTATCTCTGAAGTCTCCAATACTTATGCAACAGTGGAAACCATCTGCTCTCCGAACCTGTCAGTTGGGGCAATGTCTGCAACAGGCAGTGATACCGGAATTGTAGAAGGGGAAATTTCACTGGCAGATGACTACCAATGCCGTATGATTTATTTGGAACGAGACACAAAACTGGAAAAAGGCAGTTTGATTAAAACCTCCGGTACAGGGGGGCTCTTTCCGCAGGGCTATCTGATTGGAACCGTCGAACAACTGGAATTGATGGACAGCGGCTTAAGTAAATATGCTGTTCTGACTCCATCTGTGAACTTCTCCGCTCTGACTAATGTCATGGTAATTTTAGACTATGATGGCAAAGATGCAGAAGCAAACGCTGGTAAGGCTGCAAATCAAACAGCCCCTGCAAACCCAAAGTCTGAAAAGGAGGCAGAGAATGGGCAAAATTAAACCTGCTCGCTCAACTCCTGCACAGAAGCGAAATACAGTCATTCGATGGATATTCTATTTTGTTGTCATTCTGCTCTGTACAGCATTTCTCAATGCCGGAGACGGCGTAAAACCCCTTCTGCTGATTCCAGTCTCTCTCTGCATTGCCTCAAATGTGAAAGAAGGAGCAGCTGTTTTCATTGGCATTCTGTGCGGGCTACTGTTGGATTTCTGCTGTAATCGTCTGACGGGGTTCTATGCGATTCAAATGATGTTGGTCTGTCTGGTGACATCCTGGCTTTATACACAACTTCTGCAACAGCGGCTGTTGAATATGCTGATTCTCACAGCGATTGCCAGCCTGCTGCTGGGAGCAGTTGACTTCTTTTTCTACTATGCAATCTGGGATTATGAACATGTGTGGCTGGTCTTTCTGCATATTACCTTGCGGAGTTGCGGCTATACGCTCATTGCAACACTGCCACTGTACGGTCTTTTTCATTTCGTACATGAACGGCTGCTGCCCCACAGCAACCGCACGATTGAACAAGCCATCCACACAACCATCGAACCATACTAACGGGGTGCATAAGGAGGAATTCTATGAAAAAACCTGTTTCTGTTTATGTCAAAGCCACTGGTGCAACCCTGCTGGTACTCTCCTCTGCCTGTCTCTGCGGTTATCGACTGATGAAAATTCAAATTGTCAACAGTGATTCCTACATCAGCCGTCAGTACAGCACAGACACCTATACACAGACGATTGCAGCCACTCGAGGAGAAATTGTAGACTGCAACGGTGATCCAATTGTGCAAAATACAGTTGGCTATAACATTATCATTGAACCGGATTCCTTTCCAAAGGATAACGAAACCGGAAATGAAGTCCTGTTACAATTGTTACACCTGCTGGCGGATGTCGATGTCACCTTTGAAGAATCGCTCCCTATTTCAAAAACAGCACCCTTCACATTTACTACAGATGACACAGAAACGCTTGACGAGATCCGCACAACATTAAACCTGAATCTCTATGCCACAGCGGAGAACTGCATTGACCGACTAATCGATGACTATGAGATTGCGGATACTTATACGGATGAAGAAAAGCGTATGATTGCAGGCATCCGCTATGAAATGCAGCTACGAGGCTTTTCAATGAGCAATCAATTTACATTGGTAAAAGATATTCCACTCACAATTGTCACAGAGATTAAAGAACATGGTCTGTCACTGCCGGGAGTCAATATCATTGAAGATGCCATCCGTACCGTCGTACAGGGCGATGTGATTCCGCATGAAATCGGAACCGTTGGACCCATCTATGCAGAAGAATATGAAGAACTGGCACAACAAGGTTACGATTTGGATGATACTGTAGGTAAAAATGGTATTGAACAGGCAATGGAATCTTATCTCCGTGGCAAGGACGGCACAAAAACCATTTCTGTGCAAGATGGTACAGTGGTTTCCTCAGAAATTACCATACCGGTAGAGGCAGGAAATACCGTTATGCTGACTGTGGACAGTACCTTCCAGAAGGATTTGCAAAACATCCTTGGCAACTTTATCAAAAATTTCGACAAACTGCGGGATGAAAAGACAAAATCAGAGGGCTTAGGCAAAGTCACAAGTGGGGCATTGGTAGTACTAGATGCGGAAGACGGCGGCGTGCTTGGTATGGCAACTTATCCAACCTATAATCTCAAGGACTACGCTAAAAACTATGACAAATTGGCAGCAGATGAAACCTACCCGCTGATGAATCGTGCAACAATTGGTCAATACCGTCCAGGTTCCACTTTTAAAACGATTACAGCAACAGCGGGTTTGAATGAAGGCATTGTCACCGGTTCTTCCACCTATTACTGCAGTAGTACCTATGACTATAAGGGACAGATTTTCGGCTGTACCGGTTCTCATGGAGATATTTCTGTTGTACAGGCATTACAATATTCCTGTAATATTTACTTTTATAAGCTTTCAGAAACATTGACCATTGACGGCTTGACAAAATATGCAGAACTATACGGTCTGGGACAGCCCACTGGTATTGAAACCGGCGATGCTGCCGGCAGATTTGCAAATCCAGAAACCTATGCGGAATACGGCTGGGAATGGACAGTCGGTCATGTTTTACAGGCTGCGATCGGGCAATCTGAAACAGCTGTTACACCACTGCAAATGGCAGTGGTCGCAAATACCATTGCAAATGAAGGCATTCGCTATCAGCCGCATTTGGTAGACAGTCTATGGGACTACAACCAGACAGAATTGTTGCAAGACATCGAACCTGTCATTGCGGAAACGATCCCCATTCAGAATGACAGTGTTTATTCACTTATTGAACAAGGTATGATTGCTGCTTCTGTTACCAATATGCCGGAACAATATTCCCTTGCCAATCTTGGTTACGATGTTGCTATCAAAACTGGTACCCCACAGGCAGGCGGCGGCAGAGTACAGGACTCTTTTTTCATCGGCTATGCACCAGCAGACAACCCCAAAATTGCTTTTGCCTGTGTTGTAGAAGGTGCAGAATATAGCAAGTATATGATTCGAGATGTACTCAAAGCCTATGAACGGCTGGAAACACGACAGGCAGCATCGATGGAAAAAGATACCACGAAAAATGGATAAAAGTTGTCGAAAACACTATGCAAATTGCATAAAAACGGGGACAAAAATCAATTCATTTTTCACAATCTTGCAATTGGAACGGTAAAAATCTTTGACATTCGGACATTTTATGTTATAATAAAAAGTGACATGGCATTGACACCGACAGATCCGAAACAGAAATACCAAAACGAGATCTATGCGGACAGGACATGCTGCATGTTTATCCGAAAGAGAGGTTTTTCAAACATGACAATTGCACTCATTGCACATGATGCAAAGAAAGAACTTATGATTCAGTTTTGTATTGCATACTGTGGCGTTTTGTCCCGTCACAGGCTCTGTGCAACCGGCACAACCGGAAAACTGGTCAGTGAAGCAACTGGTCTGGAGATTCAACGTTATCTCAGTGGCAGACAGGGCGGAGATCAGCAGATCGCAGCACGTATTTCCTGCGATGAAATTGATGTGCTGCTCTTCTTTCGAGATCCGATCAACCGCAAGGACTCGGAACCGAATGAAATGAATCTGCTTCGTTTATGTGACGTACATAATGTACCGGTTGCAACCAATATTGCAACGGCAGAGGCATTGATTATGGCACTGGAACGAGGCGACTTGGACTGGAGAGAATACGGAAACCTGTCCATTTAACAGAAGTTCATATTGCTCTGTCCCTTTTCTACAATAGAAAGGGACAATTTTTTCGATTATCGGAGGTTATCTATGGCACTCAAAATCACACGTCCGCAAGGGACGGAAGACATTACACCGGAGAATATTTCCAAATGGCACACTGTAGAACAGGTCGCACGGGAAACCGCCGCCTGCTTCGGCTTCCATGAAATGCGAATTCCAACCTTTGAAAGTACAGACTTATTCCTACGTTCTGTTGGAGAAACTACAGATGTGGTACAAAAGGAAATGTACACTGTCAAGGCAAAGGAAACCGAATTTACACTGCGTCCAGAAGGCACAGCTGGTACGATTCGTTCCATGCTGCAAAACGGCATGCTGAACGCCGCACTGCCGCAAAAGGTGTTCTACATTCTCTCCTGCTTCCGCCACGAACGGCCGCAGGCAGGCAGACTGAGAGAGTTTCACCAGTTCGGCGTAGAAATGGCAGGCAGTGCAGATGCTGCGGCGGATGCAGAAATCATCAGTCTGGCAAAAAATATCTTAGATCGACTTGGGTTGAAAAATATTCAGCTGTACATCAATTCCATCGGCTGCCCAACTTGCCGTGCCAATTATCATAAAGCACTGCGTGCGTATTTTTCTGCCTATGAAAATGACCTCTGCGATACCTGCAAGAGCCGTCTGGAAAAGAATCCAATGCGAATTCTGGACTGCAAGAGCCCGATTTGCAGCAAAATTGCAGTCGATGCACCTGTCATTTTGGATTACCTCTGTGACGAGTGCAAAGAACACTTTACTACCCTGCAATCACACCTGAACACATTGCAAATAGATTACACCATCAATCCCAAAATTGTACGGGGTCTGGATTATTATACCAAAACCGTATTTGAATTTGTTACCACAGACATCGGTGCACAGGGGACTGTCTGTGGCGGCGGTCGTTATGACGGTCTGATCGCACAGCTTGGCGGTTCGGAAACGCCGGCTCTTGGATTTGCCATGGGATTGGAACGCCTGATTCTGACCATGCAGCAGCAAGGCTGTGATTTCCTGCAAACCCCACCTTGTGATTTATATATTGCCCCTATGGATGCCGAAGCATTGCCGAAAGCCATGCAGCTGGCACAGGCAGTCCGACAGAGCGGCTATCAGGCAGAATATGATCTGATGCACCGTGGTCTGAAGGCACAGATGAAATATGCCAATAAAATCAAAGCAACATTTGTACTGGTATTGGGCGGCAATGAACTGGAACAGCAAGCTGCAAAACTGAAGCATATGGAAACCGGTGAACAAATTTCCATTCCTCTGGATGACCGCTTTCCCGAAGCATTTGATACAATTGCCATTTCTCACATGTTTGAGAATACATTACAGGATATGGAGGAGAATGCATAAATGGATACCATGCAAGATTTACGCCGCACCTGCTATTGCGGCGAGGTGACAGAGACAGGAAAAACAGTGGTTGTGGGTGGTTTTGTACAGAAAGTCCGGAACTTAGGCAACCTGATTTTCATAGATCTGCGGGACAGAACCGGCATTGTACAGCTGGCATTCAACGATGAAACAGATCGTGCTATCTTTGAAAAGGCAGCTGGCTGCCACAGCGAATATGTCCTGCTGGCAAAGGGCGAAGTCATTCCCCGTTCCAGCGTCAACACGGAAATGAAAACCGGTGCAGTGGAAATCAAAGTTACAGATCTACGGGTACTCTCCAAAGCACAGACACCACCATTCGTCATTTCAGATGAAACAAAAACAAACGAGGAACTTCGGTTGAAGTATCGTTATCTGGATCTCCGCCGTGCTCCGTTGCAGCGAAATTTAATCATGCGGCACAAAATTGCATTGGCTGCAAGAGAATACTACTATGCAAATGATTTCATTGAAATTGAAACGCCAATGATGATGAAATCCACACCAGAAGGGGCAAGAGATTACCTGATCCCCTCTCGTGTGCACAACGGCAAATTCTATGCTCTGCCGCAGTCGCCACAGATTTACAAGCAGCTGCTGATGGTTGCCGGCATGGATCGCTATATTCAGATTGCAAGATGCTTCCGTGACGAAGACCTGCGTGCTGACCGCCAGCCGGAATTCACACAGATTGACTTGGAAATGTCATTTGTGGATGTAGAAGATATTCTGCAAATGACGGAGGGATTTGTACAGTACTTATTTAAAAAAGTGCTGAATATGGATATTCCGCTGCCACTGCCGAGAATGACCTATCAGGAAGCGATGGAACGCTACGGCTCTGACAAACCGGATACCCGCTTCGGCATGGAATTACAGAATATTTCTGCACTTGTTTCTGATTTGGATTTTGTCGTCTTCCGTTCTGCACTGGAAGCAGGCGGCAGTGTGCGTGCCATTGTGGCAAAGCAAGCGGCTAAAACGCTGACCCGAAAGGAAATCGACAAGCTGACGGAAAAGGCAAAAGGCATTGGTGCAAAGGGTCTGGCATTTATCCGTTGGAATGACACAAAGCCAACCTGCTCCTTTGCGAAATTCCTGCCAGAAGGCAGACTGGAAGAGATTCTCACACACCTGGGCTGCGAACAAGGCGACGTTGTTCTGATTGTAGCAGATAAGAATAAAGTGACGCTGCCAGTACTGGGGGCACTGCGGTTGCAGGTGGCAAAGCAGCTGGATTTGATTCCAGAAGGAAAATTCAACTTCCTATGGATTACCCAATTCCCATTCTTTGAGTGGGATGACGAGACAGAAACATGGGTGGCAATGCACCATCCATTTACCATGCCAATGGATGAATGTCTCCCCTATCTGGACACCAATCCGGAAAAAGTTACGGCAAAGGCATTTGACTTAGTATTGAATGGTACAGAATTATCTTCCGGCTCCATTCGTATCACAGACTATGAATTGCAGCAAAAAATGTTTGCAGCATTGGGACTGACGGAAGAAGAAATTGCAGCAAAGTTCGGGTTCTTAGTAGAAGCCTACCACTATGGTGCACCGCCACACGGCGGACTTGGCATTGGTCTGGATCGTCTGGCAATGGTGATGCTGCAAGCAGAAAGCCTGCGAGATGTCGTTGCCTTCCCGAAGGTACAGAATGCAAGCGAATTGATGAGCGAATGTCCGTCTCCAGTTGATACAGAGAGCCTGGATGTACTGGGCATTCAGGTAAAGGAAACGCCGCAGGCTGATTGAGGTCACAGGTGAACCGCGTAGCGGATTCGTCGGATGATTCGAAAAAGTATTTCTGCATTTTCTCTCCAACAAACGGAACGCATATTAAATCATTTTATCACAAAAACACCGGTTTCACGCAACCTTGTGAAACCGGTGTTTTATTATCCATTCCGAACGTATTCATAGGGGTCTATATAGCTTCCGCCCTTTTTTACTTCAAAGTGCAGATGCGACTCCATTTTGCTTTCCATATCTGCCGTATCACCAATGACGCCGATGGTTTGTCCGCTTTCTACCGTTTCCCCCTCCTGCAATTCCAGACTAGGAGACAAATTACAGTATCGACTTACAATGCCGTTTTCATGATCGACAGAAACACAAATGCCCCACAACGGATCATTTACAACTTCTACCACCGTACCGTTATCAATGGCACGTACAGATGCTCCGGTTTCTGCCAGAATATCCACACCATTGTGCGTCTGCCATGTACCGGTTGTTTCGGATTTGACCAGTTCATTGTTACTGAATGGCTGTGCCACTTCTCCATCCACTGGCATCACCAGCACATGCGAAATCGTCTCTTCAGACGCTGGGGGTTCTTCTGATTCTGCCTCTGGCAGAGGTTCGGGTTCCGTTTCTGCTGCCTCTGTTTCTACAACCGTTGTTTCCTCTGGCACATCCGTTTTCACACCTACAACGGCGTTATACTCAGGCTGCGTCGTTGTTACCTTGTCATAGGCTTGTGCAAGAAAATTCGTCGTGGGCTGAGTCATCTCTACAATTTGAGACATCCCTTCTTCCATGGCTTCATTTGCCTCATTTGTCACCTGATAGGCATATACACACGCTGCACCAATCATCAGGATACTAATGCCAATAGCAGTATAAAAGCCTTTGTACTTTCCTGCCTGCTTTTCTGTTGTGCTTGCTTTTTTCACACGCAACACCTCCGTCCTTATTGTGTACGAGACGGAGGAATTTATACATGAGGATAGAAAGAATTTGGATGGTGCAAAATTCGCTCAGCTGTAAAGAAAACAATTCTTACCTTTTAAATTCCAATATCTCACAGTTTCCGATCCCGTAACCTGCATATTGTTCATTGGTCATATCGTAAAAATACGACCGCACCACTCTTGCAATGCCATTATGAGCAACCAATAGATAAGTTTTTTCCTGCTGCATCAGTTCATCCAGCAAGTTATAGATACGCTGTGCCAGTTGCAGCATAGATTCTCCGCCCTCATAACGGTCTGCAAACTGCATCTTCGCCTGACGAAATGCAGCACCATCTCTTGCTGTGGATTCGTATTTGCCAAAGTTCTGTTCTCGTAGGCGTGGTTCTTCCATTGCCGGTAAACCGGTAATCTCTGCAATATGCTTTGCGGTATCCGCCGCCCGCATCAGTGGAGAATATAAAATGGCATCTATGGCATACTGCCGCTCCAAAATCAAATTGCCGACTGCAATTGCCTGCTGATGTCCAAGGTCTGTTAGTGCAATGTCTGTCGAACCGCAGATTTTATTTTCTACATTCCAGATGGTCTGTCCATGACGGACAAAATAAACATGTGGCATAAGATATGTGTTCCTCTCTTTCTAAAGCAATGGATACAGCACCTTCATTTTCCCAATATCTGTTCGATTGCTTCTATCTCCGCTTGCACCAATTTTGGCTGCTGCACCATCTCCAATGCATCCTGCACCTGCTCCGGCTTCGAGGCACCAATGAGCACACTGGTTACTGCCGGCTGCCGCAAAATCCAATGCATCGCCAACTGTGCCAGCTTTTGTCCTCTATTCTGTGCAAATGCCTGTAGCTGCTGTAACATCGCAAGCCGCTCTGCTGTCAACTGCTCCGCCTTCAAAAAGCGTCCATCTGTCCGAATCCGGCTGTCTTCCGGAATCGTTCCATGCAAATAGCGATCTGTCAGCAGTCCCTGTGCCAACGGACTGAATACAATCAACCCCTTTCCAGTCTCCTGACAAGCAGTTAGCATCCCATTTTGCTCTATGATACGGTCTAACATGGAATACCGATTCTGGTTGATCACAAACGGGCAGTGCAGCTTCTCCAAAATGACACACGCCTTCCGCATCATTTCCCCGTCATAGTTGGACAAGCCCACATATAATGCTTTTCCACTCTGCACCGCCTGGGCCAGTGCACCCATGGTCTCTTCCAAAGGTGTTTCCGGGTCTGGACGATGGTGGTAGAAAATGTCCACATAATCCAACCCCATACGATGCAAACTCTGGTCAAGACTGGCAAGAAGATATTTTCGACTGCCCCAGTTGCCGTAAGGACCTTCCCACATATCATATCCTGCTTTGGTGCTAATGATGAGTTCATCCCGATGCCCTGCAAAAGTGGTTTTTAGGATCTGCCCAAAGTTACGTTCTGCGGCACCTGCCGGCGGACCGTAATTATTGGCAAGGTCAAAATGCGTGATGCCGCCATCAAATGCAGCCCGGCAAATCGCTTCCATGTGTGAAAAATTGTTGGTATCTCCGAAATTGTGCCATAACCCCAGAGAAACTTCCGGCAGCTTCAAACCACTGTTTCCACAGCGATTGTACTGCATATTCGCATAGCGTTCTGAATTTGGTATATTCATAGTAATTCCTTTCTATTAATGATTCCCATCAAGCAGATGTATTTGATTTCCACTGCTGCATTCGGTTGCAGCAATCGACATACAGTGCCACACACACGTAATTCTGCAAGTCCTGTTCATCCAGTCCTCGGAATGCATATAGTTCATCCCAAAGTAAAGTGCTACCCTCTACCATAAATTCTCCCGTTGTCAACTCCACTCCAACAAATATCCGTGAAACTTCACCGCCCCACAAATCAGGGGCATCCCGATTTTCGGACTGATAGAGATAGGTACCTGCACCGGCATTCTCCAGAAAAAATGCTCTCGGAATTGTTTTTTCCCCAGCTGGAATTTTTTCCGCAGAATGCAAATTCATGGTCACATTATCAGAAATGACTCTGCGGGCATGTTCATCGAATCTCTCTGTCAAAACAAACTTATCCTGCAAATAATGCAGCAATTCCATTCCGGATTTCCGGTTTGGATGCAATTGATCTTTATATTGTATCCAAATTTGTTGCCATGTTTTCAAATCTGCCTGCGTTGGTTTCTTTGTAATCATTATTTCTTGTTCTCCTATTCCTTCCACGGTCGCTTTTTTCACCAAACGAATTTCTGCTTTTTGCTTCTGCTGTTCTTTTTCCTGCTTTAGTGCATACTCTCGAAATTCACCTATAAAAGCATCAATTTTACTATATACATTACCAACATTATTTTTTATACTATTCACGTTATTGTCAATATACCGTAAATCATCGTGCAGAGCCCCTAGGGAATTTGAAATTTGACTTAAGTCTGCCTGTGAAATTATTCTTTCGTCTTCCATTTTTTATCCTCCAATATTTTACTTTGCAATTCCATTTGGATCAATTGCCACTGCTCTTCCATTTTCTATCTCTATCGGTATCCATTTTCCAGACCACTCGGTTCCATAAACAAAATTCTTATAACCCTCTTCACCTCCACTATCCTCAAATGCTAATTCATCAATTTGTATACTCACAACGCCAACTTCCTCATATAAACGATTTCCATCTTTATCTGAGAAAAAATAACTTGGGTAATTTAACCACGGCGTATCTTCCTGCATCACATAGGTATATATTTCTGAATCACTATCTCGATACAAATAATACGTAGGCATAGACAATTTCTTTTTTTCTCTTCTTACAATCCACGTATGACCAAAAATGGTAAGCTTACCTTTGGCAAATTCCTGCCTCTGTTTTTCAGTTTTCAGTGGCTCTATCGGAACCCTTGCCTGCCCGGTTATTTGTGTCTTATTTCCATTCACATTTATACTTTGAATATCCACCTCATACAATGGCTGATTTACATCTATTTCCTGTATTTTCCCCTGTGTCTTTTCAGCATCATCCTCCTGCACCGGTGCTGTCTTTTCTGCAGGTTGCGCTGTATTATGTAAAACCGTTTTGTAGTGCACATCGGATGCCCTATTATCTTCTGTTCTACGAAAAAAATAAACAAAAATACTACCAACAATACAACCAATTAAAATGGATACTACTACAT